>Ga0068856_100001348_pt1 | contig 25801 bp, 25 predicted proteins | sample KBSCornC62_FD_66595 | JGI IMG/M metagenome (GOLD analysis project Ga0068856, IMG submission 66595) | Corn rhizosphere microbial communities from Kellogg Biological Station, Michigan, USA - KBS Corn C6-2 | ecosystem: Host-associated > Plants > Roots > Rhizosphere > Soil ... | reverse complement strand
TGAATCACAAGAACTTGTGTTCCACTTCTCCATCGATCCAGCGGAATATCTAACTGGGATTTCCCCGCTGTGCGCGATAGACTCTGAGAAGGAGCGCCAACCATGCCTGCTACCATGAAAACGAGCGCGACCGATGACCTGCTGCGCATTCCCGGTGTTGGCAAGAGCATCGCGCGCGATCTGCGCGACCTTGGTATCATGCGGGTAGCTGACCTGCGCCAGGCCGACCCGGAGGCGCTCTACGATCAGTTGTGCGCGCTGCGTGGCGCCCACATCGACCGCTGCGTGCTCTATACCTTTCGCTGCGCCGTCTACTTCGCCAGCGAAGATGTGCATGATCCTGAGTTATTGAAGTGGTGGAACTGGAAAGATCGCACGCGCTGAAACGAAAGGATCTCCCCTCATGGCAGACTATGGCGCGTCCCAACACTGGACTGAGGACGATTCCGCCCGATTTCTGACGCTCGACGATGTGGCGGTGCCGATGCGCGAGCAGCAAATTGCGACGCTCTGCGCGCTGATCCCCGCCCAGGCCGACGAGACGTTTACCGCCATGGAGCTTGGCGCGGGCGGCGGGTTGCTGGCGCGCGCCGTGCTGGACACCTATCCCAACTGCCACTATCACGCGCTCGATGGCTCGGAGACGATGCGGGCGGCGCTGCGCGAGAAGCTGGCCCCCTACGGCGACCGCGTGACCGTCGGCGCGTTCGAGCTGGCCGAGAGCGCCTGGCGTGAGGCGCTGCCCTCGCCGCTGCGCTGTGTGCTCTCGTCGCTGGTGGTCCACCATCTGACGCATGAGGGCAAGCGGCAGATGTTCGCCGATGTGGCGGGACGGCTGGAGCCGGGAGGCGCGCTGCTGCTGGCCGATCTGGTCGCGCCCGCCACTGATCGCGTGCGGCTGCTCTTTGCCGACCAGTGGAACACCGCCGCGCAGGTCCAGAGTCAGGTGTTGGCGGGCGACCTGAGCCTGTATCAGCAGTTCCAGGACGCCGAGTGGAACTACTACGAGCTGACAGAGGCAGACCCGATAGACCATCCCTCGCCGCTGGCCGACCAACTGCAATGGCTGCGCGCGGCAGGCTTCTCGGTCGCCGACTGCTTCTGGATGCTCGCCGGGCACGCGATCTACGGCGGCTATCGGTAAGACCTATCGCATCAAGCGCAATGGTCATGATCGGTCTACTCAGGAGATTCTGCCATGGATCCCGACGTTGTCCGACTGCAAGAGAAGTTGACCGAGTTGCGTCGCCGTGATAGGCAGTTCCAGATGTTCGGCGCAACAACTCATCACTACCTGCTCAATTCTTGCCTGTCAGAGTCCACTTTGCAGGAAGTCGAAGCACAGTTCAGCGTCATCCTACCAGAGGACTATCGTCGCTTTCTGCTCCTTATGGGAGATGGTGGCGCCGGACCAGAATACGGAATCTATCCGCTTGAGCGCTGCTTACAGCAGAGTGTGCATGATTTGCGCTTACTTCAGGCTCCTTTTCCTCATGTAGATGCCTGGAACATGACGCCAGAAGATTTGGGACTCGACCGCGACAAACTCGACGAAGAATACTTCCATGAGGCATTTGATGAAGCCTACTTCAAAGACACCTATGTGCAAGGTACATTGCGGATTGGCACACAAGGATGTGGGTACGGCAACCTCCTGGTAATTGCGGGTAGCGAGCGGGGCCACATGTGGTGTGATGGCAGATCAAGCGATGAAGGAATTTACCCGCTACCGACGATCAAGCGCCCGAACGAGCGTTTGAGCTTCTTTGCCTGGTATGAACTCTGGCTCGATCAGTCGCTCGATCCTTATACGTGAGCGGCGCCGGTTTTGGCGGGGTGGTCAAGAATGGCAAAGCATTGCCTTTCATCTCGTCAACGAAGGGTGAGCGCCCTCTCACCGAAAAAGCGTCGCTTTGCCTTAGTTCAGGAGGAATGGCGGATGATTACCCGTCTCGCCCGCGTCACCATCTACGTCCACGATCAGGATGAGGCTCTGCGCTTCTACACCGAGAAGCTGGGCCTGGAGAAACGCTCCGACGTTGCCTTCGGACCCGGCGCGCGCTGGCTGACGGTCGCCCCCGCCGGGCAGACCGATTTCGAGATCCTCCTGCAAGCGCCGGTGCCCGCGATGCATGGCGAGGAGTTCGCTCAGAAGATCAGCGAGCGCGTTGGCCAGGGAACCACCTGGGTCTTTTTCACCGACGACTGCCGCGCCGACTTCGAGACGCTCAAAGGGCGCGGCGTCAGCTTCAGCAGCGAGCCACAGGAGCAGCCCTACGGCGTCGAGGCTGTCTTCCAGGATCTCTACGGCAACTCGTTCAGCCTGCTCCAACCGGCGGCAACGCCTGAGGCGCCCACATACTAATGCGCCGCGCTCTGTATGGACGTATCAACCAGGAGAAGCCACATGAGATTCAGACTGATGAGCGTCTTCGTGGATGACCAGGAGAAGGCGCTGGCGTTTTACACCGATGTGCTCGGTTTTCAGCGGAAGCAGGATGTTCCGGTCGGGCAATTCAAATGGCTGACGGTCGTCTCGCCCGAGGAACCGGATGGCGTCGAGTTGTTGCTGGAGCCGAACGACAACCCAGCGGCCTCGGCCTTTCAGCAGGCGATTTTCCAGCAGGGCATCGCCGCCGCGTCGTTTTTCGTCGCGGATATTCAGGCAGAGTTCGCGCGGATGACGGGGCGAGGCGTGCGGTTCACGATGGAGCCGACGAGCATGGGGCCAACCACAGTCGCCGTCTTCGACGACACCTGCGGCAACCTGATCCAGCTTGTGCAGGGGTAGCGGACGTCACCCCCAGCCCCCTCTCCTGTAGGAGAGGGGGAACCAGGCAAGCGGGGAGCGATGCATGACAAAAGATGAGCTGCTGCGGGCGTTTGTGGATGCGTATGAGCGGCTGATGGCGATGGCTGTCGCGGCGGAGCAACGCGGTGTTGGCCGTGCGGAGGATAGATGGGGGCCGCGCGAGGTCGTCGCCCATCTGGCGGGCTGGGAGATGATGGCGACGGTGCGCGTTCCCGTGGTGGCGGGCGGCATGGCGCCGATTGAGTTCGCGGACGAGGCGCAGAACCAGGTGATGAACGATGCGATCAACGGGGCGTTTGTCGCGCTCGTCGGCGATCAGCCGCTGGAGGCGATCTGTGGCATATTGCGCCGGGCGTATCAGCAAGATGTCGCGTTTCTCCAGACGCTGGATGAGCGCTACTTTCAGCCGGGTGAGTATGTCTACGAACGGACCTACGGGATCATCGAGCACTGCCAGGAACATAGTGAGATGCTCATTCCGGCGTCATCCTGACCAGAACGCCATCCTTGTTTCGCCAACCGGGAGCGCCATGAGAGATTCTTATTAACCCGCCGTTCTTGCATAGCGTATAATTTTACAGATTCCCAGAGACACCCGATAGCAAGCGAAAGGACGGCGGTCGCGATGACTCCGCAATCCCAGCAATCCCAGCAATCGCTTCAGGCGGCACGAGCGACACAGGAAGATATTCGGCGCGACCTTCAGGCGAGCCTGGAAGCGCGGCGCGAGCTTGGCCCCAGCTACGATGACCAGTTCCTCGACGCGCTGGTCGAGAAGCTCAACCGGCAGGTGCAGCAGACACAGCAGACGCAGGTGGATCATAGTAAGCACTCGGAGAACGCGCTGGCGCTGGCTATCTGCTCGCTGATCTTCGGCATCCCGATTGTGGCTATCGCGGGCGGCGAGGCGGGCCTCGTGGGCATCATCGTAGTCGCCGCAATGATCTTCGGGGTCAACTTCGCGTTCAATTTGCGGCGGTGATCGCGCAGGCAGCGTGGGACATCATCCAGGTTCGCGGCATGAATGCCGCGGCTAAACCCTACCGCACGCTATCACTGTTAAGGCCAGCAGCCCGAAGGGCAGGGGCGGTGGTGAGGTCACGCATAGGCGACGAGGCCGAACGCCTCGGGGCGGCGCACGACACGCGCGAATCCGGCATTGTGCAGTCGGCGCATGACGCCGCTGGTGGTGCGGCTGCCGAAGGGGCTGTTGGGGTCGCCGATGTAGTGGAAGAGACGCCCGCCACGAGCCAGGACACGCCGTAGCTCGCGATAGAAGTTCTCGGAGTAGAGGTGGCCCGCGAGGCTCAGTTGCGGCGGGTCGTGGATGATGCGCGCGAACGATGCTGCATCGAGCGTCGGCACGATGTCGGCGGCGTCGCCAATGAGCTGACGGATGTTGGCCCGCGCGAATAGCTCGCGCGACCACGGATTCGCGCGCGCGATCTCCAGCCCGGCAGGGTCCAGCTCGATGGTGACGACCTCGGTAGCTGTCTCTGCCGCCAGAATTGCCGTGTAGCCCAGGCCGGTCGCGGTATCCAGCATGCGGCCCGTCAGCGGCGCAATCGTCTTCACCTTCGCCAGCGTATCGCGCCAGGGATCGGTATCCTTGATGCGGTGCATCGGCACGCCAGAGACCAGCATCGTCGGCGCGGACTGCGTCGGATAGAGGCTGCGCACCCAGTTGGTCGTCTGCGAGAAGACACGAATCTCCGCGATCTCGCCGTCGCTCAGGGTGAAGCAGACCGAGTCGCTCTTGACGATGCGCGCGGCGTCATCCCAGCGCAGGCGCTCGCCTGTGGGATAGAGGACGCCCTCATCGTCGAGCGTGACCGTCGTCTCTGAGCGGCCCAGGTCGGCTGACGTGGTGGCCGACGTGTCGCCCGTGGCACGGACACGGAGCAATGGCTCGATCTGGATGTGGGAGAGGACGATGGGCATACTGAACACCTGTGGATCGCTTACAGAACGCCTAGGGACGCCGCCGCCCGAGCGCCGCGACGGCCTTCAGGTCGAAGCGCAGGTTGCGCAGGCCGTTGAGCAGGCGGATACCCGACTGGCCGCGTTTGCGTAGCTCAGTCTCGCAATAGGCGACGAACGCCGGGAACGGCTCGATGTTGTGGCCGGTGTCGGTGTAGCGCTCCTTGAGGAAGTCGAGATAGCGCTGCACATTGGCATTCTTATAAATGCGGTAGAACTCGTACTTGAAAAAGTCCATCTCGTGATCGGTCAGCACGCCCTGGGCATAGAGGTCGCAGACGAGGTCGGAGAAGCTGAGCAGCCGGTCCACGATGTTCTCGTCGGTGGAACCGTGAAACTGCTCGGTATAGACAAAGCGGTTGTACTCGATCATGTAGAGCGCGCTACGCACCTCGGAATCGGCGAACATCGTCGAGTACAGCTCTTTGAAGAAGGTCGCCTTCTGCATCCGGTAATTACTTCGCATTTGACGGTAGGTTAACAAGATACCTCCAACTGCCGCGAGCAACAGGCATGCGCTGATGATCTGGCTGATCGAGATGTCGGTTGTAAAGTTGAGCATTCCTCCTCCTCCACCAAGGAGCCGCGGCAATCAGAAGTATATGCTATGGGTACTGCGAGCATCGCGAGTATAACATAGCTGGCCGCGCCGTGGCGCACGACAATCTCACGCGCCATCGCGGTGTTGCGTCCGCGAAATGGCACGAAGCGCTGCCGCCTCGTGGTGGAAGTGGCTATAATTCGTCGTAAGAGATGGTCTGCCCCGCGCTGAGATATGGGTGGGGCTACGATACGAGCAGGAGCAGCGCCTTGGCGTCATCATCATCCACATCGAATGCCCTATCGGAGGACGCCACGCCGGTGGTAGCCGCCGAGACGCCCGCCGCGCTCTACGTCGCCCGGCGCAACGCCTTCGTGCGCCAGCGCGACGAATACTATCGCCAGCGGATGCAATCCGCCAACCTGACCGTGTTGCTCTTCTTCACACCAGCGGTCTTCATCGTCTTCGCCATTGGCACGCAGTCGGCGCTCTTTCTCATCCCAGCGGCGCTGGTGTGGGTCGCCTGCGGCTACTTCTTCGTGCGCCAGGGTCGGCTCGAGGCGCGCTATCGCCGCTTCAAGATGCTGGCGGAGATCAATGACGAAGGGCTGCACCGGCTGGAGCGCGACTGGCCCGCGATGCCGCTGCGCGAGCCGCCGGAGCCGCCAGCGCCTACGCCGTCCTTCGCGGGCGACCTTGATCTGCTGGGCCACGCCTCGCTGCAACATCTGCTCAACACCGCCAGCACGCCCGCCGCGCAGCAGCGCCTGACCGAATGGCTGCTTGCTCCCGCCGCGCCCGACGAGATCCGCGAACGCCAGACCGCCGTGGATGAGCTGGCCGAGCTGGTGGACTTCCGTGACGAGCTGACGCTCTTTGGCCGCCTCTCGGGGATGTCGCGCGCGGGCTACCGCAACTTTCTAGCGTGGGCCGAGCAGGAGCCTTGGCTGCTGAAGCATCCCGCGCTTATCTGGACCAGCCGGATACTGCCCGTGTTGACGGTGGGGCTGGCGGTGCTGAATGTGACGGGCGTCGTGCGGGCACCTTTCTGGCTGCTGGCCTTGGGCGCCAGCATTCTCTTTAGCATGAGCTATGGCAAACAGATCAACGAGCTGATCGACCAGGTCTCCGACCGCCAGGCGGTCTTTCAGCCGTATGAGGGTGTCTTCGCGCGCGTCGCCCAGCAGCCCTTCGAGGCGGAGCGGCTGCGGCGCATCCAGCGCGCTCTGGCGGCGGAGCAACTCAACGCCGACGAGCAGATGCGGCGGCTGGGGCGTATCCTGCAATTCGGCGATCTTCGCCTCTCGATGTTCTTCCCGATCATCCAGGCGTTTCTGCTGTGGAGCTTCCATACGCTCTGGCTGCTCGAAGGCTGGCAGCAGGCGGCGGGGCGGCGGGTGCGCGTCTGGCTGGAGACGCTGAGCGAGCTGGAGGCGCTTTCGGCGTTGGCGACGCTGGCGGCGGACAATCCGACCTGGGCATTCCCGGAGATCGTCGAGAAGGCTGCCGACGGGCCAGCCCTGAGCGCGCGCAACCTGGGGCATCCGCTGCTGCCGCCCGCGGTCTGTGTCGGCAACGACGTCGGCATCGGGCCAGTGGGCCGCTTCCTCTTCGTCACCGGCTCGAATATGTCGGGCAAGAGCACGCTGCTGCGCGCCATCGGGGTGAATGTCGTGCTGGCGCAGGCGGGCGGGCCGGTCTGCGCGGACGAGATGCGGCTGATGCCGCTGACGCTGGCGACCAGCATCCGCGTGCAGGACTCGCTGGAGTACGGCATCTCGTACTTCATGGCGGAGCTGCGGCGGCTGCGTGAGGTGGTGGAGATCGCCCATACGACGGGCGAGACGGGCGAGCGCGAGCCGCTCTTCCTGCTGGATGAGATTCTGCACGGCACGAATACGAGCGAACGCCAGATTGCCGCGCGCCAGATCATCCGCACGCTGCTGCGCTACGGAGCGACGGGGGCCGTCTCCTCCCACGATCTAAGCCTGACGGAGACGCCCGACCTGACCGCCGCCCGCGACGCCGTCCACTTCACCGAGACGTTCACTCGCGGCGCGGATGGTCCCGCGATGTCATTCGACTACCGGCTGCGTCCTGGCGTCGCCACCTCGACCAATGCGCTCAAGCTGATGGAGATGGTCGGCCTGCCGCTGGATGACGTGGCGGCGGATGGGACGCAGGAGTGACAGGCCGTTAATGGCAGGGTTCCATCGGCAGAACGGGCGGCGTTGGAGCCGCAGGCGCGGTGGGACTACCTGGCGGAGCGGTATCATAGAAGGCTCCCGCAAACCCAATCTTGTCGGTTGGTACGCCAAGTGTGTCGGCCAATTGCTGGATGACACTGACCGGCGCCGTATGGCATCCATACGGCTTGGTCATGACAATCCTCGCGCACCCGCCCGCCGGGATAAATGCCTGGGCCACGATGTTATCGTGATCCAGAAACGTGAGAAAGTATCCCCCGCCGCGATCAATAGGACACCCACCTCCAACGTAGGTAGGCAGCGCCAGCATCGTCGTAAACAACTGCTGCACCTTATCAGGCTGATCCGACCGCGCTGAGAAAGGCGCTGCACGACTCTCGGGTGGGCCACTTACGCGCAGGAGAAGCAAACCCGTTGGCATAGGCGCTTTTGGCGTTGGCGAGGGATTCGATGTGGCAATATCGGCGGCAGTCGTACCCGCGCAGCCCGCCAATAGCGCGATGCACCCCAGCAGCAATGCCAGCAGGTAGACGCCGCGAGACGCTCTCACCATCGCCTGCTCTCCCTCATCTGTTGAGTTTGCCAGTGGTATGTCTGACGCTCAGAGGGCAGGCTGTTTACCAGGGCGAACAGACGCATCGGCATGGCGTGCGCGCCACCAGGCGAGGGCGCGGCCACCGAGCCAGAGCGCGGCCAGCACGGCGCTGCCCCAGACGACGATCAGCAGCAGCGGGGTGTAGGGCGCGCGCAGCCGGGCATAGTAGACGTAGCCGCCGAAGATCGTCAGCAGGAGGCCGTAGCCGCCGAGCAGTGCGAAAAGGCCCATCGCCTCCGCCAGCACCGAGGGCTTGCGCCGCCACCAGAGCATCCAGAGCAGCCAGCCTGCCCCCAGCAGCGGGAAGAACGGCAGCAGCTTGCGCATCAGCGTCGTGATCGCCGCGTTGATCGCCAGCAGGGGCGTGGCGAACGGGCCGTGGGGCGCGATGGGAATGAAAGGATTGACCGTCGTCAGCGCGGCGGCGGCCACCGGGCCAGACTTCGCCACGAACTCCACTGGATGCTCCCGAATGATGGCGGCGCTGTATTCCCCCGCCAGCGCGAAGTAGTCGCGGTGCAGCGGCGGATAATCCTCACGGATGACATTCCAGGGGTCGGCGTCGCCGCGTTCGACATGCACCGAGACCAGGTGCGTCATCGTCGCGTATTGCGGTGGCGCTTCGCGTTCCATGCGATACTGCATCACCTTGCCCAACAGGTTGACATTCGAGATGTAGGTGACGCAGGTACAGGAGTTCTGGACGCGATTGAGGATGACGTAGCCGCCGAGCGTCCCGTAGAGCAGACCAAGCGCGAGAATCGCCGTGGGCAGGAGCCGCCGCAATTGCCCGCGCCGCCATGCCAGCATCAGCAGGCACAGAAAGAGCGGAAGCGGTAGATACATCCACTCGGGTCGCGTCAGAAAGAGCGCCAGCAGCGCCACCGTCACGCCCCAGAATGTGCGCGCGCCCGGCCAACGCAGGAATACGACGAGCGCCAGCGCCAGCGACGCCAGCAGGAAGAGCGCCAGCCCCTCCGAGAGGATTGGACGCACATACGAGAGCAGGTGGGTATTGGCGGCGATGGGCGCGACGATGAGGGCGGATACCCACGCCCGTCGCAGCATGAGACAGAGCGCGGCGTAGAACTCCAGCGCCGCCAGCACATAGAGAATGCCCTGCGCGATACTCACCGCATCGAGGTTGCCGCGCCCGGTCGCCAGAAAGAGCAGCGCGATGAAGGTGGGATAGCCGGGCAGCCGTGTCGGATCGACGAAATGGCCAGAATCGAGGATGGCGCTGGCCTGGCCGAGATAGGCGGCGGTGTCGGGGTCTATGCCGGGGTGCGCCGCGTTGGCGTAATAGCCGATCGTCACCAGCGAGGTCAGCGCCAGCACCGCGGCGCCCCAGGCGAGATAGCGCGGGCCACGCCAGTCGCGCGCCATCCACGCCATCACTTTCTGTCGTCGCGGATGGCGCGGTAGACCGGTGCCCATAACCCTCCCCAGGTATCATCCTTCTCCGTGCATAGTATGCCACAGCCGCCCAGTATCCGTGGCAGACCCTGTGCCATCGCTGTGCCATCACTGGGCCAGGGCACAAAAAAGGCCTCCCATCGAGATGATGATGGGAGGCCAAGTTAGTTGTGATATCCCCGGACCTCACCCCCGGCCCCCTCTCCTGTGGGAGAGGGGGAGCCAGAGAGCCAGAGAGTCCAACGCCGGTGTTACCGGGCGCTGGTGAGCCAGCCGCTCTGTTCGAGCGCCTGGAGCAGCGCCGCGTTGGATTGCGTGCGCTCCAGCACGTTGAGCAGTTGCTGGGTCGCCTGGGCAGGCGGCACATCGGCCAGCCGACGGCGTAGCGCTGTGGTCGCGCGTAGCTCTTCGGGCGTCAGCAACATCTCCTCGCGGCGCGTGCTGGACTTGATGACATCCACCGCCGGGAAGAGCCGCCGCTGCGACAATTCACGCGAGAGGTGAAGCTCCATATTGCCGGTGCCCTTGAACTCCTCGTAAACCACGTCGTCCTGACGGCTGCCGGTATCCACCAGACAGGTCGCCAGAATCGTCAGGCTGCCGCCTTCATCCAGGTTGCGGGCCGCGCCAAACGCGCGCCGTCCGGTATCCAACGCCTGCGCGTCAATACCGCCGGACAGCGTGCGCCCCGCGCCGCGCGTCGCCAGATTTTCGGCGCGTGCCAGCCGTGTCAGCGAGTCCAGCACCATGAAGGCGTCGCGTCCGGACTCGGCAACCCGCTTCGCACGCTCAACCGCCACCTGAACCAGCCAGGCATGGCGCTCGGTCTCTTCGTCGAAGCTGGCCGCGTAGACCAGCCCGCCGCGTGGCTCCAGCCGGGCACGCAGGTCGGTGACCTCTTCGGGGCGCTCGCCGACGAGCACCGCCATCACGACGGCGTTGGGATAGCCTGTCAGCACCGCCTCAGCCGCCTCGCGGATCAGCGTCGTCTTGCCAGTCTTTGGCGGGGCCACGACCAGCGCGCGCGAGCCAAAGCCGAGCGGCGCGAAGAGATCGATCAGCCGGGTCGAAACCGGGGGATGCGCCCCCTGCTCCAGCCGGATGCGCCGCTCGGGGAAGGTGGCCGTCAACTGCTCGAAGAGCGGCCGGTCGCGCTGAGTTTCGGGGTCGGCGTCGTTGACGCTCTCAATTTGTACGACATGGCGCCGACCAGCGCGCTCCTCCGCCATGCCGCTGACAAGATCACCGGAGCGCAGCCCATAGCGGCGCACATCCTCAGGATTGATGCGGGCGAGCGGCAGCAGGTTGCGCTCATCCAGCACTTCGGCGGGCGACATCCCCTGACCGCCACCCAGCCAGAGCACGCCGTTGACCTCGACGGTGCGCGCCGGAGCCACAGGTGCGGGCTGGCGCTGGCCGTAGCCGTAGCGGCTCTCGGAGCCAGCGGGCGCAGGCGTATGCGTGTACATCGAGCCGCCATCCCGCGAGGGACGTCCACCACGGGTGTCGGGCTGGCCGCGCCTACCACCCTGATTGCCCAGGTTGCGGCGAGTAGTGAGCGGACCACCACGCTCGGCCTGTTCCGCATATGACGCGGGCGAGGCGGGCGGGCGACGATCACGCGGCGCGCGCATATCGCGCTGGTCGGTGTATCCCCGGTTGCCCTGCTGATCGCTGTAGGGCGGGTAGCCATACTGTCGACCACCGCGCACTGGCCGGTGCTGCTCCTGCGAGCGATTGCCGTTGCCGCCACCATACTGCCCCTGTTGCCCTTGCTGCCCTTGCTGGCCTGGTTGTCCCTGTCCCGGCTGACCATAGGGCGAGTATGGCTGATAGGGATATTGCGGCGGGCGCTGCTGCTGCTGGCCTTCGCCGCTGCCGCCGGGATGCTGCTGGTGTTGCTGCTGATGCTGATCGCGGTTGGGCGCTTGCGGCCGCTGCGGCGCACCACGACCGCCGGGCCGATAGGGCGGCATGCTGCCCTGCCCGCCACGTGCGGCTGGATTTTGATGTGGTCGCTGCGGCTGACGAGGCGCGCCGCCGGGCATATCAGGTCCACGCTCGCCCGGACGCTGCTCCTGATTCACCCAGACCGTGAACCCGCGCCGTTGCGGCGTGGGATCGGCATCGGGCGCGGGAGTCGCCTCGGAGGCGGCTGGAGCAGACGCGGCGGCCGCCTGATCCTGATCCGGCGCGTCCGACTCCCCACGCGCATGGCGCACTCGTGGCATGCGCACACGGCGCGCGCGCGGCGTTTCGCCATAGTTGTCGTGGTTGTTTTGGTTGTCGTGGTTGTCGAAATCGGCGTGATTGGAAGCATCCACTGACGGCGCAGCGGCGGCGGGCGCGTCATCCGCTGGGGCCGCCACCGCGCGCGACCGGCTGCTCTTGCGTTTCGGCGCGGGCGCGGCTTCGGCGCCCACAGCAGCTTCTGGAGCCGCATCAGTCGCAGTCGCGGCTGTAGCTGTGGATGTGGCACGGACGCGGCGCGGCTTCGTCGTGGGCGCGGCGTCTGGTGTAGGGGTCATGTCGCCGGGCAGCGTTGACTGCTCGACTGCGGCGCGCTTGACACTGCGCCGCTTCGGTGTGGGTGTGGTCGCTCCGGTCGGCTCAGCGGCCTCGGTCGCAGTGGTTGCCGCAACGGGGTCATTCGCCGCAGCGGCATCCTGGCGCCGGGTTCGGCGACGTGTAGGGGTGGTTGTTTCCTGATCTTCTGGCACGAAGGCCTCCTGAGCAGTGGAGCAGGCATCAACGCAAGGGTGGATCGTTTTCCGCCACCATCACACTGATCTCTCCGAACATCTGAAGCATGTAAAGCGAACAATTGTCATGTCAAACGCAACGCCAATGCCTCGTGCGAAGCACGAACCGGCGTGCAATTCAAGGGTTCTTTGATGCTTGTGAGCGTGCGAAGCAACATGTTTCGGAATATCACAGCACATTTCCAACATTCAGCGGCTTGTGTCCATCATGTGTCCATGTCGTACCTGCCGCGTAATGGGCCGGTGAGTGCAAGGCACAGCCAGCAGAGAAACCGGGCGCGAGACGGCAACGGGCAACGATTCGCACATTTCACCTGTTCACGCGCCTCAGCGTGGCTCCCAGCATACCTGATGATTCCGGTACGAGCTGGCGGGCCGATGATGTCTCGCTCGCGTGCTTTTTACGAACAGCGCAACGGGCTACCTGCGGCGGTGGATGCGTGTCAATATCCGTCAGGTGGCACAGTCGTGAGCGCGAAAGCTACAGAATTGCACAATGCTTCAGCGAGAGGAAGGTCTCGCGCGAGATGGGCAGATCGCGCCAGAGTTTCACACAGTCCTCGGCTGGAGGGAGCTACTGGCCCCCAGATGTGCGTTGTGAGAATGTTACGCGCAGTAATGAGTATTCAGACACCTCTATTGTACGTTATCGACGGCGGGTTTTGCCAGTTTCCCCACCGAACTGTCTCATCCTCGTTTGGATGGGCGATATGGCCGATGGCGGCGCGCCTGATGGCCGATGCGCCAAAGGCCACCTGTGGGCCGGAATAGAGGCTCACTGCCCGGACATCGCTGGTGGCGAAGCTGGTTGGCGTCTTTGCGCCCACCGCCATCCGGGTCACCACTGCCTCCAGATTCTCCTGCGAGGTGCGGATTTCGGCAAGTTGCGTGCCGAGCAACGCCATATGGGCGGCCTGCGCCCGCAGATGCTGCTCCAACTGCCAGAGCGTCTGGCTATATTGCCCTGAGCCGATCAGGCTGACGCCAGGCTGCAACGACTCCGCCTCCAACACCAGCTCATTCGCGCCAACACAGAGCGACCGCGCCACCGTATCGAGCATCGCGAGCGCCTGGCCCTGCGTGCGGATCGGCATCTCCAGCGCCGTGACGGCAGTCACCGCCGATGGATGCCAGCCCCCAGCGGAGACGCGCGCATAGCGTGAGAGCGCGCTTGCCAGCTCGGCCAGCGGCCCATACGCGCCCGGACGCAGCGCCTGCACTGCCTGCATGGCGGAGAGTTCACCCTGCGCCAATCGTTGCGTCAGCATCGCCAGCTCGGCGGCGGCGCCTCCGAGTCGCGCGCGCTCGCGAAGGAGTGGCTCTTGCGCCTGCTCGGCGGCACGCAACCGCATGAGCAACGTCTGATGGGTCTCGCGCAGACGCTCGTTGCTTGCCCGCACATCCGAGAGCAGCCAGCGCAGATTCTCGCTGGTCTCGGTGATGTGGGCGCTATACATACCCAGAAAGGCGACGATCAACGCCGACGCACCGAGAAACACGAGCAGTGAGGGCATCCATCCTGAGAGGGGTCCATCTCCCAGGCTGTTCATCGCGACAATGATGAGCGCGGCCAGCACAGTTGCCAGGGCGCCACCTCGCTCGGCAAAGAATGCTATCGCCAGCGCAATCGCGGGCAGGAAAACCAGAAGAGTCCAGCCTTCGCCTCCCCGCAACAAGAGTATACCACCAGCGGCGCTCATATCAACCACCACCAGCGCCAGCCGCGCCACCAGGAGCAGCGTCGGGCGATTCTGCCGGGAGAGCGCCAGCGCCAGCGCGCCGCCAGCCGCGACAATCAGCCCGAGCACTGGCGTCTGCACTGGGCCAGATACGCTCCAGACCTGCCAGGCGAGCACGACCGCGACGCAGACGCCGACGATCAGGTGCGCCAGCGCGAGCCGCTGGAGCAGCGTGTAGCCCTCGTCGGTGTCCATCCACCAGGCGGTTGCCGCCGACGACGCCGATGGCGCGGCATCACGGGACCACGACTTTTCCCATGAGTCGGCATACTCGCGCGTGCCATTCGACGCGAGAGCGTTTGACCGAAGCGCCGCGCTTCCATGGCCGAATCGCGCTCCATCGGCGAGTTGTTGATGAAACCGTTGCATAGTTGCCTCCACCTCCCCATGCACCATACATTTGTGCCCTGGAGTCCATTCAGGAACAACGATAAAGACCTGACATACTGCGGGCTGGCAGCGCCCGCGAAATAAGCGGTATCCGCATTCGCATCGGCGCGGCATCCTCTCAACGGCCTGGACATGCGCCTCGCTATGTGCCTCGCTATGCGGCACATCGGGCGCGGCAGGCGTCCTTCGCGATGACTGGCCGGTTGGGTGATCGCGGAATACGACATAGCTGAACGGCAAAGCTCCGATTGTTGGCGGTATCGGTATTCTCGATATGTATAGAATCAGTGCGGCCCGGCGCGGCATTGGGCGCATCGTGCGCATTGGGCGCGAACATCATGATGAGTGCGGAAGAAGCGGTGAGCCAGTTGAGCCATATGCGGGAGTCATATGGGGATAAATGCGTGCGAAGGGTGGATAAATTGAGATGATATTCCCGTCTTCAGTTGCAGAGACGAACGAGCACGCCTGATAGCTACACACGACAAATGGCCTATGCCCTCCGCCAGCCCTCGCGCGCTAGCCCCCCATAGGAGTGGGGGCCAGAGCGGTGGCTATTGGGTCATGCCGGGCGAGAAGTAGCCGGTTTTTCCATCGGCGGCGAACTGCCACACCTTCGTGCCATCCTCGGCTTTGAGCGCATAGAGCGCGTCGCTATTGGCATAGACCACACCATTGGCGACGACGAAGCGTCCATTGACGGCGCCGCCGGTCTTGAAGGCCCAGCGCTGTTTGCCATCTGTGCCCAGCGCGTAGACATTGTGATCGCTCGAACCGACAAAGATCGTGCCATTGGCGAAGATGGGCGACGAGAAGACCGCTCCGCCCGTGCGGTAACGCCAGGTCGCGTGCTGAGCGCCCCCCACCGGGACGGCATAGACCCCGCTATCCTGGGAGCCAAAATAGACCATGTCACTGGTGAGCGCGGGCGACGACGAGACGTGGCTGCCCGTGGTAAACGTCCAGATGAGCTTGCCGTCGGAGATCCGCAATTTCCGCATCTTCTGATCATCGGACCCGATAAAGATGGCGTCGCTGCTTACCGCCGCCGATGAGTAGACCTGGCCGCTGGTGGTATGCTTCCACACCTGGTTGCCGTCAACCGCTCCGAGCGCGTAGACGCTGTGGTCGTTCGAGCCGACGTAGACGACACCATTGGCGATCACTGGCCGCGCCTCCACGGCATCGCCGGTCTGGAACTTCCATTTGATCGAGCCATCTCTGGTGTTGAGCGCGTAGACGTTGTGGTCATCGGACCCGGTATAGATCAGCCCACCCAGTACCACGGGCCGTACCTTCACCGGGCCGGGGATACTGCTCTGCCAGAGCGGCTTGCCATCGGCGGTCTTGAGCGCGTAGAGCGTGCCGTTCTCGGAGATGGCATAGATAACGCCCTGGGTGGAGCTATCGGCCGGGCGAACTGTCGCATCCGCGGTGAAGCCCCAGCGCAGCTTGCCGCTCGCAAGGTCAACCGCATACAAGGTGTTGCCACTCGCGGTGAAGAGCAGTGGCGGCACAACACCGCCAGTTGTCGTACCAGCGCCAGCGCCAAGCAAGCCAAATCCGCGCGTCAGTACCGCCGTTGTGCCCAGGGCTATCGCGCCAAGAGCCGCCACGCCGAGGCCACCGATCAGCAGATTCCGGCGGGTGAGCAGGCCGTCGCCGAATGGCTGGTCAATCGGCTGAGACGCGGGCCACTGTGGCGGCCCAGCGGGCGTGGGCATGGGTGCGACTGTACGCCTGCGCATCGGAGCGCCGGTAGCCTTTGCCGCTGGGGTCGGTGTGGCGGCCAGCAGCGAGAGAATCTCGGCGGCGACCTCCTCGACCGGCTTATCGGACGCCTCGATCCACGGCAGCCCTTGCATCTCTGGCGAGAGCTGGCCCGCGCCCCGACGGACAATCGCGATACGACGCCACCGCTCGGCGGCCATCAGCTCGCGATAGCCTGATAGCAGCCCGCCCGCCCAGGCTGGCACGGGATCGGTGACCAGCACGACCAGCGCCCGCGAGTTACGTACCTGGGATGCGATACCCTGTGACGATTGGCCGCCTGGCGGACTGTAGGGAGAGGCGCCCGCTCCCTGCGTGCGCAGCGCGATGGCATAGTAGCTGGCAAGTGATGCGTCGGCGGGCGCATGAGCGACGACAATATCACCACTGGTGGGGGGCTGCATACTCCATCTCCTCACACGGTTCTCATGCGTATCTCACGCGCTGACTGAACTCTCACTCGCGGTGTCAACAATGGTGTCACCATGCAGGGTAGCGAACTCTGTTGTTAAACGCAAGGGGTTACGGGTCTACAGGCCAAAGTTGTGGGGTGTGTTACAATGTAGGCCGCCTGGCAGTTTTACGCCGATGCATACGGGAAGGGTACGCATCATGCCGGGCATGTTTTTCAGACTAGTGGGGGCATCCATCTTTCATTGCTCATCCATCTATCTGGCCTGCTCCCTCTCAGCTCTCACCCAGAAGGAGTCCCATAATGGACGATCAGAACCACATGCCACCTGATGACGCCGACACCGACGCCAACAAGGATGCTACCACCGATGCTACCACACCTACGAGCGACCAGACCACACCAGATGAGTTGGCTGCTCAAGCGGGTGAAGAGGACGAGGCGACGGCGGGCAGCGAGCCAACTTCGGCGCCATCTTCGGCGCCTGAACCGATTGCCGATGCCTGGACCCCGGTACCTGAGGCCAGCGTAACGGCCAGCGCTGCTTCAGAGAGCGCTGCTTCAGAGAGCGCTGCTGACGTTACTCCAAGCGACACGCCAGACAACGCGCCCGCCTCCGCAGCCGATGCTGGTGCTGGTGCTGGTGCTGGTGCTGGTGCTGGTGCTGGTGCTGGTGCTGGCAGCGACGAAGCATCTGAACCTCTCGCTGAGGCGCCAGCCGCCCCCGACGAGACGTGGGCCAGCGCGCCGATGAGCGACGAGACGCCGTCCACCACGCCCAGCGCTGAAAGCGATGAGGGCGCGACGACAACGGTCACCGAAGACTATGCGATACCGACCATTCCGGTCTACAATCCACCAGCTGCATTCGCGTCGCCCGAAGTGGAGACCACGGATGAGATGCCCGCCAGCGATCAGATCGCGGAGGCGGAGAGCGCGCCCGAGGCTCCGACGCCAATCGAGGTGTATGCCGCCCCGACATTCCCACCGTATGAGTCGGCTGCCGTCGCCACATTCGCAGCAGCCACCGCAGCGGACACACCCGGGGACGCCGACGATGTCGCGCCTGAAGAGAGCGCACCGGAAGACGCGGCGACCGCCAGCAGCGAAGACGACACTGCGGAGACAGAAGCGACCGAGACAGAAGCGACCGAGACAGAAGCTACTGAGCCGGACGCCGATAACGTCTCGCCAGTCGCTACTCCAGATGCGTCATCCACGGAAAGCGCGGCGGACGCTCCATCAGCCGAGCCCGAACCGGAGCCAGCGCCTGAACCAGAGCTACCCGTAGCCGATCCTTGGACAGCGGCGGCAAGCGAGGCGACACCAGACGCCGATGCGGCAAGCACCGACACTACTCCCGATGCAACTCCTGATGCAACTCCTGATGCAACTCCTGATGCGGCTGCTGTAGAGAACGCGCCCGCCGACATATACGCCGACGCGACAGCCGCCGATGTCGTTGACGTAGCGCCAGATGCCGATGCCGCCGCTGAGGCCGATGCTATCGAGAGCGCACCTATGGACGCAGCTGCTGACGCACCCTTTGCGGATACATCCGTCACTGCGATGTCCGCTGCTGGCGTTGAAATGGCAACAGTGGACGATGCTGGCGCTGAGGACGATGCTGCTGCTGCCGATGATGTTGCCGCGGCGCCAATCGAAAGCGCGCCAACCGAGAGCGCGGCGGATGAGACACCGGCTGAAACGGCTGAAACCGCCGAAGCCGCGCCAGTTGATACGCCACCGAGTTACGCGCCACCCGCGGATACCGCTGCCGCCTATTTGCCGGTAGCCGACGCGGGCGCGGCCCCTCCGCCAGCAGCGGAGCCGCCAGCTACCCCCGCCGACTCAGCCGACATCTCGCCCGACGAAACGGCTCCGGCCGATGTTATCGCAGACGAAACGGCCCCAGCCGAACCCGCGCCCGCGGAGGCCGCCCCCGTTCAGGATGCGGATGTCCAACTGGCCTATACACCACCACCCGTGGTTGACGCTGCTCCAGCCTATGCGCCGCCCGCCACTGAGACGCGCGCGACGTATCCACCCGAGCCACAGCCGCCAGCCTACGCGCAGCCAACACCGCCGCCCGCGCCCATCTACGCGCCAGCGCCGATGTCTCAGCCACAGGGCTACTATCAGCCAGCTGTTGTGGCGCAGCCGCAGACTGATACTTCGATGCCGGTGATCGTCGAGATTATTTGTGGCATCTTTGGCTTCTATGGGATTGGCTGGCTGATCGCGGGATATACCGTACCCGGCATTTTGCTGCTAGTCGGCGGGCTGGTCTGGGCGGTGCTATTCTGGACGATAGCCGCGCTTACGGCATTCATCGGCCTGATTTGCCTGGTGCCGATTGATATCGCCATCTTTGTGACATCGGCGCTGATCCTGAACAGCAGGCTCAAGCAGCGCCGGATGGGTCCTGCGCGGTAAACCTAGCGCCAACCTGCCATAAGCCAGCCGTCCTCCCTGGGAGTATCCCCAGCGGGCGGCTGGTTCGCTTTTCCTCCGCCGAATGGCCACCCCCCACGCGCGCCATCGGATAATAGCGCCGCCGCATTGGCGAATCCCTGACCCGCACGGCGTTGACTTGACATAGCAAGTGTCCTTGTGTACCATTGTCTCCACACGACCATGTCGTGGCGCGATATTGTTCGCTTGGCTGTTCTTGGTTCACCACAGGAGGCTGGGAATGACAGATGACTCTGTGCAAGAGAACACATCCAGCGTCAGAGAAGGGGGGAGCAACGCTAAAGCGCTCTGGTACCTGCTATTGATTATCCCGTTTATCGCGACACTTTGGGTGCCGTTCTATGCGGGCAAGGATCCAGAACTGGCGGGGATACCGTTCTTCTACTGGTATCAGTTCCTCTGGATCATCATCACCTCATTGCTCACCGCGCTGGTCTACTTCGTCACGAAGTGATCGGCCCGAGCGCTGCGCAGGCTCGTGCATGCCGCACGCGCTACGCACAGGATTGGTTCCCACAGGCGAGGTTCGTGATACACATAGGAGTGTTTCATGCCGAAAGAGCTGAACTGGACCGCGCTGATTGTCTTCATCGTCCTTTTCGCACTCGTCACCGGACTCGGGTTCATCGCGGCGCGCTGGCGTCGCGGCGACCTGAATCAACTCAATGAATGGGGGCTGGGCGGTCGGCGCTTTGGCACCGTCGTCACCTGGTTCCTGCTTGGCGGCGACCTCTACACCGCCTACACCTTCATCGCCGTGCCTGCCCTGGTCTATGGGTCGGGCGCCATCGGCCTTTTCGCCGTCCCCTATACCATCATCGTCTATCCGTTTGTTCTGGTCGTGATGCCGCGTCTCTGGTCGGTCTGCCACAAGCACGGCTACGTCACGGCTTCGGACTTCGTGAGGGGCCGCTATGGGAGTAGCGGGCTGGCGCTGGCCGTCGCCTTCACGGGCATTTTGGCCACCATGCCCTACATCGCCCTGCAGCTCGTCGGTATCGAGGTGGTGCTGGCGGCCATGGGCATCCAGGGCGATATTCCGCTGATCGTCGCCTTCATCATTCTCGCCGCGTACACCTACTTTAGCGGGCTGCGCGCGCCAGCCATGATCGCGCTAGTGAAAGACGCGATCATCTACCTCACGATCATCGTCGCGGTGATCGCGGTGCCGATCTATATTAGCAATCACCTGGGCAATGGCAGTGGCATCGCGGATGGCTATGCGACGCTCTTCGCCAAAGTGCCTTCGGCCAAACTGCTGCTGGCGCCCAAGACCTTCACCGTCTTTGGAACCCTGGCGCTTGGCTCGGCGCTGGCGCTCTTCATGTACCCCCATGCGATCACCGGCACGCTGGCGGCCAATAGCGGGCGTGTCATCAAGCGCAATGCGGCGCTGCTGCCCGCCTATTCGTTCCTGCTGGGGCTGATTGCGCTGCTGGGCTTCATGGCGCTGGTGGTGGGCGTGGTCGGCGTCAAGCCGTACGGCGCGCAATTCGCGGTGCCGGGCCTGTTCAATCTGGTCTTCCCGGCGTGGTTCGCGGGCTTTGCGTTCGCGGCGATCGCCATCGGCGCGCTGGTGCCTGCCTCGGTGATGTCCATCGCGGCGGCCAACCTCTTCACGCGCAATATCTACAAGGAGTATTTCCGCCGCAGCGCCAGCGACCGTGAAGAAGCCTCGGTCGCCAAACTGGTCTCGCTGGTCGTGAAGGCGGGAGCGCTGCTGTTCGTCATCTTCTTGCCACTACAGCAGTCGATCAACTTCCAGCTGCTCGGTGGGGTCTGGATTCTGCAGACATTCCCGGCGATTGTCTTCGGGCTCTACACCCGCTGGTTCCATCGCTGGGCGTTGCTGATCGGCTGGTTCGTTGGGATGGCGCTCGGCACCTATATGGCCTATCTGCAAAACTCGCCCGCCACCCCACACTTCGCGTCGTCCACCTACTCGTTGCACCTACTCGGGCAGGTGATTCCTGGCTATGCGGCGTTCTACGCCTTCATCGCCAATATCGTCGTCACTGTCGTGCTCTCGCTGATCTTCAACCTGGTCGGTCTCGCTAAGGGCGCAGATACTACCGCCGCGGCGGACTATGAGGCGGCCAATGTGGTCGCGGTTCCCGCCGCTGCTCTCTGAGCGTCACGCATAGCGTTGAACTGTTTCGTGTAGACTGACCAGGATAGCAAAACGCGCCGGAGGGAGTAATCACCCTTCCGGCGCATTTTTGTTTGGGCGGGCGGACCTCTCCCCTCCCCCGCGAGGGTAGGGGCCGCAGTTCGAGAAAGAGACACCAGGGGCGTCTGGAATGCCCGACTATCCGTTTAGCCAGCGACGCCCATCGGGCCGAGCGGCTCGACGACTCCGGCGAGGGGCCAGCGCGGCGATCCGACACGATAGACGACGCGGGCGATTTCCCAGGCGGGGCGCTCCGGGCTACCGGCGCGGCTGCGCGTTTTGCTGACCGGCCAGGAGAGCCAGCGGCTGCCCTTGCCCAGTGGAGTCAGCTCGTAGACGCTGCCGGTACGGAAGCAAGGCACGCCGAGTGCCCAGACGACCTCCTCGGTGCCAAGCAGCTCGAAGCAGGCGCGATGCATCCCCTTGCCGCCGGGATCAGGATCGATGGCAATCAGCCGACCGAGCCGACCGCGCGGATGCAGCGGGCCGCGCTCCCAGGGGCCACGCAAGCGATGCGCCCAGCCCCAGGTGGGATCGAGCTCAGGGTGCTCGGGGTCTTCGGGCGTCGGCAGCAGCGTCAGCAGGAGGGCGAGCTGGCGGCGGGGCAGCGGTACGAGGCTATCAGGCTCACCCGCCTCCAGATGCGCCAATGACCAGGCGATATCGCTGTGCGCGAGCACATCGTTGGGGCGCTCGACGCGGAAAATGCCGACATCGGTCTCGACCTCTACCGCTGAGATGAGCTGTGGCATAGGGCGTGGTGCGGGCAGATTCCCTGGTGGGCATGCCTCAGCCGACCCCAGCCCCTTACGGGTGGAGCGGCCACGGCGCGCGCGTGTCGCCAGCCCGCCACTCTCGGCGGTGGCATCGAGGCTGTTTCCCAGCGCGCCCGGCGGCATCACCGGCCGGATCGCCCGCAGAAAGCCGTAGGGGCGTCCGACGGGAATCGCGCCAACGCGCCCGGCGCCTTCGAGCGGACGCATGCCGCCCGCGGCGGAAACGGTGGCAATCAGCCAGACCTGCGGGTCGGGCCGCGCATCGAGGCCGGGCGCAGCAAATGGGCTCACCGGCAGCGAGGTGAGCGGCGCGGGGTTGGCAACCGCCGCCCCTGGGCTACGCCAGCGGCCAGAGCTGGTCGCGCTCGTTGGCAGCGCCCCAGCGGACGAGACGGGTGCAGCGGATGGAGCAGTGGATGGAGCAGTGGGTGACTGATAGCTCCAGGTTGGGTTTGTCTGGCGCGGGGCCGTATGCCGCACGCCGACATAGGATGATGCCAGGCGACGGGCTGGCGTATCAGATCTGACGTCTTGCATGCTGTATGACCTCCCCACGCAGGTGAGTGATAAATGCTGCCGCGCTACCATCCAGGCGATACCGCTGTGTGGCGATGCCGCGCAACGACGCTACTCCTGGCAGACTCCGTTCTCAGAAGCAGACGGTCTACCCGCGGGATGCACAATGTGGGCCACGACAAAGCGGCCGCACGCCACCTGCGGAAAGTCTACCCTAGAACAAGAGTTCTTGTCAACCGCCTGCTTCATGAGGTTGGGGAGAGAAGCAAACGGGCATTTGTAGCGTGATGATGATTGCGGCCAAATGATTGCGTATCTTGTTAACCAGACGGCCCATCCCGCGAAAAAGCCACACACAATGACCGTCCATCGTGTCAATTCTCCCCAATTGGCCCATTTTGGTCGCTCGAAGCGTCTGGCAAACTTTCTGCATAGCCCGAATGTTTGGTTCAACCGTCTCATTAGTGGACAGTTGACGATGGCCACGGCGCGCTGATAGACTCCCCGCTAGGCAAGGTGAGGACGATGGCCAGCGGAAACTCGCGGTGACCCAGCGCGACGGCAGGAGGCAAGGAGCGAGAGGTGGCAGCCGATGGGCATGATGGCGGCTCTGATCAAGTTTCGCGTGACGCTGGTTCTGGCGGTGTCGCTGGTGCTGCTGGGCACGGTTGCCGGGGTTGCCACGTTTCAGCTGGGCCGGATCGTCTCGCGACAGGTGCGGGCGGATACCGCCGCCGAAATCTGCACATTGCTGGAGCGTCAGCAATATACCGCGCTCGTCGAGCTGGTTGATCCCACGCCTGTCCCTCCCTCGGCCAGCGGAACCTTCGACGCGCAAAAGCTTCAGTCGCAGCTTCAGGCGCTCGACCAGCAGCAAGGCGTGGTGAATGATTGCAGCTGGAGCTCGCTGCAACTGAGCGATGAGAGCGGAACCTATCAGATTGTGGTGCGCCGCCGCAGTCCGACGATCTCCAGCGTCGTGACGGTGGTGCTGGAGCACGAGCCGAATAACGGCTGGCTCATCTCCCGCGGCAGCGCGTTCGTCAGCCATCCAGTCTAGCCACTTCAGGCATCCAGTACGCATTTTTGTGGATAGAATTGTGGACAATGTGGATAATTCGCGGCGCGATAGGACGGGGGATTCTGCACAAATAAGGATGGGGAATAGTGTCCTGAATTTGGACAGCGCTCGTTTGACCTGTACAGTGGTGAATAGAACATGTCGTTCAGCAGAAAACCGGCCATCTGCTCATAACAGACAGCCGGTCCCCTTAGGAGTTTTCGCCAACTACTATGGGGTACTATTCGCCTTCGCCTGCTTCAGCTGTGTCACACACACAGCGATCTGAGCGATGCTGGCGACAACCACGAGCAGGTTAGCTATCATGGGTATTACCATGAGGCACCTGTGGCATGTAGAGCATCGGTGGATTTCCTCCGAAGAGGATAGTGATGCGCATGCACTTGGTAGCCTAGTCATTTGTTCTAGGCGTGTCAAACTGGCAAGTACAATCGGCACACAAGATAGCCCTTCTGGGTAACTATCCTGCGTGCCGATTCGTTATTGTCCGTGCCGCATCGCCTCAAAATTCTGGCTCAATCCCTAGCTCATACATACTCTGAATGAGTACACAGATATTGTGGCAGAGCACCTTGCACAGCAGTTCATTGGTAAGCGCCTCATCGGTCTTCGAGCGGAGCGCATCTCCAAACTTGGCTTTCATCATCATGAAGGTGGATTCCACGAGTGAGCGCTGGTGATAGTGTTCCAGGAACGTCTCGCGGTGCAGATGGTAGAAGTGGTAGAGCTTGTCCCACAAGTCAGTACGTTTGCTGCCATACAGGGACAGTGGACGCCCTACTGCATTGCTCTTGAAGGGAATATAGGGTGTGCCGTGGGCGCGCTCAACCGCTTCCAGATTCTCCCGGCTTGAGTAGGCTTTATCGGCAGTCACTTCATAGACAGGAAAGTGGCGAGCGGTTGCTTCCAGCAGCGGCTTAAATTGCGGAGAATCATTGGCATAGCCACCGGTAATCTCAACACTGGTGACAATATTGGTAGTCACACCACACATGATATGCGCCTTGATCCACTCGTGTTTCTCCATCTCCTGTCCATATTTGGCGTCGTACCAGCGGACAAAACGGCAGGTGCTAAAGCCAGACGAGTCTACCGCAAAGCGTGTCTCAATGGCCTTGAGCGGCAGGCTACTGCGCTCAATGAGCGTACACAGGATCGGTGTCAATTCGGGCATTTCGAGATAGTTGAAGATCGAATTGAAGTGTGGGACGCGGACTAGGTAGCCTTTGGCATGTGCATCAGCCAGGTCACACATGAAGCGACGCGTGGGTGGTTGAACACTTGAAATACCCTTGGATCCCTAAGCGAGCCATCGAAAATATTCCTTTTCCCCAGAATCTGAACGAAAGCGATTGCCAACGCCTTACTCACGCGGTACGTGTGTTTGAAGAGGCAGCTAAAGCAGGAGTACCTTTGCCAGTAGCAGCAACCCATGAAGTCGACTCTGTTCTGAAGCGTGCTTATGGGATTGATGATAAGACCGTTTCCAAGTTACGGGCAATCGCCCAGTGGGATACTAACCCTCAGATTAGCCTGGATACCCCGGCTGAGGAAGAAGGGTGGCATGTCAGTGGGGTAGTCGAAAGCATAAGTGCAGCCGAAGGGAAATTGGTCGTTTGGCTGGAAGGGTTCACCGAGTTCGCGAACGTGGCTATAGATGCTAAGATGCCTGGATGGATGCTCCGTGCCGGAGCGGCTTTCCGGACAACAATCCCTCGATCTTGCGTACGATCACACAACTTGAAAGCTATCAAGTGGGGAGCGTTTTCTCCCCAGGAGTATTGCTATATGGAGGAGGAGGAATTGTTCGATGAGTTGACAGGAATATTCTATCCTACGGCAGCGGTCTGACAATGACATAGCGCTACACTGTAAAACTGGCTTTCCTTGATGTCGGCCAAGGTGACACAATTGTGATCACCATCCCTGAGACCGGCGAAGCCGTAATCGTTGACTGCATTGATGCAGACGCAGTGTTACGCTACCTGTCTGATCAGTCTATAAAGCATGTGCGCGGTCTGATCATTACGCATTTGCATCAAGATCACTTCAAGGATGCCAATGTCTTCTTGAAGATGTGTGCATCTGTCCTTAATACACCGTGTGAAACTGTTCTCTTCAATTGGCCACTATCCCGAAGTAGTCGGGCTCTCGATAGG
>Ga0068856_100001346_pt1 | contig 25824 bp, 23 predicted proteins | sample KBSCornC62_FD_66595 | JGI IMG/M metagenome (GOLD analysis project Ga0068856, IMG submission 66595) | Corn rhizosphere microbial communities from Kellogg Biological Station, Michigan, USA - KBS Corn C6-2 | ecosystem: Host-associated > Plants > Roots > Rhizosphere > Soil ... | reverse complement strand
CGGGCCAAGGCGGCCGCCACGCCCGGCGATACCATGTGACACCCGCGCGGGCGTAGCTCAATGGCAGAGCAAGAGCCTTCCAAGCTCAAGACGGGAGTTCGATTCTCCTCGCCCGCTCCTGGACGCATTCATGCACAGCTCCAAAAAGCTCGCCCACGTGGCAGAAGCTACGATCAGGCCTGAAGGAGGTGAGTGCGAACGGGTGCGCGCAGTTACTGGCTGGAGATCACGACGGGCGATCTCAACGGCGAACGCGTGGAGGGACCGGACTTTGCGAGCGTCCCCGCCGCTCTGAACTAGCTGCGAAACCTGTGCGCGCAGATTGACTCGCGAGAGCTCAGGCGAGCCTGCTGGGCTGACATTCTGTACTTCCAGATCGTGCTCCCGAAGGGTGTGCGGTCTGGCGGTGCGCAGCGCCCACGCGCTCGGCGAGCGCCGTCCGAAGCTGACGGCGCGACGTGATGTCGAGCTTCATGAAGACCTTCCTCAGATGCCACTCAACGGTCCGGCTGCTCAGGTACAGCGTCCCGGCGATTTCGCGATTCGAGAGGCCGCCGCGTGCCAGTTGCGCGATCTGCTCCTCTTGTTCCGTCAACTGGTCGCGAGTCGAAGGCTCGCGGTGACGCACGTGTTCGCCGGTGGCAGCAAGTTCGCGCTGCGCGCGACCGGCGAACGCCTCCATCCCCACGTCAGCGAAGATCTCGTGCGCCGCGCGGAGTTCTTCGCGTGCCTCGACGCGGCGTCCTTCCCGGCGCAACCATTCTCCGTAGAGGAGATGCGTGCGACCGAGATCGGGGCGCAGACCCGTCTTCCCGTACGATTCCACGGCCTCGCGGTAGAGACGGTCAGCGATGCAGCCCTCACTGAGAAGCGCTCGTGATCGGGCGCGGACGCCGACCGCCCAGTTCGTGCGAGACGCGGTCATCGTCGCGAGGAACCGATCCAACGCCTCCCGAGCCGCCTCGGTTTCTTCCATTCGTGTCGCTGCTTCGATCAACTCGGGGAGGGCCCAAATCTGTGGATACAGATGAATGTCGCTCTCGGTGACGGAGCGGGCCGCGGCGAGAGCCTTGTCGTAGCGGGCCAGTCCGTTGTAGAGGACAGCCGCTGCCCACTGGGCATCCCGCACGACAAGACCCTGTCCACGAGCCTCGGCGTACTCGATCGCAGCGGCGATCGACGCCGAGGCGATCGCCTCGTTGCCTTCGAGCGCCAGGATTCTCAAATTCCCAAACGGGGCGATGGCGCTGCCTGTCGCCGATGCCACGTTCTCGCTCTCGGCGATGAGCAGCCGGGCGCCAATGAGGTCTCCATTCAACGCCCTGTCTTTCGCCAAACCGCTGAGAAACGACGGCAGTTCGGCGAGCGCGCCGGCCTTGCGGAGGATCTCGAGGCCGCGTTCGTGGAGTGCAGTCTTGGCGTCTGAATCCCACGTCGAGTTGGCGGCAGTCGCCGCCGTCCATCCCCACCGAATGACATCGTCGTCGGGCAGATGTGCAAGCAGCGCCGTTGCACGCTCGAAGACGGGTGTTGCATCGGCGAGCCCGTGGATGTACATCCGCGCGAGTCCTTCGAGGTAGAGGGTCTTGGCGTCTTCAGGCCCCTTGGGAGCGAGATGTCCGATTGCACGACAGATCTCGAGCAGCACGCCCTCTTCGCCCAGGTACCCGGCATGAAAGGCTGCCCCGTACGCTGTGAGGTATGCGTCCCGGGCAAGCTCCAGGTCGACCGGTTCGAGTTGCCGCGCCGCGTTAAGGAGCAGTCGCGGAGCATGGCGATCGGTAACCACCGCTGCTAGGTGCCCGCGCAGAAGTAGCGCGCGAGCGCGCCCGGGCCCGTCGAGCTCGGACGATTCTGCGATCGTCAGCAGCTCGTCGGCGGCTTGGAGTCGGCCCGCGGTCAGGCATGCCTGCGCGGCGGCCAACGCGCGCTGCGCTCTCCGATTCGGTTCGGGCGTGAGTTCGAAGGCCCGTTGGAGGAACGCGGCCGCCGCGGTGGCGCCGCCGCGCGCCTGGGCCCGTCCCGCTGACTGCTCGAGTTCGTCTGCGATGTCATCGTCGGGTACGGGAGTGGCCCGGGAGCGGTGCCACGCACGGCGATCCGGATCACGCTTCTGGTCGGTTGCTTCGGCAAGGGCAGTGTGGACGAGTTGACGATCCGCGCGATCCGCGCTGTGGTAGGCGACTGAGCGGGCGAGCGGGTGCACGAACTCCACCCGTGCATCCAATCTGATCAGCCCCGTGTCGACGGCGGGGGAGAGATCAGCCACGCCGATTCCAAGTATCTCGGCGGCTCGGCTGAGGACGACGAGGTCGCCCTGTGGCTCGGCTGCCGCGAGCAGGACGCCTAACCGCGTATCTGCGTCGAGCGGGTGGAGGCGCTGTGCGTACGCCCGTTCGATCTTGCCTGTCACACCGCTGCTTGCCGTCCCGCTGCTGCTCGCCGGCATCCCGAATCCGCCCGCGAAGTCGACGACGTTGGCGGCTCGTCCCAGTTCGATCAAGGCCAGCGGGTTGCCGTGGCTCTCAATGATGACCTGCTGGCAAACCGCGGCGTCGATTGGCCCCTGCACATGGCTCAGCAGTAGGGAGCGCGCATCCTCGTCACCGAGCCCGTTGATGGCGAACTCCGAGGTTCCGGCGAACATGTGATCCCCAATGCCGGCTCGCGCCACCCCGACGAGCGCGACGCGCTCGGCGAGCAGGCGACGTGCGACGAATACCACCACCTGGGCAGATGCAGCGTCAAGCCAGTGCGCGTCGTCGACGACGCATAGCAGCGGCTGTCTCTCGGCTGCCTCGGCCAACAAGGTCAACGTCGCAAGCGCGACCAGAAAACGGTCGGGCGGATCGCCTGCGCGGAGGCCGAAGACGGTGCTCAGGGCGTCTCGTTGCGGGGCGGGCAGTTCGCCAACGTACTGGAGGATCGGCGCGCACAGCTGATGCAGGCCGCTGTAGGCAAGCTCCATCTCGGACTCGATGCCGACGGTGCGGGCGACCCGCCAACCCTCAGCCGCAGCCACCAAGAACTCGAGGAGTGCCGTCTTGCCGACTCCCGCCTCTCCCCGGAGCACCACGGCTCGGCTGCGACCTTCGCGCGCGTCGTTCAGCACCGCTTCGAGGAACTCGCACTCAGCACGACGCCCAACGAGGGTCATCGCTGCCTTCCCGTCCGATTTCGACCTGCACCGAACTTATACCTTCGGGCGGTGCCGCCGGCAGTCGGTTCTCCAAACCTCGCCGAATTCGGTCAGACGCCCGCCGCCGTTCGCCGTTCTTCGGCATGACCGATTCCAGGCGGCTCCGGGAGGAGATTCCCAACTTCGCGTAGACCTTGCGCGTTCACGGGTCGTCTTTCTGGCCGACCAGGCAGTCGACCAGGGCGGAGACAGGCGGGATCCCGGTTCCGGGAGAGACGGCCTTGGTCGCGTTCGGTGTCCTCGCGTCGCGGGGCCATTACCCGATCGTCGTGTGGTCCCCGTCGCGGCGGCCGCCGCGATCGTCGGCGACAACCTCGGGTTCTGGTTGATCGGCCGTCGCGGCGGCCAGGCACTGGTCGCACGGCACCCATGGGTCGAACGCCGGATCCAGAAGGTGCTTCCTCAGACCGAGAGGCTGATTACCCGCTATGGAGGACGCGCCGTGTTCTTCGGCCGATTCGTGTCGGTCCTGCGCGAGACGATCGCGTGGGTCGCGGGACTCGCCGGCATGTCGTGGCCGCGGTTCCTGTTATGGAACGCATTAGGTGGGATCTGCTGGTCTGCTGGGGTTGGCTTGCTGGCCTATTTCGGCGGCAAGGCCCTCGCCGACGCGGTCACTCGCGACGGTCTCTACGCGGGCGCCTCAGTCGCAGCGCTTGCGGTCCTGCTCGGGGTGTGGATCAGGCTCGCTGGCCCCTTCGCGCAGCGCAGTGGTCGCCCGTCCGGGAGATGAAGAGGGTTACAGCGCCGCGTGCCAAGACTCGGCGTGATCCCTGCCTGCCGTTCTACACACCGACTCCGGCCGGCGAGCGCGCCGGTCAGCACCGCATTGAGGAATTCGCACGCCGACCGCCGTCCACGAGCTTTGCGCCAACTTGACCCCCTCGCGCTCTCCGCGACTCTCTACGGCCACCCGGAGCGTTGAAACTTCCTTATGCCAACACCTCGTCTGCGCTCGTGGGCTCGTTCTGCGACTGGTGATTGAGTGCGCGGCGGACCCTGGCCGACGCGCTGTAGATCCGTCGCACCTGCATGATCTCGCCGAGCGGCCTGTGCTCGGCCGTGACGCGCCACTGGTTGAACGCAAGTGCGTCTGCCTGCTCGAGATTGGCGGACGCCGAGATGGCCTGGCGAGGGATGTGGATCCGTCCAACCGTGACGAAGGGAGAGAGCCGCTCCGGCCATTCGACGGTCGCGTCGTTGACCGGCATCGCTTCGATGTCGGTACACAGCTGGACCTGGAGGTCGAAATCGAACGCTCGCGCCTGCAGTTCGTCCACGATCGCCGGACCGAACACGTCCGGTCCGGACCGGACGTCGAGTTCGCGGTGGATGGCGTGCTCGACGCCGTCTCCAACGGGGGTGACCCGCAGCTTCGCGACATAGTCGCCGTGACGCACGGCGGCCATCGTCCAGTACGTGGTCAGCAGTGGATTCCGAACCGGCGTCTGCGCCGCTTTCACGAAGGCGAACATCTCTTCCCATGCCCAGTCCGACTGCTCGAATGTGCCCTTGCCGGTGAGCAGATCGGTCAGAAGCTCGCGGAACCCCGCCTTGCCTCGCGCGAGGTACTTGGCGGAGTCGTTGCCGACCTCCTGGAGGACGACGTAGTGCCTCGCGGTGTTGGCGACGAAGGTCGGGTTGTTCTTCAGCACGAGATCGAACGTGCTCGACTCCGGCTCTTCGTCGACCAGCTTGGTTCCGGGGACGTCAAAGATCTTGATCGCAAAGCCGAGAACCGGCCCAAGCGCCGCATCGGGGCCCAGATGATTGTTGGCGCTCGAGAACCGAATCACCGCGCCGTGGCGGCCCGGCGCGGCGTAGATGCCCTGGGCGTACGGCTGAGGGACGTCGGCGAAGATCTCGAGCTCTGCCTTCACCACCCCCAGTGTCTTTGCGTGGGCGCCGCGCACGGCGCGTCCGGTCCCCTCCCTTGTAGGCGATTCACGAACAGCCTTCTCCCAGAAGTCGATGATCCGAACCATGTACTCCTCGATGTTCGGATCGATGGTTTCGATCTCTGGCGAGTAGCGAACGAAATCGGGTGGCATTGGTCAGCCCTCCTTAGAGCTCGATGTGGCGCTCCCACTGCCACACCTGCGGCGTGTCCGGGTAGGCGCGCTCGACGAAGCCGCTGATGAACCGACGCAGCTCGATGAGAGCGCCGTTGCTCGTGTCATCGTCGAAGAAGAGGTCAGTCTCTTCGCCCGTGAGCGGCACGAACGGCACGTAGGGTGGCGACGCCCAGAATGTGAAGTAGAAGTAGACCATCGCGCCGATGCTGCCCGTGTTGGGCAGATACCGGTGCAATGTCGCGTTGTCCAAGGCGGTGTCCGGCCGGGGGACCGTGGCGTCCTGCAGGACGGGAGGGAAGTTTGCAACGAACGTGAGCGCCGGGTTCGCGCTCCCGTACAGGCGAGAGCTGCCATGGGCGACGATGCGGTAGACGATGCTGTGGAGAACGCGCTTCAGAGCGCCCTTGGAATCGACGAGTGGCAGGCCGCGCACGTTGCCGTCGTCTGGGGAAGCGGACGCGGCAATCCAGCGCTGGACCTCGAGGTCGTTCGCCACGTCGTCATCGGTCGCGTAGGCGTGGTCGATGTAGGTGTGCACGTAGCGGCCGGTCGCCTCCCAGATCTCGAGCAGGTCGCGGGCGATCGGGAACTGATCCCACGGCGCATCGACGCTGAAGTCGGCATGGGTAAGGCCAAACCGTTCCAGCGTCGTCGTTGGATCGTCGTCGAAGAACTCGCGACTGTCGGCGTAGAGATCGACGAGCTCGAGGAGCTGCGGAGCCGTGGCGATCGACGTCGGCGGGATGCCGGGCAGGGCGTCCCAACCCAGCAACAGCAGGTCGTCGAACGGGATGACGAAGCTCGACTGCGGCTCGAGCAGCCGGTAGACCGGATTCTTCGGCGAGAGGTTCTCGAACATCGTCATCACCATCGCCGCGGTGACAAGGTGGTACTGGTAGACATGGCCGAGCCAGATGCCGAAAACGGTGACGCCAACCTTGGCCGCCTGCAGGGCGTAGACCCACGCGGAGGCGGTCGTCCTCGAGTCGTCGCGGCCGAAGATCGTGGGTTCGTTGTCACCACCGGCGACGCGGATCAGTTCGGGCGTCATCGCCTTGGTCGTCGCGTCCTGCACCATTACGACGACGCTGCTCGGCGTGAAGCGGGTGGTGCCGGCGACACGCTGCGGTTCGAGCGTCTCGTAGATCCGCAGGTCGATCACGTACAGCGTCCCGGCTTCCGCAGCCGCATCCAGCGCCGGCGTCCAGGCGTCGCCGAAGAGCGACTGCCACTGATCGGCGTCGCGCACCTTCTGGGGCAGCAGCAGGTTGTAGGCGCGGCCGTAGGTGGCGATCATCGGCCAGAAGGCCTCGGTGGCCTTCTCGGGCTGCGTCACATCCACCGTCGCCGCCCACTCGTCCAGAAGGGGCGCGCCCAGCGACTGGACGTCGGGAAACGTGGTCCAAGAGATCGACCACTGCCGCGGGTCGTCGAGCGCGAGCGTGGTGAGCTCACCACCGGGCGTCGCCATGCTCTCGGTTTGAGACGTGATGCTCTCGACGATCGTCGGGATGATCTCGAGCGTGTTGCGCTTCAACAATGCGCGCAGACGCTCGAGCTGCGCCGCCTCCTTGGCATCGAGCGCGACATTCCCCAAGAGGAAGTCGCGCGCGCGGGCGGTTTTGCCGCCGATCGTGTATGTCTTGGAGAGACCCTCGAGCGCCTGTTCGCGCTGCTTGAAGCGGATACCGAGCTTGAACAGCGTGTTTAGCATCCCCGCCGTGTCGATGGGAAAGGCGGGGACGTTCTCGAGGCCGAGCTCGCGCGCGGGTAGCTTGGGAAGCTGGAGGCGGGGCGTCCGGGCGCCAGATTCGGTGTCTACTGCTGCTCTCGTCGCCATCTCGTGTCTCCTCGTCCGGTGTGTCGCGTGTTCCTTTCGCGAAGTTGTGACGCTCATCCGGACCGTCGTTGGGCCAGATCTCCGATCCATCTCAACGCCGACAGAGACGGCATAAAGAAGTACTCACCGCCGCGCAGGACGTTGAACGTCGGGATGCCGTGAATGCGGCGCCTGACGGGTTCGGCCGGGATGGTGAACGTCGCCCCGTCCTCCTGGAGGCCGACGTTCGGATCGCGCTCGTCGCCGAGGCTCATGAAGTTGCCGTTGTTGATCCACTCCTGCTGGAGGAACTCCATCGTGGCCATTGCCTTGGCGCTCAGGAAGATGAAGTGAATTCCGCGGGGGGTCAGGTCGTCACGCTCCGAGACGGCGTTCGGGTCGTAGGGCGCTCCGTAGGTCGTGCTGCGCCGAATGATCCGGTGCACCTTCACGTCGGTGAGAAGCGCCAGCTTGGTGTCGCGGGGGTTCATCCGGCGCATGTGCGACCCGAATGGCACCTGCTGTCCGTCCAGATCGGCGCCGTACGTGAAGTCGTCGTTTCGCAGCGGGTCTGCGCCGAGCTCCGGGTCGTCGTTTGTCGGTGCGAGCGTGAGCGGTGCGCCGCTACGCCAGCGCCCCACCAGCTTGGCGGCGAGCAGCTCGCGCTCGGCGTCTGTGGTTGCGTGCGCTTGCAGGAAGCGATTGAACGCGCCGACTCGCGACTGATATTTGCGCAAGCCGACGTACGTGCCGTTTCGTCCCAGCACGTCCGGCTGGGGCGCGGGGAGGGGAACGCCGGCCTCACCGGGGTAGCCGAGGATGAGCTCGCCGGCCTTGATCGGTGCTCCCTGCCCGGGCAACGGGTCGACGCCGCTGCCCGCGATGGCGGGCTGGCCGATCGAATCCCGGTACCCGAGCGGGTTCAGGTCGCCCGGCTGCGCGCCGAAGTCCTCCGTGGTCAGGACGCTGAGGCCGGGCTGCCCGTCGTAGTGCCGTCGGGCCGAGTCCATTGCCTGTCGCCATGTCTCTTCCGAGTTGCTGAAGACGGTCACTGCGATGTGGACGAGTCCGCTGCCGAACGGCGCGTCCCAGTGCTTCGGGTCGTTCTCGCCGCGGTCGAGAAGCTGGTCGGCGCGTGCCGCCATCCCCACCCGAAACGCCTCGGGGAAGCTCCGCAGCGAGTCCTCCGGCAGGCCGAGCGCGACCAGTCCGGGATACGTGATCGCGACCGCGATCCACGCCTCGGATCCTTGCCACCAGTCGGCGGCGGATTCCACATGTGACGCGATGCGTTGGAGGAACGTGCGACCTGCCGAGGCGTCGGCGACGTGCACCATCACGTGAGTGCCGTAGTACGGCTCGGGGCGGTAGCGCAGAACCGTTGCCTGGATGTCGTCAAGCTGGATGCCGACGTCTCCACGCGGCAGGGCGCCGCCGACGCGATCGATGAGTGCCATGGCGTGTCCTCCGAGATGAGCCGGTTTGCCGGGACGGCCTGAGAGGAGGGGGCCCGCAGGCTGTCCCGGCCGGACGGGCTAGTCGCCCACCTTGTCCAGAAACTCGTCCACCGCCTTGCCGATGTGCCTCAGCCGCCGCGTCTCTGCAACCGTCAGGTCATTGGCCACGTACCAGCCTTCCGCGGTCACCTGGTGCTTCGCCAGGTAGTCCTTCGCCTCCGGGCTGCGGATACCGGGCCAGCCCTCCCAGGCGGAGTCGATGATGTCCAGGAAGTCCGGGATCTTCGACGCGAAGTCGTCGATATACGCGTCCCAGTCGCCGTCGTAGGCGGTGGCGAAGAGCATGCGCGTGTCGTTGTCCAGGAACACGAAGCGCATGTCGTGGACGGTGCCCACGTCGTCCGCGCGCTGGAGGTTCCCGCCGAAGAGCCGCAGAAACGTGCGCAGCCGGTCGGCCCCGCCGGGGGCGAACGGGACGATGAGCGTCAGCTCCGAGACCTTGCCCAAACGGCTCCCCATGCGCCCGGCGCTTTCGATGGGGGGCGGCGGCTCCTCCGACGCCTGCGCGCGAATCTCGGAAAGGACGTTCTCCAGCGCCTTCTTGCCGACCTCGGGCGCATCGGCGAACAGCTCGCGCAGCTGCTCGATCTTCTGTGCATACTCCGCTTCGTGTGCGGGTCGCCCGGCGGTCTGGACGTCGGTTGCCATGTCTGTCGTCTCCTTCGGTCGTTCGTGTGTGGCGTTGACGCGCATGAGCCTCGCGTTTCGGGCGGCCCGGTCGCGCCCGTGCAGACCCTGGTGCATCGCGGGGCGATCACGGGTCGTGCACGTGAGGCCCGTGGCGAAGCTCGTGGGAGTGCTGACGGACCGGAGCGCGTCCGTCGCATCGCAGCCCATCGGTCGCCCGGCCGTCCACCACGGCGCCTGTCGTGATGTCGAACCGGGAGCCGTGGCACTGACACATGACCGTTCTGCCGGCCAGCAGGCCGCCGGAGAGCGGGCACGGCTCGCCACCGCAGGTGCAGAGGTCGTCGAACGCGTAGAGCCGGCCGTCGACACGCGCAATCGAGATGCGCGTCTTGCGGTCGCCCGATAAATGCGACTGCCCAGTTCGCCACGACGGACGCGCGGTTCTTGAATCCGGTCAGGAAGGCCAGGTTGACCACGAGCCATGCCACCCATGCGACGAGCCTCCCACCCGAATGCGCCCTATGGTCGCTACCGCCCGGAAGCGCGAGATGGTTGCCATGGTGCCGACAGCGCGATATCGAAAGTGTTCCGGGGGCTTGCCGTGCAATCCGCGGACGATGGTTCGCGCGGCGTGGCGGCCGCTCTGCATGCCGACCTCGGCAAGCCCGGGCGGGCCGTCAAGCGCCATAAGGTCACCCACGACGAACACCTCCGGGTGCCCCGGCAGTGAGCAATCCGGCTGCACCTCGACCCGGCCCGAGCGATCGACTGCGGCATTCGTGCGCTCGGCGAGATCCGGCCGAGCGGTGAGCCCTGCACGCCCACCGCCCAGATCTTCGCGCGACCTTCGATGCGATCGGCTTCGACGTCGAGGCCGGTTGCGTCGACGCCGACGACGCGCGTGCCGAGGCGCACCTCGACCCCGAGCCTCTCGAGGTCTCGCCGCGCGCGCCGGCACAGGGGCTCGGGGAAGCTCGGAAGCACCGTGTCGAGCACGTCCAGAAGGATGATCCGGCCGATGCCGGGTCAAAGCTGCGGAAGGTGTGTGCCAGTGCGCGGCGTGACAGTTCTGCAAGCTGGCCGGCCAGATCGACGCCGGTTGGGCCGGCGCCGACGAACCGCGAACGTCAGCCACGGCTTGCGCGCGCCCGCGTCGGGCTCACGCTCGGCGAGCTCGAAGGCGCCGAAGATCCGCCCGCGCAGCTCGAGGGCGTCGTCGACTGTCTTCATGCCCGGTGCGTAGCGGGCGTACTCGTCGTGCCCGAAGCACGACTGTGACGCGCCGGTTGCGACGATCAGGCTGTCGTACGAAAACGTCGTCCGACGCCCGACGGTGGCGATCGTCACCTCCCGGGCGGCCGCGTCGACGTCGACGACCTCGCCGAGGACGACACGTGCGTTTTGCTGGTGTCGCACCACGTCCCGGATCGACGGCGCGATGTCGCCCTCGGAGAGCACTCCCGTGGGGACCTGGTACGGCAGCGGCTGGAAGAGGTGGTGGTTGGTGCGATCCACCACCACCTCGACCGGCGCGCGTCGCAACGCCTTGGTCGCGAAAAGGCCCGCGAATCCGCAGCCGTTGATGACGACGCGGTGCATGCTCAGCACCCACCGGCACGGCTGTTGCGGCCCACGCGCGCGCGTTCGCGATGTATTCCTCGTAGGTCGATGCGCTCAACCCGGCCGACCGGTGACGCGCCCGCCTGGGCCAAACCACGCACCCGATCCACGTCCCATCCTGCTTGCGGCGCCGGTGACGACGGCCACCTTGTTCTTGACGTCCATCGTTGCTCCTTGCGTTGTGGTGTCGCGCGGGGTGCTCATGGGTGTTCGGGGATTGCGTCCGAGACGGTCGCGCGCCGTGGCGTTACGGCCACGGGGCTGGGAGGCGGCTGGCCGGCTCGGTCGGGGCCGAAGGCGAAGCCAGCAACCGCCCCGACCGCGGCGAACGCTGCCGCAGCGAGCAGGACGTCGTTGAGACCGCTGGCGGTGCCGGCGTGGGCGGCGTGCCCGACGGCGGTGCGCGCCGCGGCGGGGACCCTGCTGGGTACGCGGGTACCCGCGCCGGACGCGACGGCGGCGGCCACTCGGTGGATGGCGCCGGGAGGGACGGGCGCCCCCGCCAGGTCGTGCGCAGTGGCAGATGTGACCCGCGAGGCGTAGAGCGCGCCGAAGACCGCCACGCCGGTCGCTGTGCCGACCTGGCGCAGTGTGTTCGTGAGGCCTGCGGCCATCCCCGCACGGGCCGGCTCCACCGCCGAGAGCGCCGCCGATGCCAGCGCGGTAGAGGTGATGCCCAAGCCGATCCCGGCCAAGATGAGACCGGGCAGCAGCGTCAGCCAGGTGGTACTGGCGGTGAGGTGAGCCATCGCCGCCAGTCCAGCGGCGGCCGCCATCATGGCAACTCCCAGCAGCATCCGCATCGCCACCTTCCCGATCAGCCGGCCGGTGAGAAGGGCGACCGCGAAGGACACGAGGGATAACGGCAGGAACCGTAAACCGCCCTGGATCGGGGAGTATCGGAGCGTGTTCTGCAGGAACAGGGACAGGTAGGTGATCGTGCCGATAACCGTCGCCGAGATGGCGAACGCCACGAATCCTGTCGCGGCAAAGCTGCGCCGCCGGAAGAGGCGCAGGTCGGCCATGGGGGCGGCGGAAACGCGCAGCTCGTACGTCACGAACGCGGCGAAGGACACCGCGGCGATCGCGAACAGTGCCGTGATCTCCGGGCTCGCCCAGCCAAGCGCGTTGCCGCGGATCAGCGCGAACATCAGCGCGGTGAGGGCGGCGATGATCAGGGCCGTCCCCAGCCAGTCAGCCCGGCCCCCGGCCGGGTCGCGGGATTCGCGCAACCGGACGACTCCGGCGACGAACGCCGCCACGCCGATCGGCAGGTTGATGAAGAAGATGTACCGCCAGCCCAGCGTGTCGGTCAGTACCCCGCCCACGAGCGGCCCGACGGCGCTGGCCCCGCCGATCGTGGCGCCAAAGGCGCCCAAGGCCCGGGCCAGCGCCGCGCCGGAGAATTCGGCGCGCAGCAGCGGCGTGGCGGTGGCAAACAGCACCGCGCCGCCGACTCCTTGCAGCGCCCGGAACAACTCGAGCTCGAGTGGGGTCATCGCAAGTGCACACGCCAGCGACCCGCCGGTGAAGATGACCAGTCCGACCAGAAACAGCCGCCGCCGGCCCAACCGGTCTCCCAGCGTGGCCGCCGGCAGCAGCAGCACGGCCAGGACCAGGGCATAGGCGGCGCTCACCCACTGCAGGTCCGGCAAGCTCGCTCGCAGATCCCGCTGAATCGATGGGAGCGCGACGCTCACGACCGTGATGTCCAGCAGCAACATGAACGCCGCCGTGCACACCAGCAGCAGCGTCCACCACTGCCGCGATGACGTCCCCGGGACTTCAACCGTCTCCTTCGACGTGTCGGTGAGATGCATCGGTACTCCTGATGAGTTCGAGCCGCCGGCCTAGTACGGGTGCTCCGGGATGACCTGCGACCTCTTCGTGTCGAGTCGCAGCTCGCCCGGAGCGTCGCCGGGAACGGCTGGGCGGTGCGGCATCACAGGATTGAAGCGTTCGAAGCTCGCCACTGGCACCTCCCTCGTTGGCCGTCCGGTTCAACCACGTTCGCGGCAAGTGGCGCGCGCGGCGCCAGTGATGACCCTGGTGTGCTCGCGGGTTGCACGCAGAATCGGCCCGTTCGCCACTAGCCTGCGGCGGTCAGTGGCGCGCTCAGGCTCTGAGCGCAGGCTCAGGTGCCGCTGCCGGCGAGCCCGCGCGCCGGCCGAATTTCCGGCCCCGCGCCAGGGTCGAACGGTGCGACGCCCCGGATCACCCGTGTGGCGACCAGTGGTCGTGCGGGCGCGACCACCTCGGGTCGGCGGTCATCGTGGTCTGGCTCTCGACGGAATAAGTCAGGACGTGAACATCAACTCAACGCCTTCTCGGCTGGGGAGTCTCCTGCCGGCCTCCATCGCGCCGACCGTGACCACCGGAGGTGCCGAACCGGCCGCGGGTATCGCCCCGCAGTCCGGCCACCTGCGATCGCGCCCGCCGTATCCGCCCCGCCCGTCGAACGGCGTGCGGAACGCGACGCCCTTCGCGGAGAGACGCGATTCCCTGGCCGGTCCGTCCGTCGTGACGCTCGCAGGCGTTCGTGCGTGCCGCCGCGGCCGCACGGCATGCGCGGCTACGCCGCTGAACGACTTCGGCCCAGGGCGGGATCACCTCGGACACGCGGACCATCCCGGAGCGCCCGGCGCACAGTTCGCCGCCGAGGGACAGTTCGCCTCGAAGGCCCCGATCCCCAGCACGCAAGCTACGGCTCCTTCGCCGCGTTTCGCGATCCGGACGGCAACGGATGGCTGTTGCAGGAGGTCACGGCTCGGGCGCCCGGTCGCATCGAACATGCCGACACTGCGTTCCCGTCCATCTCTTACCTTGCCAACGCGATGCGCCGTGCTTCGGCCGCGCACGGTGACCACGAGAAGTATCAGGGCGGCGAGTACGACGTGAACTGGCCGGACTGGTACGCCGCCTTCATGGCCGCCGAGCAGGCAGGGACTGAGTTGCCCACGTGACCGCACACGACGAGTTACGGAAAGGAAACCACGAATGACCATTTCGCTACCCACATCCATGCGGGTTCAGGTCCGCGAGATCGATGGGCTGAGCATCCGCTACGCAGATAGCGGCGGCACGCAGGAGCCGACACTGCTTCTCACGAGTCCCTGGCCGGAGAGCATCTATGCGTTCGCCCCGATGTGGATGACGCTCGCCGAGCATGCCCGCCTGTTCGCCGTCGACCTGCCCGGATTCGGCGCGTCCGAGCGGCGGGATGACCTGCTCTCGCCTCGAGGGATGGGCGAGTTCCTCGCTCGAATGATCGACGAAGCCGACCTGGATCGGCCGCACATGGTGGCGCCGGACGTCGGCACCTCGGCCGCGCTGTTTGCGGCCGCTGCGCACCCGGAGCGGATCGCCAGTGTCACCGTGGGCACGGGCGGCGCGGCGGTTCCGCTCGACCTGGGCGAGCCGTTGCGCTCATGGGTGCTCGACCCCGACCTGGACAAATACCGGCAGATCGATTCCGGGTTGATCGTCGATACGGCCGCAAGCACGATCGCCGGCGGCATCCCCGACGACATCCACGCCGACTACCGGGCGTGCTACGCCGGCGACCGTTTCGTGGAATCGATGCGGTACGCCCGTCGGTACCCCCAAGAGCTCCCCGTGCTCGCCGAACTGCTGCCCGGGATCAAGACACAGGTCACGATCATCAACGGACGCCACGACCGCGTCGTTCCGGTTGCAAACGCCGAATTTCTCGACGAGCGACTGCCGAACAGCCGCCTGGCGATCATCGACGCCGGCCACTTCGTGTGGGAGGAGGCGCCGGCGGAATACGCCGCGATCGTCATCGACTCGATCACCGGAAGCATCCGATGACCGTTCGCATGCCGATCACGCACACCACGGCGGAGACCCGTTTTGTCGACGCGGCGGGCGTCGAGTTCGCCTACCGCCGCTTCGGGTTCCTGGCGGAAGATGGCAGGAGGGCCGCACCGTGAGCGCGTCGTCGACAACGGGGTCGTGGGTCTTCGAGACGCTGAACGTCCAGGCCGATGGAGCCGTGCTCTTCGTGGAGATCATGGCGCCACCGATGAACCTCCTCGGACCCGAGCTCGTCCGTGACCTGGTGGCACTGATCCAGCACGCCGAGGCCGATGCCGCGGTGAAGGTGCTCGTGTTCTCGAGCACCGATCCCGACTACTTCATCTCACACGTCGATCTGAACCGAGTCGCCGAGTACCGGGCCGAGGCGGCGAAGCTGACCGGCGAACCCTCGATCGCGCTTCTGTTTCGGCACCTCAGCGCAAGCCGGCTGGTGACCATCGCGCAGATTCACGGCCGCGTCCGCGGCGCGGGCAGCGAATTCGTCCTGGCATGCGACATGCGCTTCGCCGCCCGCGAGACGGCCATCTTCGGTCAAATCGAGCCGGCCTTCGGTCTGATTCCAGGCGGTGGCGGGGCCGGCTACTTGGCGCGGATCATGGGCCGCGCCCGCGCGCTGGAGGTGCTTCTCAGCGCCGACGACTACGACGCAGACCTCGCCGAGCGGTACGGCTGGATCAACCGAGCACTGCCGGCGGACAGCCTCCCCGAATTTGTGACATCCCTCGCGCGCCGGATCGCGACATTCCCGGCGGCCGGCCATGCCGCTGTCAAGGCCCGGGTCAACGCGATCACCCTCGCACCGGTCGAGGACTTCCGCCACGACTCCGACCTCTTCGGCGAGCACGTCGTCAGCACCGAGTCCCAACGGCTGACTCGGTCTGCGTTCGCGCACGGTCTCCAGACCAGGTGCGGGGAAATCGCGCTCGGCGCGCTACTCCCCGACCTGGACGGACCGGAGGTGTAGACATGCCGAGAACACCCCAACTCGCCGGCCAGACGATCGTCGTCATCGGCGGCACGAAAGGCATCGGCCTCGAGACCGCGCGGCTCGCGCGGAAGGAGGAAGCGGACGTCATCATCACAGCGCGCGACCCCGAACGCCTGCACCAGGTCGGGCTCGAGCTCGGGGCGAGCATCGCCGCGTTCGATGCCACGGATTTCGACCGGCTGGGGCGGTTCTTCGACGAACTGCCGGCGCGGATCGACCATGTACTGGTCACCGGGCCGGGGCCGTACTACGCGCCGCTGGCCGATCTCGACTTCGACCAAGCGCATCGAAGCTACCACGCGCACCTGCTCCTGCCCGTGCAGGTCGCCCGGAAGGCGGTTGGCAGGGTGCGCGCAGGCGGCACGCTCCTCTTCATGAGTGGCACGGGTGGGCGCCGACCTTCCGCTGGTGCGCTCATCACGGCGCACACCGCCGGGGTGCCGGCGTTGGCGAGGAACCTTGCGCTCGAGCTCGCACCGATCCGTGTGAACGTCATCGCGCCTGGGTTCGTCGACACCCCGCTGTCAGCGTTCTACCTGGGCGACCAACTGGAGGCCCGCCGAGAGGAGCTCCGCAGGACATTGCCGATCGGACGGGTGGTCGGGCCGGAAGACATCGCCGCGCTGGCGATCCACCTTATGACGAACACCGCGATCACGGGCGCCACGATCGACATCGACGGCGGCCAGCAACTGCTCAGATGAAACCATCTCGCGCCTGACCCCACACCAGGGTCATCACTGGCGACTCGGGAGCCCTCGACTGCGACCGTCCTCGACACGACGCACGACAACTGAGGGAGGGAACCATGAACGTCAAGGACAAGGTGGCAGTCGTCACCGGCGGCGCGCAAGGCATCGGCCTCGCGCTCTGTACACGCTTTGCCGCAGAGGGCGCGCACGTCCTGCTCTCGGACCTTCGCCAGGAGGCGTGTGAGCGGGCGGCCGCTCCGATCGGCGCCGTCCCCGTGGCCGCCGATGTGGGCCGCGAGGAGGACATCGAGCACCTCGTCGCGTCCACGATCGACCGCTTCGGTCGAATCGACCTGTTCGTCTCCAACGCCGGAATCGCCATTGATGGCGGCATCGAGACCCCGACCGACAAATGGCAGAAGATCATCGCCATCAATCTCATGGCCGAGGTGTGGGCGGCGAAGTACGCAATCCCGCACATGGTCGAGCAAGGTGGCGGCTACATGCTCAACGTCGCCTCGGCGGCGGGCCTGCTCGTCATCCCGGACACGGTGTCCTACACGGTGACCAAGCATGCCGCGATCGGCTTCACGGAGTGGCTGTCGACCATGTACGCAGACAAGGGATCAGCGTGAGCGTCCTCACTCCTGCCGCCGTGTTGACGCCCATCCTCGCCGGCAAGGAGGACACCCCGGAGGGCCAGGACGCGATCACGACCGAGCAGCTCGCGGACATCGTGATGGAGGGGCTCGCTGACGAGCGGTTCCTGATCAACACGCACCCGTGGGTGCTCGAGAAGTTCGCGGTCAAGGCGCGGGACTACGAGCAGTACATCGCGATGATGCGCGCCGACCAGGCCGCGGCCGACGCAAAGGCTGGGGTGGTGTGACGTCATGCACGGCGTCGGCATCACCGGCTGCGGATCGGCCGTCGCCCCATGAGCGCCGACCTCGTCATCACGGGCGGCCGCGTCATCGACCCGATGAGCGAACTCGACACGGTGGCCGACGTCGCCGTGACCGCGGGGCGGATAACCGCAATCGGCTCCGGTCTGGACGGCAATCACCGGCTGCGTGCCGATGGCCTGATCGTCGCGCCCGGCTTCATCGACCTGCATAGCCACGTCCACTCGATCGCAGGGCACCGGCTGCAGGCCCACGACGGAGTGACGACGGCGCTCGACCTCGAGGCCGGCGCATCGCCTGTGTCGCGGGCGTACACCGCGGCGGCACGAGCCGGGAGGCCGCTGAACTACGGGTTCTCCGCGTCGTGGACGGCACTGCGCATGGAGGTGCTCGCCGGCATCCCGGCGGACGGGAACGCATTCACGATGCTGCACGACCTCGGCAAGCCCGAGTGGCAGCGTGCGGCCACCAGCCGCGAGCGCGACCGTCTCGTAGGTGCCCTCGAGCGGGAGCTCGGGGCGGGCGCGCTCGGCGTCGGTGTGCTCGTGGGGTATGCGCCCGATACCGACCCGGACGAATACCTGGCGGTCGCGGATGCGGCGGCTCGGGCGGGAAGGCCGGTGTTCACGCATGCCCGCGAGCTCGTCGAGGCCGACCCCAACGTGCTGGTCGACGGCCCCACCGAGATCGTTCGGGCGGCGGCCGAGACCGGGGCGCACATGCACTACTGCCACATCAACAGCACGTCGCGCCGGCACATCGACCGGGTGCTGAGGCTCATCGAGCGGTGCCGCGCCGAGGGTGGGCGCGTCACCACCGAGGCGTATCCGTACGGATCGGGTTCGACCGCGATCGGAGCCGCGTTCCTCGACCCCGAGCTGCTCTTCCGGTGGGAGCTGACACCCGACTCCATCATCTACCTGCCGACCGGGGAGCGAGTCGCCGACGTCGCCCGTCTCCGCGAGTTGCGTGCACAGGATCCCGGCGGCCTTGCGATCTTCGAACTCCTCCGTGAAGACGATCCAGGTGACCGAGACCTGCTCGACCGCGGGATGCTCGGGCCTGACACGATGGTCGCCACCGACGGGATGCCGCTCATCTTCGATGGTCAACAGGTCGACGACAGCGCCTGGCCGCCGCCGCCGGGAACGGTCACGCATCCCCGCACCGCCGGCAGCTTCTCGAGGACCCTCCGACGCTACGTTCGGGAAGACGGCGCGATGGACATCACCGAGGCGATCCGCCGAAGCTCGACCCTGCCAGCACTCGCGCTCCAGGACGTGTGCCCCGCCATGCGCCGGAAGGGCCGACTCCAGGTGAACGCGGATGCGGACATCGTCGCCTTCGACCTCGCAACCGTCACCGACCAGGCCACGTACGCCGAGAGCTGCCGGGTGTCCACCGGCGTCCGGCATGTGCTCGTCAACGGGGTAGCCCTCATCCGCGATGGCCGGCTGGACACAGCGGTCCTGCCGGGCCGCCCGGTGCGGGCGACCTGACGGCGAGGGTGCCGGTACAACGCTCCCGGCACAGCGCTAACCGAAGGTGAACACATAGGCCTCGGCGCCGGGCTCCTCGAACGTGATCTCGACGGTGCGTTCGCGGATCTCCTCGCGTTGCCGTATCAGCTGGTAGAGCCGGCTGTCATCGAGGATGCCCCTGCCGTCCTCGTCGACATCCTCGCCGTGCGCGCGGTCGGGTGCCCGCCCGTCGAGGAGCACGTGGAACGGAATCGGCTCACCCCCGTTGCGCGCGAGCACGAGATGCACGTCGCGCGCATGGAAGCGAAACGCGATGCTTCCGCCCGCTCGGTCGAGCACGACGTTCTCGGCCGTGGTCGTCCACTCGCCGGCGAGGCCCCACGTGTTGGGCTGGAGACGCTCCAGCGACCCCTTGCGCTCGCCGCGAAGGTGACCAAGGTAGGTCTCCGGCGCGTGCAGGTTGTTCCAGTCTGCCTCCGCCTCGACGCCGGCGCCCTCGACCGCGATGAGCTCGCGCTCGAGGCCGAGGAGCCGCTGGATGACACGTTCGGACTCCTCGTAGCGCCCCTCGCCGAAATGGTGAAAGCGGATGACGCCGTCTTGGTCGGCGACGTAGAGCGCCGGCCAGTAGTGGTTGTCGAACGCCTGCCAGACCGCATAGTCGTTGTCGATCGCGACCGGGTAGTCGATGCCGCGCTCCTCCGTCGCCTTCTGCACGCGGCCCAGGTCGTGCTCGAATGAGAACTCGGGCGTATGGACGCCCACCACGACGAGGCCGTCGTCCCGGTACGCACGCGACCAGGCGCGGACGTGCGGCTCGGTGCGCAGCCAGTTGATGCATGTGAACGTCCAGAAGTCGACCAGAACGACCTTCCCGTGGAGGGCGCCGGCGGGGAGCGGCCGCGAGTTGACCCAGCCGATCGCCCCGTCGAACCCGGGGACGCGACCTTCGGTCGGTAACGTCGACTGACGCCCCCTGCCGAAGACGCTCATTGCGCGCCTCCAACCTCGATGACGGCCTCCGCGAACGCCTCGGGCGCCTCCTGAGGCAGGTTGTGACCGATGCCGCCCGCAATCGTCCGGTGCTCGTACGCGCCGAGGAACTTCCCGGCGTACGCGCTCGGTTCGGGGTGCGGTGCGCCGTTGGCGTCGCCCTCCAGCGTGATCGTGGGTACCGTAATCGCCGGCCCTTGGGCGAGTCGGCGTTCCAGGTCTTCGTGGAGCGTCTCCCCGTCCGCCCCCAGCCGCCACCGGTAGTTGTGGATGACGATCGCGACGTGATCCGGGTTGTCGAAGGAGGCCGCGCTGCGATCGAAGGTGGCGTCGTCGAAACGCCACTGCGGCGAGGCGATGTGCCAGACGAGCTTCGCGAACTCCCGTGTGTACTTCGCGTAGCCGTCGCGACCGCGGTCGGTGGCGAAGTAGTACTGGTACCACCACTGCAGCTCCGCTTCCGGCGCGAGCGGCTCCCTGCCGGCGGCCTGGCTGCCGATCAGATAGCCGCTCACGGACACGAGCCCGTTGCACCGCTCCGGCCATACCGCCGCCACGATGTTCGCCGTCCGCGCGCCCCAATCGAACCCGGCCACGACGGCCCGGTCGACATTCAGCACGTCCATGAGCGCGACCGCGTCGACCGCGAGGGCGGCCTGCTCGCCGTTGCGCATCGTGTCGGAGGACAGAAACCGGGTGCTCCCGTGGCCGCGCAGATGCGGAACGATCACCCGATATCCGTTGGCCGCCAGGATGGCGGTCGCGTCCGCGAAGCTGTGGATGTCGTACGGCCACCCGTGAAGCAGCAAGACCGTTGGGCCGTCGGCTGGGCCGGTGTCGACGTAGCCGACGTCGAGGACGCCCGCGTCGATCTGGCGGACGGGACCGAAGCCGCTGTCCCGTCCGCCGCCTACCTGAGAGGTCTCGACAGACACCTCAGTCTCCTGCCGCGCCGACCGGCGAGCCGACGGCCGCCACCGCCTCGAGAATGACGTCGGTCACCACATCGGGCCGCGAGACCATGATCACGTGCGAACCCTCCACCTCCGTGATCTTCGCGCCGGCCCTTTCCGCCATCGAACGGACGACGTCCGTGCCGGCCGCCTTGTCGCCCGTCGCGACGACCGCCCAGGACGGAAGGGTCTTCCACGCCGGCGGCCCGTTCGGGTCGCTGAACCCGAGCTCAGCCACCGGCCGCTGGACGGCGCCGATCACCAGTGCCTGTTCCTCGGAGACGTCGGATGCGAAGGCCTCGCGTGCCTTGGCCGGATCGATGAAGAACTCCGTCGCCGTTCCGCCGTCGGCGGTCGGGTACGTCCGAGGGACGAGCGCGCTGTTCAGGACGCTGTCCTTCGATTCGGCCGAGACCGCCCCGAGCGTCTCGCCCTCGTCGGGAGCGAAGGCGGCGACGAAGACGAGGCCGACCACGTTCGGCGCGTCGGTCGCGGCGTTGCTGATGATCGCGCCGCCGTATGAGTGGCCGACGAGGATGATCGGCCCGGGCGTTTGGGCGAGCACGGAGGCGACGTACGAAGAGTCGGCGGCGATCCCGCGCAGCGGGTTGGCGACCGCGACGGCTCGGACACCGCGAGCCGCCAGGCGTTCGATCACGCCGCTCCAGCTGGAGCCGTCCGCGAACGCGCCGTGCACGAGGACGACGGTCGGTGATTCGTTGTGGGTCATGGTTCCTCCGTTTCGGTTCCGTCGGACGATGAGGCCGGCGGGGCTACCGCAGCGATCGGAACGCGGCCCGCATCTCCTCGGCGAAGAGCTGCGGCTGCTCCCAGGCTGCGAAATGTCCGCCGCGGTCGACCTGGTTGAAGTGGATGAGATTGTCGGGGTACGCCTGCTCGGCCCAGCTGCGCGGCGCCTGGTACAGCTCGTCGGGGAACACGCTGATGGCGACCGGGATGGTGATCGGCTTGGCGTCGAAGAACGATGCCGTGTTCTCCCAGTAGAGACGCGCCGCCGAGACGCCGGTGTTCGTCAGCCAGTAGAGGGTGATGTTGTCGAGGATGTCGTCCCGGGTGAGGTCGCCCGGAAGCTCGCCTCGGAGGATCGTGCCGATCAGTCCGGGCTGGCCGGTGCCGTCGCCGTGGTCGATCGCGAACGCGGCGAGATCGACCGGCGAATCCGCCATGCCGTACAGCGTCTGCGGCCGCGTCGACATGATCTGCGCGTAGGCAACGTGCTTGGCGTAGAAGCCGCTCAGCTGGTCGTACGCGCGCTGTTCCTCGGGCGTGAGGCCATCGGGCGCCGGATCGCCGAGCTGGACTGCGGTGTTGATCGCGGCGGGAGCCGTGCCCGGCATGTTCGAGTGGATGCCGGCGAGCTCCGGGGCGGCCTGGATCCCCATCTGCTGCGTGACGGCGGCGCCCCAGTCGCCGCCCTGGGCGACGAACCTGCCGTAGCCGAGGCGCTTCATCAGCTCCACCCAGGCACGGGCGATCCGGGCCGGGTCCCATCCGGTGCTCGTGGGCTTCGCGGAGAACCCATGGCCTGGGAGCGATGGGATGACGAGGTGGAATGCGTCTGACGCGCTTCCGCCGTGCGCGGTCGGCTTCGTGAGCGGCTCGATGATCTTCAGCTGCTCGATGATGGAGCCCGGCCATCCGTGTGTGACGATCAGCGGCAGCGCATCCTCGTGGGGCGAGCGCACGTGGATGAAGTGGATGTCGAGCCCGTCGATCTCGGTCAGGAAGTTCGGCAGGTCGTTGAGCCTCGCCTCGCACCGGCGCCAGTCGTACGCGGTCCCCCAGTGCTGCATGAGCTCCTGCATCAACGCCAGAGGCACGCCCTGCGAGTCGTTGTCGACGGTCTCACGCTCCGGCCACCTGGTCGCCGCGATCCGGCGGCGGAGGTCGTCGAGCGCCTCTTGGGGAAAATCGATGTCGAACGGGCGGATGTCGGTGCCCGCCCGCGTCTCCTGTGACGAAACAGCCATGGCACCTCTATTGGGTTGATGTGACGTCAGCCGAGGAAGTCGATGAGCAGCCGGTTGACCCGCGCGGACTCATCGTGATGCACCCAGTGCGACGCGTCGGGGAGCCGCTCGACGCGCTCGAGGCCGGGCACGTCCTCGCGGTCGGGCTCGGCCAGCTGCTCGCCGAGGTAGCCGTCACGCTGTCCCCAGATGACGAGGGTGGGCGCCGAGATCGGCCGGAAGCCGGCCTTCGCCTGCTTCGAGGACTCCTTCACGGAGGAGCGGTAGTAGTTGATCATCGCGGCCGCAGCGCCGGGCTGCGACCAGGCCTCGATGTAGCGCTCCATCTCCTCCGGCGTGTACGCGGGGTTCGCGTCGTGCAGGAAGTGGCGGAAGAAGTGCCAGTCCCTGGCGTGGACGATGTCCTCGGGCAGTCCCGGTACCGCGAAGAAGAAGAAGTACCAGGACTTTCGGAGCTGGTTCGGGTTGTGCAGCCCCTGCGACAGCCGGTGCGGATGGGCCGCGTTGAGGATGGCGAGTCGGTCGACGACCTCGGGATGGTTCATTGCGGCAGTCCAGGCGATGCTGCCGCCCCAGTCGTGGCCGACCAGCGTCGCCGATTCTGCCCCGAGCGCGCGGATCAGGCCCTGGATGTCTTTGGCCAGCAGGTCGACCGAGTACGCGGCGACTCCCTCGGGACGCGACGACAGGTTGTAGCCGCGGGTATCCGGCGCCACCACTCGATAGCCGGCGGCCGCGAGCGGGGCGATCTGCAGGCGCCAGCCGAACCAGAACTCGGGGAAGCCGTGCAGCAGAAGGACCAGCGGCCCGTCCCCCGCCTCGACGTAGTGCAGTCGCACGTCGTCCCCGACGTCGGCGTAGCCCTCTCGGATCTCGATCCCGTCGTGCGGCATCAGGCTGGTGAACGTGTCCGCCAGCGGCTTCGTAGAGGTCGAACCGACTTCCGAGGTGTCCGTTCCCATCGTGCGGTCTCCTTTCCGGACGGCGGTGCTCGCCGTCCTCGCTGCCGACCACACTCGCGCCCACGAACGCGCGAAGCGCCAGTGAGCACACTGGTGTGGGCGCGGGCCGGGGCGTGCCGAGCGCGTTGACACGCGCTTCGCCCCCGTCCGGTCGCGCATCCCCGCGTGCCGACCAGTGACCACGCGGGCGCGACCGCCGCGGCTCATGCGGCATCGTCGCCTCGCTCTCGAAACGGAAGGAGTCAACATGAACCCGCATCTGCTGTGGCGATCCCGACTCGCGGGTACGCTCGCCGCCTGCACCGCGCTCGCGATGACGATCGGCGGCGGCGCGGCGGCCGCCGCTCACGCCGCCGGAGCCACCCGGGGCTCCGCGATCCATCCGATCGTCGTGATCCAGGGCGGCGCCGCCCGCGGCGTGGCGACTGCGCACGGCTTCGCCTTCCGCGGCCTCCCCTATGCCGCGCCGCCGACGGGTCACCTCCGGTGGCGCCCGCCGCATCGCGTGCACGCCTGGAGTGGGATCCGCGACGCGACGAAGTTCGCGCCGAGCTGTCCTCAGAAGCCCAGTGTGTCCGTCCCGCCCGGCCCCGAGTCGGAGAACTGCCTCTACCTCAACGTCTCGACCCCGACGCTGCACCGGCATGCGCACCGCCCGGTGCTTGTGTGGATCCACGGCGGCGGCTTCGCCGAGGACGGCGCCCTGAACTACGACGGCACGAAGCTCGCGGCGGACGGTGTCGTCGTCGTGACGATCAACTATCGCCTGGGAGCGCTCGGCTTTCTTGCGCATCCCGCACTAGCAGCGCATCCCGGCGGTCCCGCCGGCAACTACGGCTTGATGGATCAGCAGGCGGCGCTGCGCTGGGTCAGGCACAACATCACCCACTTCGGTGGGAATCCCAAGAACGTGACCATCGCCGGCCAGTCGGCCGGTGGCGTGTCCGTCCTCGCACATCTGGTCTCGCGCGGCTCGCGCGGGCTCTTCCAGCGCGCCATCGTGCAGAGCGGTGCGTTCGCCCTGAACCAGGTGCCGCTCTCCAAGGCCGAGGCGTTCGGAAAGGCGTTCGCCAGCCAGGTGGGCTGTACCAACCAGACCGCGCGGTGCCTCCGCCACGTTCCGGTGAAGACGCTGGTCGACACGTTCCCTGACGCCGCCATCCCGGGTGTCGTGGACGGACGGGTCCTGACCCGATCGATCGGGACATCGCTCGCGCACGGCGACTTCGCGCGTGTGCCCGTGCTCAACGGCATCACCCATAACGAGGAGCTCATCTTCGTCGCCGGGCTGCACCTGGCCGTGAGTGGCGGAATGTTCGTCCCGGCGCCGGAACCGACCGCCGTCAACTACCGGAGCGTGATCGCCTCGGTGCTGAGCGTGTCCGCGAACCGGGCATCCGCGATCGCGGCCAAGTACCCGCTCGGCGCGTACCCGGCGCCGGTGATCGCCCTCAGCACCCTCGTCTCCGACGCGAACTTCGCATGTCCGGCACTGCAGGTCGACCGCCTGACCGCGAAACGGGTTCCGACCTTCGGCTACCAGTTCAACGACGACAGCGCGCCGCCGCTGTTCGCGGGCCCCGGCTTCCCGCCGATCGCCACGCACTCGTCCGAGATTCAGTACCTGTTCGATCAGCCGAATGCGCCGTTCGCAGCGCCGCTCAATCCGACGCAGGAGAAACTGGCCATTGCCATGCGGGCGGCGTGGACGAGCTTCGCCGCACGCGGGAACCCGTCGACCAGGGCGGTGCACTGGCCGCGCATCGGTCGTCGCGCCCGGATGGTCTCGTTGGTTGCGCCGCGGCCGCAGATCGAGCGTCATTACGGCGCGATCCACCACTGTGCGTTCTGGGCTGCTGGATGATCCGCTGACGCGCCAGGAGTGGCGTAGTCGCAAAACGTGTTCCTGGCGGACAAACATGCCGCCAGGAACACGTCGCGCCGCTCGCGCCGAGGCCGGCTCGGCTTGCGGAGAGCCGTATCGAGCTGCCCGCGCGAGTTTGATCCCGAGCTTTGCGAACACCTTGCGCGTGTTCCACTCAACCGTGCGAGCGCGCTCGGCGAACTCCATGCCCATCACGTCCAGCAGGTCATCTGCGATGCCCAAGCGCCCCGCTTGCCTTGGTCGTTTCCATAGCTCCCGGCCAAAGGCCCAGCGT
>Ga0068856_100001342_pt1 | contig 25894 bp, 24 predicted proteins | sample KBSCornC62_FD_66595 | JGI IMG/M metagenome (GOLD analysis project Ga0068856, IMG submission 66595) | Corn rhizosphere microbial communities from Kellogg Biological Station, Michigan, USA - KBS Corn C6-2 | ecosystem: Host-associated > Plants > Roots > Rhizosphere > Soil ... | reverse complement strand
AGGCATTGGCTGTAATGTCCGCCGGGTTTACTCACCCCGAGTGCGCTGCGCTGCTCGACCCTCTCTTCGCCTGCGGCGGAAAGAGGGTAGCTGCATTTTAAATTTTAAACGCGATTTCCCAGTTTCAATACACCATTTATTTGCAGCTGTATTAATCTTTTCAGTATATTTATTAATCCCGGCCTATTATTATTTAAAATAGATTAATTTTTTTAATATTTTAAAAACTATGTCATTTTTTATTTCGTAGATTCAACCCAAAGTAATTTATGAAATCATTGAGTGACCTTAAAACCAGGGCCATAGTGTCCAACATACGTAAAATCCGGGAGTTCAGAAATTACACGCAGGACTATCTTGCGGTTAAACTCCATATTTCGCAAAATGCTTATAGCAAAATTGAACTGGGCTACAGCAGTATTACCCTTACCCGGTTAATACACATTGCCGAGATCCTGGGCGTCGACCTGGTCGACATCATCAATACCGACAATGATGAGCTTTTGCAGAAGTTATCGTTAAAACAAGCGGAATAATTGTTTTAAAGCTTGTTTAATTCATCAGTAAGCAACTTACTTACGCCGTTAAAATACCTTCGCACGCCAAAGCCCATAACGCTTTGAATGCCCCTGCCGGCATTTGTCAAAAAAACTTCCTCCGCTTCATACAAAATATCAGGGTTTATCTGGGCTTCGGTAACGGGAATATTATTGTCCCTGGCCAACTTTATAACCACCTGGCGCATTACGCCTTCTACACAACCTTCGCTCAGGGCCGGGGTATACAAGTGATTTTGATAGCAAATAAATACATTTGAACTGCCTGCCTCGCATAAAAAACCGCCCTGGTTCAAAATAAAAACATCATCCAGCTTATTTTGGGCCTTGTACAGACCAGCCATAACATATAACAAGGAGCTGGTTGTCTTAATGTTCGACAGGTAACCGGTTGGTTTGGTAAGCTCTGGAAAAATGTCCATGATCAGGCCTCTGTTATTCAAAAAGTACCGGGGTTCGTCCGACGGCTGTATTTCCAGGCACCAGCCCATTTTATTTTGCGTGGGGAGATATAAACCTTCCGCATCCCTGAAAACGGTTAAACGCAGGCGGCCGTGTTTGGCTTTGTTGCGTTTGGCCAGGTCATCACTCATCTCGCGCAAGAACCAGGTATCCATCTGCGAGTAGCCGTCCATCTTTAAAGCCTTCATACTGCGCTGCAGGCGCTCAGCATGCAGGTCAGCAAATTTCAACTGGCCCTTCATCATCCGCATACTTTCAAACAGGCCATCCCCATACCTGAATGCCCGGTTACTAACCGAAAGCAATTTGGTATCGGCCGGTACTATTTCTCCGTTAAAGTTGATGAAATGAGGGGTCATGGTTAGTGATTGGAGATTAGAGATCAGAGATTAGTTTTAAGAAACCAAAGCCAATTGAAAAATGTCCCATACTCGTAATATTAAAAATAAACACTTTAACTAATCTCCAATCAATGTTGTTTACTTAAGGAATTAGTATTTGCGCTTGGCACCGCGTTCGCCTCACCCCAAACCCCTCTCCAAGGGAGAGGGGCTTAAAAATGGCAGTTTTCCGCTGTGCATCGAAGTCCTTCTCCTTTGGAGAAGGATTTAGGATGAGGCGAAAATGCTCAGGAGAACCCGTAAGTAAACGACATTGAATCTCCAATCACTAATCGCTGGTCTCCAATCACTAATCTCCAGTCTCTAATCGCTGGTCGCCAGCCCCCGCGTATCTCCTCCACCTATGCAACACTGCCTCAAAATCAGCCGGCAGCGGCGCTTCAAAATACAGGCGCTTTTTTAGTGTGGGATGTAAAAATCCTAAACTCTGCGCGTGCAGGGCCTGCCGGGGCATTAATTCAAAGCAATTTTCAACAAATTGTTTGTACTTGCCAAAAACAGTCCCTTTTAAAATTTTGTCGCCGCCATACATCGCGTCGCTGAACAGCGGGTGGCCAATATGTTTCAGGTGCGCCCTGATCTGGTGCGTGCGGCCGGTTTCCAGCTGGCACTCCAAAAGGGTGACGTAGTTTAGCCGCTCCAACACTTTGTAATGCGTGACCGACCATTTCCCTTTTTCCGGATCATCATAAACCGACATCACCCGCCGGTCATTAACACTGCGGCCAATATAACCGGTCACCGTTCCATCGGCTTCAATATCGCCCCAAACCAGGGCGATGTATTTGCGGGTAATGGTATGTTCAAAAAACTGCCTGGCCAGCCAGGTCATGGAACGCTCGTTTTTGCTGATCAGCAGCAGGCCTGACGTATCCTTATCTATCCGGTGTACCAAACCCGGGCGCCCGTCATTGCCGGGCAACGTCGGCAGTTGTTGAAAATGGTAAACAAGACCGTTTACAAGCGTACCCGTATAATTATTGTACCCCGGATGCACCACCAGGCCGGCCGGTTTGTTTACCACCAGCACATCATCATCCTCGTATATAATGTCGAGCGGGATATTTTCGGGATAAACTTCGGTATCGCGCGGCGGATGCGGCAACACTACTGAAATAATATCCAGCGGTTTTACCTTGTAACTGGGCTTAATTGTTTTGTCGTTTACCAAAACATTACCCAGGTCTATTGCGTTTTGAATGCGGTTACGCGAAGCGTTTTCGATGCGGTGCATTAAAAATTTATCTATCCGCAACAATGACTGCCCCTTATCTACAGTTATACGCAGGTGCTCATAAAGATCCTGTTCTTCCTGGTCGATAATGGTGTTGTCATCAGTCATCGGGCAAAAGTAAAGGTTTTCGGTTTATCGGGCCGACTAAAATTGCAGCTATATATAACCCATTAATACTAAATTATTTCGATGTTACGTTTATTTGTGCCATTCCGTTTCGCCTCACCTAAATCCTCTCCAAAGGAGAGGACTTCGATGCAAAATGGCTATACAAATAAAGCCCCTCTCCTTTGGAGAGGGGTTGGGGTGAGGCGAAATGACGCTTATATTTAACCCATTAATACTATACAAATTATGAAAAGATTTTACCCCATTTTAACCGCTTTTATACTGGTATTTGCGGTAAGTAAAGTTAAGGCCCAAAGCGGGAGCGGCGGTTTTTCAGCCCTTATCCAATCGGGCCCGGCCGATGCCACCAAACTCGTTAACGCCTATGGCGAACCGCTGTTTAAAGGCATCGGCGTGGGCCTTAACAGTGGCTGGTACAACACCGCCAAGACAAAAAAATTGCTCCATTTTGATGCCCGCATTTCAGTATCTGCGGCATTTGTGCCGGCAAGCGACAAAACCTTTGATGTAACGCAGATCGGTCTGTCGAACAACATCCGGCCGCATGATGCCGGTCAAACCATCGCCCCTACCTTCGGCGGCGATAAAAACACACAGGGGCCGTTGCTGGATATTTATGATGATAATGGCCAAAAGGTCGGCTCGTTCAACTCGCCTTCGGGCAAGCTGGGCTTTGTTCCCGCGCCGCAGGTACAGCTGACTATCGGGCTGGTGCAGAATACGGACCTTACCATTCGTGGCATCCCCAGCGTAAGTATAGGCAGCGGCAATAATATATCATCCATCGGCTTTGGTTTAAGGCACGACCTGGTACAGGACTTCGTAGGTGCAAAGGCGGCTAAGGTAATCCCTTTCGACCTGGCGGTGGCCTTTGGATACAGCCATCTTAACATGAACATCGGCCTGGATGTACAACCCGATGACGGGGCAAAACCAAAAGACAGCCAGCAAAGCACTGATTTTAGTAACCAGCATGTGGATGCAACATTTAATAACCTGATGGTGCAGGTGATCTTTTCAAAAAAGATCGCATTCTTCACGCCGTTCGTGTCCGTTGGCTATAACAACACCCACACTGCATTTGGCACCATCGGCAATTTTCCGATCACTACGGGCGAAACCATTACCGGCACATCAACTTACACCACGTATACCAACCCGATAAACATCAGCGAAACCAGTATAGATGGTTTCCGCGCCGATCTTGGGTTCCAGCTTACCCCTGGCTTTTTCAGGATATTCGTGTCTGGCAGCCTGGCGCAGTATTCTTCAGTTAATGCGGGGATCGGGTTTGGATTTTAATATATTGATCATCGGGAGATCCTTGCGCCAAAATACAAACACCGGATATGCATAAAAAAGGGGCAAAAGCAGGAAAAGCGGCACTTTCGCCTCATCCTAAACGGCGAAGCCCTCACCCATCCTTCTCCAAAGGACAAGGACTTTTATGCAAAGCGGGCTGCTTTTTTAAGCCCCTCTCCCTTGGAGAGCGTGATTATATACTATCTTTCACTAAATAGAATAAAGTCATTTTTTAAGGCTTTTTTGGGATTGTTTGCCAAATCCAGTAAGGATAATTTGCATGAACTGGATAAAACCAAACCCACACTTGCCATAACAGCAGAAGAACGGCAGCAATACCAGCGCACCAAGTTGCCCATAAAAGTCGATTTGCGTAAATTTTTGCTTGAGAAGCGTTATTTTGTGCGGTTATAATCCCCTCATCATCTAAAATTCTTTGTTTTTGATATCCTATGAATAAGTTTCCCTCGAAAGATATATTGAAATAATTAGGAAGTTTTGAAGTGTTTCTAAATATATATTTATCTCTTTCTAATTTTTCTAAAATCATTCCCAAAACAGAGGGTTCAATTACTAACGCACTTTCATCAACTTTTTTCTTTATTTCATCAAAGTTTAATAACGATTGATGTTCTTTTAAAATATTCAATATATGGTCGATCTGTTTAAGGGCGGAGTTTAATTCCATAATTGAGAGGGTTTAAATAGGACTCTCAATATATGGAAAAATGATTTACTTTTTCCGTAGATTTAGTACTCTAAAAACTATCCCAAAAAAAGGGCTGAAAAATATGATAGTAAACTTGCTGTAAAGGGGACGCTTGAACAGGTTATTCAAGCATTTTTTTAGGTAAGCCGAAGGAGGATAAAAAAAGTCTTTAGTATAGCCACTACGCATCAAAAACCGCATCATTTATTTTAGCTATTAACCTTTCAAACGCTTGCTTTTTTAATTTATTGAAGGGCTTTGAGGTTTGAAGGTCGGACTCGATACAATAAGTTATTAAATGGCATCTAACCTGTGAGTTAGCTTTATTGCTCGGTTGCTCAAGGTCTGTATCGTATAAATGAAAACTAAATAGATCATTTACCCCATTTGAACTTAGCATAGCACATACATAACATTTGTCATGAGTATAAACATCGTCGCAGGATAGTATAACACCTGAATGCGGCACCCATCCAGACCCGTCTGGCATTTGGAAACTGAAAGAAACAATTTCTCCTTTTGTGAAAGGCATTTAAAATTAGGTTTATACAACTATCCGTTTATTCAATGAGGATAACATTGACTTTATATATTCGGGTGTTTCCTCTACGGGAACATTAGAAGTAGCTACACGATGCAATTTAGCCTCATACTTAAAGAGATTCTTTTTTAACTCCTTAAAAGAATTTTTAATTCTATAATTCTCAATTTCAGAAACATGAGCATCTAATCGCTCGTAAGACCTAAGAACTGGCTTCAAATTAATAAGCTTATATTGAGCCTGTGCTGGGCTTAAACAATGCGAACGTTTTGTTTTAAGTGCGTAAAGTAATGCTTTTTTTTCAAAATCTGCAGAGATGTCATCAACCAAATACCGATATAACCTGCCATGCAAACGTTCTAAACGTTCTACTATCCAGGTTTTTATAAACATAGATAAAGTCGGCTTATATATGAGCATCGCTGAAGCCATTTTGACGTTTAAAATAAAGATTGATGTTATTTTTGATGCTATTGCAACAGATAGGTTTAGTACGTGATGTTTACTATCTATGTTGCTATATTGCGCTTTTAATCCTTAATACAAATATACGTTTTAACTTTTGTTAAAAAAACAACTATTTGTTAAATAACGCTCTATCTAACGTAAAAGTTTGACATTTACTTTGCTATATGAAAGATTGGCACTAAGATTGGCTTTTAGTTTGAATCATTACTGTAAATTTACAGTTAACTAAATAAGCCATCGAATGAATTACGCATAGGCAAATGAAAAAATGGCATTACTGTATTATTGGTACTTTGTTAATTCTGATTATTACTAATCCTGGCGTAAAGGCTTTTAAGGATTATTTAGGCGTTAATACATATTCAGGATTGAGAAGAACGTCTAATTTTTTCATTTTTAGCTTTTATAAATCTGACGATTATTATTTTGCAATGGCTGGAAATTTTTTTCATCTTAAAAAGTCAAAACCGCCATTTAATGTAAACGGGGGATATTCGGATACAGATACAACATTAAAGGCTGATACAGCCATGAGGCCATTACCAAAAGGTTATAACGCGGTTGCTGATACAGCGTGGCCAAATCCTCTAAAATAGGTATGCCCAAGCTGAATAAATATAGCGTAACTTTAGCTTTACTATGAAAACCATAAATCTAATTATAAGTGAAAAACAAACAATCGTTGCTGAATCTAATAACGGCTTTTACGAAATATTTGTCCGAGACCCAGAATTGAGAAAACTGGAATGTAAATTCGTTAAAAGGAATAACCAATGGGGTATTTTAGGCGAAAACCCTTTTACAGAATCGGAGATAGCTATAATAGGTTTGGAAACTGAAAATATGTTGTGATTTTTTCTTTTTCCCAACTCAATCAATTAACCAATAACCACCAAGCAAAATGAATCAAGACAACGCAATTGGCTACATTATTGGCTATATCGTAGCCTTTATAATAGCGATATTTATCACACGTGCTATATTCAGTATCCCTAAGCTGCTAAAGTACCAAAGGATGCAAGTTTTATTACTTGCTGAACTGGCTAAAGTGCAAGGGGTAGACGCTGAACGAATTGAAAAAATCAAAAAAGATTTGGTATCGCTTGATTAATCTTGCACTATTCCATAACATTTAGGATTTAAAAGGTTTACCACCAAATCTAACTAAACACTTTTATATTTGGTGTATGATAGTATATAATTACGTTGGAGAGGGGTTTGGGGTGAGGCGAAACGCAATGCCAGGCGTAAATACTAATTCCTTAAGCAAACGATCACGGTTTATCTGTAACAAAACCTGTTGTTAAAACGTGTAAAACTACCTGAATAAAGCATGTTCAAGTGTTCAATTTTCGCGCACGATCAGCCCTCAAACAGCATCGAAAAGCACTGATTTTTAGCAGTTTAAAATTTAAAAACCTCAAAATTTGGACAGTTTTGAGGTTTTTTTTGAACACTTTTAGCGATTTAAATTGATTACCAGGCAATTAGTAAAACGCATACGGTCACAGTGCATTGCAACAGGAAAGCAAATCGTTGATAACCTGTTTGTTACAGCGCAAAGTGGCGCGCACTGATGTTTCCGGTAAAAGCGCGATGGCGATTTAAATTTGAGTGCCCAACTCGAAGTTCCTTCGCCTAAACGCCAAGTCAAAGAAGACATTCCTGATGACCACGCGCGCATCATTTCAATTGTTGGCCAGCAAGTCTGAGCACAACCTTATTGTTTGTTTGCATTAAAACAACGCGCGCTGGTCACTTGTAGAACATAGTGCACGGCGGGGATAAAATCTTTCCCATCCCAAAATAATCCAAAATTAAACTTTAGTTTAGCTAAAAAAATACCCTTGTTGAAACCTCTTTATAAGTTTTGTGGCGTATTGGTGCTAAGCATTCTTAGCTGTTCGGTATCGATAGCGCAAACCAACACGCTCGACCATTATCTTGAAGTAGCTAAAAACAACAGCCCCTTATTAAAGGACCTGCGGAACCAGGTTGCCTCCACCAAACTCGATAGCCTGCGGCTGCGGGCGGGCTTTAAACCGCAGGTTAATGCCAATAGCGGCGGCCTTTATGCTCCTGTAGTAAACGGCTTCGGCTATTCGGAAGCGATCACGAATGAACACACCTTGAATGCGCTGGTGGGTGTAAGCCAGGCCATCCTGAGTAAAAATAACATCGGCGCACAGTACGCCGATATCAACCTTCAGGGACAAACAGCCGGTAATACCGCCAAAATATCAACCCAGGACCTTATAAAGTCAATCACCTCGCAATACATCACGGCTTATGGCGATTTGCTGCAATACAAATTCGCCCAGGAAATTATTGAGCTTTTAAGTAAGGAAGAACAACTACTGAAAAAACTGACCCGCGCAAACGTTTACCGGCAAACCGATTATCTTGCTTTTTTGGTGACCTTAAAACAACAGCAATTACAGTTACTGCAGGCCAAAATTCAATACCGGACAGACTATACTACATTAAATTACCTGTCGGGAATTGCAGATACTACCGTCAGGGAACTGGCTGAACCTAAAATAGAGCAATCCATGCTGGCGGACCCAGGCAGCAGCGTGTTTTTTATGCAATATAAAATAGACAGCCTCAAGCTGCAAAACCAGCGGAAACTGGTCGACCTGACCTATAAGCCCAAAATCAGCTTAAATGCCGACGGCGGCTACAATTCGGACTTTATGGGACAAGCCTACAAAAATTTCGGGTTTAGCGGGGGCTTCAGTTTCACGATGCCCATATATGATGGCGGCCAAAAAAAATTGCAATATCAAAAATTGTCGCTCGAGGAGGAAACGCGCCAGGGCTACGAAGCATTTTTCAAAGTGCAGTACCGGCAGCAGATCGCCCAGCTGCGGCAGCAAATAGCGGATACCAAGGGCCTGGTGGCCCAGATTGACGAACAGATAAAATATACGGAGAATTTAATAAAAGTTGATTCGGACCTATTGGAGACGGGCGATGTTAAAATAGCCGACCTGATATTGGCTATTAATAATTACCTCACCATAAAAAATTTGCGCACCACTACCAACATCAGTCAACTACAGCTCATCAACCAGCTAAATTACTTTAACAAGTAGCATGAAAACATTCAGCCATAAATATTCGCGCACCTGTTTGCTGTTTTTGGCAGCAAGCATTTCATTATGCCTTTTTTCCTGCGGGAGCAAGGCCGGCGGAGGCGATGACGACGAAGATTCCAAAGTAGCCTCGCAAACGCCGGTAACCGTAACTACGGTTAGTGACAGTACCTTGATCGATTATATCGACCTGAACGCCACATCCGCCACGCTGCAAAAAAACTATGTAAAATCAAATGCAAACGGCTATATCGAAAAAGTAAATATCCAATTGGGCCAAAATGTAAGCAGGGGGGAGTTACTTTTCACTGTTAAAACCAAGGAGGCAAAAACCATCGGCAATACCATCAATGTTTTAGACACCAGCTTCAAGTTTACCGGTATAAATCATATTGTCGCTTCGGCCCCCGGCTATATATCAGCGTTGAGCCATCAATTGGGCGATTACGTGCAGGATGGCGAGCAACTGGCCATTATCAGCGACCGCTCCAGCTTTGTTTTTTTAATGCAACTGCCTTACGAGCTCAGGCAATATGTAAAATTAGGGCAAAACGTGGACCTGACTTTGCCGGGCAATACTAAAGTAACCGCCACGGTGAAATCGTTTATGCCTTCGGTAGATACCGTGGCGCAAACGCAGGGCGTGCAGCTAAGGGTAAACACCGGCCAGCAGATCCCCGAAAACCTGGTGGCCAAAGCGCGAATTGTTAAATCGGCGAAAACCAATACCATCTCGCTGCCAAAGTCGGCCGTTCTGGCCAATGAAACCCAGACGGAATTTTGGGTGATGAAGCTGATCAACCCAACCACCGCGGTAAAGGTTCCGGTGAAGGAAGGCATACAATCCGGCGACCGGGTCGAAATTTTGTCGCCAAGGTTTACGCCGCAGGATAAAATAGTGGCAACCGGAAATTACGGGCTTACCGACACTGCTAAAGTTAAAGTAACGCAGCCATGAAGCCGATACAGGACACCTTTATAACCCATAAAAAGCCCATCACGCTGGTGTTGGCCATCATTATTATGGGCGGCGTAATGGCTTATTCAAAACTGCAGACCTCCCTTTTCCCCGAGATCACCTTTCCGAAAATAAAAGTGATAGCCGAAGAAGGGCTGCAGCCGGTTAATAAAATGATGGTAACGGTAACCAAACCGCTCGAAAACGCCATTAAACAAGTTCCCGACCTGCAAATGGTGCGCAGTACAACCAGCCGCGGCAGCTGCGAAATATCGGCCTATATGAGCTGGGACGCGGATATAGACATGAGCCTGCAAAAGGTGCAGGCCAATATCGACCAGATAAAAAACGACCTTCCCGCCGATGTGAGTATCACTGCGCAAAAGATGAACCCATCGATATTACCCGTGAGCGGATACACACTTGAAAGCCATACCCGGTCGCCAATTGAGCTGCAATTGCTGGCAACCTATACGGTAAAACCTTTTTTGTCGCAGGTTAATGGCGTGTCCGAGATCAGGGTGATCGGCGGCAAGGCCAAGGAGTACTGGCTCACGCTCGACAAACAAAAAATGAGCACCCTCGGCCTTACACCCGATATCATCAATACCACGCTGAGTACCACGAATTTTGTAAAATCAGAAGGTTACCTGTCTGATTATAAAATGCTTTACCTTACGGTTACCGATGCAACCATAAATGCCAAAGATCAGTTGGAAAACCTGGTGATCAGCAATAACCGTAAGCGAGTGGTGCGGCTAAAGGATTTTGCAGATATTGCCGTGCAGGAAAGCATTGAGTACACGCGCATTAACGCCAATGGCCGGCCGGGCGTGCTCATTGCAGTGGTCAAACAGCCCGATGCCAACCTGGTGACGCTATCCGCAGACATGGATGCAAAGATCGCAGAGTTAAAAAAAGTTTTACCGCACGACGTTAGCATTAAACCCTATTACGAGCAGGCTGATTTTGTTAAAGATTCCATCAAAAGCGTAAGCGACAGTTTATGGATCGGGTTGCTGTTGGCTATTATCGTTGCCATTATTTTCCTGCGCTCGATAAAAGCAAGCGCGGTAATCCTCATCACCATACCGATAACGCTATGCCTTAGCCTGCTGGTGATCTACGGCATTGGCTATACCCTGAACATCATGACCCTGGGCGCTATAGCGGCGGCACTGGGCTTGATCATTGACGATGCTATTGTTGTAGTTGAACAGATACACCGCACACATGAGGAGCATCCGCGCGAACACCCCTTAAAGCTGGTAAAAACGGCGATCGACTACCTCTTCCCGGCAATGATCGGCTCATCCATCAGCACTATTGTGATCTTTGTGCCCTTTTTGTTAATGAGCGGTGTTGCGGGCGCCTATTTCAAAGTACTCACAAATACCATGATCATAACGCTGGTATGCTCGTTTTTTGTAACCTGGATAGGGTTGCCTACCGTTTATATTTTGCTGACCCGGCACAAGAAAAAATACCCCGATGCTAAGGAAAAGGTACACAAAGTAAAAAAACAACGATGGGTGCGGTGGTTTATCCTGCGCCCATACGTGAGCCTGCTGATCATTGCCGGGACAGTGTTAACCATCATTTTTGTGCCCAAACTATTGGAAACGGGATTTTTACCGGAGATGGACGAAGGCAGTATCGTGCTGGATTATTCATCCCCACCGGGTACTTCACTTGATGAAACCGACCGCATGCTGCGCCAGATTGAAAAGATCATTATAAAACAGCCGGAAGTGGAAGCTTACTCCAGGCGCACCGGGACCGAAATGGGTTTTTTTATTACAGAGCCGAACCGTGGCGACTACCTGATCCACTTAAAAAAGAAACGCGACAAAACCACTGAAGAGGTGATCAGCGATCTCCGTAAAAGTATAGCGGCAAATCAGCCGGCGCTGCGTATTGACTTTGGGCAGGTAATATCAGATATGCTTGGCGACCTGATGACATCGATACAGCCAATCGAAATAAAAATATTTGGCGATGACCCGCAGCGGCTGCATAGCCTTTCAAAACAAGTGGCCGCCGTTGTAAGCAATGTAAAAGGCACCGCCGACGTTTTTGACGGCATTACCATCGCAGGCCCATCCGTAAGCATCGACCCATATTATTATAAGCTGGCCCAATACAATATCACACCTGCCAGCCTGCAGTTTCAGTTGCAAACCGCACTGGAAGGAAATGTTATCGGTACCATACTCGAGCATCAGCAGCAAACGCCTATTCGTATGGTTTACCCGGGCAACCGCTATCTGAATGTTGCCGGTATCGAAAATCAAACCGTGTTTGTACCAAGCGGCAAGCTGGTGCCCATCAGCGAATTGGCGTCTGTTCAGCTGCGGCCCGGCGACGCCGAGATAAACCGCGAGAACCTGCAATCCATGGGAGTGGTAAGCGCCCGGCTGGAAGGAGCCGACCTGGGATCAGTTATACCTGCCATTCAAAAAAATATCGCTCAAAAAATAAGCCTCCCCCAGGGCTATCATATCGAGTATGGGGGTGACTATGCCCAGCAGCAACAATCATTTAAGGAATTGCTCATCATTCTTATTACGTCGAGCTTGCTGGTGTTTGCCGTCATCCTGTTCCTGTTCAAACAATTCAGGATAGCGTTTTTAATACTGATCGTTGCCGTTTTGGGCATATCAGGCAGCTTCCTGGCCTTACTGATCACCAAAACGCCCTTAAACGTAGGCAGCTATACCGGGCTGATCATGATCGTAGGCATTATTGGCGAAAATGCCATTTTTACCTTTTTACAGTTTAAACAGCGCGCGCTCGAAAATTTAAACAACAAAACCGACAATGCCATAGATGAGGCTATAGTATTTTCTATATCCACCCGTTTACGGCCGAAACTAATGACCGCCCTCGGCGCAATCATCGCCCTGATGCCGCTTGCATTGGGCATTGGCGCCGGCGCACAGCTGCACCAGCCATTGGCCATCGCGGTTATCGGCGGTTTCCTTATCGCTCTTCCGTTGCTGCTGATCGTATTGCCCAGCTTGATGCGGATATTTTATAAGTCGGGGAAATTTCATGAGAACGTGACTACGAATGGTCACGAATAAAATTAACGGCAATTGATTTCTTTTCATCGCCATTGGTTTATTATTCGTGCAATTCGTTACCATTTGTTAAAATTCGTGCCTTTTTTATTCAGTTTTTATCCAGAATCATAACAGACATTTAGAGAAAAATCATCAATTATGGAAAAGATATTATTTGCAATTGCCGGCGCCCTTTTGATCTCATTTTCTGTTAAAGCCCAAACTTATGTTTTGGATAAAACCATCGCACTAACCGGCGATGCGGGATACGACTACGTTTCCATCGATATGACTGGCAACCGTTTGTATGTATCGCACGGAACGATGGTAAATGTTATCGATCTTGCGACCGACCAGCAGGTTGGAGTGATCGGCGATTTAAAAGGCATTCACGGTATTGCGGTAGCAACAAAAAGCAACCGCGGGTTTATCAGCGACGGCAGGGCTAACGCCGTTGTTGCTTTTGACTTGAAAACGCTTAAAACTATCGCTACGATCCCGGTAACCGCCACCGGGCCCGACGGCATTATTTATGACCCCTTCTCCGACAGGGTCTTCAGCTTCAACGGAGACAGTAACAATGCATCGGTAGTGGACCCAAATACGCTTAAACAGGTTGGCACCGTTGATTTGGGCGGAGCGCCTGAGTTTGCCGTATCAGACGGGGCAGGAAAGATCTATAACAACCTGGAGGACAAAAGCAGCCTGGATGTAATCGATACCAAAACCCTGAAGGTAATTAATAACTATCCGCTTGCTCCCTGCGGCGGCCCCACCGGCATTGCGCTCGATAAAGCCGACAACCGCATTTTCAGCGTATGCCGTCAAAATAAAGGCATGAGCGTTGTTGATGCCGCTTCGGGCAAAGTGATTGCAACCCTGCCGATCGGCGGCGGTGTAGACGCCGTGTGCTACGACCCGCAGACAAAGCTTATCTTCTGCTCCTGCGGTGATGGAACTACCACTATCATCAAACAAGCATCGGCTGACCAGTACAGTGTGATACAAACATTGAAAACACCTGTGAGGGCAAAAACCATGGCTTTGGATACCCGGACCCATAAAATTTACCTGAGCGTTGCCGACTTTGAACCCGGCACCAGGAAAGCTTTACCAAATACTTTTAAAGTGCTTGTTTATAAAATGAATTAAAATTTCCGGGGGGAATACTAAGACCGCTTAACAGCGGTTTTAGTATTCAGTTAACTAATTTAACTAACAATTTAACATTAAAATTAACGATAGGCTAATATTTACGTTACATATCGCTATATTTACACCCTGGTACCCCAATTATCCTAATGAACAGAAGAGAAGATTTTTTTTACTCTGAGCAATCAGAGCCACATCGTATCCGCACTAAGAAGATATTAAAGCAGTTTCCTCAATCACGAGACCTTATCGGGAAGAACCCATACACCATGCTGGTTATCATAGGTTTAGTATCGTCAATGGTGGCGATTGCCTGGCTGGTCCGCGACCAATCCTGGTGGATTATTTTTGGCGCTGCTTATTTATACGGCGCATTTGCAAATCATGCCCTGTTCGTGATGATCCATGAGTGTACCCACCAACTGCTGTTTAAAGGCAAAACAGCCAACCGTTTTGCCGGCATGTTTGCCAATCTCCCGCATATTATGCCGGGTTATGCCTCTTTTGAAAAATATCACCTCAAGCACCATTCGTTCCAGGGCATCCATGAACTGGATGCCGACCTCCCCAACAAATGGGAAGCAAAGCTGATCAATAATTACTTTTTTGGTAAGATGATGTGGCTGTTGTTTTTCCCGTTGTTCCAGGGCACGCGTGTATCCAGGTTAAAAGAGATCAACTTTTTAGATGGGTTAACCATCATTAATATAGCCGCCCAGGTGGTATTTACAGCGGCCATCTGGTGTTTTATGGGCTGGCATGCGGTGGCGTTTTTGTTTATTAGTTTCTGGTTCTCTATCGGCCTGCATCCCGTAGGCGCAAGATGGGTGCAGGAACATTACTTAACCCATGGCGTCGACCAGGAAACCTACAGCTATTACGGCGCGCTCAATACCGTGGCTTTTAATGTAGGCTTTCATAATGAACATCACGATTTCCCATCCATTCCATGGAACAGGTTACCCAAATTAAAGAAAACTGCCCCCGAGTATTACGATACGCTTTACTACCATAAATCCTGGACTAAATTATTTTTCCGCTTCCTGTTTGAGAAAGAGATATCGCTGTTTAACCGCATTGTAAGAAAGGAACGCGGTACCGTGGAGCTTACCGATGTTTCTAAACCCGACATGGAAATGGTGGAGATGGAAGCCGTTGAGGCGTAATTGGTTGTAACGAGTTGTAGAGGTTGTAATAAGTTGTAAGAGGTTGTAAAGGTTATCTTTGAGACCCTTATTTTTTGCAGTTGGTCAAGCAAACTTCCGGACTTTCCGGACTTCCGGACTTTCCGACCCCCTCCTCACACTAAAACTGTTTTTTTACGTTATCTAACCGAAGTTAGCTATAAGCGTAAAATGCCCCCATGAGCCGTTCCAGTAAAATAAAGCTATTATTACCCATCGTGTTGGTACTATTTTTTTGTGCCTATGCCCATCATCGCGAAGAAAATAAGCAAATTGACGTTGTGGGCCGCCTGCAGCTGAAAGCTATGGACGAAATATCCGGCATCGCGGCATCAGGCATAAATACAAATCTTTACTATGTGCATAACGACAGCGGCGACACCAGCCGGTTTTTTGCCATTTTGCCTACCGGAGATGTGCGCGCAACGGTTTATTTTAAGGGTGATCCGAAAGAAGAACTCGGCGTGCACGACTGCGAGGATATCGCCGTTGGACCAGGCCCGCTTAAAGGGAAAAGCTATGTTTATTTGGGTGATATAGGCGACAACTACTCCGTTCGAAAATACCTTACCGTTTACAGAATGCAAGAGCAAAAGGTTTGGGCAAAAGATACCATCGTAAATACTACAGCAGCGCCCATCCACTTAAAATACCCCGATGGACCAAAGGATGCCGAGACGCTGATGGTTGACCCGGTTGAACGGTTGATCTATATCGTTTCAAAAAGACAGGATTCGGTAACCGTTTATACCACGCCGCTGCTGTATAAAACAAATGATACGGTGGTGATGACCAAACGCTGCAAGCTATTTTTCCCGGGCTTAAAATTATTAAAATGGATCACCGCCGGCGATATTTCAAAGGACGGCCAGCAAGTGCTGCTGAAAAGCTATACAAAAGTTTATTACTGGAAGCGGGAGAACAACGAACCGATTTGGAAAACTATGCAAAGAAAACCTCAATTACTACCTTACGTACAGGAAAAACAGGGTGAAGGCATCGGCTTTACGCCTGACGGCAAGGGGTATTACACCTGCAGCGAGGGTGTTTACACGCCGATTTATTATTACAAAACCCCATAGAATAGTAGTTTTTGGGGTGGTATCGTGCCGCTACCTGATAATGGTAACGGGCCCGTTTATTCTTTTTGAACCCTCGTTCAGGTCGATTGAATAATAATACACGCCGGCGGGCAGCGCCTTATTGTCTAAAGTACCGTCCCATTGTTTGGCGTAACCCACGGAATGGTAAACCAGTTGCCCGTTACGACTGAAAATATCCACAACGCATCCGGGGTAATTACTGATATCCTGTATGTTCCACAAATCATTGATGCCATCGCCGTTAGGCGTAAAAGCGTTGGGAACAACGATAGATCTGAGCACTGTAACAGTTACATTGCCGACGGCCCCGCAGCTATTTGCCGAAACTACGCTTAATTGATAGGTGGTGGTGTGATCGGGCCTGGCGAGCGGGGAGGGTGACGAAGGATCATCCAGGCCGGCGGAAGGCGACCAGAGGTAGCTCAGCGGCGCGATGCCCCCTGTTATAATGGGCGCTAACTTAACGGGTTGACCTGCCTCCACTACTGACGGGGGACTAAATGTGATGGCCGGCGCCGGGTTTACTGTAACGATAAAGGGTGCGCTAAAAACGGGCGTTGTACAATTGCTATTGGATATGCCACAGGTAATACTATCGTTATTATTTAACGCAACACCGGTAAATGTTGCACTATTGGTTCCGGCCGCAACGCCGTTTACTTGCCAGGTATAATTTGTTACCGGGTCCTCATTTTCAACTGCAGCGGTAAAAACCAAAGGGCTTCCGCTGCAAATAACGCCGGTCGCCGCAGTTATTTTTACTGTTGGGGCGTTACCGCTTCCAGCCGTTACCGTTACCGGAAATGTAAATGCTTGCGCATTAAGTGTTGCATCAGGATTTGAAACTGTTACGTTAATTTTTGTACCGGGGTCAATCCCCGTTCCCGGCAGCGGGGATTGCACAAATGATATCGCTTTCCCTGTACAATTATCAGTTGCGCTGATCATATGGGTATAGTCGGGCAGCACCGCTCCGCAGCTTCCGGCATCAATAATGTAGGATGGCGCCAAATTATTCTGAATGGTTGCGCCGCCTTGCACCGTTACCGGTATGTCAAGCTGGCTAATGCTTACTACCGGCGCTGATAATATATGCCCGTCTTTATCGACGCCGGTGCTGGCGCCTGCAAACGTACTTACTATGCCACCGGGGGTCAGCATCCTGATACGGTTATTTGCATCGTCAGCGATATAGAGATTTCCGGCTTTATCAAATACAAGCGCGGTGGGCTCATTAAACTGTGCTTTTGCAGCAAAATCATCTGCGTAACCCGGTACGCCGGTACCCGCAATGGTGGTCACAACGCCCTTCGCTGTTACCTTCCTGATCTTGCTCACTCCCCCGCTTTCAGCAACGTATAAATTCCCGTGGCCATCAGTTGTTATTCCTACCACGCCATCAAATCCGGCGGAAGTTCCGGTGCCATCGAACGAGCCTGCTATCGGGCTTCCCGCTAGGGTGGTAACGTGGCCCGATGCGTCTATTTTTCTTATTTTGCTATTATAGTCATCCGTAACAAACAAATTCCCGGAGGCATCTATCGTTATACCAGCCGGCCCGTAAAAATTTGCGCCGGCCCCGCTTCCATCGGCATAACCCGGCGAGCTGCCTGCAATAGTGATCACCTGGGCATTGGGCAATATCTTCCTGATCCGGCTGCTGCCCTGGTCGGCTACGTACAAATTGCCCTGCTGATCAATTGTTATGCCGTCAGGTTCGTTAAAGCTGGCGGAAGTGCCCAGCCCGTCCAGCTCTGCGTATCCCATGTTGTTACCGGCTATGGTAGTAACCGTACCGTCGGGTGTAATTTTCCTGATCAGCCCGCTGTTATAATCCGTCACATATAAATTTCCTGATTTGTCAGCAACAATACCCGACGGCCCATCGAAACCGGCATTTAATCCATTCCCATCAACGGAAATAGGCCTTCCATTACCGGCCACAGTACTGACAATACCTGAAGAAGAAATTTTCCGGATGGTGCTGCCCAATTGATCGGTTATGTAAAAATTGCCCGCGGCATCCATCGTCATCCCAAACGGGTGGTTAAACGTTGCCGAGTTAGCATCTGAGCCGGCGTTAAAAGAGCCATTTGCCGCTGTTACGGTAACCGTCTGCGCTCCAAGGGTTGAACAATTAAAAGCGGCGGGAGTTATTGTGCTCTGGATAGAGGGATTTGGGGTACCGCTCACTGTGGCAACGTCCGACACCTTAAGCATGTACACCCCCGAAGCATCGAGATTAAAAACTATTGGTTGTTGCCTGGGTGTAATTACCGGAACCTGCTGGGCGTACAAAACAGGTGCGTTAAGCAGGCAAAGCAGTAAACTACTATAAAAAGAAAGCTTAGTAAACCTCATTGCCACACAAAGTAAATCGCCAAAACCTTAAAAAAGAGCGCCTTATCTCACTCCGATTTATATTGATACCTAAAGCTAACAATATAATTGAACTTACGCAGGATTTTTTATTGGGTTGCTTAAAGGCGGGCAATTATTCGCCTTTAACCGCAGCGGTATAGGAACTGAGGTATTGGCTGGGAGAATGCCCCGTAATACTTTTAAAAATATAATTAAAATTAGTAATACTGTTAAAGCCACACGCGTAGGCAACTGATGCCATACTGTTTGTCGATCTGTTCGTCAGCATTTTGCAGGCTTCGTTCACCCTTATCTTGTTTACAAAATGCACAAAGGTGTGGCGGGTATGCTTTTTAAAATACCGGCAAAAGGCGGTGGGCGTTAAATGGGCTTGTGCAGCAGCGGCTTCGAGGCTGAGCTTGCCCGCATAATTTTGCATAATGTAATTGTAAACAGCTGCAATGCGCATACCCTCGGGGTCACTCATGGAATAGCTATGCGTTGCTGACGATAGCGGTTCCAAGCCGGCATCCAGGCTAAGCGTGCTGATTAATTCAATAAACAGGGATAACTGCACAGGACCGCTGGCTTGCTGCAAAATTGTTATTTTCCCGGCAATGGATCCGAAGCTTGCATCGGGCACCTTAAAGCCACTTTGCCATTGAGAGACAAATGTGTTCAACGCTTTCATTTCAGGCAGGCTGAACAAGGCTTGTAATTTGCCCGATGGATTGAAAAAAATGGTGGTCGCCTTAACTTCCATGCCGTTATCTGGCTGAAAATAAGCAGCATCACTTTTAAAAAGATGCGGGAGATTAGCGCCAAGCAAATAGATCTCGTCGCTGTGAAAGGGATGCATGCTGTTGCCGGCCAGCAAAGTGCCCGCGCCTTCCTGTATCCAGGTGATCTGCACTTCGGCGTGGCGGTGCAGGCAGGTGTAAAAATGCGGCAACACCTCTTCCTGCACAATAATGGAATGGTCGTGCGGGACAGGGATGGTAAAGGGGAGTACTTTCACTGGGGTAAAAGTAGGTGATGAGGGCCAAACTTTTCGAATCTTTTCGGTTACACCTTTGTTAGCCTATAAAACTATCTTTAGACTATTATGGCAACTTTAACAAACAGGATCGAACTGATCAAAGGCGATATCACCAAAATAAAAGCCGATGCGATTGTAAACGCGGCAAACTCATCGCTGATGGGCGGCGGCGGTGTTGATGGGGCAATCCACCGCGCAGGCGGGTCGGCTATTTTGGAAGCCTGCCGCAAGATCATCGCCCGGCAGGGCCGTTGCGCTACCGGTGAAGCTGTCATCACCACCGGCGGCAATCTGCCTGCCAAATTTGTAATTCATATCGTAGGCCCGGTCTGGAATGGCGGCAAGTATGATGAGGCCGGCAAGCTGGCTAATTGTTACAAAAATTCACTGCGTTTAGCCGCGGAAAACAACTGTAAAACGGTTGCCTTCCCGAATATCAGCACGGGTATTTATCACTTCCCGAAGAAAGAAGCTGCGCAGATAGCCGTTTCGAACGTGAAGGATTTTCTCGCGGAAAACAGTGAGATCGAAACGGTGATCTTTATTTGTTTTGATGAGGAAAATTATGAATTGTATTCCGATTTAATGGGTGGTATATCCGGGAAATTTATCTTTTGACATTCAAAAAATGAGAAGGTTGGTGAATTACCAACTTTTATTTTATATTTGTAAGACATTAGAAGGCACCGCTGCAAATCAAAACTTTTAAAAACAATTTTTTACCACATGGTAATTATCTATTTAAAAAAGATACGAGAGTTTGCGCGGAAACATGCTGATTCAGGTAAAAGTTTAACAGCCTGGCGAATTGTAACAAGCAAGGCTAACTGGAAACAAAGCACGGATGTGCTAAATGATTTTCCAACGGCCAAAATCATTAAAGGCGACAGGGCTCGATTTAAAATATCAGGTAATAAATATCGGCTGATCGTCGAGGTTGACTATACCGATGAAATTGTGGAAATAAGGTTTGTCGGCACTCACGCCGAATACGATAAAATAAATGCTGAAACTATTTAATACATTAATATAAAATCAAAAAGATATGACAAAGCAGCATCAATGGTTTTTGATTGACACAGAAGATGGGTATAATAAGGCCATAGCAAGGTACGAAGAAGTTAAAAATGCAGCTCATCATACTGAAGGGCACAAAGAAAAAATGCTGTTAGCAAAGCTTATTTCAGAATATGAAAATTCGATATGGGATCTGCCGGAAGTTGACCCAATTGAACTGATCAAAATTCGGATGGACGACTTTGGTTACAAAGCTGCCGACCTGGCGACGATTTACGGCGACAAGGGAACGGTAAGCAAGGTGTTAAATTACAAACAGCCTTTGTCTTTAACTATGATCAGAAAGTTTAGTGAATTTCTGCGGTTACCCGTCGATTCATTAGTTAAGGAGTATGCTTTAAAACCTATATAAAAACGCACTGCATAGTATTCACGCCTCACCTTTCACCTTTTTCCTTTCACCTTTCACCTCGTTCCCAATCCTTTTCAGCGTGAAATAAAAACGGCTTCCCGAGCCGATCTCGCTTTCCACACCAATCTTTCCGGCTTGTGCTTCTATAAAGTCTTTCGCTATGGCCAGGCCAAGCCCGGTACCGGTTTGCTCGGTGGTTGCTCCGGGCACTTTAAAGTACCTGTCGAAGATACGGGATAAATATTTCTGGTCGATACCCCGGCCGTGGTCCTGAACCGAAAATTCGATCTCGTCAGCCTTATAAATTTTAACTACCAGGTCAACCGTTGATTTTTCGTGGCTGTACTTTATCGCGTTCGAGAGCAGGTTGATCAGCACCCAGGTGGTTTTATCCAGGTCGGCCTGCACATCGGGCAGCGACTCATCGCACTGTACGTTAATGGTTACCTGTTTTTGCTCTGCCGTTGTTTTCAGGGCTTTTAAGGCATAATCCACAATGTTCCGTGGGTGTGTACTGCCAAAGTTCAGCTGCAGCTTGCCGGTCTCCACCTGGGCCATATCCAGCAATTCGCCGGTGATCTGCAGCAGCCTGCGGGCATCCTCGTCAATATTTTCCAGCAGTTGCCGTTGCTCACTGTTCACCTCTCCTATCCGGTCGTCCTCCAGCAATTTCAGGCTCATTTTTATCGAAGATATCGGCGTTTTAAGCTCATGCGAAATGGTGGCAATAAAATTGGTTTTTGCATCGTCCAGCTGCTGGAATTCGGTGATATTCCGCAGCGTGATCACCTGGCCTATCACTTTATCCTTACTGATCACCGGCCAAACTTCTTTTGTAAAATAGCTTTCGCGGTTATCAGCGTAAATTTTCATTTTGTTCTGGTCGTTTACCAGCAGGTTACGCAGCAGGTCGTTTTCCAGCGCGATATCGGGCGCGTATCTCCCGGTTAACGCCTCTTTTGGTAAGCCGATCAATGTACAGGCGACCTTGTTTGCGAATATGATGAATGATTTTTCATCCAAACCGAGGATGGCATCGTGCATCGAATTGATGATGGTTTCTATCCGTTCTTTCTCAAATAATATGCTTGCCAGGTTACTGTTTTCATATTCGTTCAGCTTCGTGGTCATCAGGTTAAAGGCCTGGCCAAGCTCGCCAAACTCATCATTTGATTTAAAATCGAGTTGCTTTTGATAGTTTCGGTTGGCTACCTCTTTGATACTTTCGGTAAGCTCCTTTATCGGGTTGGCAATATACCCGGGGAAGTTTACCACAAAGCTAAACGCAACCAAAAACAGAAACGATCCCACAAAGGCCATCAAAACTGTTGCATGGTTGCCTGTTGCAATGGCAGCAGCATATTTGCGCTCAATGGCATTCATGTTTAGCTGCATAATGGCATAGGCATATTTCCTGACCTGCAAATGGAGCGTATCGGCATTGGCCGACGGTGTGGATACCTGTTTTAAGGCCTCAAATTTTAAGCGGAGCATCGCGGCAAGTGCGCTCTCGCCGTGCTCAGTAATATCATGCTCTTCGGCCGAAACGTTTTGTTCAATAATTTTTGTCTGGCTGGTCGTGAGCGGCCCGGAATGGGCGTCGATAGTCGTGCAGATATTTTTGGTATAGTGTACGGATGAGTAATTGTCTTTCAGAATATTTTTCTCGTCGCCTGAAAGGCGGTTCACATAGTAAATAGATAAGCCGCAGCATACCAGCGCCAACAGAAACAAAAAGCTTATCCCGATGCGGAGTTTATTTTTAATGGTCATGACAGTATTACAATATCAATATGCGTTTTCGACATTTTGGTTAGCAGCTGCGTAAAAACAGCTGTTTTCATTACCAGTTGGTAAAATTTAAAGTGCGGTTTACCCAGGCAAATGGTGGTCACCTCGTACTTTTCGGCAGTTTCCCATATCGTGCGTGCAATGTTATTACTTTTTATCTTCAAAACCTCGCCACCCAACTGGGCGGCCAGCTTCATGTTATTGATGAGGTGCCGCTGCGCTGCCAGGTTGATCTTATCGCTGCTTTCATTCGAAGTTTGCACATACAATACGTACCACTTGGAGTGATAGTAAGCAGCCAGCCTTGCGCTTTTGCGGATGATCACCTTAGCCGATTCATCATTGGTGCTGATGCAGGCCAGGAATATCTCATCCCTCATTTTGATGCTTTTAGGTACCTCGGTATATATCTTGCGCTCCACCTGGTTGGCCACTTCCCTCAGCGCCAGCTCCCTCAATTGTAATATCCTTTCCGTTTGAAAAAAGTTATTTAACGCGGTGGGCACTTTGGCCATATCGTATATTTTACCCTCCTTCAGCCGTGTAACCAGCTCATCGGCGGTAAGGTCGATATTCACCACCTCGTCGGCCATTTGCAAAACCTTATCAGGGATGCGTTCGTTAATGGCCGTACCTGTGATACCTACTACTTCTTCGTTCAGGCTTTCAATGTGCTGGATATTTACGGCGCTGATCACGTTGATGCCGGCATTCAGGATATCCACTACATCCTGCCACCTTTTTTCGTTCTTACTCCCTTCTATATTGGTATGGGCCAGTTCGTCAACAACAACAAGTTCGGGGTGGAGGTTGATGATGGCGTTTAAATCCATTTCTTCCAGTTCCTTGCCTTTATAGAAAAGCTTGCGCCGCGGGATAACAGACAGGCCCTCAATCAATGCTTCGGTTTCCTTTCGTTTATGCGTTTCCACATAGCCAATTTTTACGTCAATGCCGTTGCGTTGGAGTGTCTGCGCCTCCATAAGCATGCGGTAGGTTTTGCCTACGCCGGCGCTCATGCCGATATAGATCTTAAATTTCCCCCGCCTCGATCGTTTGATCAGGTCGAGGAAATGTTCTACCGATTGTTCTTTACCGTTTTCTTCGTTCAACTGTTTCATTATCGAAAATAGTTGTAAAGGTTGTAATAAGTTGTAATGAGTTGTAAAGGTTAAAAAGACGGCGTTTCACATTACCCTTTATAACTCATTACAACTCTTTACAACCTAATTAAAGGGGGTGCAAGCACCCCCTTTTTTCGCGCGAACCTCAATCAAACCAAACTATAATTAACAAACAAACAACTAATTATAGTCAAACAGCTCACGTTTACTCTAAATTACTACTATGTAATTATTTTTTTCATGGTCAGCTACTAAAATGCGTAAACTGCAGCCAGCAAAAATTGAGTAGCGCCCTGTGTATAGTTACCGCTGCCATCCAAAAACATATCTCTTTTTGAAGTATTATCAAACCTGATCTCCGGGATGAAGTTCAATGGACCTGTCTTTACGTTCGCTGTAAAAGTGATACCGGTTACCGATTCACCCGGAGGGGGGCCTGCGTTATAGTAGGTCCCGGATTTGCTCATAAAATACTCTCCCCTGATGCCCAGGGTCACCACTTTTGAAACAGCCAGCTGCGGATATAGTGCTACGCCCGAAAAACCGCCCTTATAACCGAAACCGCTGCCTGCTGTAAAATCGGCAGCATTCAGACCCAATTTAAAGGCAGGGGTGATCTGGTAAGCGGTGGTCAGGTCAAACTCCGTACCCGATTGGTCACCGGCTGCCACGTTCAGGTAAGCTGTCCAGTTTTTAACAGGCGTAACAGTTAATTGTGCGCCAAAGGTATTCACCTTGCCGCCCGACTGGTAAACATTCCAGTAATCGTTAAAAATACCGGCCATTAAGCTTACAGCAGGCGAAAAGCTATAGGTCGCCTTTAAACCCGCATTCTGGAACGGGCCGTTGGTAAACAGGTAGGATGTAGAGTAGTTAAAGTTTGCCGCGGGGCTCACTACTTCGTAACCAATAAATGTGGCCATATAACCTGCGGTGACATTCAAAGCACTCGTTAGGTTATATGATACATATAAGTTTTGAATGTGATAGCTGGAATAGCCTACACCGGTTGTTGAAGTACCGGGAAAAGTTACTAAACCGGGATCGGCATTCGGTATAGATTGCTGCTGACCGCGGGGGCCAAAGGAAAGTTCGCCCACGAAGGAGGCATTGCCTACTGATTTTTTTAAACCCAGGTCGATCATGCCAATTGATATGGAATTATTTTCGTTGGCGAAGCTTGTGGGAATGTTTGCTTTGCCCGAAAAATCAGTCTTCCAGTAGGTGTCTATCGATCCGCTGAGCACCAGGGGGGCATCGCCGGTAGTTTTTATGGTGTCCTGCGCTTTTGCGGCTATTGCAGATACTGTTAACAGTATGATGGGTATTATGATCTTTTTTTTCATTGTATGTATTATAAAATTTGACGATAAAAACTCCCCTCTTGAGAGGGGGTGCGGCAAGCTTTGCGGTGGCAGGGGTGTGTTTCGTAGTGTTCGGCTGACCGATCTCTTCGATGACACACCCCTCCTCCCCTCTCAAGAGGGGAATCGCACAGGCCGACGCCTTTTGCTTTTTACTCCCCTCTTGAGAGGGGGTGCGGCGGGCTTTGCGGTGGCGGGGGTGTGTTTCGTAGTGTCCGGCTGACCGATCTCTTCGATGACACACCACTCCTCCCCTCTCAAGAGAGGAATCGCACAGGCCAACGCCTTTTGCTTTTTACTCCCCTCTTGAGAGGGGGTGCGGCGGGCTTTGCGGTGGCGGGGGTGTGTTTCGTAGTGTTCGGCTGACCGATCTCTTCGATGACACACCCCTCCTCCCCTCTCAAGAGGGGAATCGCACAGGCC
>Ga0068856_100001332_pt1 | contig 26014 bp, 19 predicted proteins | sample KBSCornC62_FD_66595 | JGI IMG/M metagenome (GOLD analysis project Ga0068856, IMG submission 66595) | Corn rhizosphere microbial communities from Kellogg Biological Station, Michigan, USA - KBS Corn C6-2 | ecosystem: Host-associated > Plants > Roots > Rhizosphere > Soil ... | reverse complement strand
CCGTCGCCGTCGGAACTGGCGTCGCTGTGGCAGCCGCCGCGACAAACGCCGCCTGGTGAACCGATACGGTCATCGCGCCGTTCGAAGACTGCGCCGCGCCATTCGCGGGCGTCGGCGCGGGCGTCGGCACCGGCGTCGCGACCGAGTAGTCATCGGGCGAGACAGGCCGTAGCGGGCTTGGAATCTGCACAGGCAGCGCCGAGAACGCGAACTTGTCGGCGGCATTGATCTGGCTCAGGCCGCCCGCGCTATCCAGCATATAGAGGATGCTGTGCGAGAACGCCAACGAGACGGGGTCGCGCTGGAGCAGAACGGTCTGTGACGGACCAGTCGGCGGTTTTGGCGGAGGCGGTGTCGTCTTCCCGGTCTTCGGCGCCTGCAATGGGCTGCTATAGTGCCAGACGCCGAAGACGCCCGCCGTCGCGCGCGAATACGAGATATAGACATCAGCGCCCGACGCCGCGATCAACTCCGGTGTCTCGCCGCCCGCCGTCGCGACATTGAAACGGTTCGCGACCGTCGTCTTGGGAGTGCCATCGCCGTTGACGCCGTTCGTCGTCACCATCATTACGAGATACTGGCCGCTCGGCTGCTCCGCCAGGACGTTGAGCGTCGTACCGTCGCCCGTAATCGCCACCACTGTCGCAATCCCGCTCAGCGAAATCTGCAAGCAACTGGCGCCAGACAGTGGCACACCCTGGTCAGCCGGGATAACCACCTGATAGAGCTGGCCCGCGCTGACGATGTAGAGGATCTGCGAGCCGGCCAGTGCCGGGAGCGCCTGATTCATCGCGGCAAGCTGGCTCACACTGGTCAGCGTCGTCGGCGTCCCCCCAGAGGTCTGGCACGACAGCCTGTAGAACTGCGCCGTGGTGACGTTGACGGGCGTCACCAGAGCCGCGCTGTTATATCGCTCGATTGTCTGCTGCACCGCTGGCTGAAGCTGCTTCGCCAGCAAATCATCGCCGACGGCGCGATTGGAGGCATCGAGATTCGGGTTGGCCAGGTCATCAACGACCGAATCACGCGCCCGCGCCAGCGAGGTCAGCGCCGTCGCGGGATCCTGACGGGGAGCCTGCGAAATCGCCTGCTGCGCCTGCGCCACATTGCGCTGAAGATCCTGGTTCGCCGCCTGTCGCTGGCCATACGGCCCGAAGGCGAAGTACCAGAAGCCCGCGGCAATCGCCACGATCAAGACCGCTACCAGCGCGCGCAATCCATTCGTCACCAGCCGCCGTCGCGCCGATGCCCGTCGCTGCGCGCGCGCTTTCGCCGCACGTGCCGCCTTCGCCACCTGGACGCTCTTTGACGAGGCGCGCGTGCCGACGACTGGCAGTGGCTGCGTGATGCCTTCGGCAGGTATCGCCGAATCTGGCAGCATGAGCGCGCCCTTTGGCTCGGGCACGTCAATGAGATAGACCAGCGTTGCGGAGATGTTATCGGGTCCGCCGTTGGCGTTGGCCATATCAATCAACTCGCGGACGGCGTCATCAGGCTGCTGGTCGCCCGTCACCACCCGCTCGATCTCGCCCTCATCCACATAGCCATGCAGCCCGTCGCTACAGAGCAGCACGCGGTCGCCATTTTGCATCGTCTGAACGAACAGATCCGCGGTCACATTGGGCTGCGTGCCCAGGCTGCGGGTAATGACATTGCGATGGCTGTGAGTGCGCGCCTGCTCCTCGGTCAGCAGCCCCACGCGCACCTGCTCCGCGACCCACGAATGATCGCGCGTGACCTGGTGCATCTTGCCATCGCGAATAACATAGGCGCGGCTGTCGCCGATATTGACGACGAATGCCCGCCCGCCCGCGACCACCAGCGCCACACAGGTGGTGCCCATGCCGCTGTATTCCGGGTTTTCACTGGCGCGGTGGTAGATGGCGTCATTAGCACGCTCGACCGCGGTAGCAAGCGCGGTGATCACATCGGCGCCTGAGGTGTTGTAATACTCCTCAGAGATCGTCTTGACCCCAAGCTCAGACGCGACCTCACCAGCGGCATGCCCTCCCATGCCATCACAGACGATGAAGAGGGCGCCCTTATCATCCAGCATGTGCTGATCTGAGGGGATCAGGTGCGCGACATTGTCCTGATTACGTTCACGCCTGCGGCCCACGTCGGATAATTCGGCGGCTTCGAGGCGGAGTGTTCTGGCCAACAAGATCTACCTCGCCATTAGTTAGCGGTCGTTCACAAATGAACGGCGAAGACGAACGCCGCAATCATACACCGACCGCACTGAAAGCGCAACGACAGAGTACCACCTCTGGCAGAGCGCCCCGTGCGACCGCCGACATGAGCGCGGCGGAATGTGACTACACTTAACAAACGAGCGAAAGCCGGATGAAGAACATTTTCCGCCAGTTTGACGAGACATTCGTCGGCGCCGTCGGACTAGTTGAGCCACATTGCCCTGGAAACGCGCTATGACAGACCACACACATCGGCATCAAACAATAGTACTGGCAACGCCACCAGCCGCCATTCCGCCAGAGGCCATCGCGCTGGCGGCCAATCTGCTGCGCGCGGGTGAGGTCGTCGCGTTTCCGACTGAGACGGTCTACGGGCTGGGCGCCGACGCCACCAGCGAGGCGGCGCTCCAACGTATCTTCGCCGCCAAAGAGCGCCCACTGAGCGATCCCTTGATCGTCCACCTGGCGGATGCGTCACAATTGGCGGAGGTAGCCCGCGACATTCCTCCCGAAGCCGAACAACTGGCGCAACGCTTCTGGCCCGGCCCGCTGACCCTGGTGCTGCCACGCCTCGCGCGCATCCCGGCGCTGGTTGCGGCGGGCGGCGACACCATCGGCGTGCGCGTTCCGGCGCATCCGGTGGCCCAGGCGCTGCTCCGGGCGGCGGGCCTTCCGATTGCCGCGCCAAGCGCCAACCGCTTCATGCATACCAGCCCCACGACCGCCGCACACGTGCTGGCCGACCTGGATGGCCGGATCGCCTGCATTCTCGATGGTGGGCCGACGACGGTCGGCGTCGAGTCCACGGTTGTTGACCTCACCACCAGCCCGCCGCGCCTGCTACGGCCCGGCGGCGTCACGCTGGAGGCGTTACGCGCTATTCTGCCGGATCTCTATGTGCCTGATGTGCCTGACTCTGCACAAAATGCGCCACACCGTGCACCGAAGAGCACCGAGCCAGCCCCAGAGCCTGTCCAGGAGCCAGCCCATGCGCCGGGACAGATGGCGCGTCACTACGCCCCGCATACCCGGCTGATTGTCTTCGACGCCGCTGGCGCGGATGCGCTGGCCGCCATACTCGCGCTGGCCGCCGAGGCACAGGCGCGCGGCGAACGGGTGGGGGCATTGGCAGCCGACGAGGAAGCCGCTACACTGGAAGGCGCTGGTGTGCACGTCGCCCGGCTTGGCCCGATGGATGACCTCGCGGCCATCTCGCGGCGGCTCTATGCCGCACTACGCGAGCTGGACGCCGCCGGACTGGACCTGCTGCTGGCGCATAGCTTCGGCACGCAGGGGCTGGGCCTGGCCATCGAGGACCGCCTGCGCCGCGCGGCCGGGGGGCGACTGCATACCGTATAGTCTGTACAGTACATGAATTGGCGGCAATCCCCAGGCTCAAGAACGGACCGAACCCATGACGTATAAGCGCGCCGACCGGCCCGGCTGGCCTCGTCTGCGGGCGCAGCGCTTCATCTGCCAGCGCATTGTCGATGGCCGGGTGAGCGGCTACGCGACACTGCTGCAGATGCTGGAGGTTGCCGAGCCGCTCTGGGTGATGCATCACGAGCAGCGCATCTGTATCGCCGACAACGGCTACACCTGGCTCCAACTCTTCCCCGAAGGCGCGAACTATACCCACACAACGATGTTCAACGCCGAGGGCGCGCCCGTGCAGGAGTATATTGATCTGGTCGCCGAGCAGGGCGTGGACGAGGACGGCATCCCCTGGTACGACGACCTCTATCTCGACATCGCCTGGATTCCAGAGGGTACTCCATTGCTGCTCGACCAGGAGGAGCTGGAGGCCGCCCACGCGATTGGCGCGGTCAGCGAGGAGCAGTATGAGCTGGCGCGTGGCGAGACGGCCCGCCTGCTGGTTGCGGTAGCGCTGGGCGATTATACGCTGCCAGAGGTGACCCGCGCCTGCTATCCCGCGCTGAAAGCCGCCCTGGCGGTGGCAGAGATCAGTGGCGAGGCGCCGCCTCCCGTCGTCACCCTCGCGGAAAGCGTGGAGACAGCAAGCGATCAGGAGACTCCGCCAGCGATTACTGAGATTGCCGAGATTGCCGAGATTGCCGAGATTGCCGAGATTGCCGAGATTGCCGAGATTGCCGAGATGACGGATGGTGCGGCAACGACCGACAGAGTGGAGCAACCTGAGCCATCCGAGCAGTCTGAGCCAACAGCGCAGCCAGGAGTAGAGGAAGAAAACGATGCCTGAGATACAATTCGACCGGTTCTATCGCTACGACGACCTGACGCGGCTGGTCCAGGCGTTCGCCGAGGAGCATCCGCAGCTGATGCGGGTCGAGAGCATCGGCAAGAGCCACGAGGGGCGCGATATCTGGGTCGTGACGGTGACGAACTTCGCCACGGGCGAGGCTGGTGAGAAGCCCGCGCTCTGGGTGGACGGCAACATCCACGCGACCGAGGTCTCGCCCTCTAGCGCATGCCTCTATCTGCTGAACACGCTGGCCAGCGGCTATGGCAACGACGCCGACATCACCCGCTGCCTCGATACGCGCGCCTTCTACGTCTGCCCGCGCGTCAATCCCGATGGCGCGGAGTGGGCGCTGGCCGACGCGCCGAAGTTCATCCGCTCCAGCACGCGCGCCTATCCCTACGATGAAGAGCACGTACACGGCCTGCTGACCGAAGATATTGACGGCGACGGCCGTATCCTGGCGATGCGCATCCCCGACCCCAACGGTGCCTGGAAGATCTGCCCGGAGGAGCCGCGCCTGCTGGTACGCCGCGAGCCGGACGAGACGGGCGGGCAATACTATCGCGTGCTGCCGGAGGGGCAACTGCGCGACTTCGACGGCGTGGAGATTACGATTCAGCCGCCGAAAGAGGGGCTGGACCTCAACCGCAACTTTCCGGCGCTCTGGCGGCAGGAGCACGAGCAGCACGGCGCGGGCGCCTATCCGACCTCGGAGCCAGAGGTACGCGCGCTGGTCCACTTCATCGCCGAGCATCGCAACATCACCGGCGGCGTTGCCTTCCACACGTTCGCCGGGGTGCTGCTCCGGCCTTTCAGCCACCAGAGTGACGAGAACTTCGCCGCCGAGGACCTCTGGACCTATCAGAAGATCGGCGCGAAAGGGACGGAGATCAGCGGCTATCCCAACATCTCCGTCTTCCACGACTTCAAGTACCATCCCAAATCAGTCATCACCGGCGCGCTCGACGACTGGATGGTCGCGCACCTCGGCGTCTTCGCCTGGACCGTGGAGATATGGAGTCCGCAGCGCGAGGCAGGCATCACCGACTACAAGTACATCGACTGGTTCCGCGAGCATCCGCTGGAGGACGACCTGAAGCTGCTGAAGTGGAGCGATGACGCGCTGGACGGCAAGGGCTACGTTGACTGGTATCCCTTCGTGCATCCGCAGCTTGGTCCGGTGGAGCTGGGTGGCTGGAATGAGTTCTACGCCTTCTCGAATCCGCCGTCGCAGTTCCTCGAACGCGAGCTGGCGAAGTTCCCGCGCTGGCTGATCTGGCATCTGCTCATCTCGCCGCAGCTGGAGCTGTTTGAGGCGAGCGCGGCCCCACTGGGCGAGGGCGCGTATCGCGTCCGGCTGGCGGTGCAGAATAGCGGCTGGCTGCCCACCTATGTGATGAAGAGCGCGCTGGACAACAAGCTGGTGCGCGGCGTCGTCTGCGAGATCGAGCTGCCGGAGGGCGCATCGCTGGCATCGGGTCACACGCGCCAGGTGCTCGGCCAGGTGGAAGGGCGCGCCTATAAGCCGTCGTCGCCCTTTGGCTGGGATGTCGGCGACCCGACGACCGACCGCGCCAGCACGGAGTGGGTCGTGCGCGCGCCCCAGGGTGGCGTGGTGAAGCTGATCGCCCGCCACGACCGCGCCGGGGTCGTCCGCACCCAGGTGCCGCTGACCTAGACCACACCCTTCTACTTCCCGGTTCTATCCAGCCAGGCACGGAGGAGATGCGCCTGCTCCGTCCGGCCAAGCCGGAGGTATGCCTCGTACTCATATTCTACCGACAGCACTGGCACGTGCATCCCATCCACAGCCAGGTACTCTGTGTGCTCTGTCAGACGTGGTGGCTCATCCCACCCACCGTCTGGCAGACGCTTCTGGATGTCGCCCATAATCTCGACCTCTATGCCCTCCACACGCAACACGCCGAAGTGGGACTGGATGCGCTCAGACGTGCGAAATGCGACCGGGCGGACGATACCATCGGCGAAGCAGCGCTCGATCACATAGGCGCCTTCCCTATCGGTCTGCACGTCAATGTCGTGCACGGCGACGGGGATACCATGCAGGGCAAAACCGAGGCTCCCGGTGATTGCCCAGCGAATCGCGGGGCGATTGAGGCGCGTATAGAGCGTGTGCAAGGCCAGCAGATGCGCCTGATCTATCATGCTCACCCTCCTTGCAGTCAATCATACCGGCGCACTCAAGCGGTCAATTCCGCTCCAAATCAGTCCAAAGACCGAGAGACAACACATCATTTGCGCGATTGCGGATGCCTCATCCTGTACTACGATATAACAGGTTGGCGGATACACTGGCCAGCGTCGTACATGTAGTCAACAGCGTGGGAAGGCAGACGAGATGGGCAAGGACTCCACCATTACGTTGCTGATTGCCGATGATTGCCTGGCGGTCCGCTATGGGCTGAAGCTCTGGCTGCGGCTGGAGCCGGACATGCAAGTCATCGGCGAGGCCGCCAATGGCGTGGAGGCGCTCACGCTGGCGCTGCGGCTGCGTCCCGATGTAATCGTGATGGATGCGCGCATGCCGCAGATGGATGGCATTGCCGCGACCAGGGCGATACGCGCCGTGCTGCCCGATACCCCCATCATCGTCCTCAGCATGGAGGACGACCTCATGACACGCACCCGCGCGCTCGCCGCTGGCGCCACCTGCTTCCTCTCGAAGTTCGAGACGCTGACCGCCCTCCCCGCCACAATTCGCGCGCTTGCCGAAACCCAGACGCTTCCCGCCACCGACGCAATGTAGTATCATGGGGTCAGCAGACGAGCATCCGTTATTGAAATCTGACTGACCATGAGCACAAGTGAGAGCGCCACCATTTCCATCCTGATTGCCGAGGGCACGCAGGCCATGCGCGCCATTCTGCGCCGCGCGCTGACAAGGCAGTCGGATATGAGCGTGGTCGGCGAGGCCGCCAGCGGTAGCGAGGTGATCGCAGCGGTCGAGCGCCTGCGCCCGGAGGTGTTGCTGCTGGACATGGACATCGTCACCGGAGACACGCGCTTCATCTCGAAGCGCCTGGTCCTCAAAGATCTGCGCGAACTGCTGCCTGAGGCGAAAGTGATCATTCTCAGCGCCTATGGCGATCCTTCCGTCAAGAGCCTCGCACTCAACGCGGGCGCAGTCGCCTATCTCGAAAAGCCGGTGCGCATCGCCGAGCTACTGGCCGCCGTCCGCGCCGCAGTGTAGAGACGAGAACTCCATGTTTGGAATTAAAGCCAGAGTTGTTATAAGAAGCTCAAGTCAGCTGTGAATGCTGTTGCGGCCTCTGTCTCCTCATAGAATCTTGAATTCGATTCTATCTCCTCCTGTCCCAAGTACCGTGCGTGGGCCTCTGCCGCTTCATCATATCGTTGTAAGTTGGACAGCGCATGCGCCTTCCCAGACCAAACCCCCGCCTCCATAGTATCAAGAGCAATTGCTCGCTCAAATGCTGCCAAAGCATCCTTGTAAAGCTTCTGACCTACGAACAATCTTGCCTTTCCAATCCACGCATCCGCATCTATAGGATTAAAGAGAATCGCTTGCTCAAAGGCAGCCAGAGACTCAGGATAATTGTGTAAATAACGGAGTATGATGCCTTTGCCAGTCCATGCTCTTGAATCGTGCGGGTCGAGAGCTAACGTCCGCTCATAAGCAGCAAATGCTTCGTCGTAACGCCGCAAACGTTCAAGAAAAGCACCCTTACTGAGCCAAGCTATTGCGTTCATAGGATCACGGGTAGCTGCCAACTCAAAGGCTGCGAGCGCCGTCTCGTAAATAGACTCCAAGTGTGAATAATGTGTCATCCTAACTTTGCCAATCCAGGCATCTATGGCCGCGGGATCAAGTTCCAGCGCCTGGTCGAAAGCGATAGCTGCTTCACTGATGTTTTCGTGCCTTTGAGGTCCAATGCCTCCAGTCGAATCTCTAAAATGCGCATTGCCCTTGTTGATCCAAGCTTCTACGTACGCGGAATCGAGAGCTAGAGCCTGGCCGAATTCGGCCTGCGCCTCTTTGTAGTCATGATCTCTGTAGAACATGAGGCCCTTGAGGTTACAGGCCATTGCCAAGTTAGGCTCAAGAGCCAATGCTCTATCGTAAGCTGCCTGACCCCATCGGAGATGCTTCGAGGCATGGAATCCATCATGATTCATTTCTTTGTCATCATGCGGCTCATAGTAACTATCTGGCATTTCACTAATGCCATCGATATCATCGTCGCCATCATATGCATCTCCTAAATCGTACACAGGCTCATAGTAGTTTGCTTGTGCTGCTTTCTGCCACTGGTCAAGGAAATAGCCCTTGGCAAGCCACACCTGTGCGTTACCAGGGTCAAGGGCCAGCGCGCGCTCATATGCTGCTTCTGCTTCTTTGAATTTCCACTCGTCCACACCAAGCCAAATTGCCCAGTATGAGAGTTCTTTAGCCTTGCCAGTCCAGGCATCTACATTGGTGGGGTCGAGTGCAATCGCCTGTTCATAGGCCTTAGACACCTCGCTACTTTGCTCAACCACCTTAGCCTTACCAAGCCAAGCATGAACATCCTTTGGATTCAAGGCCAGCGCTATGTCATACTCTGCTTCTGCTTGCTTCCTTACCGCAAAGCGCTTGGCCTGCCAGGCATAGTCGTCTGTGGGATCTATTTCGAGCGCCGTGATGACAGCTGCTATGGCCTCCTTATAACGCTGCAATCCATAAAGCGACTCAGACTTGCCAGTCCACGCTCTCGCATCTGTAGGGTTGAGAGCCAACGCCTCCTCATAGGCGATTAACGCCTCAGGATGCCTCTGCATTCGATTGAGTAATCCACCCTTGCTACGCCAGGCTACGAAGTTGTCGCGATTGAGGCTGATAGCGCGATCCCAGGCGGTCAGCGCCTCTTCAAACCGGCCCAGCACATCGAGCGAGTAGCTCACATTGAACCAGGCAAGGTATGAGTTGGGATCGAGTTGGATGGCACGCTCAAACAGGGACAGCGCCTCGGAATGCTTGCCCTGCTCCCGCAATGCTCTGCCACGGGTGATGAGATCATCTGCGGTCTCGGTGGGCTGTGGGGCGACTGGGGCGGGCACCTCGCCTGCCGGGGTAAGCGCGAGCGCGTGCAGCACCCGGCCCACCGCCTCGGCCTGTGAGTATGGCTGGAACCCCGGTGCCTCGATCCGCTTGAAGTCTTCCAGGTAGAGCCAGCAGGTCGCGCCGCTGAAGTCGTCGCGCTCGATGGCGCTGGCGGTGACCGGCAGGATGACGCGGGTGGGGTCGCGGTCGTAGAGCGAGTAGGCCCAGCCCGTCTCCCGCTTGACCCATTTGGAGGCGAAGTCGTTTTTCGAGAGAATGACGATGAAGATCTTGCGGCGGTCAAGCTCCTGCTGGATGACATCCATCAGGTGGCCCGCGCCCAGGTTGTGCTCGGTCGTACCAGACATCCGCGCCCGCCCCACGTAGCGCCGTCACCAGCGCCTGACAGAAGGCGCCATCCTCGTGGCTGTGGCTGACAAAGATCGGCAAAGCGGTGGCCATGGGGCAGCCTCCTCAAACGTATCAGGCGAACATGAGCGAAAACAAGCGAAAAGGGGTGAAGCGAGCGACGCACGATATACCCGTAGTATACGCGAGAGCGGGCGATTGTGGGAGAGGCGTGCTATCATATCTCTGGCTAGCCCAAACTTACCCAAAAGTGGGGGGATACGATGACACGACTACCGACCGTACGTGATGGCATGCTCGTGACCAGTTCAGCCGCTCCGCCGATGCCAGTGGGGACGGCGGACTGGTTCGACTGGCTGGACGCGGCGCGGTCGTTCGCCTATCGCGGCGCGGCGGGACGCTTCACCGCGCGGCAGGAGGAGCGCTCCGGCCGCCGCTTCTGGTACGCCTATCGCCAGCAGGATGGCACGCTGCGCAAGACCTACCTTGGCCGCTCCGCCGAGTTGAGCATCGAACGGCTGGACGAGGCGGCGCGCGCGCTGGCCGAGATGGCACGAGAGAGTGAGAACAATGACACTCGCGAACGGGGAAATATCGCCGATGCCTGGCTCTCGCCGCTAATCGCCACCAAGATCGCCGCGCCAGTCGCAACGCCCTCGCTCATGGCGCGCCCCGAGGTGATGGCCCGCTGCCTCGAGGCCGTCGAGCGTCCCTGCGCCATCATCGCCGCGCCCGCTGGCTTTGGCAAGACCACCCTGCTGCTAATGGCCAGCGAGCAGGTACGGCAACAGGGCTGGCGGATCGCCTGGGTCAGCCTGGAAGAGTCCGAGCAAGACCCTACCCGCTTCTGGCAATACACACTCGCCGCGCTGGACGGCGCGCAGCCCGGCATCAGCGCCACCGCACGCCACATGCTCGCGCTTCCCCGGCCAGCGCCCATCGAACGAATGCTGACCGTCCTCATCAACGACCTGGCCGCCGCCAAAACGCCCATCCTGCTCGTGCTGGACGACTACCACCGCGCGGCGACGCCAGCTATTGACCAGGGACTGATCTTCCTCGTCGAGCACGCGCCCACCCTGCTCCATCTGCTGATCGCGACGCGCTCCACACCCGCATTTCCGATGGCGCGGCTCCGCGCCCAGGGGCGCATTGCCGAGCTAGACGCCGCCGATCTGCGCTTCTCGGCGGACGAGGCGGGCCGCTTCATGCGCGAGACGATGCGCGTCGCCCTGCCGCCGGAGCAGCTGGCGCATCTCGAAGAGCGCACGGAGGGCTGGGTGGCTGGCTTGCAGCTCGCCGCGCTCTCGCTGCGCAACCAGCAAGGCGTCCCCAATCTTGCGTCCGATGGCTCCGCGACGCCGCGCTACATCGCCGAGTTTCTGATAGACGAGGTGCTGGAGCGCCAGCCCGACGACATCCAGGCGTTTCTGCTGCTGACCTCGCCGCTGGAACGCCTGACCGGCCCGCTCTGCGACGCCGTGACGGGCCGCAGCGATAGCGCCGCGGTGCTCGCTCGTCTGACGCAGGAGCAACTCTTCGTCACCCCGCTCGACGCCGCGCAGACCTGGTATCGCTATCACCATCTCTTCGCCGAGGTCTTGCGCGAGCGGCTGCAGCGCCGGATGCCCGAAAGCGTGAAACAGTGCCACCAGCGCGCGGCGGACTGGCTCTGGCAGCATGACATGTCAGACGACGCCATCCGCCATCTGCTGGCCGCCGAGATGTTCGCGGAGGCGGCGGTGCATATCGAGCAGGAGAGCGACCGGCTGGTGCTGCACGGCGAACTGGCCGGGCTGGCGCGCTGGGCACGCGCGCTGCCACGCGATGTCATTCTGGCCCATCCACACCTCTGCCTGCTCTCTGCCGTGGCGCTGCTCTTGCAGGGCGAGGAACCCGACGCCGTCGCCTGGCTGGACGCCCTGGAAAGACGCTATGGCGGACAGGATGGACTGCCGGTCAATACGCGCGGCGAGTTTGCCGCGGTCCGCTCGTTTCTGGCGCTCTGGTCGGGCGACATTCTGGGTGGCGTGGCGCAGGCGCGCGAGGCGTTGCAGCAATTGCCACCCAGCGACCGGCTGTTGCGCACCCTGACGCTCTGGATTAGCCATGTCATCGGCATCTTTGGTGAGGGCAATCTCGCCGAGGCCGAGCGCACCATTGGCGAGGTGGCCGAAGACAGTCGCCGCGGTGGCAATATGCTGGTGGCGTTTATCGCGCTGGTCACCAAGGCGAGCGCGCTGCTCTACCAGTGTCGGCTCCGCGAGGCCGCGCAGGTCTGCGCTGAGGCGCTGCGGCTGCTGCCAGATATGGATATACCGCTTGCCGCGATGAGCTACTGCATCAATGGCGAGATTCGCCGTGAATGGAACGAGCTGGACGCCGCCGAAACCCTGCTGCGGCGCGCGCTGGCCATCAGCGAGGAGGCTGGCAGCCCGGAATACATCAACGATGGGCTAATCTATCTGGCACAGGTGCTCATGGCGCGCGGCCGCTATGATGAGGCGCTGACCGCCCTCGAACGGATTCGCACGATGGTGCGGATGCGGCAACTTGCGCCCTGGGATCTCAATCAGATGGAGATCGTGCGCGCCCGTGTGCTAATCGCGCGCGGCAAACTGGAAGAGGCGAGCCGCTGGGCCGATGGGCGTTTGCGCAGCCGCCAGCAAGGCGATCCCGGTCAGATGGCGCCGCTGGCGTTCATGTATGACCTCGAAGACCTCTCCATCGCCCGTGTCCTGCTGGCGCGGGGAGATATTGATGGCGCCACCGCGATTCTGGAGCCGGTGGCGCAACGGGCGAACGAGACTGGACAGTGGCGCAATCTGATGGAGGCGCGGATGCTGCTGGCGCAGGCAAGCTGGCTGGCTGGCGACACCGAAACGGCGACCTGCATGCTCCACGGCGCGCTCACCATCGGCGCGCCCGAGGGGTTCGTGCGCGTCTTCCTCGACGAGGGCGAGGTGATGGCCGACCTGCTGGCGCACTACCTGGCCAGCCAGCCAGCGTCATCCGCATCGGCGCGGGAGCGCGAGCATGCGCGCAGGCTGCTGGCGGCGTTTGGCCGCACGGTGACGGCTCCCACGCCCATGAGCCCGCCGGATGTCCTTTCGCCGCGCGAGGCAGACGTGTTGCGGCTGCTAGCGACGGGCCGCTCGAATGAGGAGATTGCGGGCGACTTGGTACTGGCGCTCAGCACCGTCAAGTGGCACGTCGCGCACATCTACCGCAAGCTGGGCGTGCGTGGCCGGATGCAGGCGGTGGCCCGCGCCCGCGAGCTACGGCTGATCGCGTGACCGCGCCGTAGCGGCAGGTCGATCATATGCCGGTATCCTTCCGGCGCATCGCGAGCAGCGTCAGGACAAAGAAGACCAGCGTCAGCGCGGCCAGCGCACCCCAGAAGGCGAGCACGTGAGCCGCATCGTGGGCATAGAACGCCGTGCTGTGATCGGTGAATTTGTCATGCAGGTGGTCAATGCTCCCCACTGCCTGCATGCCCCAGCGCGAGGGGAGGATGGTGCTGATCCAGCGGCCAACATCGCCCTTGAGCTCGAAAATGACACTGGCGAAGATGATCTGCGGAATGAGCAATACCGGCACGATACTCACCGCGCGGTCGCTGTTCGGGACGAGCGCCGAGATGACCAGGCCCATCATCAGGCCAGCGAGCGATGAGAGCAGCAGCGTCACATAGAGCTCCGCGAACGCGCCCGACGTGCCATGCCAGAGCAGCCCATTGGCGGGATAGCCAGCCTTTGTTCCCACGATATAGAACAGGATGAAGTCCTGCACCGCCAGCAGCGCGCCAAGCACGGCCACCTTCGAGAGCACATACGGGAACAGTCGCAGGTTGATGGCACGCTCGCGCCGGTAGATCGGCGCCTCCTTCACGATCTCACGGGCGGCGTTGATGATGCCGAACCAGATGGCGGAGACGACGACGGTGAAGAGCACCTCCTGAGCATAGACATCCTGCGGAGCGCCTTTCGACAAAACGCCAGCCGCTGTGTTACGCAGCACATCGCGGTCCGCCAGCAGCCAGACCAATCCGGCGATGATCGGCGCTTGCAGCAAGAGCAGCAGCAGCGTCGGCAGGTCATGAACCATGACATTGACATAGCGCCGGGTGAGATACCAGAACTGCAGCACGCTGTTATCACATGCGCCCGCACCCGGCTCCGGCGCGTTCTCTCGCTCCCATGCTGGCGCGATATTCTTTGGCTGCTCGTGCGGCGCTTCAACATACCGCTGGTAATCGGGCGACTGGCGGAAGCGTTCGGCCCAGCGTTCCGGCTCATCATAGAGGAGGTTGTAGATACCCGCATAGTCATCGCGGTGAAAGAACGCCTTGAGCTGATCTGGCGGCCCAAAGTAGGCTAGCCGCCCGCCCGGCGCGAGGAAGCAGATATCGTCGCACAGATCGATATTCGAGGTGGTATGCGTCACCAGCACCACCGTCTGGCCTCGGTCCGCCAGACGACGCAGCAGCTGCATCATCTTGAGATCGAGGCCGGGATCGAGGCCCGAGGTTGGCTCGTCGAGATAAAAGACCGTTGGCCGCCCAAGCAGCTCCAATGCGATGTTGACCCGCTTGCGTTGACCACCTGAGAGGCGCGAGATAAGCTGCTTGCGCTGATCGGTCAGATCCACATCCTCCAGAACCTCCTCGACGCGCGCGACCAGCTCCTGACGCGGCGCATTGCACGGCAGCCGCAGGCACGCGGCATACTCGAGTGCGTCTTCCACCCGGAGATTTTTGTGGACGATGTCATCTTGCGGCACAAAACCTGTGGTGGTGGAGAACTGGTGACGGTGGCCCAGGAGGTTCAGGCCATTGTAAAAGATGTCGCCCCGTTGCGACTGCATCTGCCCGCTCAAGGCGCGCAGCAACATCGTCTTCCCCGCGCCCGATGCGCCGAGGATGGCCACAAACGCGCCCGGCCTGAGCGTGATCGAGACGTCGTCGAGCAATACCTTGCGCGAGCCGAGCAGCGGGAGCGGCAACCCCTCGCGGACCGTCTCGGTCACATCCACGGCGTCAACGCGAACCGATTCAGCGGTCGAAGGCGCGGACTCTCGCGCGCGCTGATCTGTACCGCCGGGCGTTGGCCGCTGAGTCAATTGCGTTCGCTCGTACCCCGCATCATCCTTGCCCCGTGCATGCGCCTGCCGCGTACCGCCAGGATAATAGAATCGCCGTCCTTGCATGAGTTAATACTTTTCCAGGTGCTTCATGCACACTCTGTTCGCGACACATCAAGACATTCCATAACCGGCACGCCGATACGCATGAACTGTTCCGCGCCCACCAGTGCGCGGCGTTGGTAGACGCCTGGCGGGCGCTATTACAGCGGAGTTGTATCGGCGCGTCAGCCTCAAGGACGGGGAGGAATATACTGCACCGCCCAGCGGTTGCCATCCGGGTCGCTGAAGAAGATGAACCTGCCCCAGGGGAAGTCCTGTACCTCGCCGACTTCCACGCCGCGCCCAAGCAGCTCCGCGCGGGCAGCGTCGATATCGGAAACCACGATCTGCATACCCTGCACCGAGCCTGGCGCCGCCTCAGTGAGACCTTCACCAATGGCAATCGAGCACGCCGACCCTGGGGGCGTGAGCTGCACAAAGCGAAGCCCCTCGCTCACCTGATAATCGTGGTCCGCATGGAACCCGGCCTTCTCGGTGTAAAACGCCTTCGCCCGGTCCACATCCGATACAGGGATCGCCACCAGTTCGATTTTCCAGTCCATCGTTCGCCTGCCCTTCTTGTGTGAAGATGAAACGCTTACACGCGGTCACTGTCATCCCTACAGTAACAACCGCATTGGCCGTTCCAAACGTTGCGGGTATCGCATTTTGCTTTACCTCATGGCCTCATTTCTGGGGACAGTCCACCCTACCAGCCCATCCTCGAAAACCATCCTCTCAACCATCCTTCCGCATGGGGACGCCGCCTTCTGCGACGGCTATGATGCGGCTATGAACAGCTTCCACCGCAAGCCGTCACCTATTCCAGCGGCGCGCGGTGCGTCATTCTTGAGGAGGAGTAAAACCGCCATGAGGCACAATCGCTATGTCATCGCCATCGTGGCCGCACTGGGACTGATTCCCGTCGTGCTGGACACCACCATCGTGACCGTCGCGCTCAACCCTATTCGCGACGACCTGAATACGGACATCAACACTGCGCAGTGGATCGTCACCGGATTCTTCCTGGCGAACGCCGCCGTCGTCGCCGTCGGTGGCTATCTGGCGAGCCGCTTCGGACGCAAGCGCATCTTTATCACTGGCCTGTCCATCTTCACGATTGGCTCGCTGCTCTGCGCCATCGCGCCAGGCATCGGCTGGCTGATCGCCTTCCGCGTGGTGCAGGGCATCGGCGGCGGCATGCTGCTCCCGATTGGGGCGGCGGTCGCGTTCGACCAGTTCCCACAGGAGCAGCGCGCCCGTGCCAGCGCCCTGATCGCCATACCGATCCTGTTCGCGCCGGTTTTTGGCCCGATTCTCGGCGGCTACCTGACCGACACCTTCGACTGGCACAGCATCTTCATCGTCAACCTGCCTGTGGGCATCATCGCGATGCTGCTGGCGCTGCTGGTCCTGCCCAGTGATAGCACCGCCGACAAGACTACCGGCCAGTTCGACTACGTGGGCCTGGGCCTCTCGACGCTGGGCATCATCGCTATTCTGTACGGGCTGAAGCTGGTCTCGACGACCAATCCCGACACCGTCACGGCGGCGAATCCGGGCGGCGATCTCTACGGCTGGGGCTACTGGCCGGTCTGGGCGCTGATAGGCGGCGGCGCGGTGGCACTGATCATCTTCGCCTTCTACTCGCTCCGCATCAGCCGCGACCCCGCGCTGGACCTGCGCCAGTTTGCCCGCCGCGACTTCCTGGTCAGCAATCTGATCAGCTGGACGGCGGCGCTCATCACCTTTGGCCTGCTGGTCTTGCTGCCCATCTATCTCGAAGCCATTCACCTGCCGAATCTCTCGGCGCTCGATACCGGCATCGCGATGGCGCCGCTGGGCGCGGGCACGCTGCTCGGCACGATCCTCGCCACCGCGCTCTATCGCGCCATTGGGCCGCGCTGGGTCGTCTTTGGAGGCGCGGCCATCTCGATTGCGACCGCCTGGCTGCTGACCCAGACCATTCACACGACGGCGGATGGCCGCCAGATTCTCGCCTCCGTCCAGACCCACGCCGCGATTCCGGCAACCGCTGGCGCGGCGGATGTACGCTGGCCGCTGCTCCTGCTTGGGATCGGGTTCGCCATGATCGCCATCTCGGTGCAGACGCTCGCGCTCGAGGCGCTGAAAGGCGAAGCGCTCGCCAAAGCATCATCGCTGGTCATGTCCACCAAGTTCATCTTCTCATCCATTGGCGTGGCCATCCTGACGACGGTGCTGATAGACAACACGCGCTCCCAGGCAACCAGCATCCTGGCGCAGTTGCAGGCAGCGGCGGGCCAGGGAGCGGGCGCGCTCAACCCCAGCAATCCCGCGCTGGCGCCGATACTGCGCGCCATCGAGACACAGATTGGCGTGCAGGCGGGGACCGCGGCCATCCAGAGCATCTTCTGGCTGATCTTCTACGGCTCATTCATCCTGCTGGCGATGTCGCTGCTCCTGCCGGGCCGCAACCGCCCAATGGCCGCCAGCGAGACGCCCGCGGAGGAGACGGTTCCCGCGACGGTTGGCTAACGCACTCAGGACACACGAAGCCCCTCCTGGTCTCTCAGCGTGGAGAGCGGGAGGGGCTAGTCTATCCTTTGCTCGGCGGTTTCATCGCATCCTACAGCAGTGCGGTAAAGACAACATAATCTCAGCCATTGAGGGCGCTTGACGCTGGCGTGCTGTCAATGGTACACTTTCCGTGCGCGGGCGATTAGCTCAGTTGGTTAGAGCGCCACGTTGACATCGTGGAGGTCACAGATTCGAGTTCTGTATCGCCCACCAGAGTCACCACAGGAAAACGCCGTCGGGAGATGATTCCAGCGGCGTTGTTGTTTGGCCGTGAACGGTTGATATGGGCTACCTTCGCGGCATGAATGCCGCGGCTAATCCCCTCCGAAGCGCTTCCTCGCGCCGTCTACATCGGTGCCGAGCCATCAGGGTTAGCCGCAGAGCTTCAGCCTGCGACATGCATGCCCCACGATCACCGTCGCCATCCACTACCCCCGTACGGCGGAGAAGCGCTCATAGCTCTCGCGGGTGAGCGGCAGATCGTTCGCCAGGCACCAATCCCAGAACGGCACGTAGTGGGTGCGCGCGGTGCGGTGCTCCAGTTGCATCAGCTCGGCGGAGAGGCAGCCGCCATCGAGGTAGCCGCTGGTACGCCAGGCGGCGTAGAGCGGCTCGTGGTCATATGGCACGCTGCGATGCTCGAAGCGCCATTCCTCGCCATCCCAGGTGAAGAGGCCATACTGCGCGTTGATATCGCCGTTGAAGGGGCATCCCACCGCGCCAATCACGACCACATGCGTCCCGTTGACATGGCGCTCCCAGGGGTAGTGGATATGCGCGCCGATGACCGTGCGCTCCTCGACGGTCCGCAGCATCTCAGCCGCCTGCTCGTCGGAGAACATGCGGCCCATGCCCTCGCGCGCGTGCCGCGGGCTGCCGTGTACCAGCAGGACGGGCGCCGCCTCTGGTACCTCGATGCGCAGCGTCGCGGGTAGCGCCTCGATCCAGGCGAGCATCTCAGGCGTCAGCTCGTCTAGTGCTAACCGCTGCGGCTGCCACCATGGATCATCCCAGTTTTCGGGGATGCGCTCGCCACGTGCCAGCATCGCCAGCCAGGTATCATGGTTGCCACTGATGGCGGGCAGCCCCAGCGCCATCGCCCGCTCGACGACGGCGCCGCTTTGTGGTCCACGATTGACGAAATCGCCCGCGAAATAGATAGCATCGGGCTTGACGACCGCAAGATCAGCCAGCACGGCCTCCAGCGCGGACAGGTTGCCATGCATATCCGCAATCACCGCAAATGTTGGCATGGGCTAGCTTTCGCGAATCTCGATGCTGTTGATGGTGTCGCCAGGCTGGCGGTCGCGGCCTGGGTCTCGCTCGCGGATGCTATTGACCACATCCATGCCGCTGGTCACTTTGCCAAAGACGGCATGCTTGCCGTTGAGGTGTGGCGTCGGGCCAAAGGTGATGAAGAACTGGGAGCCGTTGGTGTTGCGGCCAGCGTTCGCCATGCTGAGGATGCCCGCGCCCTCGTGCTTGAGCGCCAGCGCGCTCGGCTCGTCGGCGAAGGAGTAGCCAGGGCCGCCCGTCCCGGTGGCGGTGGGGTCGCCGCCCTGCGCCATGAAGCCCTTGATGACGCGGTGGAAGGTGGTGTTGTCGTAGAAGCCATCGCGAGCCAGCGCCACGAAGTTGTTGACGGTGATCGGCGCCTGCTTCGCGAACAGCTCGACGGTGAAGTCGCCGCGCTGCGTATGGAATATCGCGTCGTAGTGCTTGTTGGGGTCGATCTGCATCGCCGGGGGAGAACTATATTTCTTTGCCATAGATTCCTGTCCTTTTACATCTTGGGGGCCACTGCTCAAGTGGCCCCTACCACACTGCGCTATGTTTTGATTACCGCACGCCCAGCAACTCCACGTCGAAGATCAGCGTGGCGTTTGGCGGGATGACCCCGCCAGCGCCGCTGGCGCCGTAGCCCATGTTCGGCGGGATGATGAGCCGCCGCTGCCCGCCGACGCGCATCCCGGCAACGCCCGCATCCCAGCCCTGGATGACCCGCCCGCCGCCGAGCGGGAACGCGAAGGGTTGCCCACGGTCACGCGAGCTGTCGAACTTCTGGCCCGTCGTGAGCCAGCCGGTGTAGTGTACCGAGACGTTCTGGCCCGCCCGTGCCTCGGCGCCTGAGCCAACCACGACATCGATATACTGGAGGCCGCCCGGCAACTGGCCCGGAGTCCCGCTCACCGGAGGCGGTCCGCTATTGGGGTTTGACACAAGTGCACCTGCTTCGTTTTTCACTAGGGGCTCGTTAGTCGATATCACATCGTCTGTTCGAGACAGCTATATGATAGCGCATCATGGCTCATTGCCGCCTTCCTCGCTGCCCTCGTCGTCGTCTTCCGCCGCCCATTCTGGCTCCGGCTCGACGCCCAGCGCATCCGCCAGACGATTGTAGTAGTTGAAGAAGCCGATTACCTCGACTGCTTCGAGAATGGCGGCATCGCTCCAGCCCACGCCATGCAGCGCCACAATGGCAGCCTCGCCGCCCGTCCGTGGGTCGCGCGTCACCTGGACAGCGAAATCGAGCAGTGCTCGTAGCGGCTGGTCCAGGTCAGCCTGCCGGTAGTCTTCCATCGCCACCTGCGATAGTCGCACATCGAGACCATCCGCCTCCAGCGCCGCGCGCAGATCGTCTCCGTGCGATTTCGTTCAATAATGGCAGCCGTTCTCACGCGAGACGACCACCGCCAGCAGCTCGCGCGTCCAGCGGGGGAGCGCGCCCTCACCCATCATCAATGTCTGGTAGAGCGCAATGGAGGCGCGCAACACGCGCGGATGCAGGCTCTGAATGCCCACAACGTTGAAGACCTTGCCCGCGCGCTTGATGGCCGCGTCGTACTCACGTCGCAACAGCCCATCCGAGTCATCATAGGGGACGGTATGGATATAGGGCACACGCACGCTCCCTTCTCCGCGCGCCAGAAGACGGCACAATGATATCTCACATGCTGCACCCCCATTTTATCGCCCTGCGCCAAGAGGACGCCGTACAGCGATATACTACTGGTGGAGTGCGCGCAGAGTATGGCATGGCCCACCATGGCCTGACGTGACACACGCCGCAGTGGAGGGGAAGGTACTCATTCCGCATCTATCCAATTGCCGCACGCATGGACGTATGGTAAGCTGATTCAGCGCGGAATAATAGGCAATTATCATCTGGACGGCTGGCGATACCGACAAACAACGCACCTAGAGCGCTCGGCGCGGCAAAGACCGAAGAGCGAGGAGGGGATGATGATGAATCGGGGAGGCCGACCGGCGTCCGTGTCAGATCTGGAACACCGGTCGCAGCAAATCAAGGAAGTCGTGCGCGCCAGCACCGCCCTCCGCGCCGATATGCCGCCCGAGGCTATCTGCGCGCTGGTTGCCCAGACGATTCACGCCACCCTGGGATTCCGGGCAGCCGTTGTCAACCTCATCATACCGGGCAATCGCTACTTCGCCATCGTCGCCACCGCTGGCATCTTAGACGCGGAACGACAGCGGCTTCTCAACGATCCCCCGCCGGTTGACCACATCATCTCGCTGATGCGCCCAGACTTCCAGGTACCCCGCACCCGCTCCTATTTCATCGGCCACGAGCATAAATATCTGCTCGAAGGCGCGGGCGGCATCACGCTGCTGACGCCATCCGCTGTCGCGCCGCCGCGCAGCGCCAATGCGTGGCACCCGGACGATGTGTTTTTCGTCCCGCTGATCAGCGTGCGCGAGAACCGCCTGCTCGGTATCATCTCGCTGGATCTGCCAGAGGACGGCAAGATCCCTACGTTTGAGACGGTGGAAGTCATCGAGCTGCTCGCGAACCAGGCGGCAACCGCGCTCGACACCGCCAGGCTCTTCCAGGAGCGCGATCACGAGCGCCAGGCGCTCCACCAGGGCCTGGAGGACCTGCTCGCCCATCTGGACCGCATGCGACAGCGCGACCTGAGCTCGCGCGCGCACCTGCGCACCTCCGCGCTGACCCATGTCGCGGGCGCGCTCAACGACGTATCTGAGACGCTGGGCAATGTGCTGGCGGATGTGCGCGACGCCGGTATGGTGGTCCAGCGGCAGGCTAGCGAGATGCGCAATGCCGCGCTCCAGCTGGTGGGCAGCGCCCAGCAACAGGCCGAGCAGATCCAGAGCGCCTCACAGGTCATCCATCGCACCTCAGAGCAGATGCATCAGATCGTCGCGAAGGCGGCAGGCACCCGCGTCAGCGCTGAGGAGGCCAACAGCATCTCGAACGAGGGCCGCGAAGCGGCAGAGCGCGCGGGCGAGGGCATGAGCGCAGTGCGCGAGATTACCCTGCAAGCCGCCCGGCGCATCAAGCGCCTCGGCGAGAGCAGCCAGGAAATCAGCAATGTCATCCAGCTCGTCTCGGAGTTCGCCAGCCAGACCCACCTGCTGGCGCTCAACGCGGCTATCGAGGCGGCTAACGCGGGCGAGCACGGCAGCGGATTCGCCATTGTCGCGCGTGAGATTCGCAATCTCGCCCAGAATAGCAACGACGCCACCAAGCAGATTCACGCGCGCATCAAAGGCATCCAGAACGAGACAAATCAGGTCGCGGTCACGGTGGAATACGCGACGCAACAGGTCGTGCAACTCTCTGATCTGGTCACCCGCAGCGGCACCGCGCTGCATGCCATCGACACCGTCATCCAGGAAATTATCGGTGAGATCGCCATGGTGCACCGCACCGCCGAGGAACAGGCGAAGGCTACGGCTGCCGTCTCGGGTACGATGAACGCGATCGCGGGCATCACCGGCGCCACCTGGGAAAGCGCCGAGAACATGCGCGCCTCGATGGACCAGTTGGCCGAGCTGGCGGCGATTCTCCAGGCCAAGATCGAGATGTTCCGCCTGAACGAGCGCCTGCATGGTGGTCCCGCCAGCTCATCGACCAGTCTCCCGCTCTACTCGTCTGGCGTGTCGTCCGGCCTGACGCCCGGCAGAACCACCTCGACGCCCGCCTCATCGTTTCCTGCCGTGTCCTTCCCGGCAGCGTCGTACCCTGGGACTACTCCTCCGGCGTTGTCATATCCCGCCAATCAGTTCGCTGGCACACCCACCGCTGACCCATTCGCCACATCGTCGCCCAAGGCGAGTGCGGCGCCTGCGACAAACGGCACAGCAGACGGCGATATGTCGCTGGAGGCGACCGTACCGATGCCCACGATTCAGCCGTCGCCCATCTTCCCGACAGGCAGCGGTCCGCTCACGCCGATGCGCATCTCTCCGCTCGACGACGGAACCGCTGGTAGTTCGCCACCACCATCAGATGCACAGCCGGAGACGGAGCCAGGCGTACAAGAGACGCAAGGCGCGCCGGACGCGCCGGACGCGCCAGGGGGAGCGCCAGCCGAGACGCCAACTGAGGCTGAGGCGGCCACAACCGACCAGACCGCACCAGATGAGTCGCAGGCCTCGGCGCAAGGGGAGACACCAGAGATCGCAGCAGCGGCGCAGATGGAACAGCCAGCGCCTGAATCGCCAGAATCTACGGCTGAGGCAATGCCAGAGACGACTCCGCTGCGTGTCGCGGAGACGAAGCCGCTGTCCGCGCTCGAACCCACGGGACAGGCCGCAACTGCTACCACGCCAGACGCCACGCCTGATGACGTGGCCAATACCGCGCCAGAGCCAACGTCCGAGCCTGATAGCTCGTCAGACGGAAACAAAGACGCCGCTGCCGCCGAGGAGCATGACGCCGATCCCGCGTGACAAGCGACGCGATGGATGCGCGCGAGCGGGCAATGGCGATAAAACAACGGCGACAATACGATGGCGACAAAGAAACGGGATGCCAAACAGTGGCATCCCGAGGTAGTGACGCTCCGAAAGGTACGATTGTTCAGAGCAGAAACAGCGCCGCACCGACGGAATCAGCCCGTCGGCAGCAGTTGCCCCTGCTTTCTAGCTTTGCGCAGGTGTTCCGCCCCCAGGCCAGACAAATTGCCAGCCAGGTCCGCTACACTGGTCTCCAGAATAGCGGCAAGGCGGTGAACAGCGTAGGGTTGTGGATCCTCTTTCCCTTGCTCAAAGCGAGCAATAGTTTCCCGGCGCAAACCGGTCATCTCGGCCAACTGACCGAGGCTGAGGCCATTCCGTTGCCGTACCTGCCGCAAACCACGTAACTTCATACGTCCTCCTCATCGAGGTGTACACAGCCAAACAAGCCACGCTGCTTGCCTGGCGTGCGCGGGCGACCGGCCACCAATTGTGGACGACCGACCCTATTCGCATTCTAGCATCTCAGCCATAGAACGTCCAGCTATTTCGGGCCAGAACATATCCCCCACTCCGCGCTACGCAGAATGGGGGAATGGAATACGTCGTTACTGGCAGGATGCGCGTTCGGGCGCCCTGGTGGGCTGCTACTGTCCCTCTGGCCCGGGGAAGTGGCACGCCGCCAGATGGTTGGGGCGCTTGGCCTCCAGCGGCGGCGCGACCTCGCGGCAGATTGCCTGAGCGCGCCAGCAGCGGGGATTGAAGGGGCAACCCGCCGGTGGATTCACAGGGCTGGGCACATCGCCAACCAGAATGATGCGCTTGCGCTGCCGCTCCAGGTCAGGGTCGGTGAGTGGGCTGGCGGAGAGCAGCGCGATGGTATATGGATGCTGCGGGTTGTTGTAGACTTCCTCGGCGTTGCCAAGCTCGACGATATGCCCCAGGTACATCACCGCGACGCGGTTGCTGATGTGCTTGATGGCCGCCAGATTATGGGCGATGAACAGGTATGTCAGGTTGAACTGGTTCTGCAAATCGAGCAGTAGATTCAGCACCTGCGCCTGAATCGAGACATCGAGCGCCGAGATCGGCTCGTCGGCCACGATGAACTGTGGATTCAACGCGAGCGCGCGCGCAATGCCGATGCGCTGGCGCTGGCCGCCGCTGAACTCATGCGGATAGCGGTTCACATAGTTGGGGTTGAGTCCCACCACCTGGAGCAGCTCTTTGACACGATCCAACCGCTCCTGACGGGTGCCGCGATTGAAATTCTCGAGCGGCTCGGCGACGACACGCCCTACGGTATATCGCGGGTCAAGCGAGCTAAAAGGATCCTGGAAGATCATCTGCATGTTGGCGCGCTTGTGGCGGATCTGGCTGGTGCTGAGATGGCTGATCTCTTCGCCCTGAAAGTAGACCTCACCCGCCGTCGGCTTGATCAGTTGCAGCACCGCACGCCCCAGCGTGGACTTGCCACAGCCGCTCTCGCCCACCAGGCCCAGCACCTCGCCCTGCTTCACTTGCAGGTCTACGCCGTCCACGGCCTTGACTGAGGCTACCGCACGCCCCAGCAGGCCGCCCTTGATCGGGAAATGCACCTTTAGATTGCGAATATCAACCAGCGTGTTTCCGGTTGGTTGCGCCGGAAAGCCGGATTGTGTCGATTCTGCCGCCATGAACTCTCTCCCTCGTTACCTGCATTGCCGCTGCAACACCGGCGTCGGATCCAGATAGATTATTCCGTGTGCCGCGCTACGACACGCGATCTTAGTATGGGTAGAAACACGCCGCCCGTTGATTCGGGCCAACGTTTTCCAACAGAGGAAGCTCCTGGCGGCACCGTGGCTGCGCCTTGCGACAGCGCGGCGCGAACGGACATCCAGGCGGCAGGTTGACCAGATTCGGCGGCTGACCGCCAATCGCGGCGAGGCGCTCCCCACGCTGTTGCTCTGGCCGAGGAACGGCCGCCAAAAGCGCCTGTGTGTAGGGATGCGCCGGGGTCTTAAAGATAGAGGCCGTCGGGGCGGTTTCTACCACACGTCCGGCATACATCACACAGACACGATCACACGTCCCCGCGACCACGCCCAGATCATGAGTGATGAGCAGCGTCGCCGTGCGGAACTCGGTCGCCAGACCTTTCATCAGGTCCAGCACCTGCGCTTGAATCGTCACATCGAGCGCGGTGGTTGGCTCGTCGGCGATCAGGATTTGTGGATTGCATGAGAGCGCGATGGCGATCATCACGCGCTGGCGCATACCGCCGCTGAACTGGTGGGGATAATCTTTCAGCCGCCTGCGCGCCTCAGGAATACGCACGCGATCGAGCATCTCGGCGGCACGATTCATCGCGGCGGTGTCATCCATCTTCAGGTGCGCCTTGACGGCCTCGGCAATCTGGAAACCAATCTGCAGCACCGGGTTGAGCGAGGTCATCGGATCTTGGAAGATCATCGCGATCTTGTGACCGCGGATCTTGCGCATCTCCGCTTCGCTCAGCTTGGTGAGGTCCGCGCCGTCGAAGAAGATCCCGTCCGAGGTGACGGAGGCGTTGCCCGAGAGCAACCGCATGATCGAGAGCGACGTGACCGATTTGCCGGATCCCGATTCGCCGACGATCCCGAGCGTCTGCCCGGCGTCGAGCTGGAACGAGAGCCCGTTGACGGCCGTCACCGGCCCGTCTTCGGTGCGGAACGTCGT
>Ga0068856_100001330_pt1 | contig 26034 bp, 26 predicted proteins | sample KBSCornC62_FD_66595 | JGI IMG/M metagenome (GOLD analysis project Ga0068856, IMG submission 66595) | Corn rhizosphere microbial communities from Kellogg Biological Station, Michigan, USA - KBS Corn C6-2 | ecosystem: Host-associated > Plants > Roots > Rhizosphere > Soil ... | reverse complement strand
ACGATCAGGCTGAAAGCACGCCGAGACGCTTCCGGTGAGCGCGCAGCACGCACACCGGTTTCGGCATATGTAGCGAACGCTAGTCCGCGAATTCGCGCAGGATCGTCTCGATCGCGCTGCGATCCGACAGGAACGCGTCGATGCACGTCGGGTCGAAATGCAGGCCGCGCTGCGACTTCAGGAAATCGATGCCCTGGTCGAGCGGCCACGCACGCTTGTACGGGCGCTCGGACACCAGCGCGTCGAACACATCCGCCACCGCGACGATGCGCGCGACGAGCGGAATGTCCTCGCCGTGCAGCCCGTTCGGATAGCCCGAGCCGTCGAACTTCTCGTGATGGCCGAGCGCGATGATCGCGCCCATCGACAGGTACTTCGACGGGCTGCCCTTCAGGATGTCATAGCCCATGCGCGGATGCTCGCGCATCACGTCGAGGTCGTCCTTCGACAGCGGGCCCTCCTTCAGCAGCACCGCATCGGGGATGCCGATCTTGCCGATGTCGTGCATCGGCGCCGCGACTTCGAGCACGTGCACGGTTTCCGCGCCAAGGCCCAGGTGCCGGCCGATCAATGCCGAATACTTGGCCATCCGCATCAGATGGTTGCCCGTCGTCTTGTCGCGGAACTCGCCGGCCTTGGCGAGCTTGGCGAGCGTCTCGAGCTCGCGCTCGTGGATCTCGGCGACGGACTTGTCGACCTGGTACTGCAGCACGCGCGCCTGGTCCGACAGCACGATCTTGTGCCGGCGCAGCTCGAGCAGGTTGGCGCAGCGCGCGCGCGTCTCGTGGTCGTCGAGCGGCTTGATCAGGAAGTCGGTGGCGCCGGCCTCCAGCGCGTCGTAACGGATCTTGCGGTCGTCGACGACGGTGATCACGACGATCGGGACGTCGACGCAGTGTGGCAGCGCACGCAGCTGCTTGACGAGCTCGATGCCGTCGAACTCGGGCAGCTTGTAATCGGTGAGGATGATGTCGACGCGGTTGTTGCGCGCGAACTCGAGCGCGCGCGACGGCGTGTCGAACAGCTCGAGGTTCAGCTTGCCGTCGATCTGGCGCACGATCTCGGCCAGCAGCAGCCGGCTCGAGAACAGGTCGTCGACGATCAGGACCGTGTTGCGCTGCGCGCGCGCGAACGCCAGCTCCGATACGACGCCGGTCGCTGCGACTGCGGGACGTGCCGGAACGGCCGACATTTGCTTGATTCCTCCTGGGCCTCGCGCGATTCATGGACGGGCGAGAGGCGGCACGACCCGAAAAGCAAGAAGGGTGCCGCTCGAATTATCCGATGTAGCTTACAACTTTCCAGCCTCTTATCACAAGCGAAGTGGCGTTTTATTTTGGAACAAGCGGTTACCGATGGCGGCGAAAGCTACACATCGGATCAATATATCCGGCTAACCTATTGTTGATCAAGAAGGACATTTCGCGTCGACCATTTGACGCGCCTCTGCGCGCTTGCTCGTCTCTTCGGTGGCCATCGTGCTCACGCGGATGCTCCTGAAGCCAGCCCGTCGGACGCGGTGCCGCACAAGGTCCACCTGGGGCGACGTCAGGCGCCTCGAATGGCGTGCCCGATGAAGCGACGGGTCTTGCGGACGATCCGGCGCAGGCGCCCGTCGCGAACCCTTCGGTCGATGTCAGCATTTCCGGCAACCGTGATCCACGCCTCGAACGCCTGGCCACCGTCGTGCGCATGCGACCAGTGCGCGAGCCGTCCGCCGGCGGCGGTGACCAGCCGGCGCATGCTGCCTTCGGCGAAATACTGGATATGCGCCGGCACGTGGTTGTAACTGTAAGCCTCGAACCGGCGCAGGTCGGGGACGTCGTCGCGCCAGCCGCGCGGCCGGTAGGGCGCGGTCACGAAAAGAATGCCGTCGGTGCGAAGCAGGGAGAGGCACCGGCGCAGCGTCGCGACCGGATCGACGACGTGCTCGATCACATGCGTGAGCGAGATCACGTCGTATGCCGCATGCCCGTCCAGGCGCGGATCGTCGACGCTCCCCTGGACATAGCGATCCACCCATGCGCATCGGGTCGCCGCTTCAGGCGATACGTCCTGCGCGACGGTGACGCACGCAGGGTTACGCGCCTTGGCAGCACGGCACATCCATGCGAGACCCGCACCGACCTCCAGGATCGCGAGCGCGCGTTCGCGCGGCCACCCGCGCGTCGCGGCGATCCGATCGAGCGCGTCCGTCATGTAGCCGACGATGCTCGCCGCGCGCCTCGGATCGGTATATTCGTCGCCGAACTGATTGTGCTCGACGTACATCGCCCGCAGGTCGGAAGGCGAAGGCGCCGGCGAAAGGTAGAGCAACTGGCCGCAGCCGCAACGGGCGAGCGTGTACCGGTTGCGCGACAGCGCCATCGCCATCGTTGTCGCGAGTTCGCCGATGGCCGCGCCGACCTCGCGGCACCCGAGCGGGCATGCCCGCACCGGCCCGGCCTCCTGCGACGAGGCGCTCACCGGACCGCCTTTCGCGCCGAACGCCGGATTGCACGCAGTGTCATTATCATCTCGCCCTCACCCCATGGGAGCCCTCACGAGCAATCCGCATCCCCTGCGCCGGCGGCACGACGTCCTGGAAATTCCGATCGTCTGGGTTGCGCTCGTATTGTCGCTGCTCCTGCACGTTGGCGCGCTGTGGCTGTGGCTGCCCAGTCTGCTCGATCGCACGCACAACGCAAGGTTCGGCGACGGCTCGCAGATCGTCGCCGACTTGCGCCCCGCGGCGCCCCCGAGCGCGCCCCCGCCGGCGCCACCGGTGATCGTGCCGCCGGCGCCGCCGGTGATCGCCCCACCGGCGCCGGTCGCGCCGGCGACGTCCCCGCCGAAGCGCACGCCCGCGCCGAAAGCGGCGCGGCCCAGCGCGCCTCCTGTCCGTTCAGCGCCGCCTCCACCGATGGTGGCCGAACGTGCTCCCGCCGCCGTTCCCGTGCCGGAGCCATCGCCGTCGAAGCCGACGGAGGTTCCCAATCCGCGCTCGGCCGCAGCGGCTCCGCGCGAAAGCGATCTTTCCGCATACATCGAGGCCCGGCGCCAGGCGCGCGGCGAAGCGCCTGCCGAAGCCAGCGCGTCCGCGCCGATCGCCGCGCCAGAGACCGATCGCGAGCGCCTCAATCGCATGGTCGCGTCGAACCTGGGCCTCAACCGCACCCCGAGCTTCGGCTACGACCCCGAACGCGCGGGCGGCATGTTCCAGATCACGAGCCTCGAATACGACTACGCCGATTTCTGGTTCTTCGGCCTCAACAAGACGATCAACCGCAACACGAAGCAGAAGATCGTCGTGCGCAAGGGCGACGACCCCGACATCCGCATCGCCGTCGTGCGCAGGATGATCGCGATCATCCGCGATCACGTTTCCGGCGACTTCACGTGGATATCGCGGGGAGGCGCCGTGACGATGTCCGCGCGGCCGACCGACAACGCCGCGCTCGAGGCCTTCATCATGCGCGATATATTTCCCGATTATCGCTAGTCGCGATCAGCGATACGCGGCAAAGGCACGTGCGATCGCGTCACGATCGGCGTTGCCGCGCAACAGCAGCGACAGCAGCAGCCGCGCCTTCAGGCCGGACAGGTCGCCGGCCGCGACCGCGCCGCGGCGCAGCAGGTCGGTCTCCGAGCCCGCGAAGCCGTAAGTCGAGGTGAACGTCGGTCCCGTGTGCACGCGTGACGCAAGAACGACGGCCAGCGACTGCACGAGATCGCTCACGATCGGTGCGATCGGCGCGGGCACGTGGCCGGCGCCCATCCCCTCGATGACGACGCCGCGATAACCGAGCGCGGGAACTTCGCGCAGCAAGCGGCCGTCGTCGCCGAGGCTCATGCGGATGAGCGCGACCGGCGCATCGCCCGGACGTGGTTGCAGCGTGGGCCGGATGCGCTCCGCGGGTTGCACGCGCAGTCGTGGCGCGCCCTCGATCACGTGCCCGAGCGGGCCCGCGGCCGGGGATGCAAACGCCGAGGGCAGGGACGTGTGCGACTTCTGCACGAAGCGCGCGGCGTGGATCTCGTCGTTCAGCACGACGAGCGTGCCGAGGCCGCGCATGTGCGGTGACGCGGCAACCGCGGTTGCCGCGAGAATGTTGGCCGGGCCGTCGGCGCCCGCGGCCTGCGGTCCGCGCATCGCGCCGGTCACCACCACCGGCCGCTCGCTTTGCACGACGAGATCGAGCAGGAACGCCGTCTCCTCGATCGTGTCGGTTCCCTGGATCACGATGGCGCCGTCGGCGCCGCCTTCGAGCCGCTCGTCCACCAGCGCGGCCACGCCGAGGACGTCGTCGATGGAAAGCGACGCACCGGGAAGCGCGAGCGGCGATGTCGTTTCGATGTCCGCAACGCGTTCGAGTCCCGGCACCGCGCGCACGAGGTCGGCGGCAGACAGCGCAGGCGAGATCGTGCCCGACGCGTCGCGCGTCATCGTGATCGTGCCGCCGAGGCCGATCAGCAGGATGCGCGGAGCGGGCATCGCGCCGGTCCTCAGGATGTCCGCGCGATCTCCGCGCGATACCAGTCGAGGATCTCGCCCCCGGTCCACATCACGACGCCGTCGTGGCCGAGGATGTGGTCGTAGAGCGCTTCCAGATAGCGGATGCGGTGCGGCACGCCGGTCAGATACGGGTGGATCGAGATGGCCATCACGCGGGGCGCATTCGCGCCATCCTGGTACAGGCGGTCGAAGTGATCGCGTCCGCGGCGCAGGATCTCGTCGGACGGCTGCTGCTGCACCGCACTGATCACGACGTCGTTGATCTCCACCGTGTACGGAATCGAGATGAGCGATCCCGTGCGTGTTTTGACCGGGACCGGCTGCTCGTCGAGCACCCAGTCGGCGACGTATTCGATCCCCGCCTCCGCGAGCAGGTCGAGCGTCTCGTCGGTCTCGGTGAGGCCGGGACTTTCCCATCCGCGCGGCGGCTTGCCGGTCAGGTCGGCGATGGCGCGCATCGTGTCAGCGATCGCGCGCTTCGGGTCGTCGACCTTGTGCATCGGTCGCTGGACGAAGCCGTGGCCCATGAACTCCCATCCGGCGTCACGCGCGGTGACGCATGCTTCGCGGTAGACCTCGCACGCGCTGCCGTTGACGGCGAACGTCGCCTTAAGGCCACGGCTCGCCAGCGTCTCGACGAAGCGCCAGAACCCGACGCGCATCCCGTACTCGTGCCACGCCCAGTTCGGAATGTCCGGCAGCAGCGGCGCACCCATCGGCGGCGGCAGGACCGCCCGCGGCATCGGTCCGGCGGGACTCCAGTTCTCCACATTGACAATGGTCCACACCGCGACGCGCGCGTCGCCGGGCAGGCGCAGCGCGCGGCGACGTACGATCGATTCGTACGGGATGCGCGCACGAACGCTCGCGCCGGTTTCGTCGTTGCTCATGGTCGCCTCCAGTTCCTTGCGCGCGCGGCGATTCAGTGCGCCGGCGGCGCTTCGCCGAGGAGGCGCAGCGCCGTGCCGCACGAGATCTGTTCGCGCTCCTCCGCGGTCAGGCGCGGCACCGCGGCGATCGTGTCCACCGGGCGCATGTCGGCCATGTCGAACGGCGCGTCGGTCCCGATGCACACATGATCGGCGCCGACGAGATCGATCAGGTGGCGCAGCGCCTGCGGGTCGAAGACCAGGCTGTCGAAATACAGGCGCGACAGCAACGTCCGCGGCGACGTCTGCGTATGCTCCCGCGCTTCCGGGCGCACGCCGTGCCCGTGCGCGAGCCGCCCGATCTGGTACGGCGTGAAACCGCCGCCGTGCGCGAGGCACAGACGCAGATCGGGAAGCTCGTCGAGCGCGCCGCTCAGCATCAGGTTCGCGAGCATGATCGTCGTGTCGAGCGGGTTGCCGATCAGGTTCGTCAGGTAGTAGCACTCGAGGCCGCTTTTGGCGCCGACGTAGTAGGGATGCGCGAACACGGCCACGCGGAGCTCCTGCGCCCGGCGCAGGATCGGGCGGTAGCGCGGCTCCGCGAGCTGCTCGCCTTCGACCGACGTGCCGATCTCGATCGCCTTGAATCTGTACTCGCGCACGACGCGCTCCAGTTCCGCGATTGCCGCGTCGGGATGCTGGAGCGGAATCGTCGCCATGCCGCGCAAGCGCGCCGGATCCGCGGTCACCATGTCCGCGATGCCGTCGTTCACGAGGCCGGCGGCTTTGACGGCAACATCGACGTCGGCCCAGTAGTAGAACATCGGCGGCGCGGGCGAGATCACGGCGATGTCGATGCCCATGCGATCCATCGACTCGAGCTTGGCCTGCGGATCGTGGAACTCCGCGAACAGCGGGTACGCGTAGCCCTGCGCGTGCACGACCTTGCGCTTTGCCCCGTCCCCCTCGACGCGCGCGGCGAAGGCTTCGGGCATCTGCGCGATCGCATCGATCATCCGTGCCGGGATGACGTGGTTGTGAAAGTCGATGCGCATGGGAAGAGGCGCGCTCCTGTTATCGGTTCACGAGACAACGCGCTTCCTGACGGCGCGTCTCAACGCCTGCACGCGGTCAGGTCGATCTCGACGCGGCACTCCGGCACCAGGAGGCCGCTCACCTGCAGCGTCGTGCGCGGCGGAGGCGACGGGAAGAATTCCTTCCAGACCTGGTCCATGTAGTAGAAGTCGTTCAGGTCGGTGAGAAACACCTGCGACTTGACCACGTCGTCGAGCGAGAGTCCGGCGGACTTCAGGACATTGCGCAGATTCTTCAGGACATGGCGCGTCTGTTTCTGGATGTTCGATCCGTAATAGGGAAATGCCGGATCCTGTCGCGCTTCGGCCGCCATGCCCGTTTCCGGATGCGACGCGAGCTGGCCGGCAAGATAGAGCGTCTCACCGGCGAGCAGAGCCTGCGAATAATGCGCCTGCGGCGTGGGCGAGTCCGCTGTCGCGATGACTTTGCGCGGGACGCGCTTGTGCACGGCGGTCAGGTCGATCTCGATCCGGCATCCCGGAACGAGCAGGGCGCCGATCTGGACGGTGGTGCGCGGCGGCGGCGAAGAAAAGAACTCGCGCCAGACGGCGTTGAAATGCACGAAGTCGTCGAGGTCGGTGAGAAAAACCTGCGCCTTCACCGTGTCGGCGAAGTCGCAGCCTGCGGCGCGATACACCGAGGCGATATTCTGCAGCACGTAGCGCGTCTGGCGCTGGATGTCGGACGCATAGTAGGGAAACGCGGGATCGCGGCGCGCCTCCGGCGGCACGCCGGTGCGATAGTCCGATGCGATCTGCCCGGCGGCGTAGAGCGTATCGCCGACGACCACGCCCTGGCAGTAATGCGCCATCGGCGTCGGCGTCGCCGCACCGGTGATCACGCGCCGCTCGACGCCCGGCCGCACGCCGATCAGGTCGATTTCCACACGACAACCCGGCACCAGCAAGCCACTGACCTGGACGGTGGTGCGCGGCGGCGGCGACGGGAAGAATTCCTTCCACACCTGGTCGAAGTAATGGAAGTCCGCGAGATCGGTCATGAAGACCTGCGACTTCACGACGTCGGCGAGGCTGGAGCCGGCGGCCTCGAACACGCTGCGGAGATTCTGCAGGATGTACCGCGCCTGCTTCTGGATGTCCGAGCCGTAGTACGGAAACGCCGGATCCTGCCGCGCTTCGGGCGCGACGCCCGTTTTGTAGTCGGAGGCGATCTGGCCGGCCGCATATAGCGTGTCGCCGGCGAGCACGCCCTGACAGTAATGTGCCATCGGCGCCGGTGCGCCGGGCGAGGTAATCACGTCCCGCTTCATTGCGACTCCTTGCAACGCGTTGTCGTCATCCGCCGAGATACGCCCGGTGGACTTCGGGGTTGGCGACGAGCTCCTTCGCGGGACCTTCGAGCGCCACGCGGCCCGTCTCGAGCACGTACGCGCGATCGGCGAGGCGCAGCGCAAGCGCGGCGTTCTGCTCGACGAGCAGCACCGTGGCCCCGCGGTCGCGGATGCCGGCGATCATCGTGCCGATCGTCTCGACCATGATCGGCGCGAGCCCGAGAGACGGCTCGTCGAACAGAACCAGCGTCGGCCGCGACATCAGCGCGCGGCCGATGGCGAGCATCTGCTGCTGGCCACCGGACAGCGTTCCGGCGAGCTGCTCACGCCGCTCCTTCAGCACCGGGAACGTGTCGAAGATGCGCGCCATGTCCTGTGCGATCTCCCCGCCATCGGCGCGGATGAAGGCGCCGAGCTCCAGATGCTCCTGCACCGTCATCTGTGGCCAGATCTTGCGCTCCTCCGGGCAGTGCGCGATGCCGAGGCGGACGATGACGTCGGGATCGGCGCCCTGGATCGGCTTGCCGCGGAACGTGATCGTGCCCGCACTCGGCGCGAGGATGCCGGAGATCGTGCGCAGCACCGTCGTCTTGCCGGCGCCGTTCGCGCCGATCAGCGCCACGAGCTCGCCTTCGTTCACGGCGAGCGACACGCTGTCCAGCACGCGCGTCGTCCCGCGATGCAGCGTGACGTTATCGAGCGCGAGCATCGGCATGCCGATCGACGCCGAGGTAGGCCTCGATGACGCGCGGGTCGGCGCGCACGTCCGCGGGCTGGCCTTCGGCGATCTTCTCGCCGTAGTTGATGACGATGACGCGGTCCGAGATCGTCATCACGACGTGCATGTTGTGCTCGACCAGCACGATCGCGAGCCCGCGATCGCGCAGCTCGCCGATCAGGCGGACGATGTGCGCGCTCTCCTGGTGATTCATGCCCGATGCGGGCTCGTCGAGCAGCAGCACGGCGGGCCTCGCAGCGAGCGCTTGCGCGAGTTCGAGCAGTCGCTGATCGCCGTAGGAGAGCTGCTGTGCGGTCAGCGCTGCCTTGCCGAGGAGTCCGACACTTTGCAGCGCCTCGCGAGCGCGCGCCGAGGGGTCGGGATCGTCGCGCGCGAGCGCCCCGGCCGCCACGCCGTCGACAAGCGACAGCGGCGCGAACACCTCAGTTTTCTGGAACGTGCGCACGATGCCGAGGCGGGCGACGCGAAACGGCGGCAGCCGGTGAATCGCGTCGCCGCGGAACGTGACGCTGCCCTGGGTGGGGCGCACGCGGCCCGTGATGACGTTGAACAGCGTCGTCTTCCCGGCGCCGTTGGGACCGATGACGCTCAGCACTTCGCCAGCCGACACGGCGAGGTCGATGCCCTTCAGCGCCGTCAGGCCGCCAAAGCGGACCGTGAGCCCGCGGCCTTCAAGCAGCGCCGGCATCGCGGGTGCGCCAGCGCGCAGGCAACAGGTGCTCGACCAGCGGAAACACGATGCCTCGCGGCATGAACAGCGTCGCCACGATCAGGATCGTCGCGAAGATGATCATCCGCCAGTGCGAGGCCTCGCGCAGCAGCTCCGGCAGGAACGTGAATATCACCGCGCCGAGCGCGGGACCGGCGAGCGTGCCCTTCCCGCCGAGGATCACCATGATCAGCATGATCGTCACGTACGAGAAATTGAAGAGATCGGGGCTCACGAAGCCGACGTAGTGGGCGTAGAGACTGCCGGCCGCGCCTGCGAGCGCCGCGCCCACGACGAAGGCAATCATCGCGTAGCGGAAGGCCGAGATGCCGAGCGACTCGGCGAGCGGCTCGTTCTCGCGGATCAGGATGAACTTGCGGCCGATCGACGAGCGGACGATCGAGCGGCATACGACGAACGCCACGATCGCCGCGGCGAGGACGACGTAGTAGAACCGCCCCTTCGCGGCGAGGTCGATCGCGCCGATTCCCGGAACGTAGAGCGCCGGGATCTGCAGGCCCGGCAGGCCCATGAAGCCGCGCGTCATATCGATCCAGTTCGTCGCGACGAGTTTCATCAACTCGGCGAACACGACGGTGATGATGATGAATCGGTGGCCGCGCGTGCGGAGGATGACCGAGCCCAGCACGAACGCGATCAGGCCGGTCGCGATCGCGGCGGCGGGAAGACCGAGCCACATCGACCATTTGGCGCGCACGAACAGCAGCCCCGACGTGTAGGCGCCCAGCGCGAAAAACGCGGCATGCGCGAGCGAGAGCTGTCCGACGTATCCGACGATCAGGTCGAGTCCGAGCACGGCGATCACGAACACGCCGGCGACGATGCACAGGTGGAGGTAATACTCGTCGCGGACCGCGAGCGGGACCGCGGCGAGAACGAGGACGGCGGCGGCCGCCGCGAGCCGTCGGCCGGTCTCAGGCACGCCGGAACAGGCCTTCGGGCCGGAACAGCAATACCAGCACTACGGCGAAAAAGCCGATCGCGTCTTTCCACCCGGTCGGCATGTAGCCCGCGCCGAGCGCTTCGGCGATGCCGAGGACGAGGCCGCCGACGATGGCGCCGACGAAACTCCCCATGCCTCCCAGGATCACGACGACGAACGCCTTCAGTGTCACGACACCGCCGGTCGTCGGCTCCACGGGAATGAATCCTCCCAGCACGGCGCCGGCGGCGGCGGCAAGCGCGGCGCCGAATGCGAACGCGTACATGTAGACGCGGTCGATGCGGATGCCGACGAGCGCGGACGCTTCCTTGTTCTGGAACGTCGCGCGCATCGCCTTGCCCATCTTCGTCTTGCGAATGACGAGATGGCCGGCGACGATCAGCGCCGCGGTCACGGCCATGCAGAACAGGTAGAGCGGCGTCGTGTAGATGCCGAGAAAGCTGAGCGGCGTCGTCGGGAACGGCGTGGGAATCGATTGCGGCTGCGGTCCCCACATCAGCAGCGCCACGTGCTCGAGGAACAGCGACAGTCCGATCGTGACGAGCGTCGTCGTCATCATCGGCGCGTCGCGCAGCCGCCGGAAGATGCCGTGCTGCAAAACGATCGCCAGCGCGACGACCAGCGCGACGGCCGCGGGAAGTGCGAGGAAATAGCCGAGCCCCATCAGGCTCACCAGGTAGAAGGCGAGAAAGCCGCCCAGCATGTAGAACTCGCCGTGCGCGAAGTTCGCGATGTTCATCACGCCGAAAATCATCGTGAGGCCCATCGCGATCAACGCGTAGGCGCAGCCGATCAGAACCCCGTTCAGCAGATGCTGGGCGAGGATGGTGGCCGAAGCCGACATGCCGCTACGGCTTGGCGATCTTCGCGGTTGCGACGACTTCCGGGACGCCGCCCTTCACGTGCGCCAGGTAGACCGTCTGGCCGTACGCCTGGTGCTTGTCGTCGAACTTGATGTTGCCGACGAGGCCGTTGTAATCGGTCTTTTCCAGCGCGACCCGGATCTTTTCCGGATCGGCCGCGCCGGCCCGCTTGATGGCGTCGACCATGATATGGATGGCGTTGTGCGCGGCGCCGGCGAACTTGGTCGGGTTCTCCTTGAGCTTCGCCTGGAACTCCTTGACAAACGTGTCGTTGATCGGGTTCTTGATCGTATACACGTATTCGACGAGCCCATAAACGCCGTCAGATGCGGGACCCGCCAGCTTCAGGTAACTGTCGCTCGTCCACGAGCCTTCGCCGATCAGCGGCACGGTGACGCCGAGGTCGCGGATCTGCTTGCTGAGCGCCGCCGCCTGCTGCGTGTTCGCCGCGAGGACGATCGCATCGGGATTCGCCGCCTTGACCTTCGTGATCTGCGACAGGAACTGCAGGTCGCTCTGCTGGAAGAACTCGGTGGCGACGATCTGCCCGCCGGCGTTCTCGATCGACTTCGGGTACGACGCGGCCATCGAGCGTCCCCAGTCGTCGTTGAGGACGAGAAACGCGAACCGCTTTGCCTTGACCGCCGCGGGAAGCACGCCGCCGAATGCGTTGCCGAGCATGGGTGTCGTGGCGACGGCGCGGAAAAAGTACGGATTGCCCTGCTCGGTGAGTTGCGCCGCCGTGGAGATGCCCGTGATGTGCGGGACCTTGTGCTTCTTCGCCACTTCCATCATGGCGGCCGTCGACGTGCTGCAGAACGCGCCGAGCAGCGCGACGACCTTGTCGCGCGTCACGAGCTTTTCCGCCGCGTTCACCGACTGCGCCGGATTGCACGCACCGTCCTCGACGAGCAGCTCGATCTTCTTTCCCAGAACGCCACCCTTCGCGTTCATGTCGTCGACGATCATTTTGACCGTGTTGACATAGATGTTGCCGTCGTAGGCAACCGGCCCCGTCGTGGGCTGGACGACGCCGATGCGGACGGTTTCCTGCGCGACCGCGAGCGGCGCGAGGGCGAGAAGAGCGGCGGCTGCGAAGAGCTTGAGCGCTTGCATGGTGGGTCCTCGTCGTGGTGGTCGGGCGGCGCTGCCTTCCGGGAGCGTCGGAAGCGTTCGGCAGCGGGATCGCGCGTGGCCGATAATATACGACAATGCGCGGATCGTATATCAATCGGGAAACCCGCATGCCGAGCCTGCTGCTTCGCCACGCCGACGCCGTCTACACGTGCGACGATGCGCGCCGTGTCGTCCGCGACGGCTACGTGCACGTCGAGGACGGCCGCGTCGCGTCCGTCGGACCCGAGCCAGCTCCGGCACTCGCCGTGGACGAGGAAGTCTCCGTCGCCGGCTGCCTGGTGACGCCGGGCCTCGTCAATGTCCATCATCACCTGTTCCAGACATTGACGCGCGCGGTGCCCCTCGCCACGCGCTCGACGATCCTCGACTGGCTGTTCGCGATGTACCCGATCTGGGCGGAGATCGACGCCGACGCGTATTACCGCGCGTCGCTCGCCACCAACTGCGAGCTGCTCGCGTCGGGCTGCACGACCAACGCCGATTTCGCGTACCTGATGCCGGAGGCCGATGGCGAGATGGCGGCGGAGGAGATTCGCGGCGCGCGCGAGGCCGGCATCCGGTTCGTGCTCGTCCGCGGCGGCATGCCCGCGATGGAGGGCGATCTCGAGCAGCGGCTGCGACCGATGATGGGCGCCCAGCTCGACCGGCTGCTCGACCGCGAGGATGCGCTGTTTCCGAAGCTGGAGGCAACGCTGCGCCGCCATCACGACACGTCGCGCGGCGCGATGCTGCAGGTGGCGATCGGACCGACGAGCGTCACGTATCGTGAGCCGCGCTACATGCGCCGCTTCGCGGAGATCGCGGCCGCGCACGCATGCGGGCTGCACGTGCACTTCGACCCGCGGCCGGACGAGCGCGCGACGATGCGCGAGCGGGGCGGCCGGCCGCTCGATCTGTTGCGCGAAACGGGATGGCTCGGGTCCCGCACGTGGCTCGCGCATGCGACCCTGCTCGACGAAGACGAGATGCAGGCGATCGCCGCCGCGGGCGCCAGCCTCGCACATTGTCCGCGCTGCATCGTCCGGCTCGGCAAGAAAGTCGCCCGGGTGGGACACTGGGTTTCGCATGGGATCAACGTTGGCCTCGGCGTCGACGGCGCTGCGAGCAGCGACATGAGCAATCTGTTGAACGAAATGCGCCTCGCGCTGGTGCTGCACCGCGTCGGCGGCTACGACGACAACGAGGACGCCACGCAGTGGCTGACGCCGGAGGACGTGCTGTGGATGGCGACGCGCGGCGGCGCCCGCGCGCTCGGTCGCGAAGACATCGGCGAGCTTTCGCCCGGCAAGTGCGCCGACATTGCCGTGTTTCCGTTGCGACGGCTGTCGCTGGCCGGAGCCGTCGTCGACCCGCTCGGCGCGCTGTTGTTCGCGGGCAGCGATCCTATTGCGTCGTTGACGGTCGTCAATGGCCGGATCCGCGTACGTGCGGGACAGATGATCGGCGTCGACGAGGCCCGCGCGCTCGACGGCGCGAACGCAGCGGCGACGCGCTTGCTCGAAGCCGCGCGCCGCCGCACCGGCATCGACTTCGCGCGACAGGCGTGAGCCGAGAATTAGCGGCGCGGCTTGGTGACGCGATGCATCGCGGTGGCCATCGAAACGACGTCGTCGCGCAGCGTATCGAGGTGGCTGCGCATGTGCGCGCCCGCTTCGGTCTCGTCCATCGTGAGGATGGCCTGCAGGATTCGCTCGTGCTCCGCCATCGTCAGCGACATGAGGCCGGGGTGAAACGTCGCCTCCCGCCGATAGGCTTCCAGGCGGTTGCCGAGCTGCACCGTCTGTGCACCGAGATAGCCGTTGTGGCCCGCGGCATAGATGCAGCCATGGAAGCGGGCGTTCGCCGCATAGAAGGCGACCGGGTCGTTCTGCTGTGCCGCTTTGGCGCAGGCTTCGTGCGCGACCGCGAGCAGGCTCCGGTCCTGCGCCGTGTGCCGGCGCGCGGCAAGCGCCGCGCACGCGCCTTCGAGGAACGCCATCGCCTCGAACATCTCGGCGAGCTCAACGACAGTGGGCGTGGCGACGAATGCGCCCGCGTGCGCCCGCAAGTCGATCAGGCGCTGCGACGCGAGGCGCTGCAGTGCCTCGCGAACCGGCGTCCGCGATGCGCCGTGCCGCGCAGCGAGCGAATCCTCGTCGAGCTTGGTGCCCGGCGGCAGCTTCCCCGACACGATGTCCCGCTCGACCGCCTGGCGGATGCGGTCGGTCAATGTCGTCGCGGACGTTTTCCTGCCGGTGGCCGCGTTGTCCGGTCGGGGGCGGGGAGGCGTCGCCATTCATCGGGAGGCGTCGTTTGACACCGGGAAATTGTATGCGACACAATCCCGATCGTATACAGGGGACTCAATGGATCTGCAGCTCGCGGGCAAGACCGTACTGATCACCGGCGCATCCAAGGGCATCGGCCTCGCGGCGGCGCGCGCTTTCGCCGCCGAGGGCTGCAATCTGCACCTCGCGGCGCGGTCGGGCGACGCACTTGCGAACGCGCGCGACGAAATCGTCCGCGAGCATGGGGTCGAGGTCGCGATTCAGGCGCTCGACCTCGGACGGACGGAGAACGTCGTTGCGCTGGGGCGCCGGTGTGCGCATGTGGACATCCTCGTCAACAACGCCGGCGAAATCCCGTCGGGGCCGATCGAGTCGCTCACCGAGGACGACTGGCGCCGCGGCTACGATCTAAAGCTGTTCGGCTACATCATGCTGACGCGCGAGCTGTACGCGGCGATGAAGGCGCGCGGCAGCGGCGTCATCATCAACGACATCGGCAACTCCGGCGAGAACTGGGACGCGAACTACATTGCGGGCAGCACGGCCAACGCCGCGCTGATGGCGTTCACGAAGGCGCTCGGCGGGCAGAGCCTCGATTTCGGCGTGCGGGTCGTCGGCGTCAATCCCGGGCCGGTCGAGACCGAGCGGATGGTGAAGATCAACAAGCGGCGCGCGCTCGACTGGTACGGCGACGAGAGCCGCTGGATGGAGTTGCGCGAGAAGTATCCGGGCGGGAGGCCGGCGAGTGCCGAGGAAGTTGCCGACTTGATGGTCTTCCTCGCGTCCCCTCGCGCCGGTTATATCACCGGCTCGATCGTCACGATCGACGGCGGCATTGCCGCGCGGGGCTCGATCATCAAGGAACGGAGCGTTCGCACATGAGGCCGTTCGAGGCTCGCAACCGGCACTTCGACCGGCTGTTCAGCACGCCGGGGCTGATGTGGCTCGGGCAGAACACCAATCATTTTCATCCGCATCCCGATGTCGTGCAGGCGATGCTGGATGCAATCCGCAACGAGGAATACCACGCATACGCGCCGCCGGCGGGCTTCGAGGAGTTGCGTGCGCTCATCCTCGAGGATCTCGGACTGCGCGACCAGTCGGTGCTCGTCACCGACGGCGCCGTCGAGGCGCTGTACAACGTTTGCCACACGCTCTGTGGTCCGGGCGACGAGTTCGTCACGACCGATCCGGGCTGGAAGTGGCCGATCGACTTCGCACGCGCGGCCGGTGCGCGAACGATCGAGATTCCAATCTACAAGCCGGAGAACGGCTACAAGCTGACGGCTGCACAGCTCGCAGCCGCGGTCACCGGGAAGACGCGGCTCATCTACCTCGTCGATCCCAACAATCCGCTCGGCGTGTGCTACAGCGCTACGGAGATCGAGGCATTCACGCGCATCGCACGCGAGGTCGGCGCCTATTTCATGCACGACTGCACGTACGCGCATTTCGCCGACGACCACACGCTCGCAGCGCGGCACTACCCCGAACGCGCGGTGACGATCTACAGCTTCTCCAAATGGCTCGGGCTCGCCGGCTTGCGCATCGGGGCGGTCGTTGCGCAGGCGGACCTCATCGAACGGCTGGCCGCCGCACCGCCGAACAACCTGGGCTGCAACGTGATCTCGCAGCGCGCGGCGATCGCGGGCCTGAAGATCCGCAATGCGTGGTTCCCCGAGATCAACCGCCGGCAGCGGCGCAATCAGGCCGAGATCGCGAAAGCAGTCGCCAAGGTGCCGGGCATGGCGATCGCCGTGTATCCGTCGCAGGCGAATTTCCTGGTCGTCGAATGCATCGACGCGGGCGTTACGCCCGAAGCGCTGTGCGAAGCGTATCGTGCGGAGAACATCATGATCCGGCAGGGTACGTACCACACGCCGACGTTCGGCCACCGCTTCGTCAAGGTCAGCACGACGGTGCCCGAGGAATGGGTCGACGCGTTCTGCGAGCGCCTGCCGGACATGGTCGCCAAGGCGCGCGGCGTCGCGCACGCCGGCGTGCTCTTCTGAAGCGCCGTGCGCGCAGCAAGGAAGGCAGTCCGATGAGCTACGCGCAGGGTCCCGGTGGCGTGCGCCTCTACTACGAGGAGGTGGGCGAGGGATCGCCGATCGTCTTCGTGCACGAGTTCGGCGGCACCTATCGCAGCTGGGAGCCGCAGCTCCGCGCGTACGCGCGCCGGCACCGCTGCATCACGTTTGCCGCGCGCGGCTATCCGCCGTCCGACGTGCCGGAGAACGTCGACGCCTATTCGCAGACGCTCGCGGTGCAGGACATCGCCGCGGTGATGGATGCCGCCGGCATCGAGCGCGCGCATGTCGTCGGACTGTCGATGGGCGGCTTCGCCGCGCTGCATTTCGGCCTCGACTTCCCCGATCGTGCGCGGTCGCTGGTCGTTGCCGGCGCCGGCTATGGCGCGGAGAAGCAGTACGAAGCGTATTTCCGTGGCGTCTCGCTCGAAGTGGCGAAGCAGTTCGAGGTGCACGGCAGCGAACAGTTCGCGAAGACCTACGCGCTTGGCGCCTCCCGCGTGCAGTTCCAGAACAAGGACCCGCGCGGCTGGCGCGAATTCGCCGACCTGCTCGGGCAGCATTCGGGCGTCGGCGCCGCCAACACGATGCGCGGCGTGCAGGCGCGGCGGCCGTCGATCTACGATCTCGAGGACCGGCTGCGGACGATGCCGGTACCGGTGTTGGTCGTCGCAGGCGACGAGGACGACCATTGCCTGCAGCCGGGCATCTTCATGAAGAAGACGATTCCCGCGTGTGGCCTGCTCGTGCTGCCCAAGACCGGACATACGCTGAATCTCGAGGAGCCCGATCACTTCAATCGCTTCGTAGGCGATTTCATCGCGCAGGTGGAGGCGGGGCGCTGGCCACCGCGCGATCCGCGTGCGACGCCCGCGCAGATCATGAAAACGGAATGACCTCGGGACCCGCCGCGAGGATCGACGCGGCACGCCTCTGGGAGCGCCATCAGCGACTGGCTCGACACGGCGCGATGCCGGACGGCGGGGTCAACCGGCAAGCACTTTCGGCGGAGGAAATCGCCGCGTGGCGCGAGCTCGTCGGATGGGCACGCGACGCGGGCCTTGCCGCGTACACCGACCCTGCCGGCAATCTGTTCCTGCGACTGGAAGGGACGGATGCCGAAGCTGCGCCGGTCTTGACCGGCTCGCATCTCGACAGCCAGCCGAGCGGAGGGAAATTCGACGGCGTCTTCGGCGTGCTCGCCGGCCTCGAAGCCGCACAGGCGTTTCGTGCCGCGGGAATCGCGCTTCGGCGACCGCTCGAGATCGTCGCGTGGATGAACGAGGAGGGCTCGCGGTTCGTGCCCGGCATGATGGGCTCCGCCGCCTTCACCGGCGCGGCGCCGCTCGACGCCTTTCTGGCGGTGCGCGATGCGGCGGGCGTGAGCGTACGCGACGGTCTCGCGGTGTTGCGCGAGGCGTTCCCCGATGTGCCGTCGCGGCCGCTCGGTCGGTCCGTTGCGGCGTACGTCGAAGCGCACATCGAGCAAGGGCCGATCCTCGAGCGCGAGGGGTGCACGATCGGCATCGTCACCGGCATCCAGGGCAAGCGAACGTTCCGCGTGACCGTACGCGGCGAGGAAGCGCACGCGGGAACGTCGACACCGCGTGAACGCAAGGACGCACTGCTCGCGGCGGTGCGAATGATCGCCGCACTCGACGACGCGCTGCGCGACGGCGACGACGTCGTCAAGTTCACCGTCGGCCGGCTCGACGTCACGCCCAATGCGCCGTCGGTCGTCGCGGGCACGGCGGTGTTCTCGATCGACCTTCGGCACGTCGATTCCGCGACGCTCGCCACGCTCGGCGATCGCATCGCCGGGATCTGCGCAGCCGAGGCCAGCCCCTGCAGCGTGCAGGTCGACGAGCTCACCCGCGCGTCCTCGCTCACGTTTCCCACGTCGATGACAAGTCTCGTGCGCGAAAGCGCAAAGACGCTCGGCATTCCGGCGATGGACATTTTCTCCGCCGCGGGCCATGACGCCCGCTTTCTTCATGCGGTGTGCCCGACGGGCATGATTTTCGTGCCGTGCAAGGACGGTATCAGTCACAATGTCCTGGAATCGGCGACCCCGGAGGACCTGGCCGCCGGCACAGGGGTGCTCGTCGACGTGTTGATGAAACTGGCGAGCGATTAGCGGCGGCGCGGTCTCAGGTCCGCGCGCGGCGTCGGCGTCACGGAGACGACGTCATGCTCGTCCAGCAATGTTTCGCACCGGATCTGTACCGTGGCAAGACGGTGTTCGTCACCGGCGGCGGCAGCGGCATCAATCTCGGCGTCGCGAAGAACTTCGCGGCGCTGGGAGCCAATGTCGCCATTTGCGGCCGAACTCAGGCCAAGCTCGACATCGCGGCGGAGGAATTGCGCGCGCTCGGCGCGAAAGTCTGCGCGGTCGCCGCGGATGTTCGCGACTATTCGGCGCTCGAATCCGTGTTCGTGCAAAGCCGCGATGCGCTCGGGCCGATGGACGTGCTGGTTTGCGGCGCCGCGGGAAATTTTCTCGTGCCGGCCGAAAAACTGTCCGCCAACGGATTCAAAACCGTCGTCGACATCGACCTGCTCGGCTCGTTCAACGCGTCCCGGGCGGCGTTCGAGCAGCTGTGCGAAACGAAGGGAACGGTTCTCTTCATCTCGGCGGGAATGGCGCTCATGCCGCACGCGTACCAGGTGCATGTCGGCGCCGCGAAAGCCGGCATCGACATGATGATGAAGAACCTCGCGCTCGAATGGGGCCGCTACGGCATCCGTGCGAACAGCATCGTTCCGGGGCCGATCGAAGGTACCGAAGGCATGAAGCGGCTCGCCGGGACGGGCGCCACGCGAGCGATCGTCGCCAGCGTGCCGCTCGGCCGCATGGGCGGCGTCGACGACATCGGCCAGGCGGCCGCGTTTCTCGCTTCGCCGCTCGCGTCGTACATTTCGGGATGTGTCGTCGTCTGCGACGGCGGCGCCAATCTTGCCGGCTCGGCGCGTTTCAACGCGGGCGCGGAAGCGCTGCTGCGGCAGACGGAGGCGGGGACCGCGCGCTGAAGCGATCGCGACAAAAACCTGCCGTGCCCGAGGCGTATCATTCGACGACAAGGAGGGCCGACAGATGAATCGCTTCCTTGCAATACTCGTTCTCCTGCTGTCCGCGTGCGCCACGACCGGCAGCGAGGATCCCCGTCAGGTAGCCGCCGTAGCGGCGGAGCCCATCGGCTGCGTCGATCGAGCGCAATGCGAGACGTTCTGGCAGCGCGCCAAGGTCTGGATCTCGAGCAACAGCTACTACCGCGTCCAGCTCTCCAGCGACAGCGTGATCGAGACCTACGGCCCGCTTGCGGGAAGGATGGAGCTCGCGTTTCGCGTTCTGAAAGTACCCGATGGTGTCGGAGGCGCACGCATCACGGTGACGGCGGAATGCGGCAACGTTTTCAAATGCACGCCGATGGCAAGTGATGCGATCCTGGCGTTCAAGCGCTTCACCGAATTGGGTGCGTGATCCGAAGCCGAAGCAGACGCCGGCACCGGTCGCGAAGAGATAAACGCCGGCGTCGTGCGGCAATCGCCGATGCAACCGCGCGGCGCAGCCGTTGTCTACGCGCTTTCCGATGACTGCGGCACCCGGCTGGCCCGGCATTCCTCCACGCCGGACGTCGCGGGCCAAGAGCGGCGTGGGAACCGCGACGAGCGGGCAAACCCGCGTCTGGTTCACGCTTTCGCACCGCATCGTCGACGAGGTCCATTTTCCGCGGATGGGCCAGGCGAATACGCGCGACCTCGGCCTGATCGTCACCGATCGCAAGGATTTCTTCTCGGAGGAAAAACGCGCCACCGCGTCGCGCATCACGCCGGTCGCGTGCGGGGACCGGACCGTCGTGGCATCGTTACAACGGTGACCGCTGCGGCGAGCACGCCGATGGCTCACCATTGGAGTGGCGACGAATGGAACCCCATTGCGCACACGCCGACCGTCGACACGTCGCTCGGCATGCATTTCACCGACCTGCCGACAGCGGCGCTGCACCCCGGCACGACGGTACGCTTCACGTTCCGCTGGCGTGACGACGGTCGCTGGCAAGGCGAGGACTTCGCCCGCGTCGTCGTCTAGCGCTAACATCCAACTTGAGTCTCTAGGGATTCGGAGGAATGGAAATGAATGAACGTTCAAGCGATTCGAGTGCCCCGTCCACCACCGGCAGCGGTGCCCGGGCCCAAAGCGATCGTCATTCGCTTACCATCGGGCCGAATGGTCCGATCCTGCTGCACGACGTGCATTTTCTGGAGCAGATGGCGCACTTCAACCGGGAAAAGGTGCCCGAGCGGCAGCCGCACGCGAAGGGGGCGGGCGCGTTCGGCCGGTTCGAGACCACGGCCGACGTTTCGCGATGGACCAGGGCTGCGCTCTTCCGCAAGGGAGCGGTTACCGAAATGCTGGCGCGGTTTTCGACGGTGGCCGGCGAGGCCGGCAGCCCTGACACGTGGCGCGATGTCCGCGGCTTCTCGCTCAAGTTCTACACCGACGAAGGCAACTATGACCTCGTCGGCAACAACACGCCGATCTTTTTCGTGCGCGACCCGATGAAGTTTCCGCACTTCATCCGCAGCCAGAAGCGGCTGCCGGACTCCGGGCTGCGCGACAACCACATGCAGTGGGACTTCTGGACGAGTAATCCGGAGAGCGCGCACCAGGTCACGTACCTGATGGGGGTGCGCGGTCTGCCGCGCACGTGGCGTCACATGAACGGCTACGGTTCACACACCTACATGTGGGTGAACGCGGCCGGCGAGAAGTTCTGGGTCAAGTATCACTTCCACACTCGCCAGGGCATGGCGTTCTTGACCAATACCGAGGCCGCGGAGATGTCGGGCAGGGACGCCGACTTTCATCGGCGTGATCTGTTCGAGGCGATCGCGCGCGGTGAACACCCGAGTTGGAAGCTGTCGGTCCAGGTGATGCCGTATGCCGATGCGAAAACCTACCGGATCAACCCGTTCGACTTGACCAAGACCTGGCCTCACGCCGACTATCCGCTGATCGAGGTCGGCATGATGACGCTCGATCGGAACCCGAGCAACTTCTTCGCGCAGATCGAGCAGGCCGCCTTTTCACCCGGCAATACCGTCCCCGGCATCGGGCTTTCCCCTGACAAGATGCTGCTGGGTCGTGCCTTCGCTTACAACGATGCGCAGCGCAATCGCATCGGCACCAACTTCCACCAGCTTCCCGTCAACCGTCCGAAGGTCCCGGTGAACACGTACCTGTTCGATGGCCAGATGACGTACGAGACGAGCGGCAATGCGCCGGTGTATGCGCCGAACAGCGGGGGCCGGCCATGGGCGGACGATTCCGGCGCTGTTGCGGACGGCTGGGAAGCCGACGGCGAGATGGTGCGCAGCGCCTACACGTTGCGCAAGGACGACGACGATTTCACGCAGCCCGGCATCCTCGTGCGCAAGGTTTTCGACGACGCGCAGCGGGATCGCCTGGTCGATCAGGTGGCCGGCAGCCTGCTTGGCGGAGTACGCTCGCCCGTGCTGGAGCGCGCGTTCGAGTACTGGACGCGCATCGACGCGACTATCGGACGGCGAATCGCGGAAAAGGTCCGCAAAGGCAGCGCGCCGCAACCCGCCGAAGGAATGGGCGAGCGCTGAGCGGCGCGATGCTGCTGCGCTGGCGGTCGCGTAACCATCCCGGCTCGAATGTCAACGAGAGGTCCCCGATGATCAGACACATCGCAGTTGGCTGCGTCCTTGTTGTGCTCAGTTGCAGCGCGTTCGCCGCGCCGGTTACGCCACTGCCGATCCGGTCGATGTACGTCCTTGGCGACAGTCTTTCCGACCAGGGGAACCTGCTCGCCGCGACGACGGCGCTCGGCGCCGCAACCCAGCAACCGGGGCTGCCCGATCCGACGCATTACTTCGAGGGGCGCTTCTCCAATGGCGGCAACTATGTCGATGCGCTCGCTGCGAAGCTCGGCATCGCGGTGCTGCCGTCGCTGGCCGGAGGAACCAATTTCGCGTTCGGCGGCGCCCGCACCGACTACAACGTCGTCGAGCAACCGTTCGGTCCGTTTCCGCCGGATGCCTTTCCATGGTCGCTCAGTCAGGAGACCGACGCGTTTCTCGCGCAGGCGGGGGGGCGGCGCGTGAACCCGACGGCGCTTTTCGTCGTCTTTTCCGGATCGAACGACCTCGCCGATGTTCTCGCGCTTCGTCTGGATCCGGCCACGACGATCGCGATCACCGTGGAAGGCATCCGCGACGCGATTCTGGCGTTCAAGTCGGCTGGTGCGCGCACGATTCTCGTTCCGAACGCGCCCAACCTCGGCAAGGTTCCGCTGGTGACGGCGCGTGGCCCGGCGGCGGTGGCGTTCGCGACGGCGCTGTCGGTGCAATACAACGCGGCGCTCGAAGCGATGCTCGAAACGATCGACGGCGTCGACATCATCCGCTTCGACACGTTCGCGTTCCTCACCGACGTCGTCGACAACCCTGCGAAGTACGGATTCACGAATTCGACGCAACCGTGCTATTCCGGCTTCGTCGTGCCTGACCCGACTGCGACCGAATGCGCCGATCCGGACGCGCATGTTTTCTGGGATGGCGAGCACCCCACCAGCAAGCTCTACGCTGTGTTGGCGGACGAGCTGTACACGTCCGTGCTTCGCTGCGATGCCGTCGCGGGGGATCACGGCGGATCGGACGGCAATGCGCATGGACCAGCGCCGGGCAGCCGTTGCCTGGTGAATACCCACTAGAAAGGAAAGCCGGATGCGGGCCGGGGACTTGCCGTCACCGGCAATTCCGGCCGCACGTCGAGAAGGTGCCCATCAAAAGCGTTTCCGAAGTCGCCGCCCGGCGCATCGCGCTGACCGTAGCGGCGGCCTTCTTCATGGAGACGCTGGACGCCACGATCATCGTGACGGCGCTGCCCGCGATCGCGGGCGCGCTGGGCGTGCCCACGCTCGACGCGAGCCTGACCGTCACCGTCTACCTGATCGCGATGGCCGTCTTCGTCCCGGCAGCCGGGTGGTGCGCCGAGCGGTTTGGCGCGCGCCGCGTTTTCGTGGCAGCGCTTGGCGCGTTCACGCTTGCGTCACTGCTGTGCGGCGCTGCGCGGTCGATCGAGTGGCTGGTGGCAGCGCGCCTGCTGCAAGGCAGCGCCGCGGCGTTCATGTCGCCCGTGGGACGCCTGGTCGTGCTGCGTGAAACACCCAAGCATCGGATCATCGAGGCGCTCGGCACGATCGTCTGGCCGGGGTTGATCGCGCCGGTGATCGGACCTGCGCTCGGCGGGTTCATCGTGACGCACACGTCGTGGCGATGGATATTCCTGGTCAACGTGCCAGTAGGCTTTCTGGGCATGTTCCTCGTGTTCCGGTTGTTTCCGCCGCATGCGGCCGGCGCCAGAAAGCCGTTCGACGCAAGAGGATTCATCCTGACCGCCGTGGCGGTGACCGGTCTGTTGCAGGGCTTCACCTTTCTCGGCGAGCATCGCGGCGGGTTGGGATCGGCGATCGCGTTGATCGCGGCCGGTGGCATCGCTGCGGTGGCCGCGGTCCGGCATGCCCGCCGGAGCGCCTCGCCCATGCTCGATTTGCGCGCATTTCGCGTTCCGACCTACGCAATGGCGATCGGCACGGCCGGGTTCCTCGCGCGCACGGTGATCAACGCGTCGCCGTTCCTGTTGCCGCTCATGTTCCAGATCGGCTTCGGCATGAATCCGTTCGACGCCGGCCTCATGCTTCTCTTCTACATGGCCGGTAACCTCGCGATGAAGAGCATCACGACGCGCATTCTGAGGCGGTGGGGCTTTCGCCGCGTGATAAGCGTCAACGGCGCGCTTTGCGCAGCGACGCTCTATGCATTCGGCGTGCTGGGCCCTGGCGTACCGCTCTGGGTGACGGCTCCGCTGCTGTTTTTCGCCGGCATGGTGCGCTCGATGAACTTCACGGCCATGTCGACGCTGGCGTTCGCCGATGTTGCCGACGACATGCGCCCGTCCGCGAGCGCGCTGGCCACGATGACCCAGCAGGTGTCGCTCGCGCTGGGCGTCGCCCTCGCGGCGTCGATACTCGGCGTGTCGAAGGCGCTACGGGGCGCCGAAGCGCTGGCGCTCGCCGATTTTCGCGCGGCGTGGTTCTTCACCGCCGCGGTGATGACGATCGCAACGTTGTGGTCGTTGCGCCTGGAGCACGAGGCTGGGCACGCGCTGTCGCAGCGTGCTTAGGCGCAACGCCTGCGCCGGCTCGGGCGCAGTCATCCGCTAATGTCGTCGACGCGTCGACCCGGAGTGTTTCGGCGGTTGCGGAGAATGCCGCGTTCGGGTTTGCCAAGCTCAGACGCCCGGCGTGCGCCTGCACGCCGATCGCTGTAGTGCCGGTATGTGCATCGGCATTTCCAGGGCCGCGCGCAGTTTGCGAGCGGTAAAGGCGGGGCGCCTATGGATAGCAGGCGCCTGGCACGCACTTCGATCGCAGCCGGGCACGCGTCCGCGCCGGCCGCAATGCTGACGGCATGCCAAGGTTCTTTAGGCATCGGACAGGAGCTGTTTTTGCTGATGTTCCTCATGGTGCACGAAGTGCTTTTCGATTCGCGTCGGTCGAACGCCTGTCCTGGCGTAGGAAACCACGAACGACCGCCGGACGGCTGCGGTGCTTCGTGTAGGAAGCGACTTACCGCGTCCTCGTGCAGCGGCCGATACAAAACGGCCACGGCGGCACGCATGCTTCCACGCATGCTGGAGCGCGATAGACAACGCACTCGCGTGCTGCTTGTCGACGACGATCACGACGTCGCCGACAGCCTCGCGGAAGTGCTGCGCGTCCTCGACTATGAGGTTCGGGTCACTTACGGTGGCGAGGAAGCTCTCGGCGTTGCGGGCCGTTACCGCCCTGACGTAATCATCCTCGACATCAATATGCCAGGCATGGACGGCCTGCAGGCGGCGCGCGAACTGAAGAGGGATCGTCGGCTGAGAAGCAAGCTATTCATCGCTCATACCGCAACGGACGAGCCGTTGGTAAGGCGGGTAGCCGCGGAAATCGGTTTTCGTCGCATGGTCATCAAAGGAAGCCAAGCGCTCATCGAGACGATCGACGCGCTACTGGAGTTGCCCGACGAGTGTCGCTTCGACCAGGTAACCGGGAGGGACGAGTAAGAACCCGCCATGCGGCCCGATGGGGCTCGCGCTGCGAGCCCGCGTGGTGTGACGGCTAACGCCGTGCTGCGAGCGGAAGCTTCCACTCGCGCGTCGACTCGAACGCGCGCGCGGCGCGCAGCACGAGCGCGTCGCCGTGCATCGGCCCCACGATCTGAAGTGCGACCGGCAAGCCGGCTTGCGTTACGCCGCAGGGCACGACCGCTGCGGGTTGCTGCGTCAGGTTGAAGGGATAGGTGAACGGCGTCCAGCCGAGGAACGCATCGAGCGAGAGGTCCCACTCGTGCGGCGCCCGGGCGGCGAAGGCCGGGACCGCGACACCCGGCGTCAACAGCAGGTCGTAGCGCTCGTGAAATCGCCGCATGTGCGAGCCAAGCTCGCCGCGCCGCGCCGTCAGCGCATGGAGCTCGAGCGTCGACACCTCGCGTCCTTC
>Ga0068856_100001329_pt1 | contig 26040 bp, 13 predicted proteins | sample KBSCornC62_FD_66595 | JGI IMG/M metagenome (GOLD analysis project Ga0068856, IMG submission 66595) | Corn rhizosphere microbial communities from Kellogg Biological Station, Michigan, USA - KBS Corn C6-2 | ecosystem: Host-associated > Plants > Roots > Rhizosphere > Soil ... | reverse complement strand
CGCTGCCCTGGACCGGCATGTTGCGCAGGCAGTCTATCAATTGCCTTACCGCGACCCTGCGCATTTCGTCGGACGGTGCCTGGCCGGACAGCACCATGCGAACATAGTCGCTGCGATCGAACAGATATTGGCTAACTAGCAGCCACGGCGTGGTGCCTTGTGTCGCTCCATGAAGATGCTGGGCCAACTTCTGAAGGCCGGCACGTCCTGCCGGCGACAAATCGCTGAGCTGCTCAAGCCGCCTGAGCAGGTCGAAAGCGCGTTGCTCGGTGGTGCGCGCGTGTTCCACAAGTGCGAGCGCGTCGCTCTGAGGGATGGCATAGTCGGGAAATTCAGCGACACGAATGAGGCTCGTGCCGCTGTCGTCTGCAATGAGCGAGAGCACGCACAGCAAATCGCGCACTTCGGGGCGTTCGAACAACGGCCCCAGATAGAGTACCGGGATTCCCCGGGCTTCGAGTTCCTCCGCGAAACGCGCAAGATTGCCGTTGCTGCGTGACAAGACGGTCTGGTCTCGCAGCGCTACGCCCACCGCCTCAAGTTCGCGGATCGAGCCGGCGAGCGCGTCCATTTCCGTGATGTCGTCGGTGGCCGCGAGCAAGCTGGGCGCGTTCTGACTCGGCCCGCGGGCCGCTGTCAGTACCGCGGTACCTGCATAGCGCGAGACGCTCATAGTCGAAGCGAAGCGCGAATAGGCGTTCACGATTTCACTCGTCGAACGATAGTTTTCGGACAGGCTGTCGCGCTGCCCGCGCGGATAGTCCCGCTCAAATCGCGCGATGTTCGATGCCGACGCGCCACGGAAGCGGTAGATCGACTGCCGCGCATCGCCGACGACCCACAGGTTTTCACCTTCCTCACCGACAAGTTCGCGCACGAGCATGGCGCTGGCCAGGTTGATGTCCTGATATTCGTCAACATGGACGTGAGTGAAGCGGCCCCGCATCAAGGCGCCGAAATCCTTGTCCTCGCGCATCATCACGATCGGGCGCATGATGATGTCGCCATAGTCGACCGCCTTTTCCTCTTTAAGGCGGCGTTGGTAGTGCGCATAAACAGTGGCCACTTCAGCTGCCTTGGCCGCAGCAAGGCGTTCTTCGTCGGTGGTGGCGTTCGTGCGCATCGCTGCCGCAAACGCGGCATATTGATCGGGCGTGCACAGCTCATCCTTGGCACGTGAGATGGCGCGCAAAATGTCGCGCAGCGCCAGGGCGGGTTCGTACAGATTAAGGTAGTGGGTCAGTCCAAGCGCTGGCAGCGCTTCCTCCAGCATCGCGACGCTTTCGCTCGAATCGACGACTTTCGGATCGGCTGGCAGGTCGAACAGTCTGTGATGCTTGCGGATCGTATCGAGACCGAAGGCGTGAAATGTCCCAGTCCAGATATTGACGACCTGACCACCGGCGACAGCTTCGACGCGTTCCGCAAGCTCCAGCGCCGCTTTATTAGAGAAGGTAAGAGCAAGGATATTTTGCGCCTGCACACCCTCGCTGAGCAGGTCGGCGATGCGTGAAACGAGAGTCTTGGTCTTACCAGTACCCGGGCCGGCACTCAGCAGATAGGGCGGCCCGCGGTGATCGACGGCACGCTTCTGAGATTCGTTACAGGCGGTCTCGGGCGGGCGGGGCGGCTGGGGCACGTCCGGGAGGTCCGGAAGCAATAATCCGTCAGCCAGTTGCTGTAGCGTTGTCTCATACGGGACGCCGAGAAGACCGGCGATCTCGGTGGCATTTCGGCCCTCGAAGTAGAGGCGCTTGGCGGTCCCGCGCGGCAGAATGAACTCACGCGCGAACGTGTTTGCTTGGGCTTCACGTCGTTCTTTGACCCCATAGGTCTCGATGCGCTGATTGGGATCGCCACCGTTGGAGGTTGCGCGTGGATAAAAGCCGGCCTCGGGTCCGTCATGAAGCTCGAAATGCCCGATCTCGTGCGCGATGACCTCAGCCGACCGCTCGGCGCCGAGGTCGTTACGGTAGAGAACCTGCTTGAACCTGCGTTCCAACAGACCGTGTGCACCTTCGAGCTCCGGATCATCCGCTGCGAGCGGCCGCAACTTGAGTTTGCGGTGGCTCGCCGCCGACTGGATCGCATCTGACGCGGTGGTGAGATCGGTTGCTCCGATTTCGGCCCGCAATCGGTGAGCTGCGGTTCGGACGGCGGCGAAGCCATCCATTTCAGGCGGCCATATCCGGAAACCAGAAGCGCTTCTGCGAAAGGTCGAGCGTCGATGATTTGACGGCCGCTTCGAAACTGACCTTGCCAGGCGCAGTCCGACCTTGCGGCGCGAAATAATCGGCGCCCGCCGCTGCCGGCGCTCCATCGAGAAACGCGTGCAGCGCCGATGGCGAGCTTCTCAGTTCGTTGGCGAGCCAGACAAGCAGCTGGCCTGGTATGGTGTCGACATCAATCAAGCATCGGCACAGCTTGCGCAGAATGCCCGTATCGATCCGGCAGTTGGCTGCGATCCGGTCAATGTCGTCAGAATCCATTGCATCGAACGGATCGGATGCGTGTGATTGCATCGGCGCCCAGAAGCGTTCGAGGATCGAATGATGGTTGCGCGCCGTGCGCTCACCCGTTGGATCCTCGTCGCCTAGATCGCTCCCTTCGGACGCGACCCATTCGGACACGAAGGCCAAAATATCTTCACGAAACGCGGGGTTCAGTGCAGCAAAGCGCAGCACGTCGTCTCGGGTGGCGCCGTCCTCCAGCATGTCGTGAAGTGTCGCCAGGACGTCGTCGAGCGCTTCCGCGCTCTGGGGTTGCTTGGTCATGGTTCAGGTCCTTGTCTCGCGCGCCTTGGCGCGCGCGCGCTTAATGAGATATTTGACCTTCGTGTCCGAGCAGCCCATCACGGCTGCCGCTTCAGCGTAAGTCAATCCCATCGCGTGGATGTGCCCCACCGCGATCCGTTCTTCGTCGGTTAGCAGGGCGTAGATGCTCTGGAGCTCAGCCTTGATCTCGGCGAGCGGCATCCCCGCGCGCCCGGCACGAGCGGCAAGGGCGTCAGCGATTTCTTCTGTGCTCACCTCGGTATCAGGAGGTGCCAGATCCTCACGGGAGATCTCTGTCGCCACGCGTAGCTTCATCTTCGAGCGGGCCGTCAGGTAGAGCCGCTCGGCACCAAGCTTGAAGCTGCATTCGAAGATGTCGAGATCATTCTCGTGAATGAGTTCGAGCGCCTTGCTCTGGACTATGGTGTGAGCGCGCTCGCGGAAATTCTCGGGAAGGTCGCGCAGAATGCGATCACCGGAGCGCTCGAGCCGCGAGAAGAACGCAACCACCATCGCGTCATATTGCGGGGTTGGCCGGTTCGGTCGGAAGTTGCGAATGAGATAAACGAGGGTCTGCGGCCTCGTATGGCCCGACGCCGCGAGGCGAAAGGCATCATGCAAGGGGAGGACAAGCGTCGCTGCTATCTCCTCTTCGACAGCAGGCGGTCGCTTATAGACTTTTTGCTTCTTACTGACCTTTGCAAGCGGCTGCACGATGCTGTTTCCTCGTTCATCGGCCATCGACTGTTCACCTGATCGGATTGGGAGTGGAAAAAGGGAAAAATATTTTTGCAGTTGGGATTTTTTCGGATCCATAAATCGGACGCGGTAACGCCGAGGCACTTATGGGTAGGCGAAACGATTGGCCGGAGCGCTCGTCGGCGGCAATGGTTCGCCGCGTAGAGCCGCTCGTTCTCTACCGGTGCCACCCCCGCGAGCAATTTTACATTGCCCTGATCGCGCCGCGATCTGCCCCAGCTCGTGGATTTGCTCATCCTATGTCTCCTATGCCCCGCCCTGGCACGAATGGGAGGACGACGCTTGAAGCATATGAGCACTTGACTTTGGGATCAAGTAGGAGAAAATAGGTCCTAGAACTTTTGATAAGGGAGGTCGTTATGGCCAGTGCCACTCCTTCGCCGATCTCGGGACAGATGCGCCCCACGATCGTGCCGCATGTGCATATTTCGGACGACGACCTTTGCCCGACCTGCGAGCAGCCCATCCCGCACGATCGCGCGATCGAAATCCGCGAACGCCTTGAGTCCCGCGAGCGTGAACGCGCCGCCGAAATCTCCGCTAGGCTCGAAGCAGAATTCGCGGCCGAGAAGAGCGAAGCGCTGCAGCAGGCCGCTCGCGATGCGGAAACGAAGATTGCGTCGGCGCGGGATGAAGCCCGCGCGACGGCAGAGGCCGCAGCACAGGATAAGTTGGATGCGGCGGAGCGTGACAAGATCGAAGCTGCAACTGCCCGCGAGGCGGCGCAGGCCGAATTGGCAGAGTTGAAGGCCGGCGCGGAAGCAAAGGAAGCGGAGATCCGCGCAGAGGCGGAACATGCCGCAAGCGCGGCGGCCGATGCCCGTATCGCGGAAGCGGAGGAGAAACGTGCCGCGTCCGAGACTGTGCTCATGAGCCAGCTCGCCCAGGTTGAGGCGGACAAAGTCGCTGCGCAGGAAACCAGTACCGCTCTTAAGGCCCAGATCGCCGAAATCGCGCGGACGAATGCCGAGACGATCGAGCGGATGCGTCAAGACGCAGCTTTCCGTGAAGCCGAGATTCGCCGCGAGGTCACTGCCACTGTCGAGGCTACCGCGTTGGAGAAGGTGGGCGCCGCTAATGCTGCGCGCGCCACGGCGGAAGACTCGGCACGGGCTGCCCTTGCCGAGGTCGAGACCCTCAAGGCGAGCCAGGAAACGACCCTGCAGGAGCGCCTGACCGAGCAGCGCGAGGCGCTGGAGTCGGCCAAGACCGAGGCGGTCAACGCGGAAAAGGCTGCCGCCTATGAAGCGTCCTTGAAACTCTCCGCCAAGGTAACTGAGTTGCAGCGAGCATTGGAGAAGAAGACCTCCGACGAGCTCGGTGAAGGCGCCGAGATCGTGCTGCACGAAGCCCTGAAGGCCGAGTTCGACGGCGACCGGATCGAACGCGTGAAGCACGGCCACCCAGGCGCGGATATCATTCACACCGTGATCCACAACGGCAAGGAATGCGGCACGATCATCTACGATTCGAAGAACCATGGCGCCTGGCGCAATGAGTTTGTGACCAAGCTGAAGACCGATCAAATGGCAGCAAAGGCCGAGCATGCGGTCCTGACCACCAGTAAGTTCCCCGCCGGCGGCCGGCAGCTGCAGATCGTGGACGGCGTCATCGTCGCCAACCCGGCGCGCATCGTCGCGATCGTGCAAATGGTGCGGCAGCATCTGATCCAGACCCACACGCTGCGCCTCAGTGCTGAGCAGCGGACGCACAAAACCGAGGCGCTCTATGATTTTATCACTTCGGAGCGCTGCGCGAACCTGCTTGCCCGGTTCGATGCCCACGCCACGAGCCTGCTCGAGCTGCAGGACAAGGAGCGCAAGACGCATGAAGCCGTTTGGAAGCAGCAGGGGATGTTGATTAGCTCGGTGCAGAAGGTAAGCGCCGAGCTTGGTCGCGAGATCGATGAGATCATTGGCGGCACCGAGAGACCGGAGACGATAGCGTGAACAATGCGGCGGCCACCCAGAGCGGTGACAATGTGGTCAGCCTGCAGGAGCGTCGCCTCGATCGCACGGTGCTGCGCACTTATCGCACTAAGGCCGATATCGATGAGATCGTGCCCAACGAAAAGCAGCCAAGGCGCGGACCGAAAGAGGATGAGGAACTGCAGCGACAGATCGAAGCCAATGGCGGTTTGTTCGAGCCCTTGCTGGTCGAGCCCCATCCCGACCTGCCAGGGAAATTTCGCATCATCGACGGGGATCGCCGCTGGACCAACTCGCGTGTCCTCGTCGATCAGGGCAAAGAGGATTATCGCCAAGTCCCTGTCGAGGTCACAGACCGCACGCTGAGCGAAGAGGATAGGCTGCGCGTCTGGATCTACATTCACCGTCAGCGTAAGGAATGGGATGCGCGCGAGAAGGAGATGGTCGCCTACCAGCTCGTGCAGCTTATGGGCCGCACCAGCGCTGCGAACATCCTCGGCATTACGGTGCGCGAGCTCGACAAGCTCGTTGAAATTTTCGAGGTGTCGGAGAAATTTAGGGCGCTACGTGATCCTGCAGCCGGCATAACCTGGGCCCGCGAACTGATGGGTGTCAGTAAGAAGCTGCTTACTCCGAGTGTGATTGAGGCGGTAGTTAAGAAGGTCAACGACAAGCGCATCACCAACTCGAAAGATTTGCGTAAGCTCCGCGCCATCCTGCCCGATCCCGTCGCGCGCGCGCAGTTTCTGAGCGATGCCGGCGATCTCGACACCGCGATGCTACGTCTCGGTCCGGCCGAGAAGAAGTCGACAGGTGGTTTCGCAGACGATCTAGAAACGATGGTCGAATCGATGAAGAAGGTACCTTGGACAAGGCTGCAGGAGATGCGCGGTAACATCGAACTGCTAGGCAAGATTGAGGAGGCCGAAGCGTTACTACGCTCGCTGCGCGGCGCTCTATCCTAACAAGCGGCTGTTCTGGCGGCCGAGGGCGGACCGCATCCAGGAATTAGGCGTTCTAGCGCAACACCATCAAGGAAGTTGGCCCAATCACGCATCACCAGCCGGCGCTTCAGAAACGCGTCTCCGCGCCGATAGGCGCGGACAGTCGCATCACCGACCTGATGGGCCAAGGCTTGCTCTACCACCGTCTCGGGGTGATCAGTCATCTCACCCATATAATCGCGGAAGGCGCTCCGCATACCGTGAACGGTAAAATGGCCGAGCTTCATCCGCCGCAGCATCATGGTCATGGCCATCTGAGATAATGGCATGCCCCGTTTATGCCCTGGGAAAACGTAGCTGTTCGGATCGCGCTCTGTATCTTCTCCCTGCCGTTCAAGAAGCGCGACCGCCTGCTTCGACAACGGTACGCGATGCTCGGCGCCCATCTTCATGCGGGCTGCGGGAATGATCCAAATTCCTTCCTCGAGGTCGATTTCTTCCCATTTCATCTGGAGCGTCTCACTGGTCCGGGTGGCGCAGAGGATGGTGAGTTCCAGAGCTCTGGCGGCCGGCCCGGCGCGTTTGCGAAGTTTGATGATGAAATCGGGCAAATCGGAGAACGGCATTGCCGCATGATGCCCGGTCTTCAGGCGTGCCCGCTGCGGCAGGAAATGAATCAGATTGCCCTTCCAGCGTGCTGGATTCTCCCATGGGCCGACGATCAGCTTCTTGGCGCGAGCTGCGTCGAGCACACGCTCTATGCGTCCGCGCAGGCGGCCGGCAGTCTCGGGCGTTTTCTGCCAGATCGGCCTGAGCACCGCGATCACATCATCGGTCGTGATCGCATCGACGCGCATCTTGCTGAGACGTTTGGCGTGAGTGCGAAGCGTGTTCCGCCATTGCTGCCGGTGCTTGGCATTTTTCCATCCGTCTTCGAGCGCATCAATGATCTCGTCCGCAAATATCCCGAAGAGCGGCACTTCGACAGGCGGGATGACGGCAGCACGAGCGATGGCGGCATCCCGCTCGACGATCGGGTCCTTGCCGTCAGCCAGTTGCTCCCGCGCCGTTAACGCCTTGCTGCGCGCATTGGTCAAGCTGACCGCGGTAGTCGAGCCGAGCCCCATCTCGCGGCGCTTAGTCCAAAATGGCCACAGACGCTGCGATCAGCAATGGTTATGGGATTCGAACATCGGCGTCCTTCAGGTTTCGACCTTCGAGCAGCTCACGATCTTGGGTTGCGCCGCCGCGCAAGAATGTCGGAGTGGAGGCGCTGGTCGAAATCCTGCGCGAAATCTGGGGCCGGCGCTGGCCGTGGGCGATGACACCGAGAATGGGTTCTGCGCCCGGCTGGCACCGGCCGCATGGTCAATTTCACCAATGCCTGCCTTCAGAGTGCGTCGGGCTCCAATCGGACGGACATTTGCCGGCTCATTTTGGTAAATCTCCGGCCGATCTCCGCGAGCGTGCTGGCCATTGGCGACGAGCATTCATCATGGCCCGCGCGGTGGCGGTCTGAAACACTCGCGAATTTCAGGCCGCCGAATGTTGATGCGATAATTTTGGAGAACCTCCCGAGTTTGACTTTGTGTCTATGGAAATGGCTCCATTCTGGTAGTTCAGATAAAATCGCTCGAAGTTGCGTTGACTCTCCGGGCGGTTCAGCAGACGATCCGAACAAGCTTGTTTGGTGGCCTCAAGCATCAATGTTCGATTCCAGGGGGGATGGGCATGGCAGAAGCACGAGACGAATCGCCGGCCCCGAGGACGCCACCGCTTATATGGGCGATGCCCGTCATCTTGCTTCTTCTAATTGCGATTGTTTGGTCAAACCTTTGCGACGGCAAGAAGGGTATCGCCGGACTCATGTCGGCAAACGGGGGGCGAGAAGACACATGGCTTGTCACGCTTGGTCTCTTCATCGGCATCCTCGCTGTCGCCGGGGTTGGCTGTGGACGCGGGCTGGCAGGCATCTTCATCGATGATCGCGATCGGATTAGTCTAAGTCGATTCCAGCTCATCGTCTGGGTGGCACTTCTGATAAGCGCGCTGTTCACCGCCGGGCTGACCAACACGCTGCCCATTACGAACGCTGACGGTCCTTTGGCGATCAAAATCCCCCCCCAGGTCTGGGCCCTTCTTGGTGTCGGGGGATTTTCGGCCGTCGCCGCCCCAGGCCTGCTTAAGGCGCGGCAACGGTTGCACGGCGATGTGGAAATACGTTCCAGCGCGGATCAGGCGACCTGGATGGACCTGATCCTGTCCGACACCAATTCGGCGGTCATCGACATCACTAAGCTCCAGCAACTGGCTTTCACAGTACTGCTGGTCGCCGTCTACGCCGGCGGCCTCTGGAACACGTTGCAAGGTGAGGCACCGATCAATGGGTTTCCAACCATAGATACCGGGTTCGTCGCGCTTCTGACGATAAGCCACGCTACCTACCTTGGCGGGAAAATTCGCAATGTGGCATGAGCCTCATCGTCCCTTGACGCTTCGGCACGGCGCGACGTCTCGCTCGGTAATGCGGCGCGAACTGTGATACGGTTTTCAGCGTCGGCGACCGCTCGTGCCTAACTATCCGCTTCGCCTTGGCGACGTCGACGCGAAGAAGATCTGGGGTGGCCAAGCCAGGCCCGCCGACCCTCCAGCAACCTATGTCGCAGACCTTCAGCGCAATCTTCAAAAGCTAGGCTTTCGTCTCGCTCGGACGAGCGGACGGTCCGCGGACACTTCCGGCGTGTTCGGATACTGGACGGCGATGGCCGTCCGCGAATATCAGGCCTACGCTGCGATGCCGATAGTGGCGGTTGATGCCGCCGATGCTGGTGATCCTTTCAGCTACGTTGCTCTGACCAAAACGGCCGCGGATATTTATCCAGCCACGCAGCCGATCTCAGGGGTTTTCAACAGCGAGACCGCCAGAATCCTACAGAAGTGGCTCGATAATAAGTGGCGGTGTCCGGTGATCCTCTGTGGCTTCTCAAAGCCGCCCTCGATCGATTCTGGGTCTTTCGACGATCCGGCCGCGGCAAAGACTTGGTTGATCGTAACCAACGCCTGGAGCGCGTTCGATCACCTTGCCAAGGCAAAAGTGTATTACAGCCTCGATTATAGTCAGGGGCCGACTGTAATAGTGGAGGCGCTCGGCAGGGCTCACGTGACGCTAAAGAAGAAGCGCGGTGGCTCGATCGGTGGGCTCGTCGTCGACGGGCGATACTCGCCATCCTCCGCGCTGATCACGCCAGATACCTTAGTGGGTAAGCCGCTCGGTCAATTGACCGTTCCGCAGGCGGCCACATACCGGTTATCCGTGCAGTCGCCTTTTTCGAAGTGTCCGCGCGATTTGACGCGCTCAACGGCTGGGACTCGCAGCTCCTCTCATTCGGTCCGTTCCAGTTCACGCTCACAGCCTTCGACAAGGACGAGAAACCTCAGACCGGGGAATTACCGGCCTATTTCGCGATGCTGATCGCAGGAAGTCCAGCCGAGCGGCAGGCCTACCATGACGCTTTCGGCGTGCTTGGACTCGCCTCGGATCCGGCGTGGGCTGGAATCCAGCCGGGGAGCAGTCAGCGGACCCTGCTTGCCCACCTCTCGATGCAAGGCCCGAATGACGGCACGATGGCGAACGAGGCGGCTTTCACCACTTGGCCGGCCATCAAAGAGGCTAAAGAACCCGTTCGGCAATGGCATCTCGCGCGCCGTTTCGTTGTAGCGGGTCGGCGCTCGCCGGCCTTGCAACTCGCCTTTTGGCGATTTTGCCGGCTGCGCGTACGCAATCTCCTGGCGACGCCATGGGGAGCGATGGATAATTTCGCCTGGCCCGCCGGTGTCACGCTGGGAGCGGTTTTTCGCTCTGAACTCGCCGCTGCCGTTTTGGTCCGCCTTCATGTCAAGGCGCCGGGTCTTTTCGCGGCCGCCGATGACCAGGGGGTCGTCAGCGTTCGCGACTGGCTCAAGGATGTTATCCGTCAGTTCGACTACGCCGACAAAGCGAAGCCCCCGGCTCAGTGGGCTCTGAAAGGCGACGATGAAACTGCGCTCGTCACGGCGATCATCGACCGATTGAGAAAGGGCACGATCGCCCCGGCAAAGGGAGCCGTCAAAATAAAGGTTCCGGCCATTGCAAAGTCGGTGCTCGAAGACTGCCAATCGATGATCGATGGTGACCTGGAGGCTCCAGCCGGGGCCCTGGGCGTGAAACGCAATTTTACGCTAGACACGACGGGCCTATGACGATGCAGCGGCTACCTTCTTTCGTCATCCTGGCCGCTACAATCCTACTTGCAGCCTGTCATTCGTTTGATCTTCGCGGTCCAGCAGAACTCACCGGCTTGAGACCAAAGGCACACGGCTGCGATCCGCTCGAAAGCACGGTGTTCACGGCAGAGGCCGAGTCTACACAGACGTGTGGCCAGGCCGGGGTCGGAATGCCGTTGCAACCAGGCATGGTGTTGCGATTATCGACCCCGACATGGGGAGCACCCATCGCCGAGGACATCCTGCACCTCGGCAACAACGTCGATGTCCCTCCTTCGCTCGCCGCGCAACAACCGCAGCTATCCGCTCCGCTACGCTTGCCCATTCGGAAGATCGGACCCAATGGCGCGCTCGACAGCGAGGAAATTCTCGTACTGGGCGCTTTCCTCTCACTTCAACGCGCCGCCAATTTCGGATCGGATGACCCGGCGGGAACGACCGGCGACAATTTGTCGGCCCAGTGGCAAGCGATGCTGACCTCGGCGAGAGCGCGCGCGGCACTCTGGAACGCGTTCGTCGACGCGGCGAGCCTTCGCCGCATCGTCCCGCCATCCGGCATTTCGAAAGACAATCGGGCGCTTGCGCTGGTCTTCAGTCCCAAAGCCTTTTGTAACAAGGCGTTCGCGCCGGGGGGGCATTCGGATCTGGCGCTTACTCAGGACCAGCTCGAACTGCTGAAGAAGGGTTTGATCGGAACCGATTGCACCACCCTAGACAAAGATATCGAGGTATTCGCACTGAGCACCGATGCGTCGCGCGCTGATCCGTTGGCGGCCATCGTTATCAGAGGTGGTGCCGGCAAAGGCCTTTTCAACCCGGGATACTTTCCCAATGGCGCGCTCAACAATCCGGCGACGATTGTCACCGTCGAAATTGGCGGCGTTTCGATGCGCGATCGTGATGGCGCGGAGCGGCGCTGGTCCTTGGCCGAATGGGAAGAATCCGGTATTTGCGGCGATAATCGTCGCGTGCGCAAGGTGAACTTTCGCGGTGCCACTGGGGCATACCGGATCGTCGGTCGCGGCGGAACGACCTATCCGTCCTTCCAAGTCGATGAAAATCTGTCCCGAGCGGGTGTGGTGCGACGAGCCGTCCCCGTCGCCGGGGCTCGCTGGCGTTTGGGGCCGGCCATTCCTGAGCGCGATCTCGACAAGATCACCGCGAACGACATCAGTCATGCCGCGTGGACGGCCCCCTGGACCGGCTCAACGCCCGATCCATGCCAGCCATAGGAGAAGCAGATGCCGCAATATCGCCTCTCCTTATTCGGACGCCAGCTCAGCATCAGCTCCGACAAACCGTTCACCGATTCCAAATGGGGCTTGCTCAACAATACGGTCACGATCAGCCTCAGCAACGTGACGGGTGCTTCCGCGCAAGTCCGGATCGCGCTGACCGGCACCTTTCCCTTCTCGCCGTCGGTCAACATCGACGTCACGTTCGCCGCCCGCATAGAGGCGGGAACGCTCCTGCTGCAGGACGCCGTCTCGGTCCACGCCGGAAGCATGACTGTGATCAATGGTCCTGCGTCCGACCCTGCGTCGACGCAGCCGGGCGACCTCACGACCTTTGCCATCGGCACTCCCCAGCAATTCCACGGCGATAGCGCTTCGGGCTTCGTGATCGTGCTCGACGCGGCCGCGGGCCTCGTCAACTACCTGCTGCAATTCGGGAGCCTAGGCCCACTCCTCTCACCCATTGGAGATTATCGTTTCGCCGATGCGTGGATCGCCTATGATCTCCCGGCCCAGCCGAAGGCTGAAATCGCTGCCTTATATGGGCTGGTTGGAAAAGCGGAGTTCGAACTTGCCGACCATGCCGACAAGGCCAGCCGTCAAAGACTGGCCCTCGATCATCTGCGCAAGGCACGGCAGCCGGGGCAGCCTTGCCAATGGAGCCTGCGCCTAAGCCCGGACAACGGCTATCTGCTCATTGGCTCGGACCGGCTCCGCAAGAGGGGACCGGGCGCAGACCCTGTCCTGTACCAGTTCGCCATGGTCAACGGCCGGATGTCGGTCGAACAATGGGGCGAGATTGGCAATCTCAGCTCTCAGCATACCTGGCGCCCACTGCCAGGCTTCGCGCAGGCTACCGCGCTGGCGCTCCGAATGACGGACGAGCATGGCCTTCCGGTTGCCCTGTGCGCCGACGAGGCCTTGCATATCCGCCACCGCAAAGGGGCGGCCGGTCGAACCATCGACAGCCTTGTCCTGACGACGCCGCAGCAATCCCCAATGCCGGTGCTGGTCCGTGGGCTGGATATCGCCGCGTTGCACGAGGACCGGCTCATCGGCCTCGACACCAGCGCTCCGGCGTGGATGACCGACAATGGCGTGCCGCTAGCCCCGCAGCCGCCGCTCGAGCTTCATGGTCTCGCCCGCGGTCTACGACTTGCCCGCGGCAGGCCGACCGGCCTCCAAGGCTACAGCGCCAAGCTTGCCACGACGTCGGCCCCCGCGGCATCGGGCCCGGAGCCGTCATTCGAGCTCGCAGAGTTGCATCTCGACGAACCGGCCGCCTGGCAGGCTGCGCTGCAGATGCCCGAGCAATCGGTTTTCGAAGGCAATGATTCAGAATTGCGCGCATTCGTCGCGGAGCGCCGCGCCAACATGGATGGCGGCGGCATTATCATGCCGGTGATGGACACGGGCTGGGCGCTGGCGAACCTCCTTGATGTTGGCGGTACGGGCACGCCCGGCACCGCTGTCAAAACCATCGTTACGCGACTCTCCAAACTTGACGGCCAGTTCAGAGAACCGAACCCCGACACCGATCCGGCACCAGACCCAGATATCCGGCGGATCGTTGGGCAACCGATGCTCGAGGCAAGCGCCGCCGACAGGTTCGCGCAGACGGGTGGAGCGCGGGGGCGTGTTCCTTCGCCGCCAGATTTTCACCGGGTTTTCTCCGCGCTCAATCTAACGGCAGTGCAACCGGCCGCCACAGCCCTGGCGCTTCCGGAATTGCGCGCGATCGCACCGGCCGCCCCGCTCGCGCTGCTCTCCACTGCCCGCGTGGCCACTCCCGCGCCTGAGCCCACGTTGCAATATTTGCACGGCGGTGCGCGCGATGCGGCCGCGCCGGATCGCGTCGCCGCCGATCGGGAGGCAGGCAAGCCATTTGGCGACCAATACACAAAGTTCGCCATCGGATGGCTCCAACCCACTGCCGCGCAGGCGCCCTTGTTCGAGGCGCTCCGCACCGCGATGAACCTCGATATCATCACGTTGGCCGATGCGCTCGCCGGCAAGATGTCAGAGGAGGCGCTCGCGCGCGCGGCTCGCCTCGCTGAAGACGTCGCCGGAGGCGCACTACGAGCTCTGTTCTCCGGCGACGACGAGCTAGCCCAGCTCGAAACCTTGCAGGCCTGGCTCGAGGTCACAGCGCCTGACGAGATAGTCGCTGAGATAGCCGACTATCTCACCGATCCGGCAGACGCCGATCCGGCGCTGGGATGGGTCGCCCGCTGGTTCATGGCGCCGCCCGATCAAGACCTGTTTCGGCGCATTGCGGGTCTCTTCACGACCAATAGTGATTGGTTCAACAAGACATTCCCTGGCCAGGCCGGTCAATATGCTCAAGCGCTCTTCGGAGGCTTGCCGATAGCGAGCCCGGCGACGCTGAAGGGATTTTTGACCGACCTACTCGACGGGACATCGTCCGATTTCGCGGTTTTGCAGCAGCTCTGGACGGCCGCATCGCCAGGAGATCTTGGGTCGCTTCTCACCCAGTTGGGGATTGATCCCAAAACGGTTCAATTTGATCGCATCGCCAGCCTCTTTGCAGGTCTGCGCGACCGGCTTGGCCCCGTGCTTACCAAGGACGTGTACGCTCAACTCCTTGCGCTCAAGGACGACGCCGCAAAGGTGCTGGCCGTCTTGCAAGAGGAACTCCAGCGCGATCTCAAGCGCCTCGCGGACATCGTAGCCGATCCGCCGGAATATTTCGTGATCAGCCGCAGGCTCGGGGTGATGCCCGCAGGGCACAGCGACAATTTGTGGAGCCACGCGTTCGATGCTTGCCGGCAAGGCGTCACGCCCTGGCTCTGGTTTCTCGATACCGACACCACGATCATCGTGAAAACCGGAAACCGTCGTTCGATGGCGGAGGTACTCCGGGAAGCTCATGCCGGCTATCGGCAAGCGGACCGCCCCAATCCTCTGGCCTTTCCCGACGGCGATCTCGAGGGCTTCATCTCCGCGCTGGAGCCGGATGTCCGAGACAAGCGCGACTGGATTGGCGCGTTCATCATCCGCCCGACGATTGATCTGTCCCAGGATCATGTCGTCAGCACGATGACCGGGCTCAACACGATCGAGGCGCTGTACGTAGCGCTTGGGGGCGGTCGTCCCGAGGCCGGCGTCGAAACAGGGGCCGACCTCGACGTCATCGCCCGCGTCCGGAAATCCGCGCCGGCGCCGGATCCGGCCGACAAGGCTTCCGCGCGCGACGCAGACCTCACGCTGGTCAAGTTCGACGTGACGATCCGCAACACGCAGATCGCGCAAGGCGAAATCGCCTGTAGCCTCAACCTCGTGGAACTGTTCGGCCAGACCGACAAGCTTCAGTCGATGCTGATCCAAGCGGTGATGCCGCCTGCCAAGGCCGGAGACAAGGCGAGGACATTCGAATTCGGCTGCTATTTCGACCAACCGCTTGTCGTCGATATTGGAATTCTCTGCGTCAAATCCGTGGCGTTTCGATCGCTCAAGGCCGTCAAGCACGGTGGCGACGTCGCGATCGATATCGATGCCGACCTCGCCCTCCAATCGGGTGGGCTGCCGATCGACCTGGGCAGCAATCCGCTGATACGTCTGCAGGATTTTCGCATCCGCCTGCCAAGCCTCGGGCCCACGAACCTTCAGATGGGCTTTGCCCGAAGTGTCGCTTTCGATTTTCCCGCAATCTCCATTCGTCTTCCATCACCGCGCACCCTCAACCTGTCCGCGCTCGATATCATCCCGACCGGCCTTGGCTTCATTCGGCTCACCGCCGCCGATGCGCCATCGGCCGGGCTGCTGGATTTGAAATCCCGCTTTAAAGGCGTGCCAATACCGGGCTTCAATTTTCGCCTCGAGGATCTGACGGACGGCGATTACAGCCTCCCGACCGTAAAGCTCCTTTTGGACCTCGGAAAGCTCCCGGGCCTGGGCGGCGGCGGCTCCTTTCAGCTTGAGCTCGTGCTCGGCATACCCGTCGTTCATGGCGTACCCGACTTTTCACGCGTTTTCGTCGGGATCGGCGGATTCGAGGCCGATCATCTTAAAATCGATCTCTTCAGGCTCATCACCTTGGAGATTGAGAAACTCCTGTTTTCAACAGATTACACGGCGGGCCTGAAGCCTGCCAACGCGAAGAAGGTCGGCCTGCTTCTCGCCGAAAAGATACGCCTCAAGATTCTCGACTGGTCTCCGCTCGATGACAAGGACGACCTGAGCTTCGCTTATATCAACTACGCAGACCCGCGCGGGAGCGCCGACAAATCATGGCTTGTGTCGCTCCAGACGCGCAACCCGCCCGACCGCTTTCTTCAGATTTATGGCTTGGTGCTGGCCAAGGGCATCGGGTTCGACCAGAAGTTCTACGATCTCCTGCTGGGAAGCCTCGATAGCGCCCAATCGGTAGTGCCCGGATTCATCGATACCAAGGCAAAGCAGATCCGGGCGGATGTCAGTGGCGATCTTCCCTGGCTCCTGGCAATCACCTTCGGGTTGCGGGGCATTCTGGACCGCTGTGCGCTCGTGCTGCAGGACGGGCGATACTACGGCATTCGGCTCTCCGCGCCTTGGGTGCGAGCCGTCTTCGATCTCGACAATCTCTCGCTCGCCTACATTCCGGGTCCGACGCGGACCCAGGATAAATTCCGGATCGCGACGACGATCCCCGCTCTGAACGTGATCGCCAACATGCGGTCGGGCGAGGTGGCACTCGAATGGGCGGTCAACCAGGACTTCCTGGTCGATGTTGGTTTCCCGTGGCTCGATAGCCAAGGCTACAACTGGTTCCGAGCGTTCAGCATCCCAGCCGGCGCATACGAAGCCAAGTTCGGCTTCTACTTCGAAAAGCGCACGCACATCGAGCCACAGGGGCAGTCGGTAACCTTCGGCGCTGGATTTGCGGTCTATGTCGGCTATTTCTTTGGGATGGGGAACAGCGTCGCCTGGCTGAGAGCCGGCATTGGCGTGTTCGCGGTGCTGCAAGCGCAGCTGACGATCGACCTCTCGGCACGTGTGACGAGCGTGAGCGACCTGCCAAACATCGTTGAAGGCGTGGTTATTACCGGGGCGATCGGCATCTTCGCTTATGGCGAGGGTGGCATCGACGTCTGGGTCCTGTCGGCACGCTTCCGGGTTTCCGCCCAAGCCTCAGTCACCGTTACGATCGCGGTCGTCCGCGGGCAGCCCACCGCGCTCACCTACACCGTATCGCTTGCCGTCGGATATTCCGCCTCGGTGCAAATCGGCTGCGGCATCTTCAGTTGGACCTTCTCCGTCTCCGGAAGCCTTAGCATTCCGGTTTCCGGACAATTATTGCTCGGATAGCGCCATGCCAGTCGTCCTGATCACAGCCGACATCTTCCACATGGGCGTCTTCAAAGGACCGGCGGCGCCGGCTTATCCGAAGACGTTCGATCAGGAAGGCGACCGCGATGGGTTGTTTCTGATCCTGCAGCCGCTGATCTTTACCGGCGCTACCCCTCTGGCAACGCTTGATGAAACGGTCTGGCGGCACCAGCACCTCAGTGATTATTTCACTGCGACGGGCCCGACACTCGGAAGCGCCGGTACCCCCGTAATGATGGGATCGACCGCAAATCTCACCGGGGCAGGCTGGCCAAGCCGCGGGGACTGGTTGGCAGCGGCAGCGACCGTGCCATTTCCGCCGCGCACCGCCTTCGATCTCGAACTCGCTATCACCAGCGACGGGGATGCGGCGCCGAGAATCTGGCGTTACAGCGACGCCATTCCAGACTTCGTCACCGCAGCAAATCCGGCGGCAGGAGACCCTGGCCTCCTGCTCGATCGGGCTGACTGGCCTCCGGTCGCGATCCAGTCCTTCATCCAACCCAAAATCGACGATTTTGCCCTGCTTCGGCCGAAGGATCAGGCAGAGGTGCGCGATTGGCTCGTGAGTGCGATTGGGCGTCTGCGGCCCGACAAGTCAGACCCGCCGCTCACGCCATGGCAAACGAACATCAGGAACAGCTGGATCGTTGGAGATCCCGTATTTGGCCCGGAGGATCCGGCCAGCTCGCCCGACGCCCAGGTGACGCGCTGGCGTAATCGGCTCGAAAGTGCGCCGGCTCTGACGCGTAGCCTCTATAAGGCGTTCATCACTCCGGATCCGGATGCTCCGGCCGATCATTCAAAGCCCAACGTCATCTATTTCGAGCCTCCGCGCTTCAAATACGGTCCCGACTGGTTGCCGCAACCCGAGATATTGTTTCCAGACGTCGGCGGTCAGCCGGTCCAACGCGGTTCCTATCACCACCTTCTGTGGGAAGGCATCCGCGCTCAGGTTGCCGCAGGCCCAGATCAAGATCAGAAAACGCGCGAGGCTCTGCACCGGCTATACGGTCTGGGCGAGCGGCTCCGTTGGCTCGATGCCGCCCGTCAACAGTCGCCCGACAGATTCATGGTCCTCGACAACCAGAGCGGCCGTCTTGCGAACGGACTCGGGACCAACGCTCAATCGCTTGCCGGGCAGGTTTTCCGGATCGGCGATCTCACCAGGCCCATTCGACAGGTGCAGATCAATCGCTTCCTGATCAACGGAACGGAGCCGGTCTGGCAACCGACCCAGCAGGCGACTCCAGCCGGCGGGGCGCCCACGCAAGCGGCGGCTCGGACCCAGTTCGCTCAGGGGATGGTCGCTTTCTCGGACCAGGTTGCGGCGCATGCCGCAGACACATTTGAGGTCAAGATCCGGCCAGATCCGGCCAATCCCGATGGGCTGATCATGTTTCAGCCGAAATTGGCGACACTTCTTCCCGAACCGCTGGGCCAAGGCTTGGAGCTGCCCCGCAGCCTCCTCGACAATGCCGAGCGGCTGGGCGCGACCGAAACACCCTGGAACGCGCCGCGCCTTGTCGTCGAGTATCCACCACGCACCGGGTTGAAAATCGACGAACTCCTTGGCGGCAGCCAATTTCTCGACGGCACCGGCAGTCGCCTCACGAGCATTTTCAAGACGCGCATCAGGCTGGTGCGACGGTTGCGGTTCGGCGCTGGTCACGCTCCCACCGGAGGATCGACTGCGCCCTATATCTATGATGTCGCGATGGCCGAGGCACTCGCGGATGACGAAGCAGCGCTCGTCATGGCCGTCACGGCCGGCGATCCGGCACAGGTGCGCCAGCGCGTGCTCGCCCTGTGGATTCCGCAACAAAATGGTGCCGCCGCTGTCATCGCTCTCACAGCGCCACTCAAGCGGCTCCCGCCCGATGCCCTCCATCCGCTGCCGATCATGCGCATCACTGACGGCTCAGCGATCGATGTCATCGACCAGGCGCTCAAGAATCTGCCGCAGGCGCTCAAGTCCGATCAAGGCTTCGCGGTGCATCTCACCGTTGCGAACCTGCTGCCCAGTGACCCGTTCAACGTCGTTCCAAGCGTACCGAATGATCGCAAGCTGGTCGGCCTAACGACGCGCTTCACCCTGAAAAGCGGCCAGTCGGCCGATTTGCTCGCGACGCGCCTCGAGGCGGCCTTCGATCCGCCTCCGCTCACTGCCACCGATCCGGTCCTTGTCCACTTCGCCAACTTCACGAAGCTGCGGGTTGCAAGCCTGTTCAATCAAAAATGGACTTTGCTGACCTATCCGGACGCTCTCGCCCCATTGCGCACGCCAGCAGACCCGCCGCTGAACCCGGGCGATCCGCCACCTGATCCAATCAACGATCCCCTCAACGCCGGGCCCCTGCGGCGCGCCGCCAAGCCCTTTTACTCGTTCGCGCTCGTCCATCATTTTGATCAGGAACTCGATGACGGGTCCAACGATCAGGGCGCGACAGCCAGGACAGCAGAGGCGAACCGCTATAGCTTCGTTTGTGCAGGCGGTGGCGCCGGCAGTCTCGGGGGCTATATCGAGCACCAGTATAGCGTGCGGCTCGCGCTTGCGCCGCAGACCGCACCGGCCGTCGCTGTCTACTTTTCGCTGGAGCACCCGATACGAAACTGCGCGGACGTGCGGAGCGAACTCCACACGCCCGCCTCGCGCGCCACTGGCTCAGAGAAGCGCCAGACCATCCTTCTGCTTGGCTACTCCTGCGACGTTCCTCACAATACGCTGACCCTGTCATTCGACTCCGCCTTGCTGCGCCAGCTCTTTGCCAACACCTGGGGCGGCACCACCCAGCGGAACCGGCTCGACGGCTATCGGCAAATCTATGAAGCCTTCGCGGATCTTCGCATGTCGCTGGCCGCCGGTTTGCTAAAGCTGCGGCTGGAAGCATGGGTCTTCGACAATAGCTTAGCAAACCCGCAGGCCGCCGAGGCCCCCGATTTCCTGCGCAGTATGCGCTGCCTCGGCCGTGCAGAACTGACAATGAATGCGATCGCGACGCTCGCTCTGGACATCGATGCAGCAATCGCTTGCGTGCTGGGCGCCGACTTCAGTGCCTTCACCACGAACGTCGATGCTCTTGCCTCCGGCAATGCAACGTTCCCGCCGATCCATCCTGTGCCGCTGAACGACCCGGCATGGCGTGACGAAGCCGGTCAAGCTTTTGACCCGTCGACGATCATGGCGAGCGCTCATGTGGTACGTGCCGGGCTCAACGTTACACGCCCCTCAAGCGCGCCGCCTTCGGCGAACACCGCAAATGGACGCTATTTGCCCTTGCCGCTCTCCGATGAACTGCGGGCAATGTCCCTTTGGTCTCCGGCGGCGGGGGCGACAGGATATGAGGGCCTCGCCGTCGCCGCAAAGACGGAGCTCCAAGAGCTCCTTACTCCAGGCAGCGAACTGTTCCAGCGCATGAGTTGGATGATTTGCCGCGACCGGATCGATCCGAACGGACAAGCGGCCTTTGAATCCTCAATGCAACTGCATTTCGGCCAGGCTGCGTCCAGCCTTTTCGTCGCGCCGCAGAAGATGCCGGACATCCGGCTGGTCTCCGATCTTTACTACACGCCCTTTGGATTCCTGCCGCTCGCCAAGCATCCAGATCTGTCGGACATGCTCGTCACCTTCGAATTCGCCTCGTGGTTATGCCGCTTAGTGCAGGCGATCTTGGACGGAACATCGTTCCCCGCGCTTGCGCTCTCGGCTCCGGTTTCCGCCCAGGATGCCGAAGCCGAACGCCAAGCGGTCGAGGACCTCGTCAAGCTGCCCGGCGGGATTGCCGACCAGATCACCGCGTTGGTGCTTCGCGTCGATGATCCGGGCGCCATCGACAAGACTAAAGCCGATGCCCTCTACCAGCGCGTCAACGGCTTGTTGCAGCGACTAGATCCAAACAGCCCCGGCGACTTCCGATCCGCGCTGTCTGCCCGGTTTACCGCGACTCCAGCCGACTTCGCAAACCTCAGAGGCGTTGGGATCGCGCTGTTCGATCCCGATCGCTTCAATACTGGGCTTTACAGCGTCAGGATCAACAAACGGGTTCGGGAAGACCTTGCCGACGCAAACGCGGTTGGCGCGCCGAGAAGCGACGCAGACGATTTTCACTTCACCGCTGTTCAGCGCGATACAGCATCCGGCCTCCGGTTCGTCATCGATGGGCTCGACGAAGCGACCTACGATGCCGAGTTCACGATCGAGCAGAACCGCTATCTGGAAAATGGCGCAATCATAGGAGACCATCGGGACGTCAGCCTTCTCGGCGAGGAAAGAATGCTCGGGCCTCAACTCAGGGTCGCCTTGCGAGGGGATGTGCAGGCGCGAACGGCAGAAGATGTCATCGAGGCGGACCTTGATCCCACCAATCCGGCGCGCCGGTATCAAGCTGATTCCCCAATGAATGCCTGGGCACAGGACCCGCCAGCGGCAGCGACCAACAGCCGTCAGCTCGAAGTCAACGCGGTTCATTTCAACCCCTCATGGCGCATCAAACGGGGCGGGTTCGTCACGGGATGGCAATATCTCTTGCCGTCGCGGCGGCCGCCAAGCCAACCAGTGATCGTCACCCCACGAGCGGTAGCGGGAGCGATACCGGATCTTGACCCCAGAGTGTCGACGATCCGGGTCGGTCCTGGCGAAGACCCGACCAACCCCGCCATCTTTGTTCCACGCGCCACCGATGCACTGAAAAAGCGTAAAACGGTTATTGTCGATTTGGCAGGCAGCAAGGCGGGCGCCGCGGCGCTCACCTTGACGGCAGTTGACGGCTATCGAGCGGTCGTAGGCCAACCTGCAATGTTCGCGGGCTGGCAGCGATACGACACCGTTCTGGCCCATCACTATTTTATGATTGAGGCTGATCCAGATGCGACGCCTGCGGACATCACCCAGGATGACGCGATTCTCATCGAAACATCAGCTGACGAGGGGGCCGTGGCCCTGCCGGTTGCGCTTCCGCGCAGCGGTGGCCTGCAGGAGAGTGCGCTCTACGCGTGGTTCTGGTGGGATCGGCTTCGCAGCGTCTCGGGCGCGAACGCGCAGATGCCGGCAACGCGCCCTGACCTCGACACGGTGGTCAACGAACTTCATCAAGCGTTCGATTTCGATCGCATAAAGCATACTAAGGGACCGAACTCACTGTTGCGGCCAGCGGACGCTTCACCGTCGCTCGGTGGCGTCTACAGCTTCTTTCCTGATGCGACTGGTAAGGGCTACATCGTGCCGCCCGTCGCGCCGACCTCCGACGTAATTGGTGGTGTGGTCGCCGTCGATATCATGCACGTCGACAGCGACCCGGACGTCAACGGCCAAGTGGTTCGATATGCAGTGCGCGTGACGACCCTGGAAACGCCGCTGACGCGAACCCGGGTGCGTCTTCGCGTTCTTCGCAACTATCGTGATGTCGACGCCGATCTCCACAACGACATCGCCCAAGCCTTTCTCATGACCTCACCATTCTCAGAATGGAGCGAACGGACCGACCGCGCCGTGAAGCTCACGCCTGCCGACTTCATCGCGATGCGCGCGGAGCGTGGTTGGACGCTGGACACGAGCGTGAAGCTTGCCGACTGGCTTTCGATTGATACCTCCAAGCCAGCAGGGGACCCATCCCTGGTGAGGGATTTTGGTCCCGTCCTTCAGACCCTGATCCGCGCCACCACACCCGCCAATCCGCAATGCCGACTCTGGGGGCCGGAGGCGGAGAATGAAACGTGGCGCATTTACGGCGTTGTTCAGGATGTTGGACGCGACGCCCATGTCATCTTGAAGGGCGGAGATCTTGATCGCTCTGAGCGTGTGCGGCGTCAAATACTCGTGGCGAAGTCAGGGGCAGGCCCGGTGACGTGGAGCAGCGTGGGCGATCTGACAGCCGCACTTGACCGGAAAAAAATCGTGTCGGCACGCTTCGAGATCTCGTTCGTATGGCAAGATAGCAAAGCCCGCACAGTGATGGAGCTCACGTTTCCGGTGCGGTTCGCGCGCACGTAGAAAGGTAAACCCGATATGAGTGATATTGATCCGCCTGATGACGATTATGACGAAATGCTCGACGGATGTTCGGGCCATGGTGACGTCGGCACCGTCGTCCCCACGCCTGACAGCGCCCTGCCGCAGATTGGCGCCGTCGATCGCTCAGGGCTTGTCGGATTTTCGCTCCAGTGGTTGGGTGACGTGCTACGGACGGCGGGCCTCAACGTTGCCGAGACCCAGGGGTGGAAAGCGCGCGGTCATGGGGATTTCGGTCCAGTCCGCGGAGTGTTGTGTCACCACACCGCCGGTCCATCGGCTGGTAACATGCCGAGCCTCGATACGCTCATCAATGGCCGCGGCGGAGCGCATCCCCTGAGCGGGCCCATCGCAAATCTCGGCCTTGGCCGAGATGGAACTTACTACACGGTAGCGGCTGGCCGGGCCTATCATGCGGGCGGTGGAAAGTGGCACGGGATCACTAACGGAAATTCGTCCCTGATTGGCATTGAAGCCGAAAATACGGGGCTGCCGAACGATCCTTGGCCACGGCTCCAACTCGATGCCTACGCCCGCGGCGTGGCTGCGCTCCTTTCTCATATTGGCGTCGGCGTCGACATGTGCGCGGGCCATAAGGAGTATGCGCTACCGCCCGGCCGAAAGGATGATCCTGATTTCGACATGAACGCGTTCCGCGCGAAAGTGGCAGCTTTAATGGCCTGATGGTCGTGCTCGCGAATCGCCACAAATCGCACTAGCATCATCCCTTCGGGAGTGCCGTTTCCTTTGCTGACGCTCGACCCAGCGGACTGAGATGGCATAAATTGTGCGCTTGTGACGGCGATAGCGCCCTGCAAATAGCATTATGCTTCGTTCGCTTGTTCACGGAGGCCGATATGATCTCGATCACGATCCAGAATGGTGATGCCGCCGACGTCTTCGTCACGGTGACCGATAACAACACCGCACCTGCGAGCGTCGTTATAAACAAGCAGCGTCTGAATTATGCGAGCGCGCCCGTCGCGCTTCAAATCACCGAGAACGCGGCCGGACGGGGTAATATAGACTGGGAGGCAATCCGGTGCGATGATGCTAAGGTCACCAATCAGTCGAATGCGACGCCGAGTGATGGCGATCTCGTCTACGTCAGCGCGGTTTGAATAAGGCGGTTATAGCCGGGAATTCACCTGCAATTGTGGGCCTAACCGCCGACATTATTGCAGGATGGCGGTGTGGTTACGCGGATAGCCATTAACGAGCTATTGCACGGGCTTGCTCTGACACCGTATCGCATAGGTTTTCCGCTCGCGTCTCGGGCTCAGGCTTTTCTCCATCGATGAAATTGGCCCAATCTCGCATCACCAGCCGGCGCTTCAGAAAAGCATCTCCACGCCGATATGCACGAACGGTCGCGTCTCCGACCTGATGGGCAAGCGCTTGCTCGACCACTGTCTCGGGGTGACCAGTCATCTCGCCCAGGTAATCGCGGAAGGCGCTCCGCATGCCGTGAACGGTAAAATGGCCGAGTTTCATCCGCCGCAGCATCATGCTCATAGCCATTTGGGATAATGGCATGCCCCGCTTATGTCCGGGGAAGACGTAGCTGTCCGGATCAGTGTCGCTTCCCTGTGCCTGCCGCTCGAGAAGCGCGATCGCCTGCTTCGATAGCGGCACGCGATGTTCGATACCCATTTTCATGCGTGCGGCGGGGATGATCCAGATTCCTTCTTCGAGGTCGACCTCCTCCCATTTCATCTGAAGCGTCTCACTAGTCCGGGTCGCGCATAGGATGGTGAGTTCCAGAGCCCTGGCGGCTGGCCCGGCGCGCTTACGGAGTGCGATGATGAAGTTGGGCAAATCGGAGAATGGCATCGCCGCGTGGTGCCCGGTCTTCAAGCGCGCCCGCTGCGGCAGGAAATGAACCAGGTTGCCTTTCCAACGCGCCGGATTCTCCCACGGGCCGACGATCAGCTTCCTGGCGCGAGCTGCATCAAGCACACGCTCTATGCGTCCGCGCAGGCGGCCGGCAGTCTCGGGAATCTTCTGCCAGATCGGCCTGAGCACCGCGATCACATCATCTGTCGTAACCGCGTCAACGCGCATCTTGCTGAGGCGTTTGGCATGAATGCGCAGCGTGTTCCGCCACTGTTGGCGATGCTTGGCATTCTTCCATCCGTCTTCGAGCGCGTCGATAATCTCGTCCGCGAACGTACCGAAGAGAGGAACCTCGGCAGGCGGGATAATAGCCGCACGAGCAATGGCCGCATCCCGCTCGAAGATCGGGTCTTTGCCGTCGGCCAGTTGCTCCCGCGCCGTTAACGCCTTGCTGCGCGCATTGGTCAAGCTGACCATGGTGGTCGAGCCAAGCCCCATCTCGCGGCGCTTGCCGTCGCGCTCCCAGGCAAAGATCCAGCGCTTGGAGCCATCCTTCCCGACGATCAGCCAGAGGCCGCCGCCATCGCCATATTTGCCTATGGTTTTCTCGGTTTCGACGCGTCTCGCGTTGAGCTTGTGAATGGCACGTGGCACTTGAATTCTCCGGTGCTCGGGGCGCTGCGCGTCCCGGTTTCCACCCCGGTTTGAACTTGGTTTGGGATGAATGAAGGCGAACCAGTGCGGACGACATCTTCGATCCAATCCCAGCCAAGTCGCCGGGGCACGGAGAGTTCTACAGCCTTAAGTGCTTGATATTAAATAGCCCTTTCGTAGCCGTTTAGAGCACTCCCGCTCCGCCAACGGCCTTTCCGGAGCGGTCCGCAGGAACTGCCGGAATCGATTTTTTCCTACGGTTAGGTTTTATTGGCCTACTGCCGTGTGGAGCCAGTCCATTGCCCGATCGGC
>Ga0068856_100001322_pt1 | contig 26103 bp, 16 predicted proteins | sample KBSCornC62_FD_66595 | JGI IMG/M metagenome (GOLD analysis project Ga0068856, IMG submission 66595) | Corn rhizosphere microbial communities from Kellogg Biological Station, Michigan, USA - KBS Corn C6-2 | ecosystem: Host-associated > Plants > Roots > Rhizosphere > Soil ... | reverse complement strand
TTTCAGTGAGCGCCAAGGGATTTAAGAAATGGGAAATGGCGCAGACCAGCCTGAATGTCGGGGATCGAAACCGCATTTCTCCGGTTCTTGAGGTTGGCCAGCTCAGCGAAACGGTTTCCGTATCGACCACCTCGGAAGTGCTGCAAACGGAGACGGCCGCGACACAGACGATCGTACAGATGCAGCAGATTCGCGAGCTGCCCTTGGCCAACCGTAATCCGCTTACGCTGGTTGCGCTCGTGCCCGGCATGCGCTGGGACCGCACACAAACCGGAGCGGAGAGAGCCACGTATGTACAAGGCCAAGGGCTACGCGACAACAAAACGGCGTTTCAACTGGATGGCTTGAACTCTAACGCGCCGAGCGATGAGGGCGGCACGGCGATACCGAACGTCGATACGATTGCCGAATTCAACGTCGAGACCGGCAATTTCAGCGCCGAGAGCGGCCGCGACCCAATACAAGTGCGCATGGTCACGAAGTCCGGAACTAATGAGTTTCACGGCGATGTCTGGGAATACCTTCAGAACGATATTTTCAATGCAAGAAAGACGTTTGCGGTAACGAAGAACCGTGTCCGCTACAACCAGTTTGGAACGGATATAGGCGGGCCAATTATCCACAACAAAACATTTTTCTTCGGAAGTTTTCAGGGAACCACGATCAGCAACGCCAGAGTGTATAACAGCCTTGCGGTGACGCCTGCCATGAAGAACGGAGATTTCAGCGCGTTCTCCAAAGTCATTAAAAATCCGTTCAACAATGGCGCGGCCTTTCCGGGGAACAAAATTCCGGCGAGCATGATCGATCCATCTTCGAAATATTTCCTTCCGCTCTTTCTGGAGCCGAATTCATCGGATGGATTCTTTCGAGCGAATGCATCGTCATCGGACAACACCTGGGAAGGAACGCTGCGGATCGATCACCAGATTACCGATGCGCAGAGAATTTATGGTCGCTATGTAAACGTTCGCGAGCCTCGCACCGTGCTCGGTTACAACCCGGTACCTTCCATCACGGGCAGCGATGAGATCAAACAGCAGAACATTGGTTTGAACTACACCTGGACGATGTCAGCAAACACGGTACTTACCGCTAGTGCGGGGACTCTGCGCACGAACGAAACGTATGCCAATCCCAATCTTGGAAAGCAGAATGACACGCAGTTGGCCGGAATTCAAGGCTTTCCGACCGCCGGGCGGGAGGCATGGATTGGTCCTCCGGATATTACTTTCAACGGGGGCAACGGATATACCGGCATCAGTTTTCCTGGGGGCTACGGTGTGCCTGGTTCGATCTGGGGAAACAGCTATAACGTGAAGGTTGGCGTGAACAGGATTGCCGGCAATCATACAATGGCGTTCGGATTCGAGTATGGAGATTGGCGCGCGCTCGCGTCGCATGGGTCCGCGGCGCCCCGGGGTTCGTTCAACTTCGGCAACCTTTATTCGAACGATGGATTTGCAGATTATTTGCTAGGTCTGACGTCGGCAAGCACCAGAAACGATCCATTGAAAGATTTCGGTATCGATCGCGCACCCTATACAGCTCTGTATTTCAACGATTCCTGGCGTGTTCGGCCAAATTTGACCCTTACTCTGGGGCTGCGCTATGACCGCTACCTGGCGCACCACAATGTGAACGATGTGGGCAGCACATGGGATCCGGAGGTCAACAAGGTAGTTGTGGCAACCAGCTCGAGCGGCCAGCCGAATTTGAACGTCTACCCGGTAACTCCTTTTCTTGCTTCGGTAACAAAGGATCTCTGGACTACAGCTCGGGCTGTCGACTATCCGGACGGTCTCTACCAGGCAAACGGGAACTGGGCGCCCCGCCTTGGGGTCGTCTATCGTCCTTTTTCCGGGAAAGGTTTTGTGGTTCGCGGCGGTTATGGCATTTTCTACAACAGCTTTAGCGGAAACCGCGGAGCGTCGATGCTGAACGTCCCACATTGGGCGTTGGAGTCTCGCACTCTCAGCACATCGACTCTACAGCCGTGGGAGACATTTTGGCCGAACGATCCTACGCAGTTTGGACCTTTCCAGGTCTATGCGCCGATTTACAATGTGAAGCCGGCGAGGACTCACGAATGGAATATTTCCGTACAGTCGGCGCTTCCATTTAAATCGGCGCTGACGGTTTCGTATGTGGGGACACGGGTCGACGGCGATTTTGCCGCCAAGCAATACAACGATGCACCCATAGGATTTCATGCGAATATTCAGGCGGATAAGCCGCATCCGGCTTTTTCCGGCATACAGATTTATCAAAATCTCGGCCGCAGCTGGTACAACGCGCTGCAGACGAAAGTGGAAAGACGCTTCTCGGCGGGAATTACCTACAGCTTTGCGTATTCATTCTCGCGGAGCATGGCGGACGGCATGCCGGATTGCGAAACGTGCGGCCTGCTTTCCTTCTCGCCCGATTGGTACAACCGCGGACGCACGTCTTTCGACTATCGTCATGTCCAGTACGCCACCATGGTGTGGGAGCTACCGGTCGGGCGTGGAAAAAAGTATCTCTCGGGCATGAATCGTTTTGGTGATGCTGTGATCGGCGGATGGCAGCTTTCCTTTACAGAGCAGGCGCGCTCCGGCCAGCCCCTGAGCATCAACGGCGGGCCTCCTAATCTGGGTAATGGCGTGGGAACACGAGCCGACATTGTGGGCAATCCTCATCTGGCGAATCCTAGTGCGTCGCAATGGTTCAACACCAACGCCTTCGCCGTGGCGGCCCCGTATACCTTTGGGAACTCCAGCATGGGAATCGTAGAAGGCCCGGGCGTGTTTTACGTGAGCACCAGTCTTGCTAAGAATTTCCACATTACGGAGCGGAAATACTTACAGCTTCGCGGCGATGTGTTCAATATCCAGAATCGAGCGAATTTGGCTAACCCGACGAATCTGGGCAGCACATCTGCGACTAAGACCGACAGTAACTTCGGCCGCATTACGGATTCGGGCGATCCACGGTTTATGCAGCTATCGATGAAGTTCGTCTTCTGATGGCACCTATTTCGCGCCGCGGGTTGTTGCAAGCGGGCGCTGCGCTCGCGCCGGGAATCGCTGTTCCCGCACAGATCGTCCCGCCACCGGAGCCAGCACCAGTGGCCGCCTCGACCGAACCGAATGCTGAGATTGCTGGGCTCTGGTGGCCTGAGCAGCGCAACGTCTGGACCGCAATCGGCTGGAAAGACCACTATTTTCGCTTCAACGTTGTTTACAACGGCGCGATCATTTGTGAGCCATGCCCGCATTTTGCACCGGTTCGTCCGAATGCTTTGCGGTGGAAAGGGCAAAGCTTTCAGCTCACGTTCATGCCCACAGCCGACGGCATGCCTTTGCCGTTACCGGCGCAGCAAACCCAACTCTGGCGTGTGGATGGAGGCCAGGGCATTCAGGGATGGGACTCAACGCATGCAACGCCTTTGCTTTGGACGGAATGGCGGCTGCAGGAAGGGTTGGTCATTCGCCAGGAGATTTTTTCGCACGTGGCCGGCGGCCAAGACGTCGTCACAGGCATAGAGCCTCACTACGCCTGGGTCAACCTGATTGTCACGCATGTTGACGAACTGCGAGCCGGGGCGCAGCAGAATTTTTCGATTCAACTGAGCCAGGTCTATTACAAACATGTCGAACGCTACAAGTGGGAAGACGGAATCACCATCGATGTCGATCCGCAAGCGGTTTCGTATACCAACACGCTTCGCCTGGAAGACGGGACGCGGCTCGTCGAACCGGACAATAAGGTTCGGCTGGTTGTTCTCCCGCATTCTGCCGGCAAGGTGAAGTTCTCAGAGGTTCATCCGGATAGCCGTGTGTATGGGCTAAAGATCCAGCTCGACGCCAAAATTGGCGATCGGGTGGATCTGCTTGTCCCGATGCTTCCCGAAACGAAAGGGGAAGTTCAAAAGGAATTAGACTTGGGCCGCGAAGGGGCGCTGGCGGAATGCGATCGCTACTGGGCGAAAACGCCCGCCAAAGCCGCACGGGTACAAATTCCAGAGAAGCATATCCAGGAAGTCGTTTCACGAAGCGTGCGATTTGCCGAAATCATCGCGGAGAAGGATTACGTTAACGGCGACTACACGTTTCTAACCGGCTCCTGGGGATACGACAATCTTTGGAGCACGCCCAGTTCCATGACAAGCTTCATGTTTCTGGATCTGCTGGGTTACTTCGAAACCGTTGAGCGGCATGTCGAACTGTTCCGGAAACATCAAGGCTCCGTGAAACCGCCGGGTCCGTCCTATCAACTGCATCCCGGTTATTTCAGTACGCCGAGAACATTGACGGCTTTCGACTGGCTCACGGATCATGGCGCGATTCTTCACCAGGTAAGTACACACGCGCTGTTGAGTGAAGATCAGAGCTTTGTCTCGCGCTGGACTGAACCGATTGTCAAAGGATGCGATTTTATTAAGGATTCGTGTGCAATTACGAACCACGATGGCGTTCCAGGATTGCTTCCGCCGGCTGTTGCAACCGATGAAATTATTCCCACGCAGGCGGTTTACAGTCTCGCCTGGCACTATAAGGGCTTGCGATCGGCGGTGCGGCTGTTGAAGAGAACCGGGCATGCTCGCGCCGGTGAATTCGACGAATTCTCGAATGGATTCAAGAGCACTTTTGTAAAAGCATTTCGAGAGCGCTCAGCTTCGGTGCCGCAGTGGACGGACGCATCCGGGGTAAAACGGCCCAAGCCGCCTACAACTCTTTCCAGTAAGCCGATGCGCTTCCACCCGTTCTCCGATGCTTTCTATTTGGATGGCGGACCGATGATTCTGGTCTGGGCAGGACTTCTGCCGGCGGGGGACGAGCTGATGCGCGCCTCCGTCGCCTTCTTTCGCGAAGGACCGGATACGCAGCTCTATGGGTATCGCTCAAATCCGCTGGCCCGGCCGATTTTGGTTCACGAGATCTCGACATGCGAGCCCTGCTATAGCTGGAATATCTTTCATTCCTGGCAGCTTGCCGACCGGCCACGCTTTCTGGAAGGGCTCTACAGCCTCTTTCTCGGATCACTCTCGAAGCAGACCTATATTGCCGCCGAGCATCGACATGGCATCCAATGCACGCAATGCGCCACCTACCTGGCGTTCAACCTGGCGCGGCTGTCGGTGATTGACGATGAGATCGTCGAGAACGAATTGCATCTTCTGCGCCTGTGCCCGACGGCTTGGCTTACTTCGACAAGCGACAGCGTATTCGAAAAGATGCCGACACTTTATGGCCTAGTGAACCTGCGTTTTCGGCTATCGGACGATAAGAAGACTCTATCTATTGTCTTCAGTGGAGACTGGCGTGAAAAACCGTCGAAGATCATTGTGCACACGCCGCCGCTGGGATTGGAGCACGTCATCGTGAATGGAAAGCGCCAACCTGCGCGTACGCAAATTCTCATCTAAATAACATGCTGCGAAGAACGTTACTACAATATTCGGCGATTCCCGGTCTGGCCCGCCTCAGCCTGCAAAAGTCCGCGGCGGCGACGCCGAGTTCCGGCGTGCGCGCGTGGCTCGAAACCTGTCTCAAGCGCGTGTTTCCGAATACTGCGGGCGGCAGCCGGACTGAGCTGCGGCTGACCTCGGCTCGCAATCAGCGGGTTTCGTTTCAGGTCTGTGTGCGCAACGAGACCACCAAACGCGCCAATATCGAGTGCAACGTGTCCGGCGCGCCGGACTTGCAGGTGCAGGTTCGGCGGGTTGGATATGTGCCGCTGCCGCATCATACGACAGATGTGCCGGAGTCCGATCTCGACGGTCTCGGATGCGTACCTGGATTGGTTGCGGATCCGCTGTTCCCTGAACAAAAGACTTCTGTGGGGCCATGGGAGACTCAGTCGTTTTGGATCACTGTGACGGTGCCCGCGGAGGCGTCGCCGGGAAGCAAGCAGCTTACCGTGCGAACGGTTGCGGATTCGGCTCCTCTCGAAAGTCTCACGGCGCACATCGACGTGCGCTCGTTTGTTTTGAAACCACGTGATTTTCCGGTGTCGCATTGGTGGCATGCCGATGCCATCTACGAGGCGTACAAGATAGAGCCTTTTGGAGAGCGCTGGTGGCAGCTCGTGGAGATGCACATGCGCAACATGGCGTCTCACGGGTCGAACACGATGATCGTGCCGCTGTTTCATCAGCGTACGGAGATCGTTCCGAAGCCTTGCCAGTTGCTCGGTATCAAGTCGGCTTCACCGGGACATTATCAATTCGATTGGGCGCCGGTGGCGCGCTTTGTTGAACTGGCGAAGCGGAACGGAATCGAATATTTTGAATTCCCGCATTTGTGGCTGTATTGGGAAATCAAATATCCGATCCATGTTTATCAGCGCGAAGGCGATCGTTGGAATTTGCTCTGGCCTGCCGACGCTCCCGCTACGACCGGCCCGTTCCGCGTATTTCTCGAACAGTTTCTGCCCGGCTTGCACAAGTTTCTTACGGAACAGAAGCTGATGGAGCATTCCTTTTTTCATGTTTCGGACGAGCCGCGAGGCGAAGCGATCGAAAACTATCGGAAGGCGCATGCGCTCCTTACGGAACTCGCTCCCTGGACGCGCGGCAAGGTTCTCGATGCGCTCAGCGATATTCGCTACGGAAAAGAGGGCCTGGTCGATATTCCTGTGCCACTGCTCCCGGCCGCCGAAAAATATCGAGAAGCGAAGATTCCGCATTGGGTTTACTTTTGCACGGCTCCGCGCGGGAAATATCTGAATCGGCTATTCGACACGCCGCTTCCGAAAATCAGGATGGCGGGCTTCTTGTTCTACCGGCTGGGCGCAACCGGTTTTCTTCATTGGGGCTATGACTATTGGTTCAAGATGGATACACAGCAGGTGCCGGATCTTTTTCACGAAGGCGCCGGCTACGCCTGGCCCGGCATTCCGTACGGCGACCCCTTTGTGGTGTATCCAGGGCCAGACGGCCCCCTCGATTCCATTCGTTGGGAAGTCTTTTCCGAAGCGCTGCAGGATTACGCGCTTCTTCAGTCCGCCGGCATTGACCGCAACTCCGCTCTGCTTAGTGAGTTGAAAAACTATTGGGATTTTCCAAAAACCGAAGAATGGATCGAGCGGACGCGGATGGGGGTTCTGGACGGCGCCGCCCGCGCTTAGAGGCGTGTCTTAAGGCCGATTGCAATCGGCCGCAGTGCCAACCTGCCCCACATGGCAGAGGTCTCAAACTCCGTTATTGGGCATTCAGCCTGCGAAGCGCTACCAATCAATCCTATATATGTAGCCCGCTCCGGGGCTATTACTGTAAACACCGGGCGGTGCAATTCCGGCGTCACAGTAATACATTTTGCCCTGGTACATGTCCATACCGTGCGGATCGGGATCTTTTCCTTTTTCGAGCGTTACCACTTCCAGCACGTGTCCGTCGTTGATGTCCTGCTTTAGAAAAACGTAGTCATTTGAGTAGCCCACCCACATGCCAGGCGGATCCCAGGCCAAGCCATGCGGACGCGTCAAATGCAAAGGAAATCGCTCGCCCACTTTGAAGGTGAGCGGATCGATGCGAACGACGGCATTCCACTTGAAGCACGTGATCCAGAGAGAATTGTCGGCATAGAGAACGCCGTGGACGCCGCCGCCATCCGGCACCGGAAACATTCCGATCGTGCGGCCTGTATCGGGATCCACCTGCACAATGCGGCCGTACTTCTGTTCATTCGGCCTGGGCAGGCGCCCAATCGGGCCGCCATTTGCTCCCATCCACAGGTAGCCGCCGCCAAAGCCCATGCCGCTGGTGTTCGATGATTCGGTGTCGAGTTTCTTCAAGACGGCGCCGGTTTTCCAATCCAAAAGATATGCGCGATCGCTGATTTGCTCGGCGACCCACAGACCTTCGGGAGTCGCGGCGAGAGCATTCGGGTTGCCCTCCGGCGAGCGGAAGAGACGGGTAACTTTTGCGCGATGCGTCGGCGGCTTTTCGGAAGCCGCCAAAGGCCCGGCGAGAAGCGACAACAGAACTGAGCGTCTATTCCAATTCATGATTACTCCCCAGCGTGTAAACGTTCCGTGATGGATCGGCAAGGATCAATTCTGCCGGCTAGCAGTGCCGACAGCAGGCAAAGGGCGCAAGCGACGATAAATGGTGAGGTCCATCCGAAGGCTGTCGCCAGATAGCCAATCGCCACGGCGCCGAAAGCTCCTCCCAAATTGCCTAGCGTATTCATGACGGAGGAAACCGAGCCGCTGTAATTTCCTCCGATATCGATGCACATTGCCCAAGAGACGGCGACGGTCAACTCGAGGCCCGCAAGCGCAATGGTCAGGCACACTATGGCGACCACAGGACTGGTGGCGAGCACTCCGGGAAGCAGCGCCAATCCGGCGATACAAAAGCCGGATCGCCAAACTGTGAGACGTCCGGTGCGCAGATCCTTCCCACGGGAAACTAACTTGTCGGACCAAAGGCCGCCTATAACGTTCGTAAAGGTCGCTGCCAGCAATGGAATGCTGGCCAGCCCGGATTTGAGTGCAGTGAAATGGTGCGCTTCCCGCAGGTAAGTAGGAAACCATGCCAGATAAAGCCAGAGGACCCATCCGTAGCAGAAATAGCACCCGCTGAGAATCCAGAGGTCGGAACTTCGAAGAATGCGAGCCCAGGGAACGGCGCGGTTTGTGCGTGGAGCGGTCGACGCGCTTTCCGGCTGTATTACCTTAAGCTCTTCCGCATTCACTTTCGAATGTCTGGCAGGCAGATCGCGGTAGTAGCCATACCATGCGACTGCCCAGAGAAGACCCACGGCGCCGAAACCGAAGAACACCGGTCTCCAACCCCAGATCGAGATCAAAATGACCACGAAAAGGGGAGCAATCGCCGCGCCGAGACGTGAGCCAGAGTGCTGAAAACCTTGCCCAAACGCGCGCTGGCGCGCGGGTAGCCAGCGGACCAGCGCTCGGGACCCGGCCGGGAAAGCGGCGGCTTCGCCCATTCCAAATAAAAACCGGGTGAGGCCGAGCGATACGGAGTTGTAAGAGAGACCAGTGGCTGCGGTAAAGATCGCCCACCACGCCATGGAAATACCGAGTACGAGCCGTGAACCAAACCGGTCGGCCAACCATCCGCCGGGCACTTGAAACATGGCATATGACCAGTTAAAGGCCGAGATGCTCCATCCCATCGTGATTTTGTCGAGGTGGAATTCATGCATGATTCTAGGAGCGGCAGCGCCAATCGCTCCGCGCTCCATATACATCATGAAAGCCATCAGGAAAGTTAAGCCCAGAACGTGGAGACGGACACGGCTAGCGATAGTATTCGACCGAAGCCCGAGAGCGGACTGAGGACCGCGATCCGTTTTGGTGCCGAGAGGCAAAGGAAGTCCTCCTTGCGCAGCGATCGGACGCTACATTTTAGAGCCCGCCGGATGTCCAGCGAAGCGCAAACCCGGTAATTGTCTTGCGTACGAGAGCCGAAAATTCGGGCTCGGGAATGGACCGGAGCGCCTCCACAATGGCATAGTGCTCGCGGCCCATGGCTGCGGTCAGGGGGCGCCCGCTCGCCAGGACGACGAATGCGAAAAGCGGTGCCAGAAGCCGTTCCAATGTCTCGGCGAGGAAAGTGTTTCCGGATAGACGCCAGCAATATCGATGAAACGCGACATCACATTCCAGAAACTCACGCCGGCTTCCACGCTCTCCAGCAGCCACTAAATTATCCGCAAGAATTTTTAATTCGTCGATGTCCGCGGGAGTTACCCGAGAGCGCGCCCATTGCAGCGCCAGCGTCTCCAGCTCAATCCGCAGCATATATAGCTGGCGTACTTCCTCAGTCTCAAACTTGGTGACGGAGCTGCCCTTATTATTTACGCGGCGCACGAAGCCCTGGTGCTTCAGATCGATGAGCGCTTCGCGAACGACGGGCGTCCCGACGTTCATTTCGCGCGCGACTTGCCGTTCTACGATCGAATCGCCGGGCTTGAGCTGGCCGGAAAAGAAGGCGTTCTTCAATGCCGCGGTAACGCGTTCGGTAAGCGGAATGGGCTCTATATGGCCGAACACAGGTCCGGCAGGAACTGAATCCGTTTGTATATCCGAATCGTTAATCGTTTGATTCATTTCTTTAAAACGAAAATCTATTTGACCCGGTTTCCGGCGATGTATACGGCGTGAATGGCGCGAGTATTCTTGATGTCTTCGAGCGGGTTTCGATCCAACACGATCATGTCCGCCCATCTGGATTTTTCCAGCGTTCCCAGATCTTTCGCACCTAAAAATTGGGCGGCGTTTCGAGTGGCTCCGGCAATTGCCTGCGCAGGTGTGAGGCCGGCTTCGACCATCAGCTCTAATTCCCAATGTTCGAAATAGCCGGGAAAACGACCGGGCGGTCCAGCGTCTGTGCCGAAACCATAGTGGACGCCGCTATCGACCAGCTTCTTCAGATTTTCCTGAGCGGTCTTCAGAAACTCGGGATAGCGTTTCAAATGCGGATCGGAAGAAGCTTTTTCGCGATAGGCGGAACTCGATAGAGTATGAACAACGTCGGGCGCCACGCAGCAGGTGAAAAACGGGTCCTTCAAAAATGCGGGCGTCTGCGCATAAGCGAACATCGATGCTTCGCGGCTTAAAGTTGCCGCCATTTGCCAGGTGGCATGGCGTTTCATATTCGCGATGAGAGCCTGATCGACCGGCTTATCCCGCACGCTGTGAGCCAAACCATCGATGCCATAGTCGACGAGCCGCTTGGCGTCTTCGAGATAGAAAATATGCGCTGCTACACGCAGATGATGCTTGTGAGCACTCTCAATGATCGCTTTTGCCATTTCATAGGGCATCTTCTTCTGGGCGCCGAGGTGGTCGTCCATCCACAGCTTGATCAAATCTACGTGCTTGGCGGCCTGGGCGGCGACGGCGGGTTCCACTTCCGCGATGGTGGAGATGCCCTGATTGACGCCGGGTACGCCGCCGTATCCTCCCTTGAAGACAAATCCTTGTCCAGCTGTAAAGACGCGGGTTTCGCCGGGCCGCCCGGTGGCTCTCTGCCGGTCGCGTATGGGAAAAATCGAATCCTTGTCGGTTCCCATGCTCACCACGGAAGTGACTCCGTAAGAGGCGTAGGTCTTCAGATTCTTTTCGACGTTTTCCGGCGTGAAGAACTTCGCGTCCTGTGTGAGTCCCTGGGTAGTGCCAAGATGCACATGAAGGCCGATCATCCCAGGCATGACGTATTTGCCATGAAGATCGATGGTCTCGGCGCCGGACGGCGCGGACAGCCGGCTTGCAGGCCCAATCCAGGAGATGCGGCCGTTATCGACGAGCATGGCACTCTTGGGGGCCGCGGCGCGGCCAGTGCCATCGATCAGAACAAAATTCTTGATTGCTTTGACTTCCGCGTGCAGCGCCGCGGTCGAGCACAATAGGAGGAGCAGGAATTTACTTTGCATGTTCCGCCGCGACGGGAGCCTCGGACGCTTTTTGATGAATGGCGTCCATAAGGATGCGTTTCCCGCGTGAGGTGTTGAAAATGCCGCAAGAGCAGAAGCGCGAAAGATACGTCACGGCCTCTTCCGGAGTGCGGCGGCCTTCTTTGACCCAATCGATCATTTTGCGTGCTAACTGATGGCTGATCATCCCATGACCGCACATGGTAGACAGCATCAGAACCTGTGAGTTTGGGAGCTTTTCGGTCTTGCCTTCGAATCCGAGGGAATAACCAACGCTGTGGCGCGGTATGCCCGCATAGTGGCAGCACTGTTCGGCGCCATCGATGGAAGTAGAGATGTTGACGCTGAGACCGAAATCTTCTTCTTTGATGCGCTTGACGAAATCTTCCGCCGCGGGCTTGTTGTCAAATACCGCCGCGCAGGTAGTGGGAGTATCCAATCCCCGAATTACCGCTTCAAAATCGGGTTTCACATCGCGCTTCCAATGCGACAACGGATTGACGTCCCGCGAGGGCCGAAGCGCACCGCCGTGGCGCGCGTCGCCGAGGTTCACAGGTTTATATTCCAACGCGATTTCCAGAAAACGGCGCAATTTCGGCAGCGCATCCTGGTCGTTCTTTCCCTTGCTCGCGATAGCAAATACGACGTAATCGTCGCGGAAGCTCTCCGCGTTTCCAAAACGGTGCAGAGTGTTCGTCATGCAGTTACCTTTTCAGGCGTCATTTGAACAATTTGAGCGGCGTTCAGGCGGCCCAGGCCAATATTCGTTTTTGCGCGCTCGAGCTTATATCCCAGACGCGCGAGAATCGGCTCCACGATTTCATCCTCACCCGCGGAGTCGCAGCGAACGCCTACGCCGAGCGCCACCACCGTGTCCAGTTTCTTTTCTACTTCCCATACCAGGCGGATAATTTCTTCGGCTCGCGAGACCGGCACTTTGATTTCGACGATGGCTGACATTAACTTTTCGCCGAGAATGTCCGGCCGAATCGTGCCGGTCGAAACATCTGTCATCAAAGAGGTGATCGGGTTCTTTTTTTCAAACGCCACGCCCGCTCGAGCGAGCGCGAAACACATTTCTTGTACTTCGTGCAGCCGCACTCCCACGGCCGGCCGGCCGAACTCGATGGTAAATCCGACTTCTCCGGTCTGCACGCGGCCGCTGACATCGTTGGTTTTGACTTCTTCCGTGCCGCGGCCTTCCACGCCGGTGGACTCGTGGGGCACTCGTGGGTCGGAAAATGCGCGCCGCACGACGCGCGGCCAGGTTAATTCGTTGGGCTCAAATGCAGCCGTGGGACAAACGTCCGGTTCCGGATCGAAGCGAACGCGCGCCCACTTCAAAACCCGGCGCACGGTGCGCACCAGGGTTGGATTCAAATGCTCCCGGCTGAGGCCGTTGTAACAGGCGTAACATTCGACGCATTCATCGTCATCGATTTTGGCGCGATTAGTGATCGGATCTATGTAGATCGCTTCCATGGGACAAACATAGGTGCAGTTGCCGCACGCCACACATTTTTCAGGGTTGATCCTCATACCGGGAGAACCTCGCGTTACCGTTAAATGATATATCAACGATTACCGGAGAACAATGGAGAGCTGGATACCTATTGTGAGAACGACATTGATATACGTCTCTGCCGCGATGCTGTTCTCAGTTCAGGCGGAACAGGACCACAGAGCCTGGAAAGACTATGGCGGCGGCGCCAATTCATCTCATTTCAGCGCGTTGCGGCAGATCACGAAAGCAAACGTACAACAATTGCGCGTGGCCTGGACCTATCCGACCGGAGACGATGCATCGTATGTTTTCAATCCGATCGTTGTGGACAACGTGATGTACGTCCTTGCCCGGAAAAATTCGCTAGTGGCTCTCGATGCGGCGACCGGAAAAGAGATCTGGATCCATGAAAATTTGCCCGGTCTGACAACGCGGGGAATCGCGTATTGGGAAAGCCGCGATCGAAAGGAGCGGCGGCTCATTTTCGCGATCAACAACTACCTCGAAGAAATTGACGCCCGGACCGGAAAGTCCATCCTGACCTTCGGAAAGCGCGGTCTGGTGAATTTGAGAGAAGGATTGGGTCGCGATCCGAAGACGGTCGTGCGCATTCAATCCAATACGCCCGGACGTGTTTTCGAAGATTTGATTTTGCTGGGTTCGGCGCCCGGAGAGTCGTATTTGTCGCCGCCTGGAGATATTCGCGCCTATAACGTCGTTACCGGCAAACTAGTGTGGACCTTCCATACCATTCCGCATCCCGGTGAACCCGGTTATGACACTTGGCCGAAAGATGCGTGGAAGTACTCTGGCGGAACGAACACGTGGGGCGAAATCTCGTTGGACGAAAAGCGAGGGATCGCGTATTTTCCGACGGGCTCGCCTACGTATGACTATTACGGCGCCGATCGGATTGGCAGCAACTTGTTTTCCGACTGCCTGCTGGCGCTGAATGCACGCACCGGCAAACTGTTGTGGTATTTCCAAATGGTCCACCACGATCTTTGGGATTATGATGCAACTTCGGCTCCTCAACTCCTGACCGTCCATCATGGCGGCCAAACGATCGATGCTGTGGCGCAATCGACCAAACAAGGCTTTTTGTTCGTGTTCGATCGTGTTTCGGGTAAGCCATTGTGGCCAATCGAAGAGCACGCTACACCGAAGAGCGATATGCCGGGAGAGCAGGCATGGCCGACGCAGCCGTTTCCCACCGCACCGCGTCCATTTGCGCGGCAACGTATGACCAGCGACGATATTAACCCGTACATTCTCACGGCGGAAGAACGCGCTCGCTGGAAAGAACGGATAAAACATATCCGGAACGACGGAATGTTCACGCCGCCTGGTCTTTCCGAGAGCCTGTCGCTACCGGGCGCCCGGGGAGGATCGGATTGGGGCACGGTGGCATCAAACCCGAGCCAAGGACTGCTGTATCTCACGACCCAGGATTGGCCTACCATTTACAAGCTCAGCATGGAAGATCCTCTCCGTGAACGCAGCAGCTCCAGATCGGCCGGAGGACATCAGGACGGCAGAGACATCTACGAGAGGCGATGTCGAGGATGTCACGGCGCGGAAGCAGCCGGGTCGGCATCCGGTCCGCCGCCGCTTATTAACATTGGGCGGCGGCTGGGGCCGAGTGCTTTCCGGCAGGCGGTTCGCGGCGGCCGTGGGGAAATGCCGGCATTCCGGGACCTGGATAGCTCCTCTCTTGACGCACTGCTCGAATATCTGGATAAAGCTCGCAGGGATGAGCCGAACAAGACAAGCAATCGCGGAGGTCCAGTGGTTGCGTCCGGAGGCGCTCCGGGAGGACTCGAGATTCCGGAAACGGATGGAGCGCACTACAGTCCACTCGGCGGTCCGCCTTATCCTGCCGGTCTAAATCCGCATTTGAATCGTTACTATACGGGCTGGGGTCTCTATCCCGATCAGCCTTTTGTGTTCGGACCTCCTTGGTCGTCGCTGGTTGCTTACGACCTGAACGCCGGAACCATAAGATGGAAGGTCGCTTTAGGGCAGGATGCGGTCGCCGCCCGCGAAGGAGCGCAGAATACGGGCGCTTTCATGGCGGAGCGCCATGGAATTATCGTCACAGCAACCGGCTTGCTTTTCGTCGCTGCATCCGACGGCAAGATCCGCAGTTATGACGCGGATACCGGTGACGTGCTCTGGACAGCTGATCTGCCTGCGGGATCGGAGGGAATTCCGGCCATGTATGAAGCAGGCGGCAGGCAATATCTGGTTGTTCCGGCCTCATCGCGAATCAATGCCGGTGGCGGGCACGGGACAAGCGGTGATTTAGCGGACTCGACCCGGCCCGGCGTGTCGGCATATGTTGCATACGCGCTGCCATAGCCGATATTTGATTTATCATTCTATTGACATCGCGTCAAACCGGCATATAATCTATCATCGTTAACCCAGTCCCTGGGGAGGGGTGCTCATGCAGAACCGATGGAATGTGGCGTTTGCGGTTACAACGATGTTATTTGGCATGCCGCTCCTTGCCCAGACAACGGCCGGCATTAACGGACTAATCCTCGATTCGAGCGGCGCGTTGATTCCCGGAGCGAACGTTGTGGCGACGAATCTGGAGACTGGCGCCAAACGAGAAACCGTAAGTAATGACAGCGGCGCATATCAGATTCCGCTATTACAGCCCGGGCCTTACAGTATCGCGGTAAGAAAGCAAGGTTTCAAGCAAGTTACCCGCGAGATCAGGCTGGAACTGAATCAGGTGGCGGCAATCGATTTCAATATGGAGACGGGTGCGGTAAGTGAAACCGTGGAGGTCCAGGCTGTAGCGCCGCTACTCGAGCCGAATACGTCTTCGGTAGGGCAAGTGATCGAGACAAAAGCAGTCAGCGACCTTCCTTTGAACGGAAGGAACTTTGCGCAGCTTGCGATTCTCGGTCCTGGTGTAACGGGTGTGGGGTACGCGGCCTCAGGCACGATCGGAAGCGGGACCAGGCCGGACGATATGCGGCCGGGTACCGAGCTGTTTTCAAACGGCAACAGAGAGCAGTCCAATAATTTCATGCTGGATGGCGTCGATAATAACTTCCGGCGCAATGGGCTGATCACGCTGCGGCCCTCAGTCGAAGCGGTGCGTGAATTCAAGATTCAGACCAATTTGTTTCAGGCGGAGCAGGGCCGTAATCCCGGCGCCACGGTCAATGTAATTACGAAATCCGGATCGAATGCATTTCACGGCAGCGTCTACGAATTCTTCCGTAACAGCCAGCTCGACGCGAAGAATTTTTTCGCCAAGCCCGGCGCCCCGAAGGCCCAATACCAACAAAACCAATTTGGAGCGAGCCTAGGAGGGCCGATCCGTCGTGACAAGCTCTTCTTCTTTGCAGACTATGAAGGCTACCGCAAAAGGCAAGGCACCTTCGCCTCCGTGAATACGGTTCCTACTGTGGCGATGCGCAACGGAGACTTCTCCGCGGTTCGTCCCATTTACAATCCATTTTCCGTACATCCGGCACCAGGAACAGCGAGCGGTTATGCGCGTGACCTGTTTGCGGGAAGCAGAATTCCTGCCTCGATGTTTGACACAGTGACCAGCCGGCTGATTCAGGCTTACCCCCTGCCAGATACTTCGGCTCTGGCGAACAACCAAGTAACGAATCCCGTGCTCGGTCAATCGTGGGACCAAGGGGACATTCGCGTCGACTACAACTTAGGCCCAAATACAACAGTTTTTGGACGCTTCTCGCAACAGAATACGTTGACCTTGCCTCCGTCGACCTTCGGATTGCGAACCATTCCAGGGTTGGATGTACCTGTCGGGCTCGGGAATTCCACTACGTATGCCGGCACGAATGACCTTGTCGCACATCATGCGGTTGTGGCGGGTACGCATGTGTTCAGTCCGACGCTCATTCTGGATGCGCGATTCGGATATGGGCGTTTCCATTTAAATGCACTGAAGGACGGCGCGTCGCCAGGCGCGGATTTGGGAGAGAAGTTAGGGGTGAAGAATTCGAACCAGGGTCCGTTTTCTTACGGGCTACCGATTTTCTCGCCGTCCAACTATTCCGGAATTGGGGGGCCGGCGGCGCTACCTACGCTTCGGCTCGAGAATACGTTCAACCCGAACGTAACACTAACTAAGGTGTCCGGAACGCATACGATCAAGTTCGGAACCAATATCGTTCGCCGACAGATCATCGATTTTCAGACGAATCAAGGCGACGGGCTCTTTAGTTTCGATCCGACTTTCACATCGGATCCTAATAATACCGGGAGAACCGGCGATTCGATGGCGAGTTTTCTATTGGGTACGGCGTCCGGAATCAGCCAGGACTTTCTGCTCGTCTGGCCCGGAATCCGGACCATAGAAATTGGATCGTTTATACAGGACGATTGGAAAGTAACCACGCGTTTGACGTTGAACCTCGGGCTGCGTTATGAGTACACTCCACCGCCGGTTGAGGTGCATAATCAATGGGCGAATACAAATCTGGTGACCGGTAAACTGCTGCTCGCCGGAGTGAATGCAGACCGGCAGGTTGGTGTCCAGAACGATGGAAATAATTGGGCTCCTCGCTTCGGATTTGCTTATCAGGTGCTGCCTCATACGGTGATTCGCGGAGGATTTGGAATTTTCTACAACACGCAGGGAAACGGTTCTGCCCTGTTTCGCCTTCATCGGCAACTTCCGTTCGGCCCAAGCTACTCGGCGACGGTAGATCAGTTTTCGGCCACTCCGGCACGTGTGCAAAACGGATTGCCTCCGATACCACAAGTGGATATACAGACGTTGATTAACAATCCAGCCGGAAATTTCAATATAGTCCCGCCAAATTACAAGACCGGTTATGCGGAACAGGGTAACTTCGGAATCGAGCAGGAAATTCCAAAATGGCAGTTAGTCCTGAAGGCCGCCTACGTAACCAATCTGGGGCGGCAGGTAGATTCTAATTTCAATATCAATACGCCGGATCCTGGGCCTGGCTCGCCGGCATCCCGCCGGCCGCTCCGGAATATTCTTCCGAATGTTGTCAATGCGACCTACGGCGATACGACTGGAATCTCGAACTATCATTCTCTTCAGATATCAGCAGAACGCCGGTTCAGCAACGGACTCGGGTGGCTGGGTTCCTATACGTATTCCCACTCGATCGACAACGTGCCGCTGCAGCAGGGAGGAGGAGCGGACGGCCCGATGCCGCAGGATATCCGCTATCGTTTCCTGGATCGCGGAACGAGTGGATTTGATATCAAGCACCGTACTTCGCAGAGCGTGATTTACGATTTGCCGTTCGGGAAGGGAAGGCGCTTCGGAATTTCGAACTCGTTTGCGAATGCGATCTTTGGCGGTTGGCAAGTAAATGGAATTCTTACCGTGCAGAGCGGTTTGCCGTTTACGCCAACGCTCGCGACTTCCGTTTCCAATGCGGGCGGGAGCCGGCCGGACCGTTTGACCTCCGGCGAGATTGCGACTTCTACCATCACACATTGGTTCGATACATCGTTCAACACGGCGGGTGCGGCTTGGGCCACGCCACGTCAGTACACGTATGGCAACGGCGGGAGGAACATTCTACGAGGGCCTGGCCGAACGAACCTGGATTTCTCGGCGTTCAAAGTGATTCCAGTGACCGAACGGTTCCAATTGCAGTTTCGCGGTGAGTTCTTCAATATTTTCAACCACCCTCAATTCGATCTCCCTAACGCAACAATTGGAAGCGCGGCGGCGGGCGTGATATCGTCCACCGTGGGCTCGCCTCGGGATATCCAGTTGAGTCTGAGGTTAACGTTTTGAAGCTCGGAGGCAAACCGGCGGGAAGGATTTTTATTGCCCTCGTCACTGGCTCAGAATGCGCACGTAAGAACGATCGATCTCCGAGATTTTGCCCGTTCCGGCCATGCCCATGTCGGTAGCCAATTCGCTCTGCAGAATATTCATTACTTGTACAATGCCGGGTTGCCCAAATGCGATCAGGCCCCATAGATAAGGCCTTCCTACGCCGATAGCTGTTGCGCCGAGAGCGAGCGCCTTAAAAATATCCGTGCCACGCCGGAAACCACCATCAACAAGTATCGGAATCTTGCCGCTGGCGGCTTGGACACATTCCGGCAATGCTTTGATTGTCGATCCGGTTTGATCCAACTGCCGGGCACCGTGATTGGATACGATGACGCCGGACAGCCCGTGTTTTACTGCTTGCTCGGTATCTTCAGCCGTAAGCACGCCTTTGACTACTACGGGAAGTTTGCTTACATCGCGGAGCTGCTTTAGGGTGTCCCAAGTCGGCGTCGAAAACCGGCGCGGCCTGGGTGGCTCGCCGGCTGTCCAGAGAACATCCCCAGGCTTGTAAATCAGCTTGCCCTTCGCGTCCCTAGGAACGCCATTTACCTGGCACCAGTTCCGCACCAGGCCATTGTGCATGCTGCGCTCGCGATGGGATACCACATAGATATCGACCGTCACGGATATTGCCGAGCAGCCCTGATCTTTGAGCCTTTCCGCAAACGCCGCCATTTGGCTCTTGCTGCGGAATTCGGCTGCGGTGGTGTATTGCCACCATACTTCCGGCCCTTTGCCGGAGGCGAGCATATCTCCGACCAAACCCGACATAATCATCATCGAGTTTGCTGTACGCGCTGCCAATGCGCTCTCACGTTCGCCATTCGGTACGAAGCAGTTCTTGCCGCCGGTGACAGTAAGATAAATCGGCTGCTTCAGCTGCTTGCCGAATAATGTAATGGACGTGTCGATCTTACTCACGTCATTCCGAAGAAAGTGAGGCCGGATGATGAGGTTGTTAAAGTCCTCACGATTTGCGCGCAGGGAGACTTCGTCATCCGATCCTTCGTCCAGGTAGTCCCAGGCAACCGGATCCAGCTTTGCTTTCGCCAATTTCGCGAAGTCGAAGACGTTCACTTCTTTGAGCACCGGATCGGTGAGTTCGCTGTATTTGCGGTCGGCAAGAAGAGGAGAGGCGGCGACAAACTGCAAGAGGGAGCGCAGAGCTTGGCGGCGATTCACAAGGTAGAACGTTATCACAATACTGCAAAGGAGATCAATGATAGATCAAATAGTATTGCCATAAACCTGTTTGGCGTTCTAGTACATGATCAGTTCTCGCGTTCGCGGCCGGTTTGATAGAAAGCTTTCGACAATCTGGATCTGGAGATCGATGCTGTCTACGTTCTTCTCGGCGGCGTCGCTCACCGGCCAGTTGGTGCCGAAAATGAGCCGATTCTCGCGGAACGTTTTGAAAAGAAAGTCGAGTACGGCCCGATAAGGAGCCGCATCGGCGATGGGCTGAAATTGGGTTCGTCCTGCAAAAGCGCCGGTGACCGACTTGGTGCTGAGCTTGTGGATGTCTGAGACCTTTATATATAAGTTGGGAGCCGTCGCCGCGTTGTGCATGTCCGATTTCCAGGAGTCCTCGAGATCGAAGGAGGGCGCCTTACCCGCCAAATGGTCCATCACAATCGTGAGTCCGGGCACGGCGCCGTCGATCGAGCGCAGTACGGAACCCGCGATCCCCAAGGCATCGATCATCAATTTCTGCGTGGCGAGAAGTGTGAGGTTGGTTAATACATTGGGCCGAATGTTGGCAAAGGTATGGCTCGCGCCCCGCTCAAAAATTCCGCCGCCGATCCGTATGCCCTTCCATTTCCGGTCAGCGGACAGTTGCTGGACCTGTGCGGCAAAAGCGACGGGTGGTTCGGTGATATCCAAATTTCCCACGACACTCAGAATTTTGCGGTTTGCAGCGGCCGTTTCTAACATCCAGAGATTGGATTGGATAATTTTGCTTGGCGGCACACCGACGCTAGATTCGATCAATACGACTTTGTCGATCTTACGTCCGCCGGGTCGCGCATCGTAGTCGGGAAGGAGGCGATCCATTTCCAGCCATGGCATGCTGCCGCAGCACCCGCTGGGAAAGGTAGCGCTGTCGTTGACGGGCGGCCGGTGGCGCGGCAGTTTCCAAAGATGAACGTGGCTGTCTATGATGGGCATTTTCTGGAAAGCGGCAGCAACGCTTACAGCAGAGGCGGCCAGTATCTGGCGGCGTGTCCAGCAATTGTTAGACATCTGGAACTAAGATATGAGCATGGTACCTAAGGCGCTCCAGTTAGGAGCAGCTTTATTGGCTGTGACTCTTGCCTGCGCTCAGGAAAAGCCCGATACGCTGACTCCGAAGGAGACCTCCGATGGGTGGATCCTCCTTTTTGACGGCAAAACCCTCACGGGATGGGAGCCGCACACCACATTTGCGGCTCCGGCGACGGGCGATTGGAGCGTCGAAGATGGCGCGATTTCTTGTCCGGGCACAAGCGCCGGCTGGCTGGGGACAGACGCGACTTTTTCGGATTTCATCTTGAAGCTGCAATTTCGCGGGACCGAAAAGACCAACAGCGGCGTTTTCCTGCGTTCAGAGAAAACAGGACAACCTCACCAAACGGGATATGAGCTGCAAATCTGGGATCATCAGCCGGACGGTTACAATACAGGCAGTCTAGTTGGTTCGTTAAAAGCAGCTCCGGCTTCAATTATTGGAGGCGCTTGGAATAATTACGAAATTACCGCGCGCGGCGATCATTTCACGATCGTTCTGAATGGTAAGACAGTGCTCGACGCCAGCGATTCGAAACATGTTTCCGGCGTAGTCGGATTTCAATGCCAAAAGGGGAATCCCATTCAGTTCCGAAATATTCGGCTACTGCCGCTCAAGAAAGACTAATAGGGCGGCGGACGTTTGGTGAATTTGCGTCCAATTTCCGCGGTTTCGGCGCTGGCCGGTCCAACCATGACGCCTTCCTTAATCATGTCGATTACATCATTTGGAGTGAGCGAATTCAGAAAGGCAACATGATTGGCCTTGCAGGCGGCGAGGACCTTTGCGCGCGCGGCAACCATTAAGGGATCCTTTACTGCGGCCGGTGCCATTTTTCGAACGCCGAGCGATAGGGCCATATCGCCAGGACCCCACTCGGCCATGCCGATGCCCGGGACTTTAAGGTTCTCCTCCACGTTGGCCAGAGCGTATTTATCCTCTTCTTTGACACCCAGCAGCAGTTCGCCGTTCGGATTGAGCGGCCAGGGATCGGCTTTTTCTATGTATTCCTCTTGGGAGACGCCCCAAATCTCCGCCGCGGTTGCCACGCCATGAACGCCTCTGCGCCCTTCGGGTAATCCGTTCTCGCCGACGCCCTGGTGATGGACAGGAAAGCGCACCGCTTCCACAAAAGCGCGAATCGCGCCAGGAGTATCGGCGTGCGTGAGCATGATGCCGTGAACACCGGTCGCCAGCACTTGATTGAACATCCAAGCGTTGGCGTGTATGGCCGCTTCATCCATCCCGTTCACCGGCACGTTGACAATGACGGCCGGAGTGCGGTGCCCGCTGCGGTCCGGACCGCCGGCGACCAATCCTCGCATGTACTCCTGTAGGCCTTTGATGTCGTAGGGAGCGTGTTCCATGTCGTAGCTGATGTAGTCGGCATACGTCTGGGCGTCCTTTTTACCCTGCTCATATGTGCCGATGGTTCCGGAGTGCGATCCGGTGTAGTAGATCGGTTGTCGTTGCTCCAGAAGTTCGATTGCTTGATTAATCCGCTTTGGCCTCTGGGTTTGGGCGATCAGAATTGCGGTCCCGGCACCCAGTAATGTACAGATAAGCACCAACACTAACCGTTTCCAGGTGGTGTTCAGCACAAGTTCCTCCCCCTTAAGACGATGGTCCCAATGATCAGAGGCATGATATTACACGCTCCGCTGGCACGCAAGCCGATTGGACAGTCGCGCACACGGTTGTCGATGGATAATTTCTGCCAATATTCTTTTGCAATATGAGGGGCAAATGTAGTCTTACAGTCAGCTGGACATTCCATGAATACTTCGATCTTCGGGAAGGTTGTTGTTGTTACGGGAGCCTCCGCTGGTGTGGGCCGGGCGATCGTTGCCGAATTTGCATGCCAAGGAGCGCACGTAGGATTAATCGCGCGCGATAAGGAACGTCTGGAGGCAGCAAAGCGAGAAGTCGAACTGGCAGGTTCGCGAGCGCTTGTGCTACCGGCCGATGTAGCGAATGCGCGAGAGGTGGAAGATGCGGCGGAGCGTGTGGAGCGGGAACTCGGACCGATCGATATCTGGGTCAACAACGCGATGACAACAATATTCGCGCCATTCACCGAAATTACTCCCGAAGAGTTCGAACGCGCCACACAAGTCACGTATCTGGGGCAAGTCTACGGAACAATGGCGGCGCTCAAACGCATGAAACCGCGCGACCGCGGATCGATTGTGCAGATAGGCTCCGCGCTTGCATACCGTTCCATTCCGTTGCAGTCCGCCTATTGTGGCGCTAAGCACGCAGTAATCGGGTTTACCGATTCGATCCGCTCTGAGTTGATCCACGATGGCAGTAAGGTTCACATTACGGTGGTACAACTTCCGGCCATGAATACGCCTCAATTCAGTTGGTGCCGGACGCGTCTACCACGCCACCCGCAGCCGGTGCCGCCTATATTTCAGCCCGAAGTCGCGGCGCGCGCGGTGGTATGGGCGGCAACACATAAGAGGCGGGGCGTGTACGTCGGCTGGCCCACTGTGAAGGCTATTTATGGGCAGGAAATTGCGCCCTCCTATGGCGATCGTTATCTGGCAGAGCACGGCTATGACGCTCAGCAGACATCCGAACCTGTCTCGCCCGGCCGTCCAGACAATTTGTTTCAACCCGTGCCCGGCAACTACGCCGCGCATGGAGTTTTCGGCAAACGGTCCCGCAGCTTCAGTTTGCAAAATCTGTTCAATCTCTCTCCGTATCGCAACGTTGCCATAGCGACCGGCGTGGCGGCTTTGGCCGGAATGGCTCTGATCAGTCGAAAGGACAAAGGTTAGGGCGTTGCGAGCTAGTTTTGATTATCACGCCAGCGCATTTGGGGGTATGCGGTTTAGTATGGTATGACTACAAATCGGTATCCTGTTTAAATCGGAATGTCGAACAAGCCAGCGCAGGCCTTGCCCTCATTGGAGATCCGTACGGCGACTCCTTCGAGCGTGCGCGCAGTCAATCGTTCTATCATGCTGGAGTTGATCCGGCGTCATTATCCGATTTCGCGAGCGGATTTGGCGAGACTGACGGGAGTATTTCGAAGCAGTGTTTCCGACATTATCGATGAGCTGGTGTCAGAAGAACTGGTGGAGGAAAAAAAGGACGGCTCGAATCATTTGCGCGGCCGGGCGCCGCTGAATTTGCGGCTTAACGAAACCAGCTATCAGGTGCTTGGGCTGAATATACGGCCCAACTACTGCCAGTTGGCTTATGCAGGTCCGAGCGGGCACATTCAGAAGAGCCTGACGTTTGAGACGCCTACTTCGCCGAAGAAGTTGGTGCGGGCGGTGGAAAAGGCGGTTTCCGGATTGATGGTGGAACGCGGCTCAAAGACCGCAAAACCGTTTCAACGAATGGGAGTCGCAATCCCAGGGCATGTGGATGCCGTGAGCGGGCGGATTCTGTGGACGCCGACGCACAAAGAGCTGGCTGATTTCCCAATCACGGAAGAACTCAAGCTCCTGACGGGAATCGAAACGGTGGCCGATAACGATTGCAACGTCGGCGCGCTATCGGAATTATGGCTTTCGACGGAACGGAAAAAGGACCGCAGCACGGATTTCGTATTTCTGAACGTAAGCGACTTCGGTACGGGTGCGGGCGTCGTATTGAATGGGGACGCCTATCTCGGCCACGATGCGCATTTTGCGGCGGAATTCGGACATATGGTGGTGGAGCCGAACGGGCCACAGTGCCGTTGCGGCCGCCGGGGATGTTGGGAGTTGTATGTGAGCAATTGCGCGACGTGGAATCGTGTCCATCCGCGCACGCCGTTCGATGCGGTGCGATTCGAAGAAATGTTGGCGGATGCGCGGAACGGCGACGCACGCAGCCGGGAGAGTATTTTTGAGACGGCGCGCTATCTTTCGCTGGGCATTTCAAACATCGGATTCGCGTTTAATCCCGACGAGGTGGTGATAGCCGGCAGAATCACGGGGGTCTGGAAACTGATTGAGACGGCTGTGCTGCGCGGCTTTGACTCGCCGCATTTGCGCTACACGGTGCGTCCGGCGCGCCTGTCAGCCGACGATTCACTGCTCCACGGAGCAGTTTGCCTGAGCTTGCAGGAAATATTTGCCGGACCGAAATTTTGGCAGAGATGAATTTCGAGCGAGAGAAACCGATACAAGATGTCTAGCTACTTTTTGTCACCGGGAAAGCGCCGGTTACTGCAATCGCTCTCGACTGCAAATGGAATGATCGCGGCGTTGGCCATCGATCAGCGGAAAAGCTTGCGCCGTTTAATTGCGCAAGCGGCAGGGTGTGAACCCGGGGGAATTACGGACGAGCGGCTGGTCCAGTTCAAAGCGGCTGTAACGAAGGTGCTGACGAGAGAAACCAGCGCAGTGCTGCTCGATCCCGAGTATGGCGGTGTGGCGTCGGAACAGCGTGCCAAGGGTTGCGGCCTGCTGCTCGCTTACGAGATGGATGGCTATGAGAATCCGCGGCCACATCGGATGCTGGCGCTGCTGCCCGGGCTATCTGTGCGCCGCTTGTGCACGTCGGGGGCGCAGGGTATCAAAATTCTGCTGCACTATGCTCCGGAGGAGAAGGGCGCGGTGAACGACGAGAAGCGTGCGCTGATTGAACGGATCGGATCGGAATGCAGCGATCTGGATGTTCCGTTTTTCCTGGAGCCGGTGGTGTATGACGCGAACGGGCTGAATCCGAGGAGTCCTGAATTCGCGCGGAAGAAGCCTCGCTGGGTCACCGATACGATTGCCGAGTTTTCAAAGAGCGTGTATCGAGTGGACGTTCTGAAAGTGGAATTTCCAGTTATTACCGCATATGTCGAAGGCAGCGCCGTATATAACGGGCAGCGCGTCTACACGATCGAAGAAGCGCTGGAGTATTTTCGAGCGGCCGACGCCGCCGCGCAATTGCCTTACATCTATCTGAGCGCCGGAGTGGATAGCGCGGAGTTTTTGGAATCGCTGCGTCTGGCTTTGCTCGCCAAGGCGCGGTTTTCCGGTGTTTTGTGCGGGCGCGCCAATTGGCAAGAAGGGGTGCCCAAATATGCCCAATCCGGCTCCCGTTTTGATGAAGGCGCGCTGAAGGAATGGCTCGAGATAGCGGGATTGGCCAACATTCGTGCGATAAACGAATTGTTGCGTTCGGCGAC
>Ga0068856_100001316_pt1 | contig 26164 bp, 21 predicted proteins | sample KBSCornC62_FD_66595 | JGI IMG/M metagenome (GOLD analysis project Ga0068856, IMG submission 66595) | Corn rhizosphere microbial communities from Kellogg Biological Station, Michigan, USA - KBS Corn C6-2 | ecosystem: Host-associated > Plants > Roots > Rhizosphere > Soil ... | reverse complement strand
ACCTCCCAAATTGAGCCGAAAGGAGCGAGCGCTTCGGCCCCTTCGGTAAGTAGAATCCGTCGGTTTTACTGCGCAGCGGGTGTGGCCGCTGGCTGGGGAGTTGGTTTTTGGCCGGTCCCGAAGAGCTTTCCTAACGTATCCGCCGCTTTGCTGGTGACTTTATCCAGCGAGGCGCCATCGAAAATTCCCTTGGCCGCGGCTTGGAGCGATGTGCGTGCAATTTCTTTCAAAATCGCGGTGCTCAATTGGGCCGGCGTTAGGCCTCCCTGACTTGTCCCCACGTTTTCCATCGTGATTGACGGCACCGTGACAACTTCGGTCCGACCGCGGGCGATCACGGTGATTTTGGCATCGGCGAGCTGCAGACTCTTGATCTCTATTTTCTTGGGCTGGGTTTTCTGTGAAGCTGTTTCCGTTTTCTGCGCATCGTTTTTCTGAATGTTTTTCAACAGATCCTGCAGATTGCTCGTCGTGAATTGCGTCTCATAGACGATATTGGGGCTCTGCACGACAAGGCTGTTGATCACGACATGATCGCCGAAAAGCGACCCTGGCGCGACGGAGAGCGCAATCTTTCCGACGGAAAATGCATGATCGCTGGTCCAGCCTTGAGGGTTACCCACGACCAAATTTTCCACTGCTCCGCTCCCGGTCAGAGAAAGGTGTACGGCGTCGACCTGGACCTTCGTCTGCGTGTACTGCGGACCATAGGTATTGATCCCGTGCGTGACGATTTTACCGAGCGTCATGCTGATCACGATCAGTGCGACGAGAGCGAGAGCGAGAAGGCTGCCGATGATGACAAGGACGGTTTTCATGGTCGAAACAATGGACCGGCGCGAAGCGATTTCGTGCGGCGAAATAGCGTCCCTTTTATCCTAGGGATTTTACCCACTGCGCGAGCCCCCGCAGGCTTGGACGCAGTTGGAGCGCGCGTCCGAACGCACGCCGCGCCGCGCCTCGATCGCTTGCGCGGACGAGCCGGCCATAGTTGGTCAGCACGTGAGCGAGACGTTCGCGCCGGAGGTTGGAAGACACACCAGGGAAGCGAAAATGTTTTTCGTGAAAGAGCACCTCTTGCTCGGCCCAAAGCAGCGTTTTCGCCATCGTGCTCGTGGCGTGTTTGGAATAAAAACACGTGATCTCGCCCGTGCCGGCGAACCGCGCGCCTGCCTCGGCGCAACGCATCCAGTAGTCGCGATCTTCGCCGATGCGGAGCGCAGGTTCGAAGGCGCCGACTTTGCGGACGATCGATGTGCGAATAGCCACGCAGGACGACGTCATGATGTGACTCTGCGCAAAGAGCTCTTTGACCGGCGAGCGATACAGAATTTCTGGCGGTTCGTAGCTCTCCATCGGCTGATCTGTATCCAGATTGTAAAGCTGAATTCCCGCGACGACGAAATCGGCTCCCCCGGCGAAAGCGCGCGCCGCATTTTCGAGATGCTGATTTGTCCACCAATCGTCGGCATCGATAAACGCGATGGCGTCACCTTGGGCTAGCTCCAGCAACTTCGTGCGCGCGGTGGCGACCCCGCGATTGACGCTGAGATTTTCATAGCGGACCGATTGAGCGACCGATGACGCAAATTTCGCCACGATCGCTTCGGTTTCGCCGCGCGATCCGTCTTCAACCACCACGACTTCCCAGTCTGCGTGGGTTTGGGCGCGAATGCTTTCCAACGCCTTTGCGATGTAGTCATCCGCTCGATACGCGGCAATGAGACAACTGATTTTCATGGCCGCCGGCGAAATCAGTTGGCGCGAACTTCAGTCGCAAAACGGTGCCAAGCAAAACTCCGGCGCATCGCTTCCGCGAAGGTCACAGGTGGCGTGTAGCCGATCGTCTTGGCCGCTTTCTCGTGGGGAACTTTCCAACGATTTTGCTGCAGCAGGGCCATCTCCTGGGTGATTTTCGGACCGGGCTGAGTCGGGAGGGACCAGGCATTGGGCGCAGCCGGTGGGTTCCATGACGCGAGCAACGTTTTAGTGGCGCGCTTCAATTTGAACGGAACGGCGGGCAAGAGCGATTGCACCCACGGCTGGGCGACCGTGTTTTCTACTTTTTCGCGAAAGCTTCGTTCGAATACGGGAAGTTGAGCCACGGGATGAACATCCAGATCGAGTCCCAATTCTTTTGCCGCGGTCTGATAGAAGTCGTGCCATGTCACGCGTTCAGCGTCGCCGACGAGGTAGGCCTCTCCCGCGCCCTGTTGAGCTCGCAAGCAGCAGTCGATGCCGTGAATCAAATTGTCGACGTAGATGCTATTGCAGATCCCGCGGCCTTCGTCGAAGAGCCAGGCACGACGCTCGCGAAACTCGTTGGCCAAATCCGTGATCCAGCGGGAGCGCGGGCCGTAAACCACTCCGGGGCGCAATGCGTATCCAGATTGCTTATACCGAGAAGCCTCGCTGAAAAAAGATTTCTCCGCGCGAACCTTGGCGTTGTTGTACTCCATGGCCTGATCGGTCGAGAGGGGACTGTTCTCGGTCGTGCCTGCGGCGATGTTCTGCCCGTGGACGGAGGCGCTGCTGAGATAAACGACGCGATTGATGCGGGCCGCTGACGCGGCGGCGCAAAGGATGGCGGGCATCTGTTCGATCTGCGCTGGATCGCCGATCGCGGCATGAACGACCGCATCGCATCCCTCTAGCGCTTTCGAGAGCGATTCGAGATTGAGCGCGTCTCCCAAGCGCCACTCGACCGCGAAGCGGGCCGGCAGCGCGAGGCTAGCCGGACGGCGCACAATCGGCACCACGGTGTGGAGTTGGCCAAGGTGAAATTGTTCGACGAGACGGCTCCCGATGAAACCGTTGGCTCCGATAATCGCGACTTTCATGCAGTGACAAGTTGACGAGCCTGTTTCGCTTCTTCTGCCGTGAACCACGGTTGCTCTAGAAATTGTTTTTCGCGGTAGCACGCCTCGATGAAGCGCAGACTGCGTGCGCCCTCTTCGCCCGGCACCAAAAGTTTTTCTTCCCCACGAATAGCCGCCAGCACATTGCGCAATTGGCGAATGAAACTCTGCGGATTGCTCGGTTGAATTTCGGAAGCAGGTGCGTCGAGGTCGGGCGAAACGGGCGTAAGCAATTGACTCCTTAGCGCAGAGGTGCCCCCGGCAAACTGCACCGTGAGGCCGTTGGCATCGTTTACTTTCCAAGACGCCAAACCGCGTTCGAAGACGAAACGATATTCGTTCGGCGTGGCCCAGTCGCGACTCAACTGAACCGTTCCACGCGCCCCGTTGGCATAGTGCAGTCGCACTCGCGAGTTCGTCTCGAGCCCGCCCATCGCGTCATCGAAATACGAAAACGAAGCCGGTTCGCCGAGCCAGTAGATTAAAAGGTCCAGCACGTGTACACCGATATCGAGCAGAACGCCGCCGTGTGTCTGATTCTTTTGAAAAAAAGAAGGAGTCGCTGCAGGCCAGCGAAATGGGCCGCCTTCGGCAATCGTGAACGAGCGCAGCACGCCGAGATTTTGCTGGGTGAACAATTCCTTGAGCAGTGCGCTAGAAGGGAAAAAACGTTTGTACAATCCGATCGCGAGGAGACGTTGAGCTTTCTTTGCCGCCGCAATCATCGTCTCGCACTCGGCCGCCGTTGAGGCCATCGGTTTTTCGCAGAGCACATTCCAGCCTCGTTCGAGCGCTTCGAGCGTCTGTGACGCATGTAAGCGCGGAGGCGAAGCCACGATCACCAGGCTGTCTTCTTCGGCGCGAACATCCGCCAGCGTTTTGACCGACTGGGCCTGCGGAAAAGCGCTCGCGAGCACGCCGCGGGCGCTGTCGGAGGGATCGACCAGCGCGGCCACTTTCAATTCACCCGCAGTGGCGAGCGCGCGAAAAGTCGGCAAATAAAATTGCTGGGAAACGGCTCCGCAGCCCACCAGGACGACGCTCTGTGCGTGACTCATGTTCGAAGAGAAGGTTTGTGCGCAACGGGGGACGGGGACGAGTCCGTGGTCGTTTTGCGACCCACCACGCTAAGCCAGCAGGCCCATGCCCGTAGATTCCAGGGGGAAAGTTGCACGAGCCGTTTTGCCGCGCGCGCGCAACGCTCGGGCTGACGCTTGCGGGTGAGTCGAGCGGTGGTGAGCAATGCTTTGCGGAGAGAACGGGCACAGGCGGGACGATTCACCAGCGGACTGTGAAGGTATTTCTCGTAAAGTTCCGTCATGCCTTCCGAAAAACGCGCTGGGTCTGCGGTCGCACTGGTCGGGTGCTTGCGATAGTTAAGTGTAGCCTGCCGCGAATAGCCGACGCGGTGCCCTGCATCAACAATTCGGATACACAGATCGAGGTCTTCACCCACCGACAACGTGTGGTCGAAGCGGAGACCGCCGGCGAACACTTTGGATCGGGTGACCATGGCCGAAGGAAGAATGAAGTTATAGGCTAGCAACCGCGCCGGAAGCGCTGCGGGCGCGACGACTTCGGGCAAGACGTCGGCTTCGATCAATTTATTTTGCGGATCGATTAAATTCAGTCCGCCCACGAGCCAATCGGCCTGCTCCGCGTTGAGGCGATCGATCGAGTAAGCGAGGTGCTGCGGCAGCCAGAGATCGTCGGCGTCAAGAAACGCGATGAACTCGCCGCGGGCAAGATCGAGGAGCGCGTTGCGCGCGCGGGACACCCCGCCGTTTTTCTCGCGTTGAATCAAGCGCACGGGTTGCGAAACCGACGCCGCGAAGGCTTTCACGGTCGCCGCCGTGTCGTCGAAAATCCCGTCTTCGAGCACGAGCACCTCCCAATTGGTGTAGGTCTGGGCGCGAATCGATTCGAGTGTTTGGCCGACGTATTCGCCGGCCCGATACGCAGGGATGAGGATGGAAACGAGTCCGTTCGACATCGCTCAAGGGGCTGGTTTAGCGGGGTGGTTAACCCACCGATCGATCGTCTCGTAGGCCTTGATCCGGCCTTTCATTTCGGCGCGATAAAATTTTCCGATGGGTTCGGGGAGCCGGCGAGCACGTCGGGCGATCAGTTGTTTTTGCCACCAAGAACGCGCGGGATTTTCCGGTCGGCGATTGAAGCGGAGAAATTCGAGGAGAGCCGTGCCAAGATAAATTCCGGTGATGAGATTCTCCAGGTAAGGCACGGAAATGCGGGCCGCTGGCATGATGTGCTCGAGCGAGAGTTGCGGAAAACGGCCTACGCCCAAACCGACGTCGATCGCGCTCAAGACCAAGTCTGTGTCTTCGCCGCGCACTTGATCTTCTCCCTTCGCGCCGAGGGTCAAGCGGAGCGGTTGCTCACGCACCAGTTCCAAATAACGCGTCCACACCGCGCGTCGCAAGAAGCAGCCTGCCGTCGGCGGCACCATATCATAATTATGAATACGGTTGGCCCAGACTGGCTCCTTTAGCGGACAGATCGCGAAATATTTCTTGTAATTTTCCAGCCAATCCGGTGGCTCCGCTTCGTAACGAGCAATCAACTGCCCACCCCAACAGCCGAGTTGAGGCCAAATTTCTTCGAGGACGAGACCCTGCGCGATGTAGTCGCGCGATAAAATATTGTCGTCGTCGACAAACAAAATCAGGTCAGCGCCGCTTAGGTCTGCCTCGCGTAAGGCGCGCAGTCGCGCGTGCGCAGTGCCAAGCTGATTTTCTCGCACGATACGAGCATGCGGGTGCCAGGACAAATTGACGCGACCGTTCAACGGATCCTTCGATGCGTTGTCCACAATCAGCAAATCCCAGTGTTCGGCCGGGACGGTCTGCGCGCGCAATGCGTCCAAAGTTTCCGAAAGGAAAACGTCGCGAGGATTATGCGTGCAGATGATGACGATCAGCTTGGGCATGAGAAAGAGGCGGGGATACCGCGAGATGGCGCGAGGGCGTCAAGCTTGCGGACGCGGCGCAGTTAGTACGTAGGCTAACGCGCGCCAGCATTCCCGATCGGCCAGCCCGCGCAAGACGCCGGCAAGGCCATGCCGGATTGCCGTTGGACGTGTGCCATGGGCGAGCGCAGTGCAGGCCCAACGCGCATGGAGACGGCTGAGCGGAAGATCGGAGTGGCCCGACAACGGGGCCGCCACATCTGGCAGATTCCGGAGGGCGCGCTCGCGCGCGAGAATTTTGACGATCAACTCGGTCTGCTTTTGGCGATGGACGAAATTCGTGCTCTTGAGGTGGTGCCGGTATTTCAGGCCTACGGTTGGCAGATTGGCCAACTGACCGGTATGACTGAGCCGCAAATATAAATCTAGGTCCTCGGCCTTGCAGAAGGCGGGATCGTAACCGTTGACCGCACGAATCGCCGCGGTGCGAAACATCGCGGTTGGATGATAAAGAGCTCCCCCGTTGCCGCGCAAAAGAGCTGCTTCGATCGCTTCGTGAGAGGTCGCCGGAGCATGCTCGTCGACGACGTTGCCGGAGGAGTCGATAACTTTGACCGCGGTGCCGAGACCGATGCATTCGGGGTGCGCCTGAAGATAAACCAACTGCTCTGAAAATCGTCCAGGCGTCGCGATGTCGTCCGCATCCATCCGAGCGATAAATTCTCCCGTGGCCGCAGCGAGTCCATCATTCAGCGCGCCCACGATTCCGGTGTTTGGACGGCTGATTACGCGGACTCGTTTGTCCCGCCCCGCATAAGAATCGAGAATCTCTTTGGAGCGATCCGAAGAGCCGTCGTCGATCGCGATCAACTCAAAATCTCGGCAAGTTTGAGCCAAGATGCTGTCCACCGCTTTGCGCAAGTAGCGCTCGGCGTTATACACCGGCATCAAGACCGAGATAAAGGCGGGACGGCTGACTTGATTCATAATCGAGGCGAGTCTGAAAAATAGGACCCGGCGAGGCGAGTTTCTTAATGCAAAAATATATCAAAAACGCGGTTATCGTTTATCTTGAATGGTTTTAAGCAGCAAGCGCGCGGCATGGCGAGAAGCTAAGTAGCGGGAAAGAGGTCGGTCAAACTGCTCATTACTCAGGGTCGGGCGAGGTGCAAACCAGGCGTTGAGAGAGCGCCCCTGGTCGGCCAAGAGTTTTGCGATCAGCGCGTTGGTGCTCGCCTCATCGAAAACGGCCTCGCTGCCTCCTCCGCCGGAGTGTTTCGACAGGCAGAGATTGGCGGCGTAGACCGGAGAGGTCTGATACCGGAGGTACGCGGTAAGAAAACGACCGTCGTTGGCGAGATAGCGTTGCGCCATTTCAGAGCCGAGAATACCGACTTCGGTTAAGAGCGGAAAATGATAAGCGTTCTGTAGTTTGCTGAGAAAATCCGTGCCAATGGAAACCGGTTCGAGCGGTTGATCGTTCCGCAATATCCCGTTCGCCGCATCGAGGGCAAAGTCGATAATCTTTTCGTCGCGGCAAAAAACGCTGACGGCATTGTTAACCGCAAGTTTGAATTGGGGAGCGCCCAGCGTCACTCGGTCCAGCCAGACTTCTCGGGAAAACGCGTATCCGTGAGTCAGCGCGATATCGAAGGCGGTAGGCGCAAAAACAAGCGCGTCGGCGTCCACCCAAATGGCGCGTTCATAACCTTCTGTGAGCAAGTCGCGAGCAGCGACGAGCCGCGCATAGTCCGCGAGCAAGCATTTGAAAGCCGAAGCGCGAGGTCTCAGCTCCGCTGGTACGAGATCGAAAAAGCGATCGTCGTAGAAGCGATAGTCGAAGCCGCGCAATTTGGCCCATTGGCGAACCGATTCCAGACACGCTTCAATCCATGACGGTACATCCTTCGTGCGGAAGGATTGGTACACGACGGTTTTCATGTCGTGCCAAAACAACTACACCGTGTCCACGAACGTACGCGCCGAGCGTTGGAAAAGCATCAATCCGACCATGAAGATGACAAAGCTGGCGGCGAAAGAGGCGCCGTAGTAAATGGGATCGAAGGTTCCATGCCCCATAATGCCGTAGCGAAACGCTTCGACGACCATGGTCATCGGATTCAGAATTCCGAGCCACTGCAGGCCGGGCGGAATCTTCTTCAGCAGGGTTGAAAGCGGATAGATGATCGGTGTCCCGTACATCCAGAGTTGCACGAGGAAACCTGACAAATGCACGAAATCGCGATATTTTGCCGTCAGCGAAGAAAGGGCCATGCCTACGCCCAAACCCAGCATTCCCATGTGGATGACCAGCACGGGCAAGAGGAGAAACACGAGATTCGGGGCCAAGCCGTCCGCCTTACCGGTGTAGTGGTAAACGACGAACATCAAACCGAAGGTGAAGAGCTGAATCACGAAGGTGAAGAGTTGTGACGCAGCCATCGCGAGCGGAACGATCAATCGCGGAAAATAAACTTTGCCGAAAAGGTGAGCATTGCCAGTGAACGTTCCGGCAGTGGTGTTCAATACGCTGGAAAAATAGCTCCATGCGACCAGGCCGCCCATGTAGAACAGCGTATGGTTGATGCCATCGGTCGCGACGCCAATGACGCTACCGAAGACCACGCTGAAAACGACCGTGGTCAGCAGCGGGTTGATGATGAACCACAAGGGTCCGAGAACCGTTTGCTGATACTTGGATACGAATTCACGTCGAATCAGCAAAACCAGCAGATCGCGATAATCGTGCAGTCCTTTCCAATCGATGTTAAACCATCCCTGGTTCGGACGGATATAGATTTCGAATTCGTTGGTGTTATTGGCCATGGCTATCGAAAGGCGAACGGAGTGGGCTGATCTGGCTCGAGAGGCTCGAGCCGCACAGCGCTAACAGCATGCACGCGTACACGGCGTTCGCGGGAATTTGAAGTGGGAAATCCACGAGTGATTGGATCAGGACCGTAAATAAAGCGATCAGTGCGCCAAATGTCACCGCCTGAGTTTCATCAAAGTGAATTCGGCCTTTCACATAGGGGAAAACCGCCCTTACCCCATTTCTGAGGCATTCGAAGACGATAAGTCCGGCTAATGCAGATCCGACGAGGCCCCATTCCACGATGGTTTGCAGGTAGTCGTCGTGGGTGAACTGGAGGTAGAGATAAAAAGTCCCGATGGTTGGATCGGTCGCATAGTGGCTCACGGCCGATATCCACTGCCCGGGCCCGAAACCGAAAAGAGGTTTTCGTGCGAAGCAGTGCCAGGCGAAGGCGTAGCATGCCCCTCGATCGCGCAGGAAGTAGTTATCGTCCGAATACGGCACAATTAGGTCGTCCCGCATCAATGCCGGCCAATCCGCGCGCGCTGGCAAAGGCGCAGCGGTCGCGCGCGAAGGACGGATTTCTAGAAAGCTCCAGCGGCTGGCCATCCAGCGCAGATGCCCGGCGCGGTGGATGACGAAGAGGGCGCAACAGGCCAAAACAACGGCCATGCCCGTTGCCGCAACCCAAGCGCGGGGCGAACGGCCCAAAAGGGTCCAAGGTCGGGAGATGACGATGACCAAGAATAATCCGGCCGTGGCGAGCAAAGGAGAAAAACGCGAAATGTGCGCGGTGTGAGCGAGGAGAATAAAAAAGGCGGCTAAGCTCCAGCTCAGCGCCGGCACGAGGGACTTCTTTTTCTCACGGTAACGATTCCATGAATACACCGCCATCACCAACGCGAGAGGCCAGGTTAAGTTGATGAATGCTCCCGCCGACGTGAAATGAAAGAACGGCCCAAAAAACTGACTCGGCATGCTGTGAACGGGTTTCTCCCAATAAATACCGGGAGCGTGGGTCGCATTTTGCGCAAGGCCTAGAAGAACAGTGAGCGTTCCGGCAAGAACGAGGGTAGCTACAAACCGGCGCCGCCACCGCGCGAGAGCTCCGAGATCCATCGCAACGAGGAAAATGCCGAGCAGACCGGAGACGAGTTCAGTGACACCATGAGGCGTGCGTTCGATCACGCTTTCAGGCCATCGCGCCGTAATTCTCGCGAAATGGGCAGCGGTGAACGCGTCAGGCAGCAACGGAGCGATCGCGAAACCTCGGAGCCAAACATAGAGCCCAAGCAAGCTCGCTGCGATCAGGACATTGCGTTGAACCCTCGGCCAACAGCCCTCGGACCAACAGGCCAGTATCCAAATTCCTGTGACAATGTGGAGCAGAATGACGAGTGCGGACCACGCCCATGCGCGCGTGCAGGCGAACGCGAGCGGCGCAAAAACCAAAGTCAACTGCAAGAGCCGACCGGCGAGTTTACTCAGAACACCGGTGCGAGGTTCAGCCGAGGAGGGCACGTGGACACGAGTCTCCCCGAAGGAAAATTACGACGCGACCTTCTCGGTCTGATAGGAGCGATAGTACTCCGAATTGTATGACCCGTAGCCATCGTAACCGTAGTTACGAACCGAAGAAGAGGGGACGCAGTTCAACACGACACCGATCACGCCAATGCCGGAGTCCATGAATTTCGCGAGCGTCTTTTTGATCAGCGCCTTTCGAACCGTCTTGAAACGGCAGACGTAAACCATCTCCGAACAGAAGCGCGACAGCAGCAAGGCGTCTGGGAAAACCGCAGACGGAGGCGTATCGATCACGATCAAATCGTAATGCTTGGAAAGTTTGTTGAACAGGTCGCACGAAGCGATCTGGTCGATGATTTCCGTCGGGTTTTTGATCGCATCGCCGGCGGGGAGGAGATCGAACGCCGGACCAATGTTCATGATGCCCATCTTGTGCGTGTCGACTTGAACATCCGGGCGGTGAGCATTCTCCCGCAACCAAGGCAGCAGCCCGATTCCCGCCGTCGCGCCGAAATAACGGCGGAGGGTGGGACGACGGAAATCACAATCCACGAGGAGGGTCTTGCGACCGTGTGCGGCAAAGACCGCGGCGAGATTACTCGCAGTCAAACTTTTGCCTTCGCTTGGCACGCTGCTCGTGACCATTAAGCGCTTTGGAAAAGGGACGACCGAGCGAATCTCAATTTCGCTGAAAACGCCGCGATAGGCCTCGGACAACGAGTCGTCTTTACCGAGACGGAAAACGTTGGGTCGTTCCGTTTCGCTCAATTTTTTCATCGTCTTGATCCCGCCGAGTAACGTCTGTTCGAGGCCGGACTCGACATCCGATGGAGACTTCACGCGAGAATCGAGGAAGCCGAGGCCAAGCGGCAGGCCAAAGAGCAAAAAGACCCCGCAAGCAGCTGCTTCAATCGCCGTTTGTTTCGGAGTCGCGTTCGACGGGAGACTTGGGACGCTCGCCGTATCCAAAATGCGGATATTGTCGTTGGTCTGCTGGCTGACGGTGGTGATTTCTTGAAGACGCTTTTGCGTTTCATTCAACGCGCTGTTCTTCGTCGCGTAATCGTCCTGGAGGAACTTGTAGGTGTCGTTCATCTTATCCAGGTCGTTCAACTGTTTTTCCGTTTTCGCGTATTCTTCGCGCAGTTGCTTCTCGGTCTGGACCGCCATCGTATAACGGGAGCGAATCTCTTCCACCGCGAGCTGGAGATTGGCTTTCATCCGCGTTTGGACGCTATCGATCTGGAGCTGATTATCCTTCATCTTCGGATGATCTTCCAAATAGCGATCGCTCAAGATCACTCGCTCCGCTTTCAGGTTTTGCAGATCCGCGCGCAAAGCGGTGAGATTGCCGTAACTCGAAATTTGATCGATCTCCATCAGATCGCGGCCGCTCTTTTGGTAGCGATCGATTGCGTCGATCAGGGTGCGATAGCTCGTCTGTGTGGTTTCGGCGGTGACGATCTGCGTGCCTAGACTCTTGATCTTTTCGGACACAATATTGATCGTTTCGCCGACGGAAGACATACTGTGCTTCTCGCGGAAGTCCTGCATCGCGTGAGTCGCTGACTCGAGTTCGGCGCGTTGTTCTTCAGCGAGCTGACGGAGCCAGAGGATGGCGCTGTTGGTCCCCGTCAGCGAATAATCCTGCATGAAGAAAATGTACTTCTGTGCGAAAAGATTTGCAGCAAAGGCGGCAGCTTCAGGATCACGTAATTCCACGCCGATGTGAACGATTGTCGTTCCCTTATCCTCGCGCATGTGGATCGCAGGCCGGAGAATCGCGCGGACGGGGGGCGTTGCACTTGGGTTTTGCGGATCCCGGTACGGCGCCTGGATCAGCTCAATTTCTTTCGGAGTGAGCGATTGCTGAACGTAGTCGTAGAAACGATCGCTGTTCAGGCGGGCGAGGTGAGTGTTTAGGTCGATCGTCGAGGAGGTCGTGTCGTCGACCACCGTCGCAATGTTAAGAATTTTCTTCGATTTCGCCTCAAAGAGCAGCTTCGTTTCCGTGTAATAAAGCGGAACCTGTTTCGGCTGAAAGATGAAGAACGCCGCGACCACAACGACACTGGCGATCAATCCGATCCACCAGCGTTCGAGGAACATGTTGAGAATACTGCGCGGAGAGAGGCTGAAGCCTGGTTTAGGCGCGGCGGACTCACCACGCTTGGAACTGGGCTGAACCTTGTTTGCTTTGGCCATAACGGCGGAAAATTAAAATGCGAAAAGACTTACCAGAGGCGTTCGGGAACGTAAATGCGATCCCCTGGATATATAAGGAAACTGTGTGCCGTTTCATCGCCTCGGCGCGGATTGATCATCGCCTCAACGTCGACCGTCGTAGTCTTTTCTTCACCGGAATCCAAGGTTCGTGTGACCTTGACCTGATCCGACTTTGCCGTCGGCCGGAAGCCGCCCATGCTCGTGATCACGTCCAGGATCTCCATACTAGCCTTCTCGCGAGGCATCCGATAGCGGCCGGCTCCATTTACGGCCCCGATGACGGAAACCTCATGGGAAGCGAAGTCACGAACCGTGATATTGACCATCGGCTTTCTCAGTAACTTCTTTTCAACTAATAATTTCTCAAGATTTGACTCCGCTTGGCGGACCGTCTGTCCGGAAACCGAGACTTCGCCCAGATAGGGCAGCCGGATGATGCCCCGAGAATCGATTTTTTGATCCATCGACAGGTCGCTTTCATTGTAAACGTTCACATAAACGTCGTCCCCCCTGGTCAACAGGTAAGCAGGGTCGGTCGCGCCCGAGTCGCCTGCAGCGCCGTTGGCACTATTTGATCCCCCGTTCGATCCGCCAGTATTCGAATTGGCAGTATTGCCATTCGATGCCGAGTTGTCAGAGCCGCCTCCGCCGGAGGCGCCTGAGGCACAGGCGGTGAGAAGGGTTGAAGCGATCGTAGCGATCGCCAGTTGGCGCCAATATTTGGAGGCGTTCATCGTTGAGCTGTAGCGGACTTATCGACCTGAATCTGGATCAAAATTCGTTCGTCACGAAAATGTTCACTAAATGCCGAGAGAAATCATGCGGATTGATGCCGAACGCACCTATGCCGTAGTAGTACAACGAGTTGGGATCGTCTCCCTTAGAAGTATTGTCCTGGTACTGGTAACTAATTCCGCCGGACCAATACTTGTTAAAATGATGGCTTACGTTCAGACCGGCCGTGAACGTGTCGTCCGAGCGATCCGTATGGGGATAGGTTCTCCAGACGTAACCCACCGACGCTCCCGCCGAGGTGTTGTAGCCAATGTTTTCGCTGACTGAGAGATTAAGGCTAGATGAGTCGACGCTGAGGTCGGTTGCGGTCAGTTCTACAGAGCGGTTCGCATCGAAAGATATCTTCGTTTCCGGGCGGGCCTGCCAGGCCAGTCGAACGTCGCCAGTAACGGTCTTTTCTCCGGTATCGTTGATACCGGGGTTTTGCGACTGTTCGTAAGTGATCGAAGCCGAACTTTCGATCTTGGGGAAGTACCGCGGCGGCAGAAAGGGACCGTGCAGGTTTAAACTGTAAAAGAGTCCGTTAAAATGGGATTTGTTCAGCAAGGTTTCGTTATGACTCCGATCAAGAAAACGGTATCCCACGACCGCTTCTCCCGACAGTGGGCCAAAGATATGCCGGTTTACACCTGCGGAGACTGAATTCGACGTTTGATCCAGGTCAGCGCCTAGTCCGTTGTTGCCGTTACTCTTGGTTCGATCGAAGCTCTCCGTGAGACGCAGCGAGGTGTCCTCGAGAAAATTTGAGTAGCGATAGGAGATGTCATTGTGAAACATCGTCTGATCGCTGAATTTATCGCGGTCGATGTGGGTGAAAGAGAAATTCTCTGCCAGCGACATTTTCAAACCGAGGGCATAGTTAAAATCCGCAGCGGCGGAAGTAGCCTTCTCCTTAATTCGGTTCAGTACGTTGAAGTCGACGTTCTCGGATTCCACATATGACAGGCTGATATTACCGGTGATCCGATAACCCGTGTCAGGCAGCTTCACGTTGATCAGGCCGCTGACGTTTTCCGTGTTATAACTGGTGTTTTTGTCGTAGCGCAGAATATCCACACCCAAGTACCCACTGATCTCCGCGAGACCCGCCTTGCGATCGTACTTCAGATTCGGGTGAAGACTTAAATAGTAGTCTCCAGCACCGGGATCGTTCGATCCGATGAAGTAAGAATCGTAGGTGGCGCGAGCTGTCGTCTCCAGAAGGAGCGAACCGCGCGCGAATTCCCCAAAGCCATAAGAGGCCGAAACAAAACCGCTCGCAAGAACGGTGGTCAGGATGGCTGATAATTGGAAACGAGTCTTATTCATTGCGCGAATCTTGATAGGGACTGTAATTCAATCTATTTGCAATAAAAACCTATTTTTAACAATACGGTGGCCTATCGGCGGAAGCGATTGGGTGCGAAGGGCTTGGATTGTAACAGGTTGGTGGGCGTTTTTGCCCGAGAAGAGCGGACGGACCTCTAAACTGCCAAGTCGTTGCAGAATTAATGGTTAGTCAGGAATCCCTTGGTGGATTTTTTTCTAAGATCGTTGTGTAAGCCAGTTTAAACGCGGTCGAAAAGACCCGGGGTGCTCAGGAATTTTGCGCTGCGATGCTTTTTGCAATCGAGTCGGCGAGGGTGGCCTCTTCAGGCAGGGCCGTGCTTGCGTCAAAGTTCTTCAAGAGGCTTCCGGCCTCCTTGAATTTATTTTGCTGAGCGGCGAGGGCTGCTCTTAACAATGCGATCTGCAGAACCCCCTTCTCCGGGTCATCCGAGAGCTTTTCGATGACCTGAGCGCCATCTTCGCCCCGGGACTGCTTGTACAACGCGAAGGCATAAACCTTCATGTGGAATTTATCGTCCGGAGCTGTATCGTAGGCTTCTTTGGCGAGTGAATAGGCCCGAGCCACGTTGCTGTTGATCAAGAGACTGTAATACGCATAGCGCGCCTTCGCGTCGGCATCGTTTGGTGCAGCTTGAAGATGAGCCTGATAGACGCGGGCGAGTTCGGCCGTACGATTGCCCTTCGAGTAATAGGCGACGAGGTCATTGAAGTTTTGAACATCGCTTGGGTCGCGCTGGAAACGTCGATTAGCGATATCGATATATTCCTGGGTCCAATTCCAATCCCGCGCTAAGTCCTCGAGAGATCCTAGATTTACATCGCCTACGGCCGAAGCGACGGCGGCCCGCCATGTGTCGCGGCCCACACTTTCGTTCTGCTCTTGCTGCCGTTGTCCGTAGGCCAGCAAAGCCAGGCGAAGAAAGTCGCGATCATTCCAATTATCGCTCTTAAGAGCGTCGACTAGGCCCTTGTAGTCGGCATTCGCATACATCGAGTTAGCCAACTCCATGGATACGGTTGGCTTTTCATTAAGGGGCGCATGCAGGAGGTGCAGAAAGCCCTTTGCTGCGTCAGTGGTGTTAAGACCTGCCAGCTTTTCGGCGCTCCCACGAGCTTGGCGAGATTTGTCGATGAGCGCGACCGAACTGGCGAGGAGGCGACGTTCTTCCGGCAAGAAAGTGCTCGGCTTCAGTGTTTCGACGATGCTGGCGGCGTCCTCAAATTTGCCATTCGCAACGAGAATCACGGCCTGCATCATGGCACGATCGGGCGAGCTCAGCGCGACGGAGTCCAGCGACTGGATCGTTTGCAGTGCGTCGGAATATTTGCCCTGTTTGTAGAGCGCGAATGCGAGCGTTGTGATGTAGTAAGGATTGTTCGGCTTTGCCTTGGTGACGGCCGCTGCGTCGGCATAAGCGCGATCTAAATTCACGCCGAGAAGGAGGCTCGTATAAGCCAGGTTGTTTTTTGCATCGAGATCGTTGGGAGATTGCTCGACGACACGCGAAAAGAGGCGATTCAACGCGGACGTGTCTTCACGGCGGCGTTCATAACCAATCAACTCATCGCGGAGTGATTGGATGGTGGGATCGATCATGAACCGTTTCCAGAGCAGCTCGTATTTTTGATCGACCCAGTTCCACTCCGAGACCTGCTGCAACAGGGTTTGAAGACGACGGGTGTTGTTGCCGACTTCAATCACGGCCAAGTGCCATGCGTCGTTGAAATCCCGGTCGCGACCCGCAACACGGTAGCGGTAGGCGAGCAACGCGTAGCGCGCGTACTCATTCTCGGTCCACTTGCAGTTGCGCAGATAGCTCTCGAGCGTGGTCCAATCTTTCAGCGTCAGCAGGGCGTAAGCATAACTGAGCTGGACTCCCTCGGCATCGCGAACTTTGGGGTCGAGACTTTCAACGTAGGATCGGGTATCTTCCGCCATACCGTTGGCGACGAGGTAAGTCGTGAGCATGACGACTTTATCCGAGGTGGGGGCGAACTCCTTTTCGACTTGTTCGAGGAAGGGCTTGAAACGCGCGTGGGCGTAACGGCGATACGCTTCCAAACAGAGCACGGCGTTGGTCGGCGTCGGGTCGGTCAAGGCAGAGAGGTGGCCGGCGAGATCGAGCGATTCAGCGCTATCACGAGCCTGGAGCGAGTCGTTTAACAGCAACGAGAGAGCGCGCGCCGTCAGCTCGGGATCGGTGGAGAGATTGCGGATTTCAGCGCGGATGGACGGCTTGTTTTCGTCGAGACCATCGGCGAGGCGAATTTGCGCAAGATCCAGGCGAGCGCGGTTGTTGTTCGGTTGGAGCGCGATCAGGCTCATCAAAAAGTATTTCGCCTTCGTGCTATTGCCCATCCGGCGGCTCAACGTTGCCGCATCTTCAAGAAACTCCGGAGACTTTGCCCCCTCGGCTCCAATTTTGTTCACCATCGCATCCGCTTCCGCGTACGCGTGATATTTCAATGCCAATTGCAAAAACTTTAAACGGTTCTCGAAGGTAGGCTGCGCATTCGCGAGACGCTGCTGATAGAGCACCACGTCCTGTGAGTTTTGCTTTTCCGTGATCTCCACGCCCAAACGCCAGGCGTCGACGTTCATTTGGTTATAGGAGAGCGTCTTTCGAACAGCGAGCAGCGCGTTCGTGTAGTCGCCTTTTTGCAACGCTTCGCGCGCGACAGCGTTTGCACGTCGCTCACGGAAGTTTTTGAAGGCGGGTCGCCCCACGCGCCACGCCAAGAGGGCACCGCCTCCAATCACGACAACGATGAGGACAACGATAACAGCGAGCCGGGCAGAGGGATTGCGTGGAAGAAGCTTGGGCATCGAATTAGCGAGTCGCTACCTGAGGGGTTGAGTGGACGATACGATTTAAAGTTTGGGTGACGGTAGCCTCTGCATCCTCGAGTGAGGCTGCGCCCATCACCGAGATGCCAACCACCCGCTGGCCTAGGTTGCGATGACCGCGAAGCACCGACTCGATACGCTCGGATCCTGCCACTTGGCGGTAACGGAGATTTTCTCCATCAGGGGCCGGGCGGTCCTCAATAATCGCGTGGAAAACATATACGGGCTGTTGGCCAGATTCGAAAAGGAAAGCGGTGAACGGGAATTCGACCGCATTGGTCTTGCAGACAAAGCGTCCGAATTCTGACTTAAATTTCAAGCCTGTAGCGGGTAAGCAAACTGTCGGGTAGTGCGCGCTAGAGAGAAATTTCGAGACGCGGCCCGGATTCCAACGGATGTAATACATCTGATATCCGAGGCCGTCTGCGGTGTACCAGGACGCCGTGTCGGCCTCGTTATATTTCAAGATCGCTCGTGTACGGTCGGGAAATTCGCCGCGATGAAAACCTTTCGCTGCAGTCGGGAAATCGACTGTCCACTGCGGGGGTGGAACCAACTTCGCCTCGTGATAACGATACCAGGCTTCGTTCGCGACCTCGCTCATCAACACGAAAATAATCCCAAAAACGGCGAACGCTTTGGGAAAGGGAGCCGGCGGCAAAGGCAGTGTTTCAGATTGTTTCGGCGCAACCGAGCGAACACCGAAAAGTCGCAGGTGAAATTTTTCAAAGGCAACCGCGAGTCCCCACAAGCCCGCTAAGCACAAGAGCATCACTGCCGTACCGATCGGATCATGCCATTTTTCCAGCATCTGGTCGCCGTAACTGCCGCTGAGGAATGTCAGCGTCATCGTGCGAGCGATATTGAGGGCGAACGCGACGACGAAAGACGAAAGCATCAACAGGATGCGAAGAATGAAATTCAGCCGGTAAAATTCACCGAGAAACAGTGACATCATGAACGATGTCTGCAGCGACCGGATGCCACTGCACGCCTCCGCCACATTGACGAAGCTGGACCCGACTTGGATGATGTTTCCGGTCGCGATGGCCGGCGTTCCTAAAATCGTCAGCAGCTCCGCACTCGCTTGAGTGTCCCAGCGCGTGAGCGTCTGCACCAAATTCTCTTCCATCCAAACGGGCCAGGGCAGGGCAGTGTAAACGAACAAGAGCGGAAATCCGAAATGCCAGACATAGCGGAGGCCGCCCATGGCGAAGAGGCCGGCGAATGACAGCAACACGACCGTGGAGGTCAGGTAGAAGTTGATCTTAACCCAGTCGGGATTCGCTTCGTTGATTACGCGAATTGGGAAGTACGCCAAAATCAAAAGGGTGGGCAGAAGCAGCCAAAGCGGATGGGGCCGCTGCGCGTTCGAAGCGGGCCGATCCCGCCATCTTTCCGAAATGAGATAGAGCGCCAAAAACGGCACGGCCCATCCGTAGGAATAGAGCGTATTGACAGCCCATTCGGTGTGAAGCCGCGTGAAAAGCAGCACCCAGAATAGCCCAAATAGAGCGTAGTTGACGAGGGAAGTTGGGCGAAGAGACAAAGGCTTCATCCGAAAAACGGCGTGGTAGTCGCTGGAAATTAGACCGGGCTTAATGCGACCGGAAAACTTCGTCTTTGTGCGCGGAGAGATTTGTTTCGTGCGAAGAAGAAGAACTCAAAAAAAAGACGACACGCATTCCTACTTATTTAAACGCTTGCTGCAGTCATGTTTCAATCTCAAACCCCCTGGTGCCTCCGGGACCGGGGAAATCCTGGTCTCCTTGAAGGGTAAAGGAATAGGTAAACGAGCAGGTGTAATCCGGACGTAACTTTTCAGTTTCGAGCTAGCTAATTGGCGGAAGCCCCTTAGCAACGGCTGAACGTGAAAATCACCGTTTGGGGCATCAACTACGATCCAGAGCCGACTGGGATCGGTCCGTTTAATACCGACCTCTGCGTGTACCTGGCGGAGCAAGGCCACGACGTGATCATGGTTTCCACATTTCCTTATTACCCGTGGTGGAAGAAGCCGATTGAGGCCCAGGGAAAGTGGTTTGAACAAAGTATCCGCAAGGGCGTGAAGCTCTTTCGCTGCTGGCATTATGTTCCGGAAAAGCCTTCCACCCTGAAACGGTTGGTCCACGAGCTTTCATTTCTTGCAACGTCGACGTTGCGAATGCTGTTTTTGCCGGCACCGGATGTTTACTTCGTCGTCAGCCCACCGCTTTTTTTGGGCCTCGGCGCGTTTCTGGTCAGTCGACTCAAACGACGTCCTTTTGTTTTTCACGTGCAGGATCTTCAACCGGACGCCGCGTTGGGCCTGGGAATGATCAAGCCGGGGCTATCGGTGAAGGCGCTTTTCGCTCTCGAAAAATGGAATTATGCGAGGGCCGCGGCCGTGTCCGGAATTTGTGGTGGGATGCTGGACGCCTTCGCACGCAAGCGCGTGCCCGCGCGGAAAATTCTCTTTTTCCCCAATTGGATTCCCGATGCTTCGGCTCCAGTGAAAGCAGATACCGCGATCGCCTCATTTCGTGGGCTCTACAAAATCGGAGCCGAGACTCCGCTGATCGCGTATTCGGGAAATGTCGGAATGAAGCAGGGACTCGAGATTGTCATTGAGGCCGCCGCTTTGGGAAAATTGAAAAAAGAGTCATCGGTCAGTGTTTTCCATTGGGCGGTCTGTGGCGAAGGTGCGGCGAAACCCGCGTTGGAAAAAATGATTCACGATCAATCGTTGGAAGGAGCGGTGCATCTGTATCCACTCCAGCCTGACGAACGTTACCATGCACTGCTCCGGGAAACCGACATTAGTTTGATCACCCAGCAACGCGGGACCGGCCAATTCTTCTTTCCGAGCAAGCTGCTCTCGATTCTCCAGTACGGACGTCCTGTTCTTGCTGTGGCTGATACATCGAGCGAACTCGCTCGCGCCGTTGACGCGGGAAAGTTTGGGTTAGTGGTCGAACCCGGCGATGCCGCCGCGTTGCTGACGGCCGCGGAAGCGATGCTTGCCGCGACGGGCGAACAGAAAGCCGCCTGGGCTCAGAACGGCCGTGCTTGGGTCGATCAGTTTCGCCGCAGTCGTGTTCTGGGACGGTTTACCCAACAGTTGGTTGACATTTCCGCGCAGCGGAACGCTCCATCCAGCGTGTAGCGCAGAACGTTCGCGGAGAATCTCGTGGACAAACCCGAGCGATCGGGAAGCATCCGAGTCCTATGCGGCCACTGGACCATCTGTTCGTGCAAAATCGCAATTGGGCTGACGCTATCCGCGCGCAGGATTCCGAGTTTTTTCTCAAACTCTCGCGCCAACAATCCCCAGAGTATTTGTGGATTGGCTGCTCCGATAGTCGTGTACCTGCTAACGAAATCGTTGGGCTGCTACCCGGCGAAATTTTCGTGCACCGCAACATCGCGAATGTCGTGGTGCATTCCGATCTGAACTGCCTGAGCGTGATGCAATTTGCTATCGACGTGTTGAAAGTGAAGCACGTCATCGTCTGCGGTCATTATGGCTGCGGCGGCGTGCGCGCCGCTCTGAAATGCGAGCGCATCGGTCTCGCCGACAATTGGCTTCGTCACGTGCAAGACGTGCGCGACAAACATTCGGCCTGCTTGCAGGCGTTTGGAAACGACTACCTTCGGACGAATCGCCTCTGTGAACTCAACGTGCTCGAACAAGTGGTTAATGTGTGCCAAACCACGATCGTTCAAGACGCCTGGTCGCGCGGACAAGAACTCACCATTCACGGTTGGATCTACGGTTTGCGCGATGGCTTATTGCGCAACCTAGGCCTCGCGATCGGCAGCTCGGAAGAACTTGCGACTCAGCAGCGCGCGGCACTCTTGCTCATTCAAAACGGCGAACCGATGACGGCCCCGGTCTGAAGATCAGTTTTTAGGCAAAAAAAACCCCGCCGCAAAACGGCGGGTTCTTGTAAACTCAAGTTAAGCGCGGCCTAGATAAGAACCGTCTGCCGTGCTCACCCGGATCACTTCGCCTTCTTTGACGAAGAGCGGGACCTGCACGACCAGACCGGTTTCCAACTTAGCCGGTTTCTGAACATTGCTCGCCGTGTCGCCTTTGATCCCGTCGGCGCTTTCGGTGACCTTCAACGCCACCGCGGAAGGCAGATCGATCGTGATGGGCTTATCGTCAACGAACAGGACTTCGACTTTGCCGTTCGCCGTGAGGTAGTTTTTCGCGTCGCCGACGAGGGTGGCGCCGAGTTCGATCGTCTCGAAAGACTCCGGGTCCATGAAGGCGAAAGAATCGCGGTCGGCATAGCTGAATTCGAGCGTGCGCTTGTCCGTCGGCAACACTTCCACCGTGTCGGTTGAATTGAAGCGCTGGTCGAGGGACTTGCCGTAACGGAGGTTACGCATTTTCATTTGCACGAAGGCGCGCAAGTTGCCCGGGGTACGGTGCTGCGTCTCCATCACGAGGTGAGGCTCGCCATTAAATTTGATTACTTGGCCTTTGCGGATGTCGTTGGCAGCGGGCATAACTAGGTGTGCGTTGAGAAAAGAGGGTTGGAGTAAGCTCCGGGGGACGGGTGTGTCAAGCCGGGGGAACGGCGAAGGCAGAAGGGCGAAAGGGCTGAAGGCTGAACGCCCGGAACATTGCTGCCGAGGGCTGATTGTCCGCCGGCCTTCGTTTCAGCCTTCAGTTTCCAGTCCTTTCAGCCTTTCTCTTCCTACATTTTTATCTGCACGAAGCGCGGCGCGAGCAGATGGTGAATGGCAAAGGCAACGAGGTAGGTGAAAGCGCAGACCGAAAACAGAATCGCGTATCCATGGGCTGGATGCAGATGAAAACGGTCGAGCAACTGGCCGCAGTAAATGGGGAAATAAATTCCCATGAAAGCCCCCGCCAGTCCGCCGATGCCCGTGATCGAGGCGACGGCGCGTTTGGGAAACATGTCGGAAACGGTTGTATACAAGTTCGCGGACCAGGCTTGGTGTGCCGACCCGGCAAGCGCGATCAGTAACACCGCGGTCCAGTCGCCGACATAACTCACGCCGATAATGGGAACGACGCAGCAGGCGAAGATGAACATACCCGTCTTTCGCGCACGGGTTACGCTCCAACCCCGCTTGGCCAAATGTCCGGTAACCCACCCGCCTAAGATGCTGAGGATGGTGATGAGGACGTAGATGGTGGAGAGGTGTAGGAAACTCTTTTTGATATCCAGGCCGCGGGTCGCCTTGAAGTAGTCGGGAAGCCAAATCAGGAAAAACCACCAGATCGGGTCAGTCATGAACTTTGCCACGATGAAAGACCAGGTTTCGCGGTAGGCGAGGAGACCCGGATGATGCGACGGTGCGCCAAAGGCATTTGCGGCGGAATCGCCGGCTTGAAAGCCACTGAGGATGAGCCCGGCCAGCGCGACAAAGCTGGGCAGTAAAACGAGCAGTTTCAACCAATCGGCCGCGCTGCAGTAACCGTAGTTGAAAAGGCCATACACGGCGCCGGCGGCGAGAACGAGTCCAAGCACCACGTTGCCCAACTCATGGCCCGCGCCTTTGCCGAGATCGTGCCAACGACGTATCTGCAAAGCCACTACAATGCCAAACGCGACCGCGGTCCAGATGATGGAAACCGCCATGTTCAATAAACGCCCGACTTCGTGCAAAACGGTGAAAAGGTCGACGACGACAAACGCGACGATGATGCTGACACCGATGAGGGCGAGGCTGTTGCCCCAGAGCGTAGCCCGGGCCGCTCGGCCTTTTTGCGAAAACAGCGATGTCTTTTCCGCGGTTGTCAGCGGCGCGCGCGAATCCGCCTCGTCCATGTCGCTGTGGATCAGCGCTAATTCTCCGGCATTCACCTGCTTTTTCTTTTCCGGTAAACCATAGAGCGGGATCCAGAAAACCAGCCAGATGAGGCCCGCGATGCCGGCGCCGATAAAGGCGGCATGCCAGCCGAAACGAAAAGCGACAAACGGCACGATCAGGGGAGCGATGATCGCTCCGACATTGGCCCCGGAATTGAAAAGGCTGGTTGCGAAAGCCCGTTCGCGCTTGGGGAACCACAACGCGGTGGCCTTGATCGCGGATGGAAAATTGCCGCCCTCACCAAAACCGAGCGAAACACGTGCGAGAAAAAATCCGCTAACCGTGTTAACCAGTCCGTGTCCGAGAGCGGCTAAACTCCAGGCCGCGATCGATGCCGCGTAGCCGATTTTCGTGCCGAACCGATCGATGAACCACCCGAATCCTACGAGGCCGATGCCATAGGCACCCTGGAATGCCCCATTGATCCGGCCGAAATCTTCGTTCGTCCAGCCCAGCTGCTTGTCCAGGATTTCTTTGACGAGTGAGAGAATCTGGCGGTCAACATAGTTGATCGTCGTTGCAAAAAATAGGAGCGCGCAGATTAGCCACCGATAGTTACTGATACGCTGGGACACGGACGGAGTGGGGCTCGCCATAAATTTGAGGGTAAAAAAGAAGGCCGGAGCGCGCGCGACGGCTTCGCCGAGCTAAAACTAGCATCGAGGAGGAACGCGTTTGCGAAACAAAAGCGGTAACCGACTCTTCGAAAGGCGAAATGCGCGGATGCTGTTACCTGTAACAAGTCACGGTCCGCTACCCTGCGTCTATCTCCGCGCTTGCCCTTTGGTTTACCCGTCGGAACACTCGATCCCAAATTTTATGAAACAACGCACACTCGCACGCGAAGTATCGGTCCAAGGCACCGGACTGCATACCGGCGAGCCGGTCACGCTGACGATGAAGCCTGCTCCTGTCGGGCACGGTATTGTCTTCAAACGAGTCGATCTTAACGGTCAGCCAGAAATCCGCCCGCGAGTGGACATGATCACGGATTTGGTGCGCAACACGGCCATCACTTCTGGACATGCCAAGATCAATCAGGTTGAGCACGTTCTCAGCGCGCTTCACGGCTGTGGCATCGATAACGTTTTGATCGAGATCAACACCAGCGAGCCTCCTGTTCTCGACGGTTCAGCGAAGCCTTTCGTGAACATGATCATGCAGGGCGAACCGATCGAGCAGGACAAGGATCGCGAGTATTTCATCCTCGATGAGGCCATCTCTGTTACGAAGGGCGATCGGTCGATCATCGCTCTTCCTTGCGATACTTTGCGGATTTCCTGCACGTCGGCCGACGACCGCGGCGTCCATACGCAGCACCTTTCGCTCGATATCGATCCCGACTCTTACATCACGCAGATCGCCGCCTCGCGCACCTTCACGATTTACGAAGAGATCGAAGAGTTGGTGAAGCTCGGCAAAATCCGTGGTGGCAGCCTTGATTGCGCTGTCGTGATCAAGGGCGATAAGATCCTGTCGAAGGAACCGCTGCGGTTCAAAGACGAGTTCGTCCGCCACAAGATTCTCGATATCATTGGCGACATCATGTTGCTCGGGCTTCCGCTGAAAGCGCACATCATCGCGACTCGGCCGGGGCATGCGATCAACTCGGAGTTGACCCGTAAGCTTTGGGAAAAGTTGGAAGAGCGAAAGAAAGGACCGAAAAAAAAACCGCGCTCGTCCATCGTTCTCCCGACCGAAACGTCACTCGATATTCGCCGTATCATCGATACGTTGCCGCATCGTTATCCGTTTATTCTGATCGATCGCGTGGTTGAATTCATCGGCAATGATGAACTCGTCGCGATTAAAAACGTAACGATCAATGAGCCATACTTTGTCGGCCATTTCCCCACCGATCCGGTGATGCCCGGCGTTTTGCAAATCGAAGCGATGGCGCAGGCCGCAGGAATTTTGATGCTTCGTCGGACGTCCAATGAAGGTCGGACCGCGCTATTCATGAGCTGCGACAAAGTGAAGTTCCGCAAAGCTGTTCGCCCGGGCGATCAAATCGTCATCAATGCGAAATTGACGAAGAACCGCGGCAACAAAATCGGCGTCGCCGAGTGCAACTGCACGGTTGACGGCATCGTCGTCTCTTCGGGCGAACTCATGTTCGCCGTCATGGGCCCCGACGAAGTGACCTGAAATGGCCTCGGAAGTACATCCATCCGCTTTTGTCGCGCCGAGCGCGGAGCTTGGGGCTGATGTGAAGGTCGGCCCTTTCGCCTATGTGGGTCCAGGGGTGCGGATCGGCGCGGGCACGATTCTTCATCACCATGCGTCGGTCGAGGGGAACACTCATGTGGGTGAGCATTGCGAGATATTTCCTTACGCGAGTATTGGAGCCAAGACGCAGGATTTGAAGTACACCGGCGGCAACCCGGGGGTTCGCATTGGCAATCGAAACGTCTTTCGCGAATACGTCAGCGTTCATGCCGCGACGGCGGATGGAAGTCTGACGATCATCGGCAATGACAACACGCTGCTTGCCTACTGCCACGTCGCGCATGACTGCGTGCTGGGCGACCATATCGTTGCCAGTAATTCCACGGGGTTAGCGGGGCACGTGACCATCGAAGATCACGTGACCTTTGGGGCAATATCCGGCGTGCATCAGTTTTGCCGAATCGGAGCTTATTCAATGATCAGCGGTTACGCGAAAGTGGTGCAAGACGTGACGCCGTTCTTCATCGCTGATGGCCAGCCAGCAGTCATTCGCTCGCTCAATAAGGTTGGACTCGAGCGCAAAGGTTTCACGCCAGAGCAGATCGAACGGGTGAAACAGATCTATCGGATTCTTTTCCGCGATGGACTCAACCGCACGCAGGCCTTGGAGAAGCTTGCGCAGCATCCTTCTGCCCAAACCGACGAATTTCAACGCATCTTGATGTTCGCGCAGAAGAGTGAGCGCGGGCTGGCACCGGGTGCCCCGGTCTGAGCCGATCTCTAGAAGCGGCCTCGGCTTGGCTGTTCTAAAAGCGCATGCGCAATGCCGGAACGTCCCA
>Ga0068856_100001309_pt1 | contig 26201 bp, 22 predicted proteins | sample KBSCornC62_FD_66595 | JGI IMG/M metagenome (GOLD analysis project Ga0068856, IMG submission 66595) | Corn rhizosphere microbial communities from Kellogg Biological Station, Michigan, USA - KBS Corn C6-2 | ecosystem: Host-associated > Plants > Roots > Rhizosphere > Soil ... | reverse complement strand
GAGCGCCTGCTTGCGCGTGTAGGCGCCATTGGCGTCCACGTAGAGGTCCGCTTCTGCGCCCATCGCCGCACGGGCCGCGTGGACACGGTCCAGATCGTCCGCGGGATGCGTGCCAATCTTCATCTTGACGCGCGGGATGCCCTGCGCGACCCAGCCACCCAGCTGCTGTTGGAGCTGCGTGATGCTATAGCTGGTGAAGCCGCCGCTGCCATAGACCGGGACTGCCTCGCGCGCCTGCCCGAGCAATTTGCAGAGGGGAAGATCGAGCAGCTTTGCCTTCAGATCCCACAGTGCCACATCAACGCCGGAGATCGCCATCGAAGCGATGCCGGGGCGGCCCAGATTGCGGATGCTGTGAATCATCGCATCCCATGCGCCGGGCAGATCGAAGGCGTTACGTCCGCGCACGCTGGCGGCAAGTGTGTCGCGGATGAGCCTGGCGGTTGCCGTATCGGCGTAGGTATGGCCCAGGCCGCGCATTCCGCCTGCGGTTGCCTCGACGACGACGAGCGTGGTCGAGTCCCAGGCATAGGTGCCGTCGGCTTCGGGCAGATCGGTGGGTATGCGGTAGGCGGAGACTTCGACGCGCTCAATGGGCACGGCTGTATTGCGAATTGACACGGGTTGTGCTCGAACCTTTCACGTCTGGAATAGGCGCCCGCCTGTTCAGGCGGCAACATGGTTAGCCATGGTTGCCATGACAGCCGCCGACGAACGCTGTTACCGCAATAATATCGTGCTACGATATTATTGCGGTTTCGCATTTGTTGTGCCAATCTCATCGCTTGCCCGGCGCTTGTGCATACTCGCGCATGTTTGTGGCCCGCACTCTGCGGTGGTGGATGGGTGGGTGGCGCGAGAAGCTAGATAAAGAGGATAGACAACTGGTTCGCCGTTATTCTCGCGCCGAGACAGAGCGGGCACGTCGTTGCGCGCTTCCGCAAAAAGGCACGGATTAGCAAGGAAGGGAAGAACATGGCAAAGCGGACGGCCGACATACTGGTCGAGCGGCTGATCGAGTGGGGAGTGGATACGATCTTTGGATTTCCCGGCGATGGTGTGAATGGCATTTTCGAGTCGTTACGGACGCACCAGGACAAGATACGGTTTATCCAGGTGCGGCATGAGGAATCGGCGGCCTTCGCGGCATGCGGCTATGCGAAGTATACCGGACGGTTGGGCGTCTGCCTTGCGACCTCCGGCCCTGGCGGGGTCCACCTGCTCAACGGCCTCTATGACGCCAAGATGGACAATCAGCCGGTGCTGGCGATCACGGGGCATACCTTTCACGACCTGATTGGCACCCATTATCAGCAGGATGTTGATCTGACCAAAGTCTTTATGGATGTTTCCGTCTACAATGAGCGCGTCATGGGGCCTATGCACGTCAGCAACGTCGTGGACTCGGCCATCAAGCACGCGCTCGGCTATCGCGGCGTGGCCCACATCAGCATCCCCAAAGATATCCAGGACTGGACGACCTCGGACGGCGAGCGCTCGGATGCGAACATCCAGAAGCATAGCTCGGCGGTGTTCGTGCCGCAGTATCCGTTGCCGCCACAGGAGGACGTGCAACGGGCGGCCGATGTCATCAACGCCGGGTCGAAGGTGGCGATGCTAGTGGGGCGCGGCGCGCTCAACGCCCGCAGTGAGGTGACACAGGTGGCCGAGCTACTGGGCGCTCCGGTCGCCAAGGCGCTGCTCGGCAAGGCAGTGCTGCCCGATGATAGCCCCTACACCACCGGCGGGATTGGCCTACTGGGCACGGCGGCCTCCTCCGATGCGATGGAGGAGTGCGACACCTTCATCATGGTTGGCGCCAACTTCCCCTATATGGAGTTCCTGCCGAAGCCGGGGCAGGCGAAGACGGTGCAGATCGACATCGATCCTACGCGCATTGGCCTGCGGCATCCAGTTGATGCGGGGCTGGTGGGAGACGCCGGCCGCGTGCTTGGCATGCTCCTCCCTCTGCTCAAACGCAAGCAGGACCGCAGCTTCCTCCAGCAGGCGCAGAAGAACATGAAGGACTGGATGCGGCTGATGGAGAATCGCGGTACCGCGACCTCCATGCCGATGAAGCCCGAGGTCGCCGCCTATACGCTCAACAAATTCCTGGATGACGACGCGATTATCGCCTGCGACTGTGGCACCGTGACGACCTGGGCGGCACGCCACCTGATGATCCGCGACCGCATGATGTTCTCGGTGTCTGGTATCCTGGCGACGATGGCTGAAGGGCTGCCCTATGCCATCGCGGCGGCGGTGGCCTACCCGAATCGCCAGGTCGTCGCGATGGTTGGCGATGGCGGCTTCACCATGCTGATGGGCGAGCTGGCGACCATTCGCAAGTATAACCTGCCGATCAAGATCATGCTCATCAAGAACAATGTGCTGGGCGAAATCAAATGGGAGCAGCTGGTTCTGGAGGGCACTCCACAATACGGCGTGGAATTGCAGCCTATAGACTTCGCGCTCTACGCGCAGGCGTGTGGGATTCCCGGCTTCACGCTGGAGGATCCCGGCAGAGCGGAAGAGATCGTGCGGGCGGCGTTCGCGCAGCCTGGGCCGACGCTCATTCAGGCGGTTGTCGATCCTAACGAGCCACCGCTGCCGGGCAAGATCACGACCCAGCAGGCGATCCACTTCGCCGAGGCGCTGCTGAAGGGGGAGAAAGACCGCAAGGCTATCATCAAGGATGTGCTCGCCGACAAGGTTCGCGAGGTCGTATAGCGGGCGGCCCCCTCTCCAACCCCTCCCCCTAAAGGGAGAGGGGCTACAGACTCTCCCGCAACCGTGTAGCCATTGGGCAGCCAGCAAGCCCCCTTCGACTTGGAGATGAAGCGCCGGGGGCACTTCTGGTTCCCCTCTCCCTTCCAGTGAGAGGGGCCAGGGGAGGGGTTGCCCACCACTATATCCCCGCGTATATCTCGTAGTAGCGATTGTCTTCGCGTGAGCCGCCCTGGCCGCCACGAATGGTCCGATAGTCTTCGACTAGTTCGATGCGACAGACCCACTTGCACATCTTGAAGCCGAGCATCGTCTCGCAACGCAACCGTAACGGCGCGCCGTGCGGGCGCGGCAGTGGCCGACCATTCATCTCATAGGCCAGAATCGTCTGCTTATCGAGCGCGCTTTCCAGGGGGATCGTCTCGTAGAATTGCTGCCCGGTTGTGTCTTGCGAGAATGACCAGAAGACGAGATGTTCCGCGTTTGGGAGGGGGCGGCAACGGGCGAGAATCTCATGCAAGGGCACGCCCGCCCATTCGCCGATGGCGGTCCATCCCTGGATGCAGTTGTGCCGGGTAATCTGCGATTGGCGGGGCATCGCCATCAGCTCTGGCAGCGTCAGTCGGAGTGGCTGCTCCACCAGCCCCGTCACTTCGAGCGCATAGCCATTGAAGTCCTGCCACATGAGCTTGAGATACTCCGACGACTCAGGCGGGGCGCCGTTGACGGTGAAGAACGGCGATATCTCAGCGGGCCGATAGTGCTGCCGCGAAGAGGTATGCAAGGTCAACAGGCGGACAACCGGCTGATAGAATTCGCTGAGCGCATGCTGCGCGGCCCGTTTGTGGCTCAGGCTGAGCCAGGAAAGGAGGGCGTAGAGCGCCAGAATGGCGCCGACAATCAGTATGGTAATGATGATGGCAAGTCCCTCGTCCCGGCCATGGTAGCCAAGCGTGACATCGCCAAAATTCTTGCCTATCCCGGTGATAATCACCAGCGCCGTGTGCAGGATGGTGAAGGCGATCACCGCTAGCAGCCCGAGAAAGTGCAGACTGCGCGCGACCTGCCTGCCCCCGAAGAGCGTAGGGTACCAGGGGAAGCGCGCCTCGACGCCCGGTGACTGCGCGGCGCCGGTCAGGATGAGAAATGGACCGAGCAGAAAGACGACCGCCGCATAGGTCAATTGCTGGAGCGGATCATAGGGGCGAAACACGCTGGCGGGCGGCAGGTGGAAGGTGATGTACTCGGCGAACGTATGCAGCGCATCGGGAAAGACCGACCACGAGGTGGGAATGAGCCGCCGCCACTCGCCGGTCGCGAACAACAGAATCACGTAGATGACGCCATTCAGTATCCAGAAGACGACTGAGAAGAAGTGGAAGTGGCGGCCCAGGCCCAGGTTGTTGCCGCCCGGCTGGGCGATCACCGGGCTCCACGATTGCTCGTCTTCCAGCGAGGTCCAGAGCCGGTCCGTTGGCTCTTTGCGGCGGGTGAACTTGAGCCACTCGTGTCCCGGCGTGCAATCGTCCTTCCAGAAGAGCCGCGGATAGGACGCCAGGATCTGGATGCCGGACCGCACGAGCAGGCCGATGAAGAAGACGTTGATCCAGTGGGCCGCGCGCAGCCAGGCCGGAAAGCCAAGATCGCCGACTATGAGGTGCTGTAGCACTGATGGCATCATTTACTCCTCCGGCACATGTGTAATCATCTCGGGATGAAAAACAGTCCACCATCCGCCGCCGGTGCGCTGACGCAAGGCTCCACGCGGGATCGAGAGGACTATGATGGCCCATCCAGCCAGCACACTCGCCAGGAGTAGCGCGTCGGTGTTCGGCACAAGCCAGGGAGCGATGGCGAGAAACATGCCGTTCAGCACGTTCACTGCGCGAACCGGCCGGGTGACGGTACGAACCGCCAGCACGCCAAGCCAGATGGCTATCGGTCCCGCGATACGGGCTATGACGGCGCCTGGTTCGGTGGATGGCAGCACGCCGGGCGCGACCAGCAACCAGATGCCCAGCGCGATATTGCCGATTTGGAACCACATATGGCTTGTCACACTCTCCCTGAGTCTGTTGGCTGCTATCTTCCTACAGTGACGCCTGGAGCCGGGGCGATCCGTTCGCGCGAGCGTGCGGGCTTAGCTCCCCAGAGCGCCCGCCACGCAGCCGCGCCTCCCGCCTTCATCCTGACGAGCGCGAGATATTGCAGACTGGCGAGCGCCTCGCCGATGCCCAGGCCCAGAATCAGCGTTGAAACGGCGGCGGAGATCAGGCAGACGGTACACCACGAACCGATTACCGCGCCTTGCAGGATCGTCAGCGCGAGGCTGACAATGCCAAGCGCGAGGATCACGAGAGCGAAGATCAGCACGACCCAGGGGCGGGTGCGCCACCGCCGCCTCCCGCCGAGCGCGCCAAAGAGCAGATCGCAGCAATAGCCCACCACGCCGAGCACGCCATCTGGCAAGGGCAGCAGGCGCGAAATTGCCGAATGGGTCACGGCATACGAGCTGGCGCTGCCGAAGAATGGGTCCACCATCGCGCCGACGACGCCCAGTTGCGAGAGCGCCGTGTAGAGCGCGGCGAGCAGGCCAATCGTCGCCAGGGCAAGCAGCGGCCAGCGCTCGCGCCAGGACGACGGGTTATAGCTCCAGCCAGGCGGTGTGTCGCGATTTCCCTGTGGGCTGAGTGGATGCGGCCGATTCATGCCCACCTAGCCTCTGCCGCGCCCGAGCGCGACGAGCGAACCGGCGACGGCGGCTCCGGCGAGACCGGCGAGCGCCGTGGCGATGATCCCTTTGTGTTCGGCGGCCCACACCTCGTAGCTACGGTTGATGGAGCGCTGGTCGAACGCGCCATGCGAGCCATAGTCTTGCGTGGTATCAACTGGCTGGAACAGGTTATCGGGCTGGTTCGGGTTACGCTTCTCGTCGCGCATCTGGCTCGCGTAGCCAGTCCTGCCCAGATACCAGTCGCCGAGGTTCGCGAAGAACTTGTTGCCCATGATGACGGTGAGCGTGGAGCCGCCGATGTAGAGCTGGCGCTTCTTGTGATGCGCGGCCCAGTAGATCGCCTCGGCGGCGACCTCCGGCTGGTAAATAGGCGGGACGGGCTGCGCCTTGCGCGGCATCTTATTGCGACCCCAGGTGAATTGAGGCGTATTGACGGCGGGGAGCTGCACCATCGTGAGATGGACCTCGCTGTGGTTATGAATCAGCTCCGCCCGCAACGACTCCGTAAAGCCCTGGATAGCGTGCTTGGCGCCGCAATAGGCCGTCTGGAGCGGGATGCCACGATAGGCAAGCGCTGACCCGACCTGAACGATTTTGCCACGGTCGCGTGGCAGCATTCGCCTGAGTGCGGCCCGCGTGCCGTAGACGTAGCCAAGATACGTGACGCTGGTTACCCGTTCGTATTCCTCCGGTGAGACGTCTGTAAATGGTCCAAAGACCGTCGCGAAGGCGGTATTGACCCAGATGTCAATCGGGCCAAATACGTCCTCGGCCTGCTGGGCCGCGCGCTCGTGGGTCTGTGGGTCGGCGCTGTCGCCAACGACGATGATGGCCCGGCCACCCAGACGCTCGACATCGCGCCGCGCGCCTTCGAGGCCCGCCTGACCGCGCGCCACCAGACACACCGATGCTCCCCGCTTGCCAAACGCCTGTGCGGTGGCGCGTCCTACGCCCCCCGAAGCTCCTGTAATCACCACAACGTCGCGATGTTCTTCTACCTGGTTCATCCTTAATTTGGCCTTTCCTCTGTGCGCTCTTGCTATCTGTGTCGAGGGCGCGTCTCCGCGATGGTAAGGAAGAAATAGGCACACTTCACGCGTCGCGACGTTGCAGAAGATGTGCCAGACGGGGGACGGCACGAGCGATGGATGGCGCTGATCCATCTGTCACGTCAAACATATGAAGACGGCTCGACCACCGACGGTTGGTAGCCGAGCCACTCCATACGCGCAGAGGCGCGGGTTTCATGTGAAACAAAATGAGGTGATCAGTTGTGGGATGTCCAGATGTTGCCGGGGCCATTGTAACTGCTGGACTCACCCCAGCCGATCTGGGTCGCGCCCGTCGAATCTACCGCCATCTGGAAGTAATCGCCGTAGGGCAGGCCGAAACCCGCGCTGGTCAGATAGCTGTAGCCGGGCACATAGCTGCTGATACGTGTCTCGGCGCTCCAGGTTGCGCCGCCGTCCGTGCTGGAGCGGTAGAAGAGATTCCACGCGCCTGTGCGCATATCCATCCAGCCGATGCGCACGTCACCCGCGGCGCCCGTTGTGATTCCCGGGAAGGCATGCTCGACGCCCGATGCCGCCAGCGAGACATCTTGCGGGGCGGAATAGGTATGGCCGCCATCGGTCGAGCGCGCGAAGTAGATGCGCTCGGGCGCATAGTCCGTCTGGTCGGCGGTGGAGTTCCACAACAGGTTGACGCTGTCATCGCCGCCCACCGCCAGCGTCAACTGCGCCCCCAGGAAGGCAAAGCCGCAGTCGGCGCAGGGATAGGGCGCGCCGCTGACGCCCGCCAAGGTCAGGTTCCAGGTCGCGCCACCGTCGTAGGACGCCGCGACGAAGAGATTGACTGGCCCCTTTGCGCCCCCGTTCTGGGTATAGCCATCAAAGCCGAAGAAGATGTTGCCATGTGAATCGATGGCCGCGCCGCCGCCAAGCGACCAGCCAAGCTGGTTGCTGCCGCTGCTGATGAGCGAGGTCGTCCAGGTTGCGCCGCCGTCATGTGAGATCGCCGCATAGATTTTTTGCACCGCGTTGAACGCCACCGCGATAGTCTGGCCGTGTACCGCCAATTCGTCTTTATCAGTGGCTCGTTGCAGATTCTCGACAATCGTCGGCCCGGACCACGTCTGGCCGAAATCGGTGGACTTCATCACGGCGATGGAGGACTTGTTGTTCTGCAGGAACGAGGCCCAGACCGTCTTCCCATCCACCGGATCGACGACAATCTGCGGGTCAAACTGACCGCCCTTCGTCGCCTCAGGATCGATGGCACTGGGCGCGCTCCAGGTCTTGCCGTTGTCGTTGGAGACCTGCACGAGCAGGTGCTGGTCGCAGGAGGGGCACGTCGTCTGGCCCGCCACATCATAGTGCTTATAGAGCAGGTACACGTGGTTGTATCGGTCCGCGGAGATTGACGGTTCCCAGTCGTCGCCCGCCGCGAAGCCCATGCGCGCCTGGGTGGTAAACGATGACGGTTTGCTCGGCGCGCTGGCCAGGACGAGCCGGGGCACAAACACCAGTCCGGCCACAAGCAGGCAGACAATTGCGCTGAGGGGAAGGGCAAGACGCAACAACCGCTGGCGTGACATGGGTCGCTCCTCTCATGTGGAGATCGCTTGCAATGCTTGCAGTGTACGCGACAAACACGATGAAAACGATAATACATGCGACAACTGGCTACTCTGGCCAGGGCAGCACCAGTGGATCGTCGTCGCGGACGGCGAGGTCCATAATGGCGCGGTTGGGATAGACGCCGACGCCGGGGCGCAGGTTGAGCACCCAGCCGTCTTTCTCGGTGCGCAGATAGCCATCGTCGCCGAGCGGCCGCCCCCAGATATCGCGCAGCTCCGCGACCGGATCGCCCGCGCGGACTATATCGCCCGGCGCCACCAGCTTCGCCGCCACGCCCGTCACCGCTGGGCGCGGATGTGGCTCGCGCCGCACCGGATAGCCTAGGTCGGGCTGGGGTATCCAGTCGATGGTGATTGGGGCGTCGGGCAGCATCTCCGCCCAGATCAGCGCGTTGTGGATGCCCGCGATACCCGCCCGCAGCGCCTTCGGCTCCACATCACCGCCCATCCCCAGCTCCGGCGTAATCGAGGGGATGCCCAGCACATGCCCCGCCGCGCCGCCGGTCGAGCGGTGCAGACGGTTCTTGATATATTTGCGGCTAGGAAACTCGTTGACGACCGGGATGCCGAAGGCGCGCGCCAGGCTGTGCATCTGGAGCGCCAGCTTCTCCATGCGGGGGCGCTCCTCCTCGCCGTGGTAGAGCAGGTGGTCTACCAGCGTGAAGGGCGTCGCCTGGATGGACATCGCGTGCAGGTCGATATGGTAGTTGGCCGTCTGGCGCATCAGCTCGAAGTAGACGCCGCTCGCCACCTCGTAGGGCGTGGGCCCGTCGTCATCCTCGCCCTCGGCCAATTCGGGGTCAGCGTAGGGGTTGGCGTCGGGGAAGGTGCGGTTGGGGTCGGTCGCGGGATCGTAGTAGGCTTCGCGGCGGCCCACCCGCAGCCCCGCGGGATTGAGCGTCGGCAGCGCGACCACCGTGCCATGCAGGTCGCCCAGCCGGTCGGCCAGTGCGCGTGTCACGCCGCCCTGTACCGCCAGCAGGCCCACATACTCGTCGCCGTGAATGTTGCCGGTGACCCAGAAGCAGGGGCCATCATGGCGGCCAGCGGCGATCACCACTGGCAGGCGCTCGGGTGTGCCATCGAAATGGGTCATGACCTCCAGGAAGCCGAAGGTCATCTTGCCCGGCTTCGCAGTGCAGGTGCCAATTTTCATGATGCGTGCCATTCGTTTGTACTGGTAGATGTTGTCATACGAGGAAGCGGCAGGGTTGCGCTCCGCAATTTTCCCACGGGCGACGGACGCCGTCAACTGGCTGTATAATAGTCTGGCACGCCTGTGAAGCGCGGTTTGATTTTCGCACTCATCGGGGAGGGGTCTGTCGGTGGCTGAGATGATATCCAGTGTGGTCGGCGTCGTGCGCGCGATCTATCGCTATCCGGTCAAGTCCATGCGGGGCGAGTCGCTTGGCGAGGCGAGCGTCGAATGGCCGGGGATTCCCGGCGACCGCAGCTATGCATTTGTCCAGAGCGAGAACCGCTCAACATTCCCCTATCTCACCGGGCGCGAACTGCCTGAGCTGCTGCTCTACACGCCCGTGCTCACCGATCCGAGCCGACCCTATTACTCGCCTGTCATGGTCACGACGCCCGAGGGCGCGACCTATCCCATCGGCAGTGAGGAGCTGCACGCCGACATCGCCCAGCGCTACCCCCACCCGTTTCACCTGCTGCGCCTGGGGCGGCGCGCCACCCACGACGCCGCGCCTCTCTCGGTCATCACCACCGGCACGATCAACTCGCTGGGGAACACCCTCGGCATGGCACTCGACCCGATGCGCTTCCGGCCCACCATCCTGATCGAGACGCCAGCGGGCAATCCAGCGCCGGAGCAGCGCTGGATGGGGCAGTCGCTGGTCTTTGGTGAGGATGAGATGCGGATGATCATCTCCGAGCCGGATGCGCGCTGCAAGATGATTACACTCGACCCCACGACGGCGATGGCGGAGCCGCGCGTTCTCGAAGAGGTTGTGAGGGCGCGCGATAGCCTGCTCGGCGTCTACGGCCTGCCGCAACGCCGGGGCACACTGCGCGTCGGGCAGTCCGTCTCGCTGCTGCCGGGCTGAAGATACGCCAGAGATGCGCCGACCGCTAACGCCTCAGTGCGGTGGTCGTCCGACCACCGGAACCTGGCTGGCTGGTGGCTCGTCTGGCCCGATGAAGACGTAGAAGAGCATCGCCACATTCCAGGCGAAGAAGTAGGTCACCAGAATCGCGGTGAACCAGCCCCAGCGACGGACCAGCGCGGCGCGGATCAGCGCGAAGACATCGGCCAGCAGGACCAGGACGAAGCCCGGCACCCAGACGATCAGCGTCAAGACGATGAGAATGGTCACGGCTCCCGTCTGGGAGGAAGAGCAGGCGTTAATATCGGCGTCTGGCGAGCAGGAGGCGACGACAATCGAGACGAGCGTGTAGAGCACGAGGGCGACGATATTGCAGGCGATGCCGATGAAGAGCAGATAGCGGAGCGCGCGTTTGCTCATGAAGCGATGGACGGTTGGCGTGACAGCCACCGTTCCCCCAATCGAGGTCACTGGCCCGGCATACGCCGCGGCTGGCGGCGCGACTGCCCTGGGCGCGGAATACGCGGGCGGGCGGGCCTGCGCTTGAGCAGGGTAAGCAGGCTGAGCCATGGGTTGAGCGATTGGGTGGGGCATGGCCGCTGGCGGGGGATTCTGCGGCGCGGCGAGCGACGCGCCACATTGGCGGCAGAACGCATCGCCGGGCTGGGCGACGCGGCCACAGCGATGGCAGGCGCGCGTGGCGGCGGACGCGGTGGGGACAACGGCATGGTGCGGCTGGTGCGCGACGAATAGAGGCTGTGGCTGTGGCTGCACCTGCATCTGGGCTTTGGCCAGCGCGGCGGAGGCGGACTCATCGCCGATGAGGCGCCTGCCCACCCCCGGAATCACCCGCAAGAGCGCGGTATTGACGATCACTACCGTCGAGATGGCGAAGGGCAGACCCGATTGCAGACCCGGCGGCAAGAGCGTCCAGAGCAACAGGATCAGCCCCACCACAATTACTGTGGTCAGGCCGAGCACCATCAACAGGATGGGCGTCAGCCGGATCTCCCTCTGCATAGCGATAGCGTCCCCCGGCCAGATTAGTGAAACGAACACTTACATCATCGATACTGGCTGACAGGCTCAATAGCTGGACAGCATTGTATCATAGCGCCCTACGCTTGAATAGCGTTGTATTGCGTAGGCGCCGCCAGACGGCTGTATTCGCGGTTGGGGCAATGTGGATGACCGGGATAGTGGCACAATTCTGGCGATTGGCAATTATTTTCTGGACTTTGATACGTCGTAAGGAAAGCGAGGTGTTGGCGAAGGCTGCGCGCCGGAGCATTTCATGAAAGAGGAGTGCGGGGGATGGCTGATTCGATGGCAGGTGACGCAACACGCTCGCGCCCACGAGCAAGAGGGTTGCGCGCGGTGGCGTTTCTGGCGCTGGTCGTCTGTGTCGCGCTTGTTGGCGTGGGCGGCGGCGCGCTGGCGGGCATTGTCTTTGGCGCGGCACGTAGCGCACCGTCAGCCGCGAGCAAGTCCCCGGCGCAGCTCTCCGCGACGCCAACCGCGACCGTTTCTCCGGCCTGCCACTGCACCAGTGTCACCGTGACCATGCCGCAGCCCAGCGCGGGCGTCCCGAAATATAGCGGGCAGGTGATTCTGGTCAGCCTCTCGCAACAATGGCTCTGGGCCTATCAGGACCGGAGTCTGGTCCTCGCCAGCCCGGTGACGACGGGCATGCCACAACTGCCGACGCCGCGCGGCAACTATGCTGTGCAGCGCAAGGAGGCGAACGTCACCTTCTACTCGCTCTGGCCGCCAGGATCGCCCTTTTACTACTCGCCGGAGCACATCAACTACGCGATGTACTTCCGCGATATTGGCTACTACATCCACGACGCGCCCTGGCGACATGCCTTCGGCCCCGGCACCCAATATCCCCACACCGACCCCGACGGCACGCACGAGACAGGCAGCCATGGCTGTGTCAATATGCCAACGCCCGCGGCGAAAGCGCTCTACGCCTGGGTGGGCATCGGCGCGCGCGTCATCATCGTGTCGTAGCGCCGTAGCGCCTGCTGACGCTGGACAGGTAAGGCTGCGTGTCTCGCGCGGCTTCTCGCCACTGTCCGGTATAATCAGCCAATACAACACAGCGCAGCAGCGCATGCTCTAATGCGGCGTTGCCAGGCGACCGATACGCAGGCCCATGCAGAGAATGGACTCCTGTCAACAACCCCACGGCTAAAGCCGGGGGCTTGCATCTACCCCTCGTCCACGTACGAGACGGAGACGAGGGGTGACGCCATAGGCCGATTGACTGCGGCCCGATAAAGGTCTGCTGGCTCTTTTGGTGCTTTTCGAGAGATATTGATGGCGGCGTTATAGTCCGCGTTGAGTGCGAAGCCACAGCGCTGGCAAAGGAACGACTCTTGGCTCTTCCGGTTCGCCTTCTCACAATGGCCACACTGGCTGCAAGTGCGACTGGTATTCCGTGGGTCTACCAGATGGAGCGGGACGCCTGCCCATGCGGCCTTGTAGCTGAGGAAGTGGCGCAGTTGGAAGAAGGCCCAGGCATGCCGCTCGTAGCGCTGTTCGTGGCGAACCGTTATCCGCTCGCGAATCCCACTCAGGTCTTCGAGAGCCAGTGCCTTGCACGAGACGAGGGCTTTTCTTATCAAGGCCTTGCTAATACAGTGATTGACATCCTTTTGGAAGCGGCGCTCCCGTCCCGCATTCTTGCGCAGTCGGCGCTTGGCGTTCTTCGTGCCGACCTTCTGCAGCCGTTGGCGGCGGGTGTGGTAGCGCTGGCGCGCTTGCTTCACCTTCGCGCCTGTGAATGTCTCACCCTCGCTATCCGTTGCCAGATTGACGATGCCCAAGTCCACACCCAACGTGCCGCCGTCTGGTTCGGTTTCTGTTGGCGCTTCCCGGCTTTGCGTGACATGCAGGTAGTAGACACCGCGTCGCCAGACCAGATCAGCGCCGCCGACTTCCCACTTAGGGTCTACCAGCATTTCGTGTTGGCGTGGGCCGAGCAGCAAGCGGCAGGCCACGCGCCCATCCAGGGTGTTGAGCGAGACGCGATCAAGGCTCATCAGGCGATAGGTGCGTGCATCGTAGCGTATACTCCCACGTGGGCCAAATTGGGGGCAGGTAGCCTGCTCACGATGCTTGGCCTTGACCGCCTTGAGAGTCTCCACCGCCTTGGCCCTGGCACAGACCGCCAATTGCGCGCCGAGGCCGAAGGTCAGGCGGGTCTCGCCATACACACGATGGTGGGCGGTGTTGGTGTTGGTAATGCCCTCATCCCAGCATTTCTGCGCAATCCAGGTTGCCGCCGCATTGAAGGCGCGTTGGGTCGCGGCTAATGCAGCGTCATGGCCGTCAACATCCAGTTTGATACAGATGGTGCGGGTGAGTGTTTGGTTCATCGAGAAACATACTATCACAGACAGCTAGAGCTAGATACGGAAAGGAGCGCGGCGCTTCCTTCCCATGCCTGAAGGCAGGGGTCTCCGCGCCGCACATACGATGAGTGATATAGAAAAGCAAGCACCATCCCCGGCAACGAGCTCTAATACGCCAGCCGCCAACGGCGCACGCGCACAACTGATCGCCGCGCTGCAACAGAACTGGCGGCGCGAGGTGGAGGGCGCGCGCATGTACCGCGACCTGGCCGCGCGCGAGTCCGACGCCACCAAGCGCGGCATCCTCGAACGGCTGGCCCAGGCCGAGGAGCGCCACGCCGCCCGCTGGGAAGGCAAGCTCGCCGAGCTGGGAGCAGCCCCGCCACCCTTGAAATTCACCTGGCGCGACCGGTTGCAACGCTGGATCAATCGCGGCATCGGCACGGATGCAGCGCTCCGGCGGATGGAGGCGGCGGAGGACGTGGATATCGCCCGCTACGAGGCGCACGCCCGTGCGGTCAGCGACGCCGAGGCCGCCCAGATGTTGCGTGAGGTGCGGCGCGAGGAAGAGGCGCATGGTCGGGTCATCCGCGATATGATCGCGCCCGAAGGCCCACAGAACATGCTCGACCTCATGCTGCGGCGCGAGCACTGGCACAAGCGTGGTGGCGGCTGGATCGGCGACGCCATCTACGGCGCGAACGACGGGCTGGGCGCGGTCTTTGGCATCGTCAGCGGCGTGGCAGGCGCGACCGCGGGCAACAATCAGGCGGTGCTGATCGCCGGGCTGGCGGGGATGCTGGCCAGCGCGCTCTCGATGGGGTCGGGCGCATATCTGGCGACCAAGAGCGAACGCGAAATCTATCAGGCGGAGATTGACCGCGAACGCCGCGAGATCGAAGAGAACCCGGAGGAGGAGAAGGAGGAACTGGCGCTTTTCTACCAGCTCAAGGGCTTCAGCGAGGAGGAATCGGCGACGCTGGCCGACCGCCTGAGCAAACAGCCTGAGCAGTTCCTGAACGCGCTGGCGCATGAAGAGCTAGGGCTGAATCAGCAGGCGTTCCCAAATCCGCTGGTCTCTGCGCTTTCGGCAATGGTCTCCACCGGCCTCGGCGCGTTTATCCCGATCATCCCGTTCTTCTTTTTCGGTGGCATCGCGGCCGTCATCTGGGCGGCGGTCATCAGCCTGGCGGCGCACTTCGCCGTCGGCGCGGCCAAGACGATCATCACCGGGCGCTCGTGGCTGGTCAGCGGCACGGAAATGACGGTGGTTGGCGCTATCGAGGCGGTCATCACCTATGCGCTCGGCGTCCTCTTCCATGTCAGTGGCGCATAACGTGCTATGCTTCATACCCAGGAGGCGGTGAGCAACTCGTGGAAGGGGAGTGGGCAACGTGTCGAAGCGACGCATGATGCCGGGCCTGCTGATTGGCGGGCTCCTGCTGGTTGGCGGTGGCTGCTGGATTGGCGTTGCTGCGTCATTCGCGGCGCGCTGGCCGACATCGGACTTTCCTGGCGGCAACGCACATGCCATGGCCAACGTCACCCCGCCGACCGCGACAGCCATCGCCGCCAATTTCGCCACGCGCGTCATCGCCCGTACGAATAGCTATCGGGTGGCGCATGGCTGCCACGCGCTCGTAGCCAACCCCATCCTCATGGGGACGGCGCAGGCGCACAGCGCCGATATGGCGACGCACGATTTTGTGGGCCATAATAGCTCCAGCGGCGCAACCATCGGCGAACGCATCAAAGCGGCGGGCTATGCCTACTCGACCTTCGCCGAGAACATCGCCTGGGGCCAGACATCGCCTGAACAGGTCGTCGATATGTGGTTCAACGAAACGCCGCCCAACGACGCGCACCGCAAGAACATTCTGAACTGCGCGCTGCACGATATCGGCGTGGGCTATGTCTATCTCGCCAGCGATCCGGGCAAGGTCACGTCCCACACCTACTGGACGGAGGATTTCGGCACACGCGCCACAGGATAACACGCCGAGATTCACAGCCAGTAGTAGCCAGCATACCTAGGGAGGCGCCCATGGCCATCGAGGAAGCCTTCTCGCCGTCGGATACCGTCCGCGACCGGCTGCGCGCCGTGCTGGCGTTGCGCCCGCTGGGCCTGTTTTCCGATATCGATGGCACGCTGAGCGCCATCGCGCCGACGCCTGATGCGGCGATCCTCCTGCCGGGAGTCGCCGACCTGCTGAAACAGGCGCTCCCCACCTTCGATCTCGTCGCCGCCGTCTCGGGCCGGACCGCCATCGACGCCCGCGCGATGGTCGGCCTGCCCGGTCTGCTCTACATCGGCAACCACGGCCTCGAACACCTGAGCCAGGATGATATGACCGTGCATGTGCGACCGGAGGCCGAGCCGTGGATACGCGCCATCAATCATGTGCTGGCCAGCATCCAGGCGCCGCTGATGGTGCGTTATCCCGGGCTGATCATCGAGCGCAAGGGCGTCTCCGCCACGATTCACCTGCGCGGGGTCGAGCATCCGCAAGAGGCCGAAGACGCGGTCTACCAGGTGGTCGCGGACTCCGCCAGCGCGGATGGTTTGCGCGTGACCCGCGGCAAAATGGTGGTGGAGCTGCGTCCGCCGCTCGAGATCGACAAAGGCGTCTCCATCGAGCACTTCATTCGCGCGCGCGGGCTACGTGGCGCGCTCTATCTGGGCGACGACCAGACCGATATCGACGCCTTCCGAACGCTGCGGCGACTGACCGTGCAGGGCGTCTGCCAGGGGGTGGGGGTAGCGGTGCTCCACAGCGAGGCGCCTGCGCATCTGGCCACCGAGGCCGATATGACGCTGCCCAGCGCTGAAGCCGTGCCAGGCTTCCTCCGCTGGCTGCTAGCGAATGTACCCACCAGAAGCTGATATCTCTGGCTCCCCTCCCCTAAAAGGGAGGGGATCGGGGAGAGGGTCTGGGCCAATATCCTTTGTTCAGGGCCGGGAGGGTGGCGCTGGCTGCTCTCCGGCGACGAGCGCGACGGCGATGGCCGGACCGAGATTGGCGCCAATGGTTGGGCCGAGCCAGGTCTTCCGAATCATGCCCTCATACTTTCTGGCGAGCAGCATCTCCATCTCGGCGATGGATTCGATGCTGGTACCACAGATGAGCAGCGACTCAATATCGCCGACTGTGCGCGCTACCTCACGGACCATCTCACTCAGCCGCAGCACGGCGCGCCTGCGCGAACGAACGGTCTCGACCAGACGCGCCTCGCCGCGATCAAGCGTGAGGATGGGGTGGGCGTCGATGAGCGAGCCGACCAGCCCCTGCACCCGGCTAATTCGTCCTGAGCGCCGCAGCGGCTCGAGTGATTCGACCATGACGAAGACATGCGTACGGGCCAGCAAGGAGATGGCTCGCTCGTGAATGGCCTGCACCGGCGCGCCGAGATGCGCGATACGCGAGGCTTCGATGACGGCGGGCCACATGCCGATCCCGAGCTGGAGCGAGTCGATGATGTAAATTGGGGCAGGCGCGAGATAGTCCCGCGCGGCGGCGGCATGGGGGACCACCTGGCTGAACTGGCTGGAGACGTGAATGGAGACAATCGAGGTCGCCCCCTGCGCGAATGCCGTCTGATAGGCCTGGTGAAAATCGGCGGGAGAAGCTGGCTCCGTATAGGGAGCCGGTCGCGCGCGTGGCAGGCGCGCATAGAATTGCGCGGCGGAGATATCTATGCCGTCGCGAAAGATGTGGCCATCCATGACTATCCGGTTGGGAACCACGATGATCCCAATCGCACGCGCGTGGCTCTGGAGAATGTCCGATGCGCTGTCGGTGATGATACGAACGCGCGCGTTCGGTTGGCGCTGCGACGATTCGGGAGATGAAGGAGACGGCGGATATCCGTACATCGTCCGCGCTCCATTCCTTACCCTTCGCGCCCAGACATCGGGAGCCTGTGTCCTCTATACGACTGTCGAGTACACCATGCGGGCAGTATAGCCGAAAGTATACACCACGCCTGGCGCAGAATCTAGTTTGCCTGGCCGCGCCGATTGTCCCGGCCGCGCCCCACTTGTGCAGAGCACCATCGTCTAGTACGATAGAGGGTAACAATCGTACTGCTGAACAGGCAGCGAGGTTGCGCGTGGCATAGACCAAGGCCGCGCCGTGCACGGGCGCGCGCTCAATGGGAAGGTGGCTCTCTCATGAAGGGATGGATCAACGAGTTCAAGGCGTTCATTCTTCGTGGTAATGTGGTCGATCTGGCCGTCGCTGTCGTGATTGGCGTCGCGTTCGGCGCGGTCGTGACGAGCCTGGTACAGAATGTCATCATGCCCATCATCGGCGCCTTTGGGGGCAAGCCGTCGTTCGATCAATACTGGTGGACGATCAACGGCAGCCAGATCAAGATTGGCACTTTCCTTACGGCGCTGGTCGCGTTCGTGATCCTGGCAGCGGTCATCTTCTTCTTCGTCGTCAAGCCGGTCAACTGGCTGATGTCCCGCCGCAAGACGGAGCTGCCTCTCGATCCAACAACTCACGACTGCCCCTACTGCTTCAGCAGCATTCCGGTTCAGGCGACACGCTGCCCATTCTGCACCTCGGAGGTGACGCCGGTCGCGGTGACGGCATCCTAAAGCAGAACCTCACCCCGGCCCTCTCCCCCTATCCCCCTCACCTAAAAGGGAGGGGGCACGCGACGCGCTCGAAGAAAGTACCCTTCACCTGCGTGCTCACATGCTCCTGCGCTAGAGTAATGCCTGGAAACGGTGGAGTACGGATGCGGAGGGGGTCTGCGCATGCGGCGGATGAGTAGCGCGCTCGCCGGGGCGGTGATGCTGGTAGTGGCGCTGGCTGTGTTGCTGGCGGGATGCGACTCATCCGCGGCGGCAATCTCACCCACCCCCATCGCGACGCTCGCGCTCCCGTCGCCACTGTCGAGCTACTCGGTCTTCGTCACCGACGTGCTGACCGGCAATATGGCCGAACTGGGCAAACAGACCTGGCATGTCGCGCCAAGCATCCACGGGCTGGGGCTTTCCGCCGATGGCAAGACGCTCTACGTCACCGATGTCGCCACCAACCGGCTGATCGCCTTTGACCTGAGCAGCGGCACGCCCAAGGAGATACATAGCGTCGGCGTTGGCGTCTATCCGGTGCATATGGTGGCCACGCGCGACGGCGGAACGATCTTCGTTACCAGCTTTGGCGCGGCGAATGTGGCCGTGGTGGATGGGCATAGCTGGAAGCTACGCGCGACGATCACCACGCCTGATCGGCCGCACAGCATCGTCATCTCGCCCGATGGCCAGTGGGTCTATACCGGTTGCTACGGTGGCGCGGCCATCGCGGTCATCAACGCCGCCAGCGCCTCGCTCGTCGCCACGATTCCGCTGCCACAGGCGGCAGAACCATACGGCCTCGCCATCAGCCCGGACGGACATTACCTCTATGCCAGCGACAACCTGACCGGACGGCTCTTCGTGGTGGACGCGCTGGCGCGGCGGGTAGTGGATAGCGTGGCGGTTGGGCTGCATCCCGCGCTGATTGCCCGCTCACCCGACGGCAAAACGCTCTACGTCGCCAATGGCGGCTCGCACTCCGTCAGCGTGATCGACATCGGCAGCGATCCAGCGCGCCCGACAGTACGGGCGACGGTCGTGGTCACGGGCTACCCGCATGGCATCGCCGTGACTCCCGACGGGCGCTATGTCGTCGTCGCCGATACGCTCGGCAAGAATCTCGCCGTCATCGATTCTCGGACATTGAAGGTGATCGCCACGATCCCCGGCGAGCGCTATCCCAACGACGTGCTCATCACAGGATAATAGGGCGGTTAAGGCGACTGTGATGGTACTGGCGCGGGCGTGGAAGTGGGCGCGGGCTGCGGGGTCGGAGTGAGCGTGGGCGCGGGTGTGGCTGTTGGCATGGGGCTTGGCGTAGCTATCGGCGTTGGCTGTGCGGTCGCGGTGGGAGGACTTGTCGGGACGACCGTCGGGATCGACTTATTGGCACCTGAGTGGCTTCCCGCGGGCTGGCCACCAACAGAATGAGCAGGAGTTGGCCGAACACGCGGGGGATGGGTGGGCGTAGGCTGAACCGACGTTGGCCGAGGCAACACTTCGGATTTGGCTGATGAACGCCCATACAGCAGGCGGCTGTTGAGTGCCACCAGCAATAGCAGGCTGAGCGCGAGAAAGGCCATGGCAGCGCCACATCCGAGGCCCGATCCCAGGGCACGCGATGCCGGACGCGTGATGATTGCAGCGCGGCGTGCGGCTGGCGGCTGAATTGGCCAGAGTGGTGGCGGTTCCAGCGGCTGGGTGCTCTGCTGCGACCAGTGCGGCTCCAGCGGGTGGCTCTGTGCCTGCCGAATGGTCGTATCCTGCTGCAACCAGACGGTATGTGGCGCTCTATTCACGGCAGGCGCTCCCGGACTGTATTCCTTGTCCACGCGCTATGCTCCCATGTATTCTTGTGAATTCTTAGCGATCTCAGTGAGTAGCGACATACTCATTCCTGAATCACGCTTCTCTCGCGCCCTTCCTTGGGCTTGTCATAACAGCGACGCAAGCGGTGTGCCAGCAATATCTCTCGCGAGCACCCGCGCGATGGGGATCAGGGGGTCGCGGTCACCGTCGGATGTACGGTCGCGGTTGGGCGTACCGTCGCCGTCGGCTCGTCGGTCGCCGTCGGCCAGGTGGTCGCGGTGGGCGGCGCGGTCGTCGTGGGCAGGGCAGTTGAAGTGGGAACATTGGTCGCCGACGGGTTCGCCGTATGCCGCGCGGGCTGCGTGGGAACGGGCGACTGCGCCGAATCGGGTGGTGGCGACGAGCTGCCGGGCAGCCAGCCGTTGGCGGCGGCAAATAGCAGCATCAAGGCAAGCGCCGTTCCCGCCAGCAATGCGCCTATCCCCGCACCCAGCCCGAGCGCGCGCCGCTCCCGCCCCGTGGTCAGCGCGGCCTGTTTGGCGGCCAGTTGACGACGGCGCGCCGGTGACCAGCGCGGGCTGAAGGGCTGCGTGCTCTGCTGCGACCAATGCGAGCCGGGCAGGTTATCGCCCAGCCGCCGAATCGCCGGGTCTTCATGCTGCCAGACCGTCTGCTGTGGCGCGTCTATTGGTGCAAGGTCTATTGCTGGCCTCGTTGCTCCGTTCTCCTCAACCAAACGCATCTCTCCTCGTATACCGCTCCATTGCAAATAGCCCGGAAGCACGCCGCTCGGGGCCACTGTCAGTATCTTCGGTGTCTCTTCCGTGCAAACCACGTGCCAGGCAGGTTTTCGCGATCACCTGGGCCGTATGGTTTCGTCCAATGGATAGGTAAGTGAGCGGCTTTGGGCGGAATAGAAGCATGGAATCTGGCAGAGGGTTTATATGTCGAGGAGAGCTTTCCTGAAGTAGAAATGGGTTCTGGCGATGCTGGCGCTCCTGGCGATGGTCGGCATTATCGGTGGCATATCATTCTATAACTGGCATAAGAACGAGTCGCTCGGAGTTGACGGCCGGAAAGATTATTGCGCCGCAAGCGCAGGGGCTTATGGAATCCCGGTGTCTGACGATTCGCCACAAGCAATGCAAGCGCTGCTTTCCGCGCAACCATATTTTGTGGCGGGCATGACCAGTAGCCCAATTCCTGGAACGCCAACGCTCTCTCATCCGATCCGTATACATACTGGGCAGGATTTCAACGATTGCCCGCACTGGTTGTTGCCTTTGTACGATGGTGATGGCCATCTGGTGGCAATAGCCGACTACGTCTACGACTATCCCCACAAGGTGGTTCGCTTCGCCGAGTCGGGACAAATCTTCCCTGGCGAACCCCGCTATAGCAACCCCTTCCTGTATATCTCAGCGGAACAGGCAATAGCGCTCTTGAAGCAGCAGCGCGGTGTGGGGACGAAGGCTAATCCCGCGCCGGAGCTGGTCTTTCTGCCGATCGATATTGGCCTGCCAGAGCAGCCTGGCCCAGCATGGAATTGGCGGGGAGGCGGCGTTGTGCCTAGCGATCCGATCTGGCTGCTCGCGGGAACCGATGGCCGCGACTACCTGGTCGGCACAGATAAACGCGTCTACACCCTGCACGATATCCCGTGGTGATATCCCGTGGCCCCGATAAGACTGGCCCGTGCGCTGTAACATCGTAGCTTCCCGCCGTACTATCTGTGTGACCTGTGTGACGCAGTATGAAGCGCTGAACAAACGAATGCGGGAGTGGTTCAACATGGCACAGATAACCGAGGAAGCCGCGCCAGCGGCGGACAAGGGAGGTAGCAATCTCTTGCGGGCGGCGTGGCGCCAGGCGTTGATCGCGGCGGCGCTGGCGGTGGGCGCGGCGTTGCTGGCGCGTTTCATCCTGCAGATCACGACCCCCGCGGAGGTCTTCGCCGAGGCGCTGATACGCTTCGTCCCGCTCTCCGTCTTCTCCTGGCTCGTCGGCACGCTTGGCCCCAGCGCGAAACATCTCTTCTTCGGCATCGTCCTTATCGGCGCGGGTGTAATCGCGGCGGCGGTCGGTCTGCTGTATTGCGCGCTCCGTGGCGCCGTGCTGCATCGTCTGGGACGCGCCGAGCGCCATGCGATAGCGAGCGCGGTCCCCGCCTATGCCGAGATCCCGCTGATCGTGCTGCTGCTCTGGCTGGTGACGGCGGGCATTTTCGCGCCGCTGGTGGGCGGCGGCTTCTTGGGCGCGGGATTCGGCGAGGGCATCATTGGAACGCTGCTGACGCAACTGCTGCCCGATGTCGTCTTCGCGCTGGCATTCATCTGGCTGCTGCGGGCAACCCTGCTGGCCCAGCCACAGCCGGGCGAGACGACGACGGACGCTGCCGCGGCGATGCAGCTCTCACGGCGGCGGCTGCTCAACCGCGGGCTGACGGTGGTTGTGGTGGCGGCGGGCGCGGCGCTGGCGTGGCAGTTTATCTCGTCCAGCCTGGGCATCAACTTGAGTCGCCGTCCACCGCTGAAGGTAGACAGCTCGCCGCAGCGGATTGTCCCGCCGCCGAAGCCTAGCTATGGCCCGTGGACCTCGCTGAGCGGGCAGACCAGTGAGGTCACGCCGACTACGGACTTCTATTACGTCTCGAAGAACCTCGTCGGCGACCCAGAGGTCGATGGCAAGACCTGGAAGCTAACCATTGGCGGCAGCGTCAATAATCCCGTCACGCTTACCTACGACCAGTTGAAGGCGCTGCCAGTGGTGGAGCGCTATCATACGCTCGAATGCATCAGCAATGAGGTCGGCGGTGACTTGATGAGCAATGCGCTCTTTCGCGGGACGCGCCTAGCCGATCTGCTTGACTACGCCAGCATACAGCCCGGCGCCAATGAACTGATCTTCCGCGCCGCCGACGACTATAGCGACCGGCTGCATCTGAGTCAGGCGATGGACCCGCTCTCGCTCATCGTCTATGAGATCAACGGCGCGCCGCTGCCCCAGGCCCACGGCTATCCGGCGCGGCTGCTGATTCCCGGCCTCTACGGCATGAAGAACGGCAAATGGCTGACCTCGCTGGAGGTCAGCTCCGGCGACTACATGGGCTACTGGGAGACGCGCGGCTGGACCCCAGAGGCGAAGGTGAAGATGACCTCGCGCATCGACCTGCCCAGCGACGGCGCGGTGCTGACGAGCAACAAGTCCACCTGGATCGCAGGCGTGGCCTTTGCTGCCGACCGTGGCATCAGCCGGGTGGATGTCAGCACTGACTCCGGGGCGACGTGGCAGCCCGCGACTCTCCGGCGTCCGCTCGGCGCGCTGACCTGGGTGCTCTGGCAGTATCAGTGGCAGCCAACCGCTGGCTCGCACATCCTGGCGGTGCGCGCGATTGACCTGGACGGCAACGTGCAGATCGCCTCGGGCGCGCCCCCACTCCCCGACGGCGCATCGGGCTACCACGCGATTCAGGTGCTCGTGGGATAAGGCATCAGTCACGGGCATGGCTCGGGGTTCAATCGTCCGACCGCGATCGCTGGCTTATCTGGAGCGCCAGGCCCAGGGCCGCACCGATGCCAACGCCGAACCCGACGCCGACAGCGATCTGATCGATGGCAACGCCAATCGCGGCGCCGAGGGCAACTCCAACACCGACGCCGAGGGCCACGAAACTCGCGGCCGTCCGGTTTTCGTTGCCGGGAGGTGGGGATGTAGACATATCGCGCTCCTTCCTTAGTAGTCTGCTTTCAGGGATTAATCCTTCGCATACAATGTACCCCTTCTCTCCATGCGCCTGGATCGGGGCAAATGCCCGCCACTGAGCGGGAGAAGTCTCTGGCGAGCGCCCCAGAGAAGTGCGCACCCAACTACCATCTATTAGGAAAGCCGCCGCAAAGCCGTCGCCTTGCGGCGCGGGGAGGCTCAATGAGCGGCTGCGGCGATTGGTCCGACATCTTCCAGGTAATGACGCGCGCACAATGCTGTGTAGGTCACGGCCGCTTCGCCATCAATGGCAACCTGATCGCCTTCCGCCACAAAGCACCCGTTGACCATGCGCGCGTTAAACTGCGCCCGGTGCTCGCACCCGCCACCATGGCCGCACATGGCGATGGATTCTCTCAGCTCATGCGCGATTTCCAGGAGCCTCAAGCTGCCAGGAAAGCTGCGAGTGCGAAAATCGGTGCGCAGGCCCCACGCCATCACCGGTATCGCGTGCAGGACCGCGAGCGCCAGGAGTTGGTCCACCTGTGCTGGCAACAAAAACTGCGCCTCGTCCACCAGCACGGCGCTGATACGCCCGGCAGCTTCTCTCCAACGGAGCACCTCCGCCTGGACATCCATGTCCGGCGTGGTGAGAAAGTCTGCTTCGCGGTGTAAGCCGATACGAGAAACCAGGCTGCGGTCGCCCTTCGTATCCACGGACGGCTTGGTAATTAAGACTCGGCCACCATGCTCTTCAAAATTGTGTGCGGCGGCCAACAACTGGGTGGTCTTTTGCGCGCCCATCGTCCCATGCGTAAAGTAGAGCTTTGCCATCTGATTGCACATCCGTTTCGATGATTAGCATACGATTAGCATTCGACGCCACTGTCGTTCGGGTTCTCCCTCTCCTCCAGGGAAAGGGATGGGTGCGGTCGCACCAAGTCAGGCGCCAAGAATTTAGCCGGATCGAGTATAGCCTCAATTACGAGATAAAGCTAGCGGCTTTGTTGCAACAACAAGACGCACCACTAGCCAGCGAGTAGCGGAAACGAAGACAGCAGCCGTCGGCCTTTATCGGTCGGCGGCTGCGCTGTTTATCCAAAAGCGCACGCTACTCCGGCAGGTTGTCTATCGGCACTGGCTCGATTTCGTCCGCCGGGGTGTAGCCGAGGATGCGCCCGAAGAAGTATAGCTCCGCCTCCAGCGACCGCTTGATGTGCGCGGCCTGACGGAAGCCATGGCTTTCTCCCTCGAACGCGAGGTAGGCCACCGGCACACCCTTCGCGCGCAACGCCTCCACCATCGTCTCCGCCTGGCTCGGCGGCACGACCGGATCCTCCAATCCCTGGAAGAAGATGACCGGCGTATGGAGCTGGTCTACGTGGAAGATAGGCGAGCGCGCCTCATAGATGTCCTTACGTTCGGGATACGGCCCAACCATCTGGTCGAGGTAGCGCGACTCGAATTTGTGCGTATCGCGGGCCAGCGCGCCCAGGTCGCTGACGCCGAAGTGGCTGGCGCCCGCCCGGAACGCATCGCGGAAGGTGACCGCGCAGAGCGTCGTGTAGCCGCCCGCGCTGCCGCCGGTGATGGTCAGTTTGTTGCTATCCGCCAGCCCCTGTTGCGCCAGGTAGCGCGCCCCATTCACGCAGTCGTCCAGGTCCACCACGCCCCACTGGCCCTTCAGGCGGTCGCGATAGGCGCGCCCGTAGCCGGTGCTGCCGCCATAGTTCACATCGAGGACGGCGAATCCTCGGCTCGTCCAGTAGAGAATGCTGGGATTGAAACCGTTGAAGGCCTGGGAGGTGGGGCCGCCATGGCTTATGACGCGCAGCGGCGGCAGGTCGCCCTCCGGGGCGGCAAAGTCGGGGTTGCGCGGCGGGTAATAGAAGCCGTAGGCCGTCAGCCCGTTCTCCGTCGGAAATGCGATCTGCTTCCCCACGGAAATCCAGCTGTCATCCAGCGTCAGCGCGCTGGACTGGCGTAGCGCCTCCTGCTGGCCGGTGGTGGTATCCATCCGCACGATCTGCCCTGTCTGGGTCGGTGAGGCGCCCACGAAAACGATCTGGCTGGCGTTCGCCTGTGGCTGGGCGATAAGGGTATAGGATGTCTCGATAGGCGTCAGCGCGCCGGTCGCGAGGTCGAGCGTGCCAAGATGGACGAGGCCGTCCTGCTGCCAGGTGCAGACGATGTGTCCGGCGTCGGCAAAGGCGTACGTCGTCATGGCAAAGCGCCACTGCGGCGCACCAAAATCCGCCTCCATCGGCGCCAGCGCCTCGGCCTGGCCGTTGCGCCAGCGATGGAGATTCCACCAGCCGGTGCGGTCGGAGATGAAGTGGAGCTCGCCATCGGGCGACCAGGTTGGCTGGAAGATGGACTCGTCTTTGCCGCCCGCAACCTGCTGCTCATTCGCCAGCGAGCCATCGGCGGCGACATCGGCCACCCAGAGCGTGGTACCATCCCAGGGCATATTGGGATGATTCCACGCCAGCCAGGAAAGCCGCGAACCATCGGGGCTGAGGCGCGGCGTCGAGACGAAGTCCGTGCCAGCAACCAGCACGCGCCCGCCATCGGC
>Ga0068856_100001307_pt1 | contig 26219 bp, 22 predicted proteins | sample KBSCornC62_FD_66595 | JGI IMG/M metagenome (GOLD analysis project Ga0068856, IMG submission 66595) | Corn rhizosphere microbial communities from Kellogg Biological Station, Michigan, USA - KBS Corn C6-2 | ecosystem: Host-associated > Plants > Roots > Rhizosphere > Soil ... | reverse complement strand
AGAACCAGGTTTTCGTGGTAAATAGCGTTGATGTCTTTAGTGTAAGCACCTTCGATAGTACCGATAAGTCCCCATGGCAATTTTTGATCCACTGCGAGGTTGGTTCTCCAAATCTTAGGATATTTCAGGTTTGGATCAGCAACATCCAACTCATATGATTTGTTAGCTGCCCCCCCGGCACCGTGCTGTGCATCGATATTCGGGTTGAAAATCAGCTGCGCATTTTGAGCTGGCGTGTTGGTTGCTGCACCTTTTACGATAGTATATGAGCCGAATAATACACCGTTGTTGGAAGCCTGGTTAGATATCCATACAAATGGAACTGTACCGGCAAACAACCCCGTTCCACCGCGAACCTGGGTAGTTTGGTCGCCTTTTACATCCCAGTTAAAGCCTACACGCGGCGACATCTGAATCCTGTTCTTAGGCAATACAGATGGATCCACATGGATGCCCTGTTGGAAAGTCAAAGGCGGCACATTTGCATTTTGCTGCAAAGTAGTTGGGAAGTTGTCGTAATCGAAGCGGATGCCGTAAGTTAACTTGAAGTTATCATTAATACGGAATTTATCCTGGCCATACACGCTGTAAATACCTGCTTTGATCTTTGCATAAGGGAATGAGCCATCAGGCAACGCTGAATAACGGGCAGTATAAGCTGCCGCCGGCAAACCGTTTTCAAAGTCATAGGCTGAATTATAGGTGTACAAACCGTTATAATCTGGCGCGAAACCATTCTTATAGCTTTGGATCTGGTCGTTGGTACCAATAGTGATCTCGTGCTTACCGGCATAAATAGTAAAGTCATCCGAGAATTGCAGAATGTTAGTGTACAATAAGTTTTGAGCAGTGTAAAGCTCATAACCAAAGCTTGTCATTGTGGAGCTTGCCGCAGTTTCGGTACCTGTTACAGGATTGTAAACCCCGTTACCGATATCAACAAATGGCAAAGTAGCACCAGTACCCAAAGATGAACGGAAGTCTCTCAAGGCTGAGTAGCCCAAAGTAGCCCTGTTTGACAAGCTGCTGCTGATACGGCTATCCAACTCGACGATGCCAATGTTGAAGTTATTATTGATACGGTAACCAGAACCATAAAACGGCAATGCATTCAAACCAGCGTCGCGTACTGTGCCGTAACCAACACCACCGTTGGTGATACCTGAGTTGCTGGGCGGGTGATCTCCGTATGATTTTAAGTAGAAATATTTAGCACTCAAAGTGTTGTGGCTGTCAATGTTCCAGTCAATCTTTGCAGTTACTTTGTTGCTGAACGTTTGGAAATTGTATTCCTGGTACGGTCCTGCATTGTATCCGTATTTCGATTTCAGGAATGAAGAAAGCGAATCAAGTGTAGATGCTTTTGCCTGTGAAACAGAACCTGCCGCACCTGAGCCTGTAGCAACATAAGTAGTTGCAGGCTGGCTGATACGCTCTTCCTCACCGGATACGAAGAAGAACAATTTGTTCTTGATGATCGGGCCGCCGAAGCTAGCACCGGTCTGCCTGTAAGTAAAAGGCGTTTTAGCTACCGAGGTGCTGCCGGCGTTATAACCGGTTAAAGAAGTACCGCGGATATAATCATAAACTGTACCCTTAAATGTGTTGGTACCCGATTTTACTACAGTGTTGATACCAGCACCTGTAAAGTTACCCTGACGTACGTCATAAGGAGCAATGTCAACCTGGATCTGGTCGATAGCGTCCAATGAGATCGGCTGCGAGTTTGTTTGACCACCAAGTGTACCCGAAAGACCAAACGAGTTGTTAAACAAAGCACCGTCAACAGTTAAGTTGTTAAACAAGCTGCTTCTGCCGCCAAAGCTCAGGCCGTTAGCCGATGGGGTCAATTTAGTGAAGTCGCTCAACGAACGGTTGATAGTAGGTAAACCTACGATCTGGGCGTTGTTGATAGTTTCGCGGGCACCGGTACGTGATGAGTTGATCACTTTACCTTGTGTGCCGGTTACAACAACCTCAGCTAAAGCAGTGGCATTTTCCTGGATCTTTGCGTCGATACGCTGATCCTGGCCGATAGAAAGTGTAACACCTTCCTGGATGAAATCTTTGTAACCTACAAAGCTGATTTTTACTGTGTAAGGTCCACCAATTCTTAAGTTTGGCAAGTTGTAGCGGCCGTCGGCGCGGCTTGCTGTGGTGTAAACTGTACCGGTGGGAACATGTGTAACAACGATGGTAGCTCCCGGTATCGTTCCTTTACTGTCGGAAACTGTACCGTTGATAGAAGCAGTTGTCACACCCTGGGCGAAAACGTTCTCGGTCGCGAAGAACAAAGCACCCGTCAAGAGAAAAAATAGTAGTAAATACTTCCTCATGTGGATTGATTTAAGTTAATTATTGTGAATGAACTGACGAGCCGCAAAGATATGCAACACCGATGTGACCAATGTTAATTCTGTGTTAATATTTATTAATGATTTTTCAACAGTTAATGCCTATTATATGTATTATTTAACTAGCAGTATGTATTCATTATAAAGCGGTTATCATTAAAGCCTTTATTGCGATCGGTACCCAACTTGTATTCGCATACTTTTCGGTCATTTTTATAAAGCCACTATCGAAATATCCTTACACAGCGATGTTTTGCAATTCGCCCCTTTTACTTAGCTTTGGCGTCGAATTCAAGAAAGCATTTAATAACTATGGACTTTGATTTAATTGTTATAGGCTCCGGTCCGGGTGGATATGTAGCTGCTATACGAGCTTCCCAGCTTGGCCTTAAAACCGCGATAGTTGAAAAGGAATCATTAGGCGGTATCTGCCTTAACTGGGGTTGTATACCTACCAAGGCATTGCTAAAAAGCGCGCAGGTATTTGAATACATTAACCACGCAGCCGACTATGGCATTAAAGTATCGGGAGGTGAAGTAGATTTTGATTCTGTGATAAAAAGGAGCCGTACAGTAGCCGAAGGCATGAGCAAAGGCGTGGCGTTCCTGATGAAAAAGAACAAGATTGAAGTACTTATGGGTGCCGGCAAGCTTAAATCAAAAGGTACCGTTACCGTTACTGGGGCTGATGGTGCGTCCAAAGATTATACCGCAAAACATATTATCCTGGCAACAGGCGGCCGTTCGCGCGAATTGCCAAATATCAAACAAGACGGCGTTAAAGTGATTGGTTATCGCCAGGCAATGGTATTGCCAAAACAGCCAAAATCGATGATCGTAGTTGGCTCTGGCGCTATCGGTATCGAATTCGCTTATTTCTATAAAGCACTTGGAACTGATGTTACTGTTGTCGAGTTCCTGGATAACGTAGTGCCGCTGGAGGATGAAGAAGTGTCAAAAACATTGGCCCGTATCCTCAAAAAGCAAGGCATCAACATCATGACCAGCTCTAATGTTGAGTCGGTTGACAGTAGCGGCGACCTCTGCAAAGTAAAAGTTAAAACCGCATCCGGCATTGTCGACCTTGAGGCAGAAATCGTGCTTTCAGCGGTTGGTATCAGCACCAACCTTGAAGGAATTGGTCTGGAAGAAAACGGCGTAAAGACCGATCGTGGTAAAGTAGTAGTCGATGATTTTTACCGCACCAACGTTGAAGGGGTATACGCCATTGGCGATATTGTGAAAGGTCAGGCTTTGGCACACGTTGCCTCGGCAGAAGGAATTATCTGCGTTGAGAAAATTGCCGGCCACAATCCTGAGCCATTAAACTATAACAATATACCTGGCTGTACTTATTGCAGCCCCGAGATAGCTTCTGTGGGCTATACCGAAAAGGCTGCTAAAGAAGCCGGATATGAAATTAAAGTGGGCAAGTTCCCTTACTCCGCTTCAGGTAAAGCTTCAGCCGCAGGCGCCAAAGATGGTTTTGTAAAACTCGTTTTCGATGCCAAATACGGCGAATTACTTGGTGCACACATGATTGGCTATAACGTTACTGAAATGATCGCCGAGATTGTAACCGCCCGCAAGCTGGAAACTACCGGCCACGAGATTATCAAATCCGTTCACCCGCACCCAACTATGAGTGAAGCAGTAATGGAAGCTGCTGCGGAAGCTTACGGGGAATGCATTCACCTGTAATTTAAGTCCATAGTCGATAGACCATATTTCATAGTTAAACTATGGACTATCGACCATGGTCCATGGACTCAAATGAAGCTATACACAATAGATACTGGATTTTTCAAGCTTGATGGCGGCGCTATGTTCGGCGTTGTTCCTAAAGTGATTTGGGACAGGATCAATCCCGCCGACGAGAATAACCTGTGTACCTGGGCCATGCGCTGTCTTTTAGTTGAGGATGGTGACAGACTTATTCTAATTGACACGGGAATTGGCGATAAGCAGGACGATAAATTCTTCAGTTTTTATTATTTGCATGGGGATGCGACCCTTGACTTGTCATTGGCAAAACATGGCTTTCATCGGGATGATATTACCGATGTGTTCCTGACTCACCTGCACTTTGATCACGTGGGTGGAGCGATTGTAAGAAATAGTGAAAAACTAGTTCCTGCTTTCAAAAATGCCACTTATTGGAGCAATCAAAAACATTGGGATTGGGCAGTGAATCCAAATGATCGCGAAAAGGCATCCTTTTTAAAGGAAAACATTCTCCCAATCCAGGAAAGTGGTCAATTGAAGATGATAGAAACTTCGGCTGAAGCTGAATTCTCGCCGGATTTCAAGATACGGTTTGTATCCGGTCATACCGAATCAATGATGCTGCCGCTGATAACTTATAAAAGCCGGAAGGTACTTTACATGGCCGACCTGACACCATCTACCGGGCACATACCTATCCCCTATGTGATGGCTTACGATATGTTCCCATTGACGACTTTGAATGAGAAAAAAGCTATATTAGGTGAGGCTGTTGAAAAAGATTTAGTGCTTTATTTTGAACACGATCCGGTAAATGAGTGCTGCACATTGCAACAAACTGAGCGGGGAATCCGTGTAAAGGAAACTTTTAAACTTTCGGAGTTATAATTTAATGCTTCAAATGGCCTTAAATTGCTCAAAAAGCAAGATAAATAATTTTAATGTAAAGAAAAAATAGGTTGTAAATTTTAAGCAACAAATTTGTACCTTTGCACGTTCCTTTCTAAAGTAAAAGAATCGAGGTAATAAAAATAGATGAGACAACTCAAAATAACCCAATCCATTACCAATCGTGAGTCGCAATCCCTTGACAAATACTTACACGAAATTGGTAAGGTTGACCTGATAACAGCCGAAGAAGAAGTAATACTAGCCCAAAAGATACGTGAGGGAGATCAGGCAGCACTGGAGCGGTTAACAAAAACAAATCTTCGTTTTGTTGTTTCGGTAGCAAAACAATATCAAAACCAGGGTCTTACCTTAGGCGATCTGATAAATGAAGGCAATCTGGGCCTCATCAAAGCTGCAAAACGCTTTGACGAAACCAAGGGTTTCAAATTCATTTCGTACGCAGTTTGGTGGATCCGTCAATCAATTCTGCAGGCTATTGCCGAGCAGTCACGTATCGTACGTCTTCCTTTGAACCAGGTTGGTTCATTGAGCAAGATCAGCAAGGCATTCTCTAAATTAGAACAAGAATACGAACGTGAGCCTTCTCCTGAAGAGCTTGCCGACATGCTGGAAACCACTGTCGATAAGATTTCTGACACGCTGAGCAACTCTGGTCGTCATGTATCCATGGATGCACCTTTCGTTCAGGGTGAAGAAAACACACTATTGGACGTACTCGAAAACCAGGAGCCAAATACCGACTCTATATTGATCAATGAGTCGCTTTCTGAAGAGATCAAACGTTCTCTCTCGACATTGACCGAGCGCGAGCGCGAGATCATCGTATTATTCTTCGGTTTGGGCACCAATCATCCGCTTTCACTCGAAGAAATCGGTGAGAAGTTTAACCTGACCCGTGAGCGTGTGCGCCAGATCAAAGACAAAGCCCTGCAACGCCTGAGACATACATCGAGAAGCAAAATACTCAAATCATATTTGGGCTAATAATATCAAAAGCCTCCCAGTCCGGGAGGCTTTTTGTTTCTGCTAAAAATCTTTCGGTTTTAAGTATAAATCAACTAGATTTATAGGTTGACATCCCTGTAAACCTAATGCGCCTGCTGTTTCGTTTCCTTATCTTTTTTGTAGCAGGTTCAACGTGCGCAATAACAGCCAATGCACAAATTTGTACCGGGAGTTTGGGCGCCCCTGTAGTCAACGAAACCTTTGGCAGCGGTTCCGCGCCCGGAGGAGAACTTCCCGACGGTATAACCAATCTCAAATACATCAATGATGTTTGTGGCGGAGATGATGGCACCTATGCCCTGCTGTCGTCAATGGGCACGTCGTGCAAGGGCGCAACCTGGAAATCCTTTTCACATGATCATACAGGTGATGTAAATGGCTACACCATGATCATTAACGCCACCGACGACCCTAGCTTGTTTTTTACTTACCTGGTCAAAGGCGATAAGCTATGCCCCAACACTACCTATCAGTTTGCCGCATGGATAGCTAACATTTTGCGCGACTTGCCGCAAACGCAGGGTTATTCCGAACCCAACATTACCTTTAGCATCGAAACAGCCGACGGCAAGGTCCTGCAATCATTTAATACCGGCAACATTAAAGCGGACAACGAAGCAGACTTAACCTGGAAACAGTATGGCACTTTCTTCACTACCCCTGCTGATGGCTCTGACATCGTTGTAAAAATGACCAACAATAGCGCCGGCGGTTTGGGAAACGACCTCGCTTTGGACGATATCACCTTTAGTCCGTGCGGGCCGTTAATACAACGCGGCTTTGGCACCATTGGAAATACTGCCGATAAGGATAACTGTATTGGCGATGATGTGAGTTATACCGTTGTTGCACAACAACAAGGTTACCCTGATCCAGGCTATCAATGGCAGGCAAATAAAAATGACGGCAATGGCTGGGTTAACATTCCGGGCGCCACTACCACCAGTTATTCATTCAATATTCCGAACGCCCAGCCCGGGCTTTACCAGTACCGAATCGGTGTTTTAAGCAGTACTAATGCGGGGTCCGAAAAATGCCGGATTTATTCGGATCCGCTTAATGTATACGTTCATCAGTTGCCCGCATACCCGCTTCCGGCTAATTCATCTGTCTGTGTAGGCTACCCATACAGGCTGTATGCCGACGGCGGCGATAGTTATTTATGGACCGGGCCCAACGGCTTTACCTCCACTCAGAATGCAGCCCTGGTATCCGATAGTGCCACAACTGCAATTGATGGTGATTACACGCTTCGGATCATAAAATATGGTTGTGCATTTTTCGCCACCACCACCCTCAAAGTATATCCTGCAGTAACTGTTGAGCCGTTGCAAAATGTATCTATTTGCGAAGGAGAATCGGTGCTATTAAATTTAAAAAGCGCTAATGCCACTGTTTATAAATGGTCGCCGTCTGAAGGTCTTGATCACGACGAAATTCCCAATCCAAGAGCCAGCCCTTCTGTAACTACAACCTATAGTGTAAGCCTGAGCAACGATGCTTGCCCCTATTTCACAAAATCGGCCATTATGACCGTTACTGTGAGAAAATTACCAGTAGCAAATGCCGGAAACAGCCAACGAATATTTGAAGGGCAAACCGCTAAATTGCAAGGAACAGCTTCGGGCGATAGCGTAAAATATTTTTGGACACCATCGGATTACCTTGATGATCCAAACTCACTAACGCCAACCACCAGCGTTCCAAGTAATATTACTTACACTCTACATGTGCAATCGCTCGTTGGTTGCGGTGAAAGCACGAGCTCCGTATTTGTAAGAGTATACAAAAAATTAAGCATCGTAAACACATTTACCCCAAACGGCGACGGCATAAATGACTATTGGACCATCACCAACATGGACGACTACCCAAAGGCTACGGTAAGCGTTTTTGACCGCGACGGACAAATGGTGTTCCAAAGCATTGGATACGGTAAACCATGGGACGGCACCGATGGCGGCAAAAAAGTACCGCCGGGAACCTATTATTATATGATCGATTTTATGCCCGAAAACATCCCGAGGTTATCGGGTTGGGTTTTGGTAGTTCGATGAGTATACTTCGTGCCGAATTGCTATCAACAAACAATAATTTCCGGATTAATCTGTTTGATTGGTCATCGCAATCAGGCTTTTGAACAGAACAGTTACCTTAACGATCCATTTCTACAGACTCCTGGCCTGGTATAATGTTGCGTTTACGCTTCTAACACAAATTGCGCTGAGTTATGGTGGAATACCTCTAACTCGGCTAAGTTTTCTCGTTTCTAAGCTGGCTGGTTTTACCATCGCAGTTTTGCTGTACAATTACGTCAGTAAACACCATTTCTTCTATTTCCGTAATGCGGGTTATACCGTGCGATGGTTGATTTTGCGGGCCCTGGCTTTGGACATCTGTATTTACACGCTAATTGCCTTTACATGCTTAAATTAAAGGTTGATAGTGTTGAGCTCGAATTCGATGGCAGAAAAATCCTGCAGGACATCAGCCTGCATTGCTCACAAAACGAAATAGTGGGCTTACTTGGGCGAAACGGCAGCGGCAAGTCATCGCTATTAAAGATAATTTTTGGCACGCTAACGGCTGCGCATAAGTACGTAAGTATTGGTGATAAGTTTATCTTTAAAGGATATCACAACAACAGGATCGCCTATCTTCCACAACATAATTATTTGCCGCCTGGCATCATTATTAAAAGCCTGGCTAAAATGCTGGTAGCTCCATCACATTGGTCGGAATTTACTGCGTATCCCGTCTACCAGGATCATTATCATAAAAAAGTATCCCAACTTTCGGGCGGCGAATTGCGGCAACTTGAAATGCTGATGGTACTATACAGCCGGGCCGATTTTATATTGCTGGATGAACCTTTTACACACGTCACTCCCGTTCAATCCGATTATTTTAAACAGGTCATCAAAGCCATTTCCCGGCACAAAGGCCTTATCATTACCGACCATCAATACCACAATGTAATGGACATCAGCGACAGGATAATTATTTTAACCGAAGGCTGTACAAAACCTGTTTCGAGCCTTAACGATTTGGTTACTTATAATTATCTTAGTGGCAATAATTAGATCATTATGACCATTACCATTTACCAGGCTGATGCTTTTACCAACCGGCTTTTCGGCGGCAATCCCGCTGCCATTTGTCCATTGGATAAGTGGCTTCCGGACGAAACTATGCAAAAGATTGCCAACGAAAACAACCTGGCTGAAACAGCTTTTTTTGTAGCTGAAGGCGATGGATATAAGCTCCGCTGGTTTACACCTGAATTTGAAATTGACCTATGCGGCCATGCTACACTAGCTTCGGCGCATATCATATTTACCGAATTAGGCTATACAAAAGATACCATACACTTTGAGACTGTAAAGGCAGGTGTGCTGACGGTAAAAAAGGATGGCGACAAATACACGATGGATTTTCCATCCAGGCCTCCAATTGGTATTGAAATGCCTAATGGCCTTGCGGAAGCATTGGGGGGCAAGGATCCGATAGCGGTGTTACGTTCGAGGGACTACTTCCTGGTTTACGAATCAGAAGATGATATTATTGATCTGAACCCTGACTTTTCAGCCCTGTCAAAGTTTGACACCGTTGGATTTATTGTAACGGCAAAAGGTAAACAAGCCGATTTTGTATCCCGTTTCTTCGCTCCCGGGGCAGGCATTCCAGAGGACCCGGTTACCGGATCGGCTCATTGTAACCTGATACCTTACTGGGCCGAAAAACTCGGTAAGTCAAAACTTCACGCCTACCAGCTATCAGCCCGCAAAGGCGAATTATGGTGCGAGCTTCACGGCGAACGCGTGCTGATGAGCGGCAATGCCGTTACATATTTAAAAGGAGAAATTTTTGTTTGAAGGTGAAAGGCAAAAGGTGAAAGGTTTTTGTTGCCAGTACCTTACCTTTCGCCTTTGCCCTTTCACCTTTCACCAAATAAAGAATGCAGTTAACCAAACTAGAGATTAAGGGATTCAAGAGCTTCGGCGATAAAGTGACCATCAACTTTAACGAAGGCGTCACTGCTATCGTGGGTCCCAATGGTTGCGGCAAGTCGAACGTGGTCGATTCGATAAGGTGGGTATTGGGTGAGCAAAGCACACGGATGCTCCGTTCAGAAAAAATGGAGAATATCATTTTTAACGGCACCAAGGGACGGAAGGCCGCCAACCTGGCCGAGGTGTCGCTTACATTCGATAATACAAAGAATATTCTCCCTACGGAATTCACCACAGTTACTGTTACACGGAAACTTTATCGCGCTGGCGAGAGCGAGTATTGGCTCAACGATGTACAATGCCGCTTGAAGGATATAACCGACCTCTTTCTCGATACAGGTATTGGACCTGACTCCTACTCTATCATCGAATTGAAGATGATCGACGAAATCATCGCTAACAAGGAAGGCTCGCGCAGGAACCTTTTTGAAGAAGCGTCGGGCATTTCCAAATACAAACTGCGCAAAAAGCAAACCTTCAATAAATTAAAAGATACCGAAGCAGACCTGGAGCGTGTTGAGGACCTTCTTTCAGAAATTGAGAAGAACCTTAAAACACTCGAAAACCAGGCAAAAAAGACAGAGCGTTACTATCGCCTCAAGGAACAATATAAAAACCTGAGCATCATGCTTGCCTCGTTCCGGATCGTTGCTTTCAGCGACTCGCTGAAAAAGATAGAGGAGCAAGAACAAAAACAGCATGATGAGAAAATGGGCATCGTCGCCCACATAGATAGCGCCGAGGCGGGTTTACAGCAACAAAAGACTGATAGCCTTGTCCGCGAAAAGAATCTTTCGACTCAACAAAAAGCGACTAACGAGTTTGTAGCCAAGATCAGGGCCTATGAGAACGAGAAGAAGATAAAAAATGAACAACTCAAATTTCAGCAGGATAAAGAAAGTCGTTTGAATGAGGAACTGGAGAGGGATCGTAACCAGTTAAACCACGTCCTGTACAATATCAAACGCCTGGCAGAAGAAAAAGTGCAGGAAGATGAAAACCTGGCAAATGTTCTTGCATCAGTGTCGGAACTTAAGGAGATGGTCGACGAGTTGCGTAGCCAACAAAATTCCGCCCGTGCTGCGTTAAATGAGCTTAACAGCACCAATAATTCGCTTCAAAATCAGATTTATAAAACTGAGAAAGATCTCGATATACTACAGATACAGCAACAGGCTTTAGAACAGGAAAGCCAGCGCAACATGGAAGATGCGACGAATAAAGAGGCTGAGCTTTCGCATTTCAACCAGGTTGTGGCCGAACTTCAGCATCGTGCAGAATCGATGGAAAAGGAATTAGGTTTGCTTGTCGACGCTGAAGAAAAGCTGCAAGTCCAAATTAAAGATACAGAAGGCGAAATAGAAGTTGTCAAAGAAGGTATCATTAAAGATAGCCGTAAACTCGACGCAAAGCAGAACGAATATAACCTGACCAAAAGCATGGTCGACAACCTGGAAGGATTTCCGGAGTCGATCCGCTTCCTGAGAAAATCGACCGGCTGGGCAAAAAGCGCTCCCCTCTTTAGCGATGTTTTGTTTTGTAAAGAAGAATATCGTGTAGCCATCGAAAACTACCTCGAGCCGCTGATGAACTATTATGTGGTTGAGGATTACAACGAAGCTATTGCAGGCATTAACTTACTGAGCAATGCATCCCAGGGTCGTGCCCAATTTTTTGTCCTGAGCAATTACGCCAGCCAGGACAAAACAGCTCCAATTAACGATGTGGATGGTATCCCAGCATTGAGCGTTGTTGAGGTTGAGCCCCGCTATCAAAATCTTTGCAATCACCTGCTCAGGAATGTATACCTTGTTAACGACTCGACCGAAAAGGATTTAAATAGTGCTTCATTAACGAGCGACGTTATACTAATTGGCAAAAGCGGCAAATTCAACAAATCGAAATTTACGATGGCGGGCGGCTCAGTCGGCTTGTTCGAGGGTAAACGTATTGGCCGGGCAAAGAATCTTGAAAATCTGTCTAAAGAGATCAAATCGATCGATAGCAAGGTAGTTGACTACAAACACAAGCAGGAGGAGTTACAGTCCAGACTGTCGACACTGAAATCTCAGGATAAAAGCGGCCAGATACACCAACAGGAGCAAGACCTGAACAGGTTGAATTCCGAACTTATTGCTGTGAAAACCCGCCAGGAGCAATATGAGGCTTTTATCGAAAACAGCCGGAACCGGAAGGAAGATATCGCTCAAAAGATCGTTAGTATCGAGGAGGAAAAATCGGGGCTGCAGCCTGAACTTGTTGAATTAAAATCGAAAAGGCAAATACAAGCCGATTTGCTCTCCGAAAAACAACAGGTATTTAACGAGCTAAACGAACAGGCTACTATCCAGTCAAACGCTTATAACCAGGAAAATATTCGTTTTCATCAGCAGCAGAATAAGGTTTCGGGCCTGGTAAAGGATCTTGAATATCGCGAAACCCAAAAGGAAAGCCTCGAGAGCCGCATTATCCAAAACAGTACTGAACTTGAAAAAGTGAAAGTTGCGATCGCAGAGAATCTGGCGCTATCCGATCACTCCGACGAGGACCTGATAGAAATGTACAGGCAAAAAGAGGAGCTCGAAAAAGCAACTCAACAGGCTGAGCAGGAATATTACGAATGGCGCGGCAAGATCACCGAAACCGAGAACGAGATTACCGCCCTTCGCAGAAAAAAGGAACAGGCGGAGGTGATTGAAAGCGAACTAAAAGACGAGAAAAACAACCTGAAGCTTGAATTAAATGCTTTGAAAGAGCGGCTTTCTGTCGAGTTCAGCATTGACATACAGGACCTGCTGGACGCAGAACCTCCGGCAAATGAGAATGAGGCCGAGTTGCGCGACAAAACGGATAAAATGAAAAGGCAACTGGATGATTTCGGGCCAATAAACCCATTAGCGGTTGAGGCATACAACGAAATGAACCAGCGCTATGAATTTATCCAAAGTCAAAAGAAGGATCTAAGCGAAGCCAAGGCATCATTGCTGGCCACGATCAAAGAAATTGACGACACCGCTCGTGATAAGTTCATGGAAGCGTTTGATAGTGTAAGAGATAATTTCATTAAGGTATTCCGTTCGCTATTTAATGAACAGGATTCATGCGACCTTATCCTGCTCGATCCTGCTAATCCACTCGAATCCGATATCGATATTATAGCCAGGCCTAAAGGCAAAAGGCCATTATCCATTAACCAGCTTTCAGGCGGGGAAAAGACCTTGACAGCAACCGCTATCCTATTCTCGCTTTACCTGCTTAAGCCTGCGCCGTTCTGTATTTTTGATGAGGTGGATGCGCCGCTGGATGATACTAACATCGATAAGTTCAATAACATTATCCGCGATTTCTCATCGCAATCCCAATTCATCATCGTATCCCACAATAAACGCACTATCGCCAGCACCGATGTGATCTATGGTGTAACTATGGTTGAGCAAGGGGTTTCCAGGGTTGTGCCTGTCGATTTAAGAGAGCTTGCCGACTGAGCTAAAAGCTGGTTGAGCTGAAAGCAAAAAGCTGAAAGACCAAAGCTTAATTCCCGCTCCAACCTTTCAGCTTTATGCCTTTAGCTTTCTGCTTTCTAACGAATCTTTCTCAGCTTAAGTTTTTTGTTCATCACCATACCGTTGAATTTGGCATTGGCAAACATTTTTGAAATATTGCGCTGAGTCTCGATCGATAATGTTCTTTGCCTTCCAGGTAAGCTTTGTATAACCGGGGTTTTAACAGAATACGTACCGGTTTTTACATAACTTAAAATATCAGATAACAAACCTTCGGTAGGGTCTCCGAATTCTTTGGTCACGTCGTCATAGTCGGCTTTGCCTGGGTATGTAGCATTGCCTGGCGTGAAACCGGCATAATAACCACCTTGACCTGCGGAGTTTTGTGTATAGAATTCCGGGGTGTACATCTGGTAAACATTGATGTCGATGTCAAAGAAACCCACCGGCTTGCCATAACTTGTTTCGCCAACAAACTGCACATCCATTTCAGGACGCAAATTATTGATTGTCAATTCACTTGCTGACGCAGTGTGCCCGGTCATGATAAAGAATACCCGGCTTACATTTAATGTTCCCTGTTTGCTAAAGTTAACCACATTACCAGCCACTGAATAATCAAACTGACCATAATTATAATCCTGGCCTGTGCTCTGGTCTTTACGCCATTGATTTTTTAACAGTACCTCCTGGCCGTTTTGCAGCGTTTTATTATAATAAGTATTGTACATCAGCGTACCTGTCTTCGCTGCCGGTACAATCAGGTTATCCAGGTATTCCGCCGTTGATACATAGCCGCCGCCATTATAACGCAAATCAACCACCAGGTCGGTCACGTTTTGAGCTACGAAATAATTGAATGCAGCATTCAGTTGAGGTTCCGCATTACTTCCAGATGTAAAGCTGTTAAATACGATATAACCTACAATATGTCCGTTGCCTTCATCAAATGTCTTGTATGTCAATACCGGGTTCACTGTATAATTGGCTATAGGCATACTTGTTACCGTCATCGTGGTACCATCCGTTTTTTTTAATGTCATTGTTATGGTATTGCTGTTAACATAGGCATTATAAACGAAATTGTAATTGTTACTTGTGCCATCGCCGTAACCTGGTCCGTCGTATGAAAGCGCTGTTCTTCCGTTAATACTGGTTATTTGATATCCTCTTTTAAGACCAGCCTGGTCAGCCGGCGATCCGGCGTAAACGTAACTTACACGAATATCGTTCTGATCGTTATAAAGCAATCCAAATCCAAAATCTCCTCTGTTTCCGTTCAATTCTGACGATACCTGTCCATTGTCAATAAATGAATATTTCGCGTCACCACTGCTATCGTAATATTCATAAGGCTGGCCCGTGTTTGGGTTAATGGCTATTTGCGAAATTTTGTTTAATTCAGTGGTAAGTGCAGTGATATCATCCGCTCCCGAATAGCTCCGTGGGTTAAAAGCCTGATAAGTGGGTAATTGATCATACCACAAGTAATCCTCTTTGCAATACAGGAAAACCGAATCCTTAATCTTGTCCAGCGTGCTCCCCGGATCATTGGGACTGATATTGGAGTTAGTGGTCTTGGGGCTCTTTTTACAAGCTGAGACCAATACCACGCTAAGGATAAAAATTGAGTAAAAAAGTCTTTTCATATTGGTTTGATAATATTTTGTTTTCTGAAAAAGTCTGTATTTTAACGAAATATACGATAATATGTTATAAATAGTTGGTTAAAACTCGCCCACGTTAATAAAATCCACACCCGAGGCATCTGCGCATTGCTCGTCCTCGTCAACCTTTCCTATCATTATTATATTCCTGCGTTGCAGATTATGATCTTTGATCAGCAAATCAATACAATCCGTTTCAGGTTTTGGCGTTATTTCATTGGCAAAATAACACGTTAAGTATTTCTCCAATCCGTTCCATTCTGTTTGCTTTATTTTATTCAGCTGCTGTTCGGGGCTTCCGTTGGTTACTATAAATATCTTTTTGCGGTCAACCACTATCTCCTGCAGCAAATTCAGCATATCCTGGTACAGCAAAAGTTTCAGCGGCAGGTGAGCAGTATTGGTCAGATGGTTAAAATTGGTTCGGTATTTTTCTTCAAGATTCAGTTTTTTCTTTAAAGTATCAAAAACCAGCTCTTTCCCCTGAGACAAATACGTATCCACCATAAAGTCGGTTGCCTCTTTGGCATCCGTTAAATTGGTATATTCCAGGTAACTGCTGAAAAGATAATAAACCTGGTACAAGTAGTCCTTTTCGGGATAAAGTACATTGTCCAGTTCAAAAATGAATGCATCCTTCCGTTGATCTATGTCACTATATCTTATCATCTGTAATGATGCTTATGCCGTATTCGGCAAACAATTGGTTTGAATTTAACAATAATTCTGCTTCGTTCTGGCGCAAAGGGTATATGTTATCAATATTTTTGTCCAAACACAGCGTTAATATGCGATGGACGTAACTCGCCTCGCCAGGATTTGGCAAACTTATCATCTTTCCCGAATTCAATAAAAACTCAGGCAATTCTTCATAATCGCCAAGCAAAATATGGCGGGTGCCCAATTTGCTTTTGAGGGAATGAGCCAGGGATGAATTTGCCGCCGTTATAAGTGTGTACATGTATTTTATTGATCGATCAGCCCGTCCTTCATCAATATCTTCCTATCGGCCGAATCAGCAAGGTGCCCATTGTGAGTTACGATGATAAAGGTTTGATCAAACTCATCTCTGAGTTCCTTAAACAACTGGTGCAGCTCTTCGGCATTGGTCGAATCAAGGTTACCTGATGGCTCATCAGCAAATATCAATGAGGGCTTATTGATAAGGGCTCTTGCTACCGCCACCCTTTGCTGCTCGCCTCCGGACAACTGATTGGGTTTGTGTGTTGTTCTATCGCCTAGTCGTAAGCGCTCCAATAAGCCCTTCGCTCTCTTTTCGGCACTTGTTTTTGATTCACCAGCAATTAGTGCCGGAATACAAACATTTTCCAGCGCATTAAACTCCGCAAGCAAATGGTGAAACTGGAAAACAAAACCGATCTTAAGGTTGCGGAAACTACTCAAATCCTTATTGTTCAGGTTACTCACATTCGTATTCCCAATTACCACATGCCCGGCGTCGGGCTTATCCAGTGTACCCAGGATATTCAGTAAAGTACTCTTCCCAGCGCCAGAGGCTCCCAAAATGGTAACGATCTCCCCTTTTTTTACTTCAAGGTCAACGCCTTTTAATATCTCCAGTTGTCCGTATGATTTGCGAATAGAATGCGCTTTGAGCATGGGGGCTAAGTTAGTGATTAGAGACTAGAGATTGGAGATTAGTTAGCTGAAAGTTCGCTATCCCTGCATCATACACCAATCTCTAATCACTAATCTCTAATCTCTGACCTCCAATCTCTAATTTTGTGAAACAAAATCGTAGCTTTGGCGCAAATTCTACTCAACCATATGAATATTCACGAATACCAGGGCAAAGCTATCCTCAAAAGCTTTGGCGTCAGAGTTCAGGAAGGCATCGTTGCCGATACCGTTGACCAGGCTGTTGCTGCTGCTCAAAAATTGAAAGAAGATCTAAATTCCAATTGGGTGGTGATAAAGGCGCAGATTCATGCCGGCGGCCGAGGCAAAGGCGGCGGTGTTAAGCTTGCCAAAAACCTGGACGAAGTACGTGAAAAGGCCGGTGCGATATTAGGCATGCAACTGGTTACCCCTCAAACAGGTCCCGAAGGCAAGAAAGTACATAAAGTGCTTGTTGCACAGGATGTATACTATCCCGGCGAAAGTGAGACAAAAGAATTCTATGTCAGCGTGCTGCTTGACCGCGCAAAGGGCCGCAACATTGTTATGTATTCGACCGAGGGTGGTATGGATATCGAGCACGTTGCTGCTACTACACCCCACCTGATATTTAAAGAAGAAATCGATCCGAAGGTTGGCTTGCAGCCGTTCCAGGCAAGGAAGATTGCGTTTAATCTCGGTCTTTCGGGCGATGCTTTCAAGGATATGGTGAAATTTGTTAGCGCGCTTTACAAAGCATACGATGCAACCGATTCTTCTCTATTCGAGATTAACCCTGTCCTGAAAACCTCAGACAATAAAATACTTGCCGTAGACGCTAAGGTGAACCTTGATGACAACGGGTTATTCCGTCATCCTGATTTTGCCGGTCTGCGTGACTTAAACGAAGAAGATCCAACCGAAGTAGAAGCCAGCAAATCGAACCTCAACTACGTAAAGCTTGATGGTAATGTGGGCTGTATGGTGAACGGTGCCGGATTAGCCATGGCTACCATGGATATCATCAAACTGGCTGGTGGCGAGCCTGCCAACTTCCTTGACGTAGGTGGTACCGCTAATGCCGAAACTGTAAAAGCTGCATTCAATATCATCTTAAAGGATCCTAATGTTAAAGCAATCCTGATCAATATTTTCGGCGGTATCGTTCGTTGTGATCGCGTTGCCCAGGGTGTCATTGATGCTTATAAAGAATTGGGCAATATCCATGTGCCTATCATTGTTCGCCTGCAAGGCACCAATGCAGAAGAAGCTAAAATGCTGATCGACAACTCGGGATTAAAAGTATTTTCTGCTATCCTGCTTAAAGATGCAGCAGAACGTGTAAAAGAGGTACTTGCTTAATCTTCTGATCGGTTATTAGTTAACTTGTAATTAGTTAAATCTTATATAAAGCCCTGAAAGGGCTTTTTTTATGCTTTCTGATGAACAATGAGTTTGACCCGGTGTTAAAGTCTACGGGAATTGTCGACAAATTGTAAACTTAACAAAATGATAATAGATGTTTAAACATTTATTTTTAAATTTGATCAACAATTTAAATAAACGTAAGCTATGGAAACTCAAACAGCAACAAAGTGGTCAATTGACCCAATGCACTCACAAGTACAATTTAAGGTAAAACATCTGGTAATCTCGACAGTAACAGGTTCTTTCAAAAATTTTGAAGGAACAGTTGAAACTGAAGGCCAGGACTTTAACGATGCAAGCATTGAATTTAAATTGGATATTAGCAGTATAGATACCAGCCAAGCCCAGCGCGATGAGCATTTAAAATCACCTGAGTTTTTTGATGCTGAACAATATCCTCATATTAACTTTAAATCAACCTCCTTCACTAAGACAGGGGACGACACATACAAATTAGTTGGCGATCTTACCATAAAAGACGTAACCAAATCAGTAACCCTTGACGTTGAGCATGGTGGTATTGCCACCGATTTTTATGGCAACACTAAGGCTGGTTTCGAAATTACCGGCAAGGTTAACCGTAAAGAATTTGGCCTTACCTGGGATGGCGTAACCGAAGCCGGCGCCATTGTAGTAGGCGAAGACATTAAACTGAACATTAACATCCAGTTGGCTAAACAAGCTTAATCGAACTTTAGGTTCATTTCTTTCGAAGGGCTGCCTGTTAAAAAGGCGGCCCTTCGTTTTTAAAACCATCAGCACCTATATTTGCTATAACAATATGCTGTTAAAGATATATCCCGAAAACCCAAACCCGAAAGCTATAGACCAGGTCGTTGAAGTATTGCGGCGCGGAGGTGTTATCATCTATCCTACCGATACGGTTTACGGATTAGGCTGCGACATTACCAATCAAAAGGCAATCGAACGCATTTGCCAGATCAGGAAGATCAAACCAGAAAAGGCCAACTTGTCTTTTATCTGTTACGATCTAAGTCACATCGCGGATTATATCAAGCCGATAGATAATGCCACATTCCGTGTATTGAAAAAGGCGCTCCCTGGCCCTTTTACGTTTATTTTTAATGCGAACCACAATGTACCGAAACTGTTGAGCTCAAATAAAAAGACGGTCGGTATACGCGTTCCCGATAACAACATTGCCCGGGAGATAGTAAAGCAATTGGGTAACCCCATAGTCTCGACTTCCATCCATGACGATGACGAGGTAGTTGAATACTCAACCGATCCTGAATTGATCTACGAAAAATACCAGGATTTAGTAGATATTGTAATTGATGGTGGTTACGGCGGTAATATAGCCTCAACGATAGTTGATTGCACCGCCGGCGAGTTTGAGATTATGCGTGAAGGTAAAGGGGAGCTGGAATTGTATTTGTGATTCTAACGGCGAAGCCCTCAACGAGGCCATTGAAAACAAATAATATCGAGTTAATCTTCGTAAGTTTGAGTCAAACTCAGAATCGCATTGTTCAAAACTCAGTTATCCAGCAACCTGGTGCCCGAAAAGGTGCTTATTGCCATTGTATGGTGTGTAACCTTTTTGACATGGAAAGCCATTCCAGGCATCTTTTCCCCTTTTCTGGTGATCCTGGTGGTTTTTATCCTGGTTTTATATAGCATATACATTGTTTATGTCGCCGCCATCAATATTTCATACGACGGCCTTCATTTGTTTGTCGCCGACCGGAAAACAGAAAGAATAATTCCCTTATCAAATATTAAAGAGATAAAACGCAGTTTCAGCCTGGTAAGCCCCAGAACGCGCTGGAAAATAATGTATGCCGACTATTACCAGGTAGAAGGCGAATTATACTTTTATCCTGAGGATAGCGCCGCAATGGTTGAATTTATCAGGGTTGTTAGAAAGCACAATCCCCTTGTGCGCTGCGATTGAAAAATATAAGTATATTTATCTATCAGCCAAACCAAATCGAAAATGGAACGCATCCAGCTCTCAAAAGATCTTACAGTCCAAAAAATAGTTATGCTTCTGCTGTTCGCGGTGGTTATAACGGTGATGATTGTCAAGAGTGTAATTATTTGGTATCCAATCGCCGCGTCGGCGGTCATAATATACCTGGGTTATAGAACTATTTACCTGGCCGATAATATTGAGTTCGACGACAAGAACATGTTTGTAAGCAGAAGAAACGATGAGATCACCATTGATCTTGCAGATGTTTACGCGATAAAGCTGACATTGGGACAATTAAACCGTCAACGGATGTGGAAAATCAAATACAGGATCAACGGCGTTGAAAAAGCTGCGAGATGTTATCCCAACTACTCACCGGGCCTCGATGAGTTTATCCAAAACGTAAAATCCCGGAACCCCAACGTTGAGGTACGCTATATGGCTGGCCCCTTTAGCTTTGATAACTAACCGCTGTCGCGGATCGATTTTATGAATTCAGGTATCCGCTCCAGGTAATTTTCAGTTCCCAAAAACTTAACGAATGCGCTGCCAACGATCGCGCCGCGCGCATATTCACAGGCTTTATTGAAAGTATCCTGATTAGATATACCAAAACCTATCACCGTCGGGTTTTTAAGGTTCATGCCCTTTACGCGCTTGTAATAATCTTCAATCGCATTAGACACCTGCAGATTTTTGCCTGTAATGGACGAAGACGAAAGCAGGTAAATAAAACTGTTGGTTAGCCCGTCAATCTTGCGAACGCGATCTTCGGATGTTTGCGGCGTAACCAGAAAGATATTACTCAGGTTGTTGTCTTTGAATGTTGGAGCGTACAAAGTTTCGTATTCATACATAGGCAGGTCCGGAACGATGACGCCGTCTACCCCTACCTCAGCCGCTTTTTTACAAAAACGTTCAACACCATATTGAACCATCGGGTTCACGTAACCCATTAGCAGGATAGGAATGCTGACACGCTGGCGAATATCTTTTAATTCTTCAAACAGCTGATTCAGCGTCATCCCGTTTTGCAATGCTACTTCTGAGCTATGCTGAATTGTCGGCCCGTCCGCAACAGGATCGGAATAAGGGAAGCCTATTTCAAGAAAATCCACGCCGGCTTTTTCCAGTGCTTCGGCAATATCAACAGTTGTATCTAAAGCCGGATAACCAGCAGTAAAATATATAGATAAGAGACGCTCTTTTTTTGATTCGAAGAGTTTATTTAGTCGGTTCATTGTTTATAGTCGATGGTCGATGGTCGATAGACCATAGTTGACTTTCTATGGAACTATTGACCACGGTCTAATTAAAATCCAAAATGTTTTATATATGTATTCAAATCCTTATCCCCCCTGCCCGAAATACAGATCACCACATTATCATTCGGCTTAAATTTCATTTTCTCAAGATGAGCAAGAGCATGTGCTGTTTCTATAGCCGGAATAATGCCTTCAAGCTGGCAGCATAGTAACCCTGCCTGCAAAGCTTCATCGTCGGTTGCGTTAGCATATTCAGCCCTTTTTATTTTGTATAAATACGCATGCTGAGGGCCGATACCCGGATAATCTAAACCAGCTGATATGGAATAAGGCTCCACAACCTGACCATCGTCCGTTTGCATCAGGATGGTGCGGCTGCCATGCAGCACACCCTCGCGACCCAGGAATGTTGTAGCTGCTGAATGTCCGCTGTCTACGCCCTGTCCTGCTGCTTCAACGGCGATCAGTTTTACGGATTCATCATCCAGGAAATGGTAGAACATACCCATGGCATTACTACCACCGCCGACACAGGCCATTACGTAGTTCGGCTGTTCACTGCCCGTCTTTTCGAGCAACTGTTTTTTAGTTTCCAGTGAAATGATGGATTGAAATTGCGCCACCATCTCCGGATATGGATACGGACCCACTACCGAGCCTATAATATAGTGTGTATCGATCGGATTATTGATCCAATCGCGCATCGCCTCGTTGGTAGCATCTTTTAAAGTTTTACTTCCGGAAGTAGCAGGAACCACCTTAGCACCAAGCATTTTCATGCGGGCGACGTTAGGCGCCTGCCGTTCCATATCAACTTCGCCCATATAGACAACGCACTCAATACCTTTTAGCGCGCAAACCGTGGCTGTAGCTACGCCGTGCTGACCGGCTCCGGTTTCCGCGATAATGCGCTTTTTACCCAAACGAATGGCCAGCAATATTTGGCCTATGGCGTTATTAATCTTATGCGAACCTGTATGATTCAGGTCCTCTCGTTTGAAAAATATGTTAGCACCATATTTTTCCGAATATCTTTTAGCGTGATATAATGGCGATGGTCGGCCTACATAATCGCGCAGCAGCTGCTCAAACTCAGCCTTAAAGTCAGCATCCTGCAGGATCTTTGCGTATTGCTGCCGCAACTCCTCAATATTGGGATAAAGCATCTCGGGAATATAGGCCCCGCCAAATTCGCCGTAATAGCCCTGCTCATTTACTCCGTATTTCATTTTAGTATTTCGAATGCCTTTTTCAGTTTATCAATATCTTTCAACGCGGGTTCAATTTCGAACCTGCTGTTCAAATCAACCCCATAAAACTTTGGGTGACTTATCGTTTTTACTTCTTCCATGTTTTCCAGGCTTAAACCTCCGCTAAGGAAAAATGGTATATTCAGTTTATAGCTATCAAGCAACTTCCAGTTGAAGGTCTCCCCGGTACCGCCATGTTTGCTCGTTTTCGTATCAAAAAGGAAATAGTCGACACAGCCTTCATAGTCATTTAGTTTCTCAAAATCAAAGTTTTCGTCTACACCAAAAGCTTTGATCACGATTACTTTTCCTTTAAACAGCTTGCAGAATTGAGGACTTTCACTTCCATGCAATTGTATGGCATCTAATTGACATTTGCCAATCAACTTCTTCACCTTTCCCTCGTTTTCGTCGACAAAAACCCCGGTCCTGATAGCCGAAACTTCAATTACCTCCAACTCTGAAGCAAATCTCGGCGATTGCGGATAGAAAATAAACCCCATATAATCGGGCTGCAAAGCAGCAACCGCGCTTATATTTTCAGGATATTTCATACCGCAAACCTTGATCTTCATAGCTTAATTGCTGCTTACTAGTGTTTGAAAACTCTTTAGTGCTTTCCCTGCTATCAGCGACTCTTCCGCCTCATAGAAACAATCGCCAAAAGTTTGTTCCGGTTTGATCGTCCCAATAGCCAGTGCTGCGTTGCACAACACGACATTAGTTTGAGCTGATGTGGCCGAATTGCGCAACACATTCACAAAAATATCAGCCGAGTCTTTTACCGTACTTCCACCTAATATTTCACTTGGATTTAACTTTTCAAAACCAAGTGATTCGATTTTATTGATCTTTTCACCTTCGCCTGAGAATGTCTTAAAATCGCAGGTCAGCGAAACTTCGTCGTAGCCATCAAGCGCATTCAGGATCGTGTATTTTGTATCTGACTTTTGGTACAGATAAGCGTACATTCGTGCCAATTCCAGGCTAAACACCCCCACCATCTGATTCTTCGGCTTTGCCGGGTTTACCATGGGGCCCAGCATGTTAAAGAAGGTTTTTACGCCAAGTTCCTTGCGGATTGGTGCTACAGTCTTCATCGCCGGGTGAAACAATGGTGCATGCAAAAAACAAATGTTGGCTTCATCCACAGTGCGTTTTAATTGGCCGACATCATTGGTGAACTTATACCCCAGGAATTCCATTACATTAGATGATCCGCAACCTGATGACACCCCATAGTTACCATGTTTCGCCACCTTATACCCCGCTCCTGCCACTACAAAAGATGCCAGCGTAGATATATTGAAGGTATCTTTGCCATCACCACCGGTACCACACAGGTCAATAAGCTCATGACCGTCAAGGTCGGCAGGCAAACAAAGATCCAGCATCGCATCACGAAAACCCTCCAATTCGTCAACTGTAATTGTGCGCATACAGTAAGCGGTCATAAATGCCGCCATTTGCGAATTATTGAATTCGCCTTGTGCTATACGCGTTAGAATATCTCGGGCCTGTTCCCGCGTAAAAGTTTTATTCTCAAACAAATAGTTAAGTATCGCTTTCATACTCGAATATTAAATAAAAAAGGGCTACCGTATGGCAACCCTTTGTATATCATGTAGAACAAAAACAGGACTGCCTTACGATTACTCGTTAAGCCACCACCAGTTATTGTTCAGTACTTTAGTCATTGTTGTGCGACAAATATGGAAATAGTTTTTACTAAAAGCAAGGGGAATGATATTTTTGATGTTAGTTGATTGAGTTAAGTGGTTGATTGGGTTATTTTAGCTAAAGCCAACTTAACTTAGTCAACTTAATCAACCCAATCAACTCCCGAAATGGCCATCCAAAAGCGCAAATTCAATCCCGAAGACGACCTGGGGTTCGGTCCACAGCCGGTCATTAAAAATCAGCCACTGATCAAGCAGGATGGTTCTATAAACATCCGTCGGGCAGGCTTGCCGTTTTTCAGGCCATATGATAACTACCATAAGCTGATCACCATGACCTGGAGTAAATTCTGGCTGCTGATCCTGAGCTGCTATTTTGTGATCAACGTTGTATTTGCGTTTATTTATATGGGAATAGGCGTTCAGCATTTAAATGGTGCTGAGGGAAAAAACGCTTTCGAACATTTTTGGGACGCATTTTTCTTTTCGGCACAAACTATCTCAACCGTAGGTTATGGGCACATTAGTCCAAGTGGGATGGCTGCAAACGCTGTGGCAGCTTTGGAGTCGATGATGGGATTACTGGCGTTTGCGTTGGCTACCGGTCTATTGTATGGACGTTTCTCGAGGCCATCGGCCAAAATTGTTTACAGTGATAAATTGCTGGTTGCCCCATACCTCGAAAATGGCCGCGGCCTGATGTTCAGACTGGCTAACCTGCGCCGCAATACGTTGATCGACCTGGAGATCGAGATCATATTCTCATACAATGAGGATGTCGACGGCAGGATCATGAGACGATTCTATCAATTGGAGCTGGAACGGAAACGGGTAAGCATACTTACCCTCAACTGGACAGTAGTGCATCCACTTGATGAAAATAGTCCACTTAAGGACATGACGCCGGAGGACCTTGAGCGCACCGAGGGCACCTTCGCTGTATTATTAAAAGCGTTCGACGATACGTTCGCGCAGACAGTGCATTCACGAACTTCCTACCAGCATGACGACCTGGTTTGGGGCGGACGATTCAGGCCGGCCTTTGACCGGGACGAAGACGGGCGCATCGTTTTAGATCTGAGCAAGATTGGAGAATATATGGAGGCTGACCTTCCAGTACTTATAAAATCTAGCTAGATGATGCGCAAGCATCGATTTTTACGAGCTGACTTCGGATTTGTACAATACCCGCTACCGCCACCACCCCATCTTTGTTTAAAAAACAACGAAATGGAAAAGAACCACTTTAAAAGCTTTACTGCAAACTTTGAAGTTGACAGCTCGCCGCAACATGTCTTCAACTGCATAAGGGAAATTCCAAAATGGTGGACCAGCGATTTTTGCGGCAACACTGCAAAACTCCATGATGAGTTTGTGATTTGCCATCCGGGTGCACATTATTCGAAACAGCAACTGATTGAGCTAATTCCGGGCAAAAAACTAGTCTGGCTTGTTACCGAAAGTGAATTGAGCTGGCTTAAAAACAAGGATGAATGGACCGGCACCAAAATGGTTTTTGACATAAGCCATGAGGGCGATATGACGAAGCTTCAATTCACTCATGAAGGGCTAATTCCAGAAAAAGAATGTTATGACCGTTGTACGCAGGGTTGGAATATGGTCATTAAAGAGCAGCTTTTCAACTTCGTTACCGATGGCAAAACGATTTAGATGTAATTTTAACTAATAGCCTGGTGTCGCTAAGGTGCAGGGAAATCGCTTTTAAGGTTTTAGGAAAAAAACGTTATATTTATGATATAAATGAATAAGGTCAAAAAAATGACCTTTTCAAATTCGGAATATCCACCCCACCAAGTTTTTTCTCATTATTTTTCAGGGATGAAAGATCCCCGCAGAACGAA
>Ga0068856_100001306_pt1 | contig 26220 bp, 27 predicted proteins | sample KBSCornC62_FD_66595 | JGI IMG/M metagenome (GOLD analysis project Ga0068856, IMG submission 66595) | Corn rhizosphere microbial communities from Kellogg Biological Station, Michigan, USA - KBS Corn C6-2 | ecosystem: Host-associated > Plants > Roots > Rhizosphere > Soil ... | reverse complement strand
GAGCTTGGGGGCCGCGGCGTCCTTCAGCAGGCAACAGCGGCGGCCGCTGACCAACATCGCGCCGATCTCGATCAGGACGTTGTCGTTTAGCTGACCCCCCCCCGGGGCGGGGTTCAGGGTCTCGAGCAGAGCGATGCCGTACCTGCAGCCCCAGATGTGGGCGACGACATTGCCGAAGAGCTCGTCGTCGGCTTGGCGGTCGCTGGCTAGGTGCATAGTCATCCCGGCGGCCTTCAGCTGCTCGCGACCGGCTTCGATCGCGGCGCGCAGCGGCTCGTCCTCGGCAGAGTCCTTGTCGGGGAAGCGGGTCATGCAGAACACGTTCCGCTCGAATACGGACTCATCGAGCAGGCGGTCGATCGCCGCCCGGAAGCGGATCGGCGCGAACTCGGGCAGGATCAGGGGGTGATCGGCGCCGGCAAGTTCGGAGCTGCCGGCGGCGAGCTGTTCGGCGGCGACGGCCTCGACGTCGAGACCGTCAATCAGGTCGCCGACCTGGTCGTGGCCATTGGGGGTGAGCGAGCGACCGCCGCCCTTACGTTTGAGTACGAGCCCGTCGCTTTCGAGCCGGCGCAGGTACTCGTTGATTCCTTTCGGCGCGGGCACCTTGAAAGTGTCGAAGAACGCTTCGAGGTCGGCGGGCTTGAAGCGCTCCTCCTCGGAGCGCGATTCCACGATCAACCCGGCGGCAAGGACGCGCTCGCGACCGCCTGGCAGGTTCTGCAGGATGGAGCCGAAGCCAGCGGCCATCTAGCCGACTGCCTGGGCTATCTGCCCGAGGATCTTGCCGGCGCGCTCAAAGCCACCGGCGTTGAGGGTGACGGTCCGGGTTTGGGAAGGACCGCCGATGGTCAGTCCTTGACCGTGGAGGCCGGTGAGGATCTTGCCGAAATTAGTGTCTTCCTTGTCGCGGCCATCGCAGGCTGCCTTAAGTAGGCGGGCACTCGTGGCGGACTCGACGCCGGCCGCCTGGCGGGCGGCGGCGAGCAGGTAGATGATCTCGATCTCGGCGTCCTTGCGGGTGGGGTTGAAGAGCGACGGCGGTATACGCAGTCTGACGTCGCCGTCGATGAGCTCGAAGGCGAACTGGGCCTGCTCTTCGGTGACGCCGAGGCGCTCGGCGATCTGGGCATAGTTCTCGGCGGGGTTGGCGTCCCCGTCTCCGCCAACCGACGGTTTTGCAGTCGCTGCCGACCGGGGCGTCACCGGTTTCGCCGCGTCGACAGCATCGCCCCAGAAAGCAGCGTTGAAGGCCGAGGCCCGAAGGTCCTTCGGCACCGATGCCTCCTCCACCGCCGCCACGGCGTCGGAGATCCTCTTGACCATCGCCTCGCTCACGCCTCCAGCGCCTCCTCATTGGCGACCAGCTGGCGTATCAGCTGTTTGGCGTGTTCGAGCCCCGGCTGGGTGATTTTGTAGACGTAGTCCTTGGGCCTGCCACTGCGAGTGATCTCGTTGGAGATTTTGTTGAGGTTGCCGCCCATGTTCTGGTCGAAGGCGGCGTAGTCGTGCAGAGTGGCGATGATCGGGTCCGCATGGGTCCGCTCGGTGCCGAGCGCCTTGCGGTCGGCGGCCAGCATCAGCAGGGTGATGATCCGCTGGCGGTCGGCTTTGGAGCGAGGCAGGCGACCCGAAGGGACGGTGAGGTGCACCCTGTCCTCGGAGAAGTCGAAGAAGTCTGCGAGGCGCAACGCGTTGACTTCGGTCCAGGCCGCGAGGGCTTCGACGGGCTCGTCATCCTCGGCCGCGCTGGCGCTAGATGTCGGCGTCGTCGGAGTCGATGCCGGCGGCGCCGGGGATGCCGGGGACGGGGTGCGGAGCAGAAACTCGAGGGCGACGGCGCCGCCGGCGCTGCCGGGGTCGATCTTGCGCTTCCGCAGGGCCGCGAGCGCCTTATCGAGCTGCTCCTCGAGGTCAGTCATCGGAGCCGACCAGAACCTGGAGCGCCTTGCGGGCGCCGAGAGTCGTGATCCAGTACGCATGATCGTCCTTGACGATCATGCGCTTGCGCGTCAGCGCCGAGAGCTTCGGGCGGACCGTGCCGCCGGGCATACCGCTGAGCTCGATCAGCTCTGCGGGGCCGACCCGCTCGCTATCGCGCAGCTCAAGCATCTTCATCGCCTTGATTGAGAGCAGCAGGGTTAGGACCTTGTCGGCGGCGCTGAGGCCATCAAATGAGGACCGAGGCAGGAGCCCCCCCTGCTTGGTGATCTGGATGAAAGGCGCGAGGCCCGCGGCGAGCTCGTCGCGGGCAACGTCCTCCTCATCGACGAGAAGCGCTGAAAGCGGATCCGGAGTAGCCATGGCTTAAATATACCACATCTCTCTGCAGCGGTTGTCCTTTGAACGTCGTCGGATTGGGCTATCAGCTTCTCTAAATCCCCTATCTCACAGATCTTTACCGCTTTATTAACAGCTAATAGCAGCCAGCTTTTTATGAAGCTGCTGGTAGCCATGCCTATAACTCCGGCACTTGGCGGCACGTGCTTCTAGCATTGCCCTCAGTGGACTATGGGCGTGATTATCGTCTTTTCTACGCACAAAATCAACGGGTTTCCTCTAATCGGCTGCGGTAACTGCTAAGAAACGTCTGCCTCCATCCGCCCCGCTCCCGTCCGGACACGAGCGCCGTGCGGTGACGTGAGCCTGGTTACGCCTGAAATCGGCCATTTACGTTCAACAGCCGCGAGCGCGGCAGAAACAAATCGGCTTGTCCGGGCAGCACTACATCCGCTACTGATTGTGTTCCTAAACGCGGATCGCACTTCGGTTTGGCTCTGTAGAGGGATTCCGGGCTCAAAGTTCAACTGCGTCGAGCGCTAGGCGCGTTCTGCATCTGTTCGCCCCACTCCCGTCCGGGCGCGGGCGCGGTGCGGTGATGTGAGCCTGGTTACGAGCCGGTGGGGTGAGCGACAGGTGAGCCCGAAGGGGCAACCGGTACGCGGGGTCTGACCCCCTGCCAAACGAGGCCCCTGGCAGACTCGATCGCCTCGAGCGGATCGACCCGCTCGGCCCGATCCTTCTGAAGTCCCGATCCTCGGCGACGAACCGCTTCGCCCTGGAAGAGGAAGTAGAAATCGGGCGGAGTTCTCGTTCTTGCGCAGGCCCCACCAGTCCGCCGTCCTGGTACCGAACGTGGTACCGGGTCGCCTTGCGGCGGCGGTAGCTGGAGCTTGCAAGCGACCGGAAAACCGCCCTAGAATCCCGTCCAGCTTGAGCGGGAGCGACGGGACTCGAACCCGCGACCTCTGGCGTGACAGGCCAGCGCTCTAACCAGCTGAGCTACGCCCCCGGAAGGCAGGGCAGACTAGCGCCCGGCGGGCATTATCTCAGGGTCGCTGGATTTGGAGCCGGAAGGGGCCGCCGCGGCGCCGCTTCGAGGTGATCTCCAGGCGGAGGTGATGCTGGCCGCAGACGGTGAAGTCGAGCTGGTGGCTGGGGTCGAGACCATCGCGGGAGCCGCGCAGGAGTCTGCCGGCACGGCTACGAAGGGCCAGTTCGTAGCCGTGCCTGGACAGACTGCTTGGGCGCAGGCTGACCAATCCGTCGAGTGGCGTACGCAGGGACTCGACGGCTGCGCCCTCCCCCCTGGCCGGAACGTGCCCGGACAGCGTCAGGCTTGTCCGCCCCTGCCAGGGCTCGAGTGTGTCTTCCCGGATCGCCCTGAAGGCGGCTGCGCTCGGCTTCAGCGCCGGGCTGTAGTGCCAGGCGATCGGGAGGTCGGGGAAGCGGTAGTGGGCGAACGACTCGGCGAAGGCCTCGCCCGGGTCCTCGAAGTAGTGGGTACCCTCGTCGCCCGGGTAGAAGCGGCCGCTGCGCTGGCCGCGGCAGACACCCTCGACGCTGGCCCAGCGCTCCGGCCCCCAGTCAATCGCGCTGCCGAAGGGCGGTGGCATCTGGCGGTGCTGGGCGACGTGGTGGCCGTACTCATGGGCGAGCACGAAGTCGAAGCTGGCGCCTTCGCTGTCGGCTTCTTCGTAGCCGCCGATGACGATCTTGTTTTCGCCGCTGAAGTAGCAGGCCTCGGCGCCGAAGCCGCAATCGAAGCCGAGCTGGTATTCGCTGTCGAGCTGGACCGTGAGCAGGTCGACCTCAGGGCCGTGGACCAGCGAGCCGACGAAGTCGGCAACCCGCTGAGGATCGGTGACGTTGCAGACCTCGGCGCAGGCTTCTGTCACCGCAACTGTGATCGTCGCTTCCGTGCCGTCGCCGATCGAGTAGCGCTGCGACGACGCGGATGCCGATATCCGTGCCGCCGCAGCGCCAGGCTCGCCCAACACGACGTCGTGCATCGGTACCGCCGGCGACGGCACCTCGAGCGAGACACCCGGATTGGGACGCTCGGCGACGGCCCCTCCCGGGACCGCCAGGAGAAGCAAGGTCATGGCTATGCCCGCAAGCGCCCCCGCCGGGCGCCCGCTCACGGAGCTGGACCCGGCCTTATCTCGTAGGCGTGGGCGGGAAGCGAGGCTGAGATTGGACGGCGGGCCGGCACCGCGCGGCTGGCGGCAGCGCTCGTCCCGGCGCGGGCCTGGCGTGCGGCCCAGCGCGGTCGCGCCGGTTCGGCGGTGAGCAGCGCGGACCAGGTCGTGGTCCCGATTGCGCCGTCGGCGGGGAGGCCGTGGGCGACTTGGAAGGCGCGCACCGCTGAGTAGGTCTGCTTGCCGAAGACGCCGGTGACCGGCAGCTGCACTTGCCCGGCGCCGACCAGGTGCTCCTGGGCCCAGACGACGAGGTCGCCGCGGCTGCCGCGCTTGAGCAGCGGGTGTTCGGCGAGCGGACGGTAGCCGACGAGTGGACGGGCAGCCGTCGATCCCAAGGCGCCCCAGCCAGCGGTATCGGTCTCCTGCCAGTCCCACCAGCTCGGCGCCCCGCCGTAGCTGGCGGCGAAGCGGCGGAAGCGCAGGACCTGGCCGGCGCCGGGGTTGTCGTATGTCTGCCCGATCGGGTAGATCGGGTGGCCCCAGAGCCGGTTGAAGAGATAGGTGTGCTCGAAGACGGTGCGCACCGAGGTGCCGATTGCCTTCCAGTACATCTGGGGCTGGTTGAAGGTCGCCGCTCCGGGTCCGAAGAAGACCGAATAAGGGAATGCCGGGTGGTAGTCCACGTAGGGAAAGCCGGCCAGCGAGAGCGGGAATTCGGCGCCGATGCGGGCGCGCAGGGCGCGGATGTAGCGTTCGGCCGCGGCGTAGCGGCCTTCGTAGGAGGCCTCGGCGTCGATCACGAGGCAGTCAGCGCCGCGGCGCACCGCGGCGCTGCCGATCTTTGCCTCTGCCACCGGGCTCTCGCCGTAGACGAACTGCCATGCGCAGACGTCGAGCCCGCCGGCGTGAAGAGCTTCGACCAGGCCGGAGCTGAACTGACTCCAGTAGCTGCCGGCGTCACCCGACTTGACGTAGAGCGTGCCGATTCCCGCCCGCTTGGCGCGGGCGACGATGCGGCTGACGCTGCCCCCTTCGGAGTGATCGACGTACCAGACCCACATCCCCTGGCGGTCGAACGGGGTGCCAGCGGCGGTTTCGGTCGTGGGGACGGCGGCTTCACCGGCTCCACCCGGAATTGCGCAGGCAGGGGTTGGCATGTACGCGAGGAGCGACATTGCGAGGGCGGTGACCGCGAAGAGCACCGGGCGGAACCGAGGAGCCGCGGAAGAGCTGGTCTTCACGTCAACTGCGAACACGGTAGCGGCCATTTGGCTGCGGACAAAGGAATCGCCATACCATTTGCGTACCGAAACTGGTCGCGGGGGTCTGGGCGCTGAAAACTTGTCGATCGGCAAGCACGCGGCACCTAGTATGGGACAGGTCATTTGAGCTAGTCAGCCAGATCGAAGCCATCGTTACTTCCCGCAAGATCCTGTGCACCGGCGCCTTGCTCGGCGTGTCCCTGGCAACGGCCGCCGCGCCCAGCCCGGCCGCCGCCGCGCTGCAGGTGCCAGTCCGTGCTCGCCTCTCCCAGGCCGGGCAGCGGTTGCTCTTCAGCCTGCGGACTTCGCGGCCGGTGGCGCTTGGTGGACTCAGCCGGCTGCCCGCGGACGGCTCGTCCTCCCTCTGCCTCGCGCTGCGGGCTCGCGGCGGCGCGGGCGAGCGGCGGCTTTGCCTCGGTGGCGCCGAAAACCCGAACGAGCGCGCCGGCCTCGAGCTGCTCAACGCCACGGGCGACGTGATCGACGAGAAAACCATCCCGGCCCAGCTGAAGCGGCCTCAGCCCGACAAGCTGGTCCTCTCCCTGGTTCCAGCCAATGCCGGGTTGGCGCCGCGGCGCTACCGCTGGCGCGTCGTCTCCACGGATGGCGGCTGTCACGCCAGGCCGCCCGGCGGCTGCGAAGCGAGCCTACCGGCGCAGGACTCCAGGCTCTTCCGCCTGCGGCCAGTGCGCGCGGTCGGCTGCACGGGGGGCAGCGCCGGCCTCGACACGAACGGCCCGCGCGACCGCAGCGTCGTCGCCCTCACCTTCGACGACGGCCCCAGCGAATACACGCCGGGCTTCCTGCAGGTGCTGCGCGAAAAGCACGTCCCCGCCACCTTCTTCGAGATCGGCCAGGAGATGTCGCGCTACCCGGCGACGATGCGCCAGATCCTCCGCGAAGGCGACGAGATCGGCAACCACACGATGCACCACACCGAATTCCCCGGCTACAGCGCGATCGCCCCGGCGACCACTCTGGCGGAGGCGATCACCCGCTTCCGTCCCTGCCTCTTCCGCCCGCCCGGCGGCGCGGTCGACTCCACGGTGATCGGCGCCGCCGCCGAGGACGGCCTGCACACGATCACCTGGGACGTCGACCCGGCCGACTGGTCGACCCCTGGCACGGCCGCGATCTACGGCCGGGTCGTCGATGCCGCCCAGCCCGGCTCGATCATCCTCATGCACGACGGCGGTGGCCCGCGCGGCGAGACCCTGGCCGCGCTGCCGCAGATCATCGACACCCTGCGCGCCCGCGGCTACGGCTTCGCCACGGTCACCGGCCTGCTCGGCCAGCGAATTATCTACAGGCCCTACGGCTGAAGCAGATGGGTGGATTCATCCAATCGTCGCTCGGCTGCGTAGGCAACGGGCGATGAAGATCGCGATCGTCGGAACCGGCGTCTCTGGGCTGGTCGCCGGCCACCTCCTCCATCCCGAGCACGAGATCACCGTCTTTGAGGCGGGGGAGCGGGTCGGCGGCCACTCGCACACCGTCGAGGTTGAGAGCGGTGGGGGCAGCCACTTGATCGACACCGGCTTCATCGTCTTCAACGACCGCAACTACCCCAACTTCGAACGGCTGCTTGAAGAGCTCGAGGTGCCCAGCCAGCCCTCGCACATGGGCTTCTCGGTCTCCGACGGCAGCGGCGGCTTCGAGTACTCAGGCACGCCACGGGGCATCTTCGCCCGCAAGGCCCACCTGCTCAGCCCCGCCTTCCTCGGCATGCTGCGCGACTGGCGGCGCTTCAACCGCGAGGCCCAGGCGCTCGTCGGGATGAACGGCACCGCGCCGTCGCTGGGGCAGTGGCTCGAGCAGAAGGGGTTCTCGCGCCACTTCATCGAGCGACTGATCGTGCCGCAGGCTTCGGCAGTCTGGTCGGCCGACCCGGAGCAGATGTGGAGCTTCCCAGCCAGCTTCATGGCCGAGTTCTTCGACAACCACGGCATGTTCAGCCTGCGCGACCGGCCGCGCTGGCGCACCGTGCAGGGCGGCTCGCGCAGCTACGTCGAGGCGATCACCGCCCCCTGGCGCGATCGCATCCGCCTGCGGGCGCCGGTGCGCAGCATCGAGCGCCTCGACGAGGGCGTGCGGATCGCTGCCGACGGCTGCGAGAGCGAGCGGTTCGACGAGGTCGTGATCGCCGCCCACTCCGACCAGGCGCTGGCGATGCTCTCCGACCCGAGCGAGGCCGAGCGCGAGATCCTCGGCGCGATCCCATACCAGCGCAACGAGGCCGTTCTCCATACCGACGTCTCGCTGCTGCCACGGCGCCGCACCGCCTGGGCGAGCTGGAACTTCCACCTCACCGAGCCGGCCAGCGGGCGCACCACCGTCACCTACTGGATGAACAACCTGCAGCGGCTGCGCGCCGACCGCGAGTTCCTGCTCACCCTCAACCGCGGCGAGGCGATCGACCCGGCGAAGGTGCTGCGCCGCTTCACCTACCAGCACCCCGTCTACACCGCCGCGGGCGTTGCCGCCCAGGCGCAGCACAGGGAGATCAGCGGGGTTCGCCGCACCCACTACTGCGGCGCCTACTGGGGCTGGGGCTTCCACGAGGACGGCGTGCTCAGCGCGATCCGGGCCTGCCAGCGGATCGAGCCCGCCGCGACAGCGAGCGCAACCGAGACGGTGCCAGCATGAGCTTCCGGTGCGCCTTTTACGGCGCATACCCGCATAAAGCGCACCGGAAGGTGGGTCGATGAGCGCCTCCGCCGTCTACGAGGGCTGGGTCCGCCACCGCCGCTTCGAGCCGATCGCGCACTCGTTCCGCTACCGGCTCTTCCTCATGTACCTCGACCTCGACGAGCTGCCGGAGGTGCTGGATCCCTTCCCGCTCTTCTCCGCCCGGCGTCCGGCGCCCGCCCACTTCCAGCGCTCCGACTACATGGGCGCCCCCGACCGGCCGCTGGCCGAGTGCGCCCGCGATGCGGTCGAGGCGGAGACGGGCAGCCGCCCCGCTGGTCCCGTGCGGCTGCTCGCCAACCTGCGCTACCTCGGCCACATCTTCAATCCGGTCAGCTTCTACTACTGCTTCGAGCAGGGCGGTGAGCGGGTAGACGCGGTCGTGGCCGACGTCAACAACATCCCCTGGGGCGAGCGCCACCCCTACGTCCTGGCCCGCGGGTCGCGGCGCGGAACCGTCCTCAGCGACGAGTTCGACAAGGACCTGCACGTCTCCCCGCTGATGGGGATGGACCAGACTTATGCCTTCCGTGCCGGCGAGCCGGGCGAGAGCCTAAGCGTCCACATCGAGGCGCGTCCAATGCAAGGCGCTGACCCTCCGCCGGGGGGGCAGGACGTTTCGGCCGACTCGGGTGGCAAGGCTTTCGATGCCACCCTCTCGCTGCGCCGCCACGAGCTCAGCCGCGCCCGCCTGGCCGGGATGCTGGCCCGCTATCCGGCTATGTCGCTCCAAACAGTCGCCAAGATCTACGCCCAGTCGCTGCGCCTGAAGCTGAAGGGGGCGCGCTACTTCCCCCATCCCGAGGGTAGGAAGCCGAGGGGGTTCATCTCGCCATGAGGGACCAGCTGGGCCGCGCCGCCGTCTCCCAGGCGCTGCGCCGCCTGCGCACCGGCCGCATCGACGTCGACGAAGCTGGCCGCGAGCGCAGCTTCGGCCCGGCCGACGCCGAGTTGCGGGCGAGGGTAGCGATCCACGATCCCGCCGCGTGGCGCGGCGCCCTGCGCGGCAGCGTCGGCCTCGGCGAGACCTACGTCGACGGCCTCTGGGAGGCAGACGACCTGGTCACGCTGATTCGCATCGCCGCCCGCGAGCTGGGCGAGGCCGACGGCGTGCGCGGCGCGGTCGTCAGGCCGCGCGGCTGGGCCCACAGGGTGCGCGGGCTCGTCCCCGACAACACGCGCAGCAGGGCGCGACAGCACATCGCCGCCCATTACGACCTCGGCAACGAGCTCTTCGCCTCCTTCCTCGACGAGCGCATGCTCTACTCCTGCGCCTACTTCCCGGAGGAGGGCGCGAGTCTGGAGCAGGCGCAGCTGGCGAAGCTACGGCGCATCTGCGAGGAGCTGCGGCTGGGGCCGGAGAACCACCTGTTGGAGATCGGCAGCGGCTGGGGCGGGCTGGCGATCCACGCCGCCCGCGAGCACGGCTGCCGGGTGACGACGACGACGATCTCACCCGCCCAGCACGAGCTGGCCACTCGCCGGGTGCGCGAAGCCGGTCTCGGTGACCGGGTCGACGTGCTGATGAAGGACTACCGCGACCTCGGCGGCAGCTATGACCGGCTCGTCTCGGTGGAGATGATCGAGGCGGTCGGCTGGCGCCACTTCGACGAGTACTTCCGCCGCTGCAGCGAGCTGCTCGACCCCGACGGGCTGATGCTGCTGCAGGCGATCACGATCGACGATCGCCTCTACGAGGCCGAGAAGGCCGCGCGCAGCTTCGCCAACACCCACGTCTTCCCCGGCGGCTGCCTGCCCTCGAAGAAACTGATCGCCGACTGCCTGGCGCGCGTCACCGACATGCGTGAGGTATGGATGTCCGACATCACCGCGCACTACCCCCCCACCCTTGCCAGCTGGCGCCGGCGCTTCCTCGATACCTGGGAGCGGCTTCGCGCCCGCGGCTACGACGAGCGCTTTCGCCGCCTCTGGGAGTTCTACCTCTGCTCCTCGGAGGCGGGCTTCCGCGAGCGCCGCATCGGCGACGTGCAGATGCTCCTGGCGAAGCCGGGGTGGCGGTGAGCGGCGAGCGCCGCGAACCGTTGCTGCTGCTCCACGGCCTCGGCGGCTCGAAGGAGATATGGACCCCGGTGCTCGGCCTGCTCGAGGCCGAGCGCGAACCGGTCGCGGTCGACCTGCCGGGCTTCGGCGCCGAGCCGCCGCTCGCCGCCCAGGTGGAACCGAGCGCGGCCAATCTCGCCGCGGCGGTGCGCGAGCGCTGCCTCGAGCGGGGGATCGAGCGGCCCCACGTCGCCGGCAACTCGCTCGGCGGCTGGGTTGCGCTGGAGATGGGACGGGCGGGCTGGGCCTCCTCGGTGACGGCGATCTCCCCGGCCGGCCTCTGGCGCGGGCCGATCGGCGAGCGCCGCGTCAACACCCAGCTCTGGGCGCGGCGGCTGCGCCCGCTCGTCGCGGTGGCGCTGCACAACCGCGACCTGCGCGAGCGCATGCTCGCCAGCTTCGCCGCCCACCCCGAGCGCATTCCCTCCGGGGAGGGCCGCGAGCTCGTGCTCGGATGGATCGACGCCAGCGGCTACGACGGCGCCAACCGGGCGATGCGGACCCACGTCTTCGATCCGACGGGCTACCCGGAGATCCCGGTGACCTTGGCCTGGGGCGAGCTCGACCGCCTGGTCGGTCCGCCGCGGCCCGAGCGCCGGCCGGCCGGCGCCCGCTACCTCACCCTGCCCGCGGTCGGCCACACGCCGACCTGGGACGACCCCGAGCTGGTTGCCCGGACGCTGCTCGAGGGCAGCGCGGTCGCGGTCACCGGCTGATCCGCCGCCGGCGAGTTGAGTCTGGGAGAGTTTCCGCATCCGCCCAAACCGCAGTGATCAGCCCCCTACCTGGAAGGAGACCCGCTTGATCGTCGAGAGGACCGAGAACCCGCAGTGGCTGTCCAACGCCTACCTCGTCGCCGACGGCGCCGGCGGCAAGGGCGTGCTGATCGACGGCAACGACGACCTCGGGCCCCTGCTCGAGCGAGCCGAGCAGGACGGGATCGAGATCACCCACATCCTGATCACCCACCCCCACGGCGATCACATTGCCGGCCTCGCAGCGGCGCAGGAGCAGCTCGGCGGGGTGCCAATGGTGGCCCACGCCGAGGCCCTGGCCGAAATCGAGGCCGAGGTCGCCGAGACGATCGGCGACGGCGAGAAGCTCAGCACCGGCGAACTCGAGATCGAAGCGATCTCCACCCCGGGCCACGCCGCTGGTCACCTCGCCTTTCTCGTCAACGGCACCGAACTCTTCACCGCCGACGTCCTCTTCAAGGGCACGGTCGGGGGCACGATGGCTCCGGGCGCCAGCGGCTTCGCCGACCTCAAGGCCTCGGTGATGAAGCTGATGGAGCTGCACCCGGAAACCGCCGTTCATCCCGGCCATCGCGAGCCGACGACGATCGGGGCGGAGCGCGAGGGCAATCCCTTCGTGCGGATCTGGCGCGGCGAGGATGAGGCCGGCGAGGAGGCAGTGACCGTCTGGGGTCGCCCGGCGACGATGAAGCTCTGGGCGCCCGACTACGACGGCGGAAACAAGGCCTGGATCGTCTTCGGAGACGACGGCACCGAGGCGATCGTCGGGGGTTCCCAGGTCGAGCGGGGCTGAACGCAGCGAGGCCCGCCGGAGCGGGCCTCGCGCTGCATTGACCGGCGGTTTACTTGATCACTGCTTCCATCAGCAGCCAGCAGCCGTCGGTGTTGGTGGCGGGGGTGAAGTAGCCACCGAGAAAGAGTGGCGGGGTGTAGATCAGGGTGTGGTCGCCGCCCGAGGAGCAGCGGATCATCGAGGTGATGCTGCCGCGCAGGGCCAGCTGCTCGCCCTTCTTGATCTGCATGTCGACCGGGAAGGACTCGACCCGGTAGTCGCCTTCTTCTTCGGCCACTTCGGTCTGACCGGTGTAGCTGATCCTCTGGCCGTAGCGGGTCGCCTTGGAGTCGGTGCCGTTGATGTGCTTGACGGCCATCAGACGAAAGCTGCCGGGACCGCCGGCGATCAGCCGGATCGTCTTGATCGTGCCGGTCTTCGGCGCGATCTCGCCGCCGTCGGGGCGCCCGTAGGCTTCGTTGAGGACCATCGTGCAGGGTTCGAGCGGGGTTTCAGGGCCGTTGCAGGTGAGGCCGGGCAGCGAGTTGGAGGGCTGCACGGTCGAGTTGAGCTTGGCGCCGAAGCGAACCGGCGCCTTGGCCATGCCTGCGGCCGGAACGAGGGCCAGAGCGAGGCAGGCGAAGGCGGCGAGAAGGCCGGCGCGGCGGGCGATCTTGGGGGTGGTGCGATTGCGTGTCATCTGAGTCTCCTTTGAGTTTGCTTGGCGGGTGAGTGCCTTGTGCAGACACCTTCGCTCGCCCCGGCCGCCCCTCCCAGACCCCCCAGGGGTGGACTCCCTCACCCCTCGCCCACCGATCTCCCGGCGCTCCCAACCCGCTCCGGTGCGCCTCTCCGGTGCGCCTTATGCACCTCCAGAGAGCAAAAGGCGCACCGGAAGCCGAGAGGCTCGTAGGATCAGCGGCGTGGGCTCCGAGCCGCGACAGACCAGCGCCGCCGAGCTGAAGGCGCAGATCGAGGCCGAACGGGGCGGGCGCCCCTTCCTCGTGCTGCGCGACGGCGACGGCGAGCAGCGGATCGTCGTCATCGAGGACAGCACGTCCGAGCTGTGGGTGGGGCGCGGCGAGGCGGCGGGCCTGCGGATCGACTGGGACGAGGAGGTCTCCGCACTACACGCCCAGATCGAGGTGGTGGCGGGCGAGTGCACTTTGCTCGATGACGGGCTCTCCCGCAACGGCTCCTTCGTCGGCACGGAGCGCGTGCACGGCCGCAAGCACCTGCGCGACGGCGACGCCCTGCGTTTCGGCCGCACCACCGTGCTCTTCCGCCGCCCCGGCGAGTCCGCACCGGAAGCGACCGCGATCGCCACCGAGGTTCCCGCCGCGGCGACGATCTCGCCCGGTCAGCGTCGCGTCCTCATCGCCCTCTGCCGCCCCTTCAAGGACGGCGGCGCCTTCGCCACGCCGCCCACCAACCAGGCGATCGCCGCGGAGCTCCACCTCAGTGTCGACGCGATCAAGACCCACATGCGGGCCCTCTTCGAGAAGCTCGAGCTCGAGGACCTGCCGCAAAACCGCAAGCGCGTCGCCCTGGTTGAGCGGGCGCTGCAGAGCGGCGTCGTCTCCCCGCGCGACCTCTAGTCGGCGGGGGGACCTTTAGCTCTTCGGCGCCGACTGGACACATGTGCGATTGGAGTGGGTGCGCGTTGCGCCCAAACTCACTCGTTAGTTCAGCGGATTACTCCTTTTTCGATCGCAAGGCAAAACGTGACGCTCGCGCTTACCACCAACCAGATCCAGGAATTCGCCTTCGACTGGTATCCGGTCTTCGGCGTCGTCTTCATGGCGATGCTGCTCTTCGTCTTCTTCCGGCTAATGCGGACGACGATGGGCACGACCAAGCCGGAGACTGTGAAGGCGAGCAAGACGGCGCCGGTGCTCTGGGACGACGTGCAGGGCGTCGACGCCGCCAAGGACGAGTTGATGGACGTCGCCGAGTGGCTGCGCGACCCCAAGCGCTTCGCCGCGCTGGGCGCCCAGCCGCCGCGCGGGGTGCTGCTCTTCGGTCCTCCCGGGACCGGCAAGACGATGCTGGCGCGGGCGGTTGCCGCGCAGGCCGGCGTCGACTTCTTCGCCGCTTCGGGCTCGAGCTTCGTAGAGATGTTCGTTGGGAGGGGTGCCGCCCGAATCAGGCGGCTGTTCAAGGAGGCGCGCAAGTCCGGCCGCGCCGTGATCTTCATCGACGAGCTCGACGCCGTCGGTGGAGCACGAAGTGGTGGAGGCGGAGATGGTGGCTCTAGTGAGCGCGAGCAGGCGCTCAATCAGCTGCTGGTCGAGCTCGACGGGTTCGAGCGCGACCCCGGCACGGTGATCGTCATCGCCGCCTCCAACCACGTCGACAAGCTCGACAGGGCGCTGCTGCGACCGGGCCGCTTCGACCGGCAGGTGCTGGTCTCACCGCCCGATCGCGATGGCCGCGAGGCGATCCTCCGCGCCCACGCCAAGGGCAAGCCGCTGGCCGACGATCTCGACCTCACCGACGTCGCCCGCAAGACGACCGGGATGACCGGCGCCCAGCTCGCCAACGCGCTCAACGAGGCGGCGATCATCGCCGGTCGCGCCGAGCGTAAAGCGACAGCGCGCGAGGACCTCGACGAGGCGCTGCTGCGCCAATCGGTCGGCTCCCAGCAGGCGCGGCGGCTGAACCAGAAGGAGCGCCGCATCGTCGCCTACCACGAGGCCGGCCACGCGCTCTGCCGCCGGCTGCTCGGACTCGACCCGCCGGAGATCCTCAGCATCGTCCCGCGCGGCCCGGCGCTTGGCTTCGTCGCCCACTCGCCGGAGGAGGACACCTACCTGAAGTCCCGCGATGAGCTGATCGACGAGGTCGTCACCCTGCTCGGCGGGCGCGCCGCCGAGGAAGAGGTGTTCGCCAACTCCTATTCCGGAGCCGTCGACGACCTCGCCCGCGTGCACGCCGTCTGCAAGCAGATGGCGGCGGAATTCGGCATGGGCGTCTCGATCGATGCCGACGGGGCGCCGCCGATCGCCCTGCCGACCGGCGACTACGCGGTCTCCGACCAGACCCGTCGCGACGTCGACCGGGCGGCGATGGTGCTCGCCCGCGAAGCCCACCGGCGCGCCCGCGCCCTGCTGGCGAGCAACCGCGAATGCCTCGACAACCTCGCCGCCAACGCGCTCGAGCGCGAGACCCTCACCCGCGAGGACCTCGACGAGATCTTCGCTGCCCACGAGCTGCACGCCTCCTCGCGTTCGGGAATGCTCGATCGCGCCGTCGCGACTCTCGCCTCGGAGGCGCCAGAGCCGAGCTAGCATCGTCGGTAGGTGGCGCGCTCGACAGACCCCGACTCGCACTACTTCCCTCCCGACCGCTCGATCGCGCGGATGGTCCACGGCGAGCGCTCGGTCGGGCTGCTCTACGGCCAGCGGGCGCTGCTGATCGGCGCGCTCGAGCCGCTCACCTACACCGGCACGATGATCAGCACCCGCTCGGCCAACCGGCCCTTCCAGCGCCTCGCCCGCACGGCGAAGATCCAGGAGACGATCCTGCTCGGCAGCCGCGAGGAAGCCGACAAAGCGCTGGCGGTTGTGCGGCGGCTGCACGAACGGGTCAAAGGCACCCTGCCCGAGACGGCCGGCGTTCACCCCGCCGGCACGGCCTACTCGGCCTTCGACCCGGAGCTGATGCTGTGGACGCTGGCCGTGATCGCCGATTCGGGGCGAGCGATGTACGAGACGATGGTGCGACCGCTGAGCGAAGGCGAGCGCGAGGACCTCTGGCGGGACTACGTCCGCTTCGGCGCGCTCTTCGGCCTGCCCGCCGGCGAGGTCCCCGGCAGCTACCGCGAGTTCGACGGCTGGTGGCAGGAGCGCCTCGCCTCTCCCGACCTGCAAGCAACGGCACATGGACTAGAGATGGCGCCGCTGGTCGCCTTCGAGCAGCCGGTGCCGCGCGCGGCCCGCGGCAACATCGTCGCCCAGAACCACATCATCAAGGGCACCCTGCCGCCGCGGGTGCGGGAGATCTTCGGCATCCGCTGGAGCGCGGCGCACGAGCGCGGCTTCCAGGCGATGGCCGCGACCCATCGCCGCGCCCGGCGCTACTTCCCCCGAAAGTTGCGTCGTGGCCGCAATGACGTCTTCTTCGACGTCGTCAGCAAGGCCGAGCACCAGCGCGGCGGCACCGTCACCCCGCCGCTCCACGCCGGCGCCTGAGCCGATGCCCCGCGGGAAAGAAGCCAAGTCCCCAGCGGTCCGCTGGTGGTCGATGCGCCGCGCTCAGAACCTCAAGCCCGCGACCTACCGCTGTCCGATCTGCGGCAAGCACCTGCCGGCGCTCAGCGAGCACGTCCTGATAGCGCCCGAGGACGACCGCAGCCGCCGGCGCCACGCTCACACCAGGTGCGTCATGCGCGAACGTCAGGCGGGAAACCTGCCGACCGAGGAAGAGTGGCGGCGGACGCAGCCCCGGCCACCCTCGCTGTGGCAGCGCCTGCGGGCGAAGCTGGGCTAGCCGCTGCCGGCCAGCACCTTGCAGGGCCGGAAGAAGGTGCCGGTCAGGAAGGTGCCGTCCTGGAAGAGGAATTCGCCTCGCGCCTGCAGGCGGCCGGTTTCGCAGCGGGCGTTTACGTAGCTGTGCTTCTCGCCCTTGTAGGTCCATTTGCGGTTGATCGTGACGTGACCCGAGGCCGGGTGGCCGTAGCCGCCGGCGATCTTCGGGATCCTCGCTTTTACCCGATAGCCGTAGACGCCTTTGTGGATTTTTTCGATTACGACGGGAACGATGAAGGTGGTGGCCACCGGCACGGTGGTGTAGGCGTGGGCGAGAACCGTGTCGAAGCCGTGCACCTTGGGGCCGTTGAAGATCGTGATCGGCGAGGAGACCGGAAACGGCTTCTGTTCCGGAAAGGCGACGGTCGCGGTGCCGTAGCCCTTGCCGACGATCGCTCCCGGGCAGGCGCGGCGAGCCGCCGGCACGTCGGTCGCCTGCAGTTTCCCGGCGGTGCAGACTTCGAGGCCGGTGGTGTCGACGTGGCCGTGCTTGTCGAATTCGAAGGTGATCGTTTCCAGGATCGGCGGCAATTCGCCCGAGATCGTCGAGACCTTGCCGCCGCCGTAGATCTTGATCGGCGCGTCATGGTGCTTTGGCAACGTTTCCGGCCGGAACCCGCCGCGGCCATTGATCAGCAGATCGCCGACGCGGAGTTTGACCGTGTCGTTGTCGCGCCGGGCGGAGACGACCGTGGCGGCCAGGGCCAGGGCCGCCACGGCGAGCAGGCTGAGGAGGAGGAGATTCCGTCGGCGGTGTCTCCTCATCCCAATACCTCCCCTTACTTACGCACCTTGCAGGGCAGCAGGAAGGAGGCGTTGAGCGTGGTTTTTGCCTCTTCCGCCTGGGAGGCCGTTTCTTCCGGACCGCCTTTGAAGCTGAAGGCGCCGTGGACGACGAAGTGGCCGGTTTCGCAGCGGGCGTTGATGTAGCTGTGCTGCTTGCCCTTGTAGGTCCATTTCTTGCCGACTTTGGCGGAGCCTTCGATCGGGTGGCCGTAGCCGCCGGCGATCTTGGGGATTTTCACGTTGACGCGATAGCCGTACGAGCCTTTGTGGATTTTTTCGATCACGATCGGGACGATGAAGGTGGTCGGACCGGGGTAGTCGAGGTGGGCGTGGGCGATGATCGTGTCGTCGCGGCCCTTCTTCGGACCGTTGAAGAGGGTGATCGGCGAGCCGACTTTGATCGGGCCCTGTTCGGGGAACTTGACCACGGCGGTGCCGAAGCCTTCGCCGACGATCGCCGGACCGCAGGCTCTGCGGGCGGCGGCGACGTCGGTGGCGACGAGTTTGCCTTTGGTGCAGACGGGGAGACCGGTCGTATCGAGGGCGCCGTGCTTGTCGAATTCGAGCACGAATTTGTCGAGGATCGGCGGCAGCTCGCCCGAGAGCGTCGAGAGCTTGCCGCCGCCTTCGGTCATGATCGGCGCGTTTTCGTGCTTCGGCAGCGCCTTCGGCGCGTAGTCACCGTGAGCGTCGAGCACCAAGTTGCCGATTACCACGTGCACCTTGATCGCATTCGCCGTCGCCGCGGCGACAAGCAGCGCGAGCACAGTTACTACCGCGATCCTCTTCTTCATAGCCCTTCTTCCCCTCCCGTTTGCCCAGATCTCAAGATATCGAACATGTCACGAATCGATGTTAAGTTCGGGCAGATGGGCGGTGAGGGGTTCGAACCCCCGACCCCCTGCGTGTAAAGCAGGTGCTCTCCCAGCTGAGCTAACCGCCCAAGCGCAACGCTCTGATTATGGAACACGCGCGGGGAGGAGGTGGCGCGGTCGATGGAATGGGAGACTCCCAGCCGTGAGATTCGAGGTCTTCTGGCGGGTGGCGTTGGTGCAGCTGGTTGCCGTCGCGCTGCTCTCGCTGCTGCTCGCGCTGATCTTCTCCCAAGGCTTCTTCGAGAGCTGGGGCTGGCTGGTAGGTCCCCTGGCCTGGTTTGGCTGCGCTTGGTTGACCGCGAGAATCGTCGGGCTGGAGCCTGAGCCGACCCTGGTGCGGGCGGTGCTGGCGGGGATCGTCAGCCTGCTCGCCGTGCTGGTCGGTCAGCACTGGCTTGGTGCTTTGATCGCCGTGGGCCTCTTTGCCTACCTCTGCGCGGTCGATTTCCGCCTGCCCGGGCTGAGGCCCCGATGAGCGCCGGCGCGAGGGGGACGGGTTCGTGAGCTGGAGCGCTGCCGACATCCCGGACCAGCGCGGTCGCACCGCGGTGGTCACCGGAGGCAACGGAGGCTTGGGTCTCTCCACCGCACGGGCCCTGGCAGCCGCCGGGGCCGACGTCGTCATCGCGGCACGCAACCAGGAGCGGGCAGCGAAGGCGATGGGCCGCATCCGCGACGAGGTGCCGGAGGCGCGACTGTCCCTGGTCGAGCTCGACCTCGCCTCGCTCGATTCGGTGCAGGCGGCTGCCGAGCGGCTCCTTGCTGGGCACGAGCGGATCGACCTGATGGTCAACAACGCCGGCGTCATGGGCATCCCCGAGGGGCGCACGGCCGACGGCTTCGAGATGCAGTTCGGCGTCGACCACCTCGGCCACTTCGCGCTGACGGCTCGGCTGCTGCCAGCGCTGCTGAGGGCACCGGCCGCGCGCGTGGTCACCGTCACCAGCACCGCCCATCACATGGGTCGCGCGGTCGACCCGGACAACCCGAACCTCGACGGCCGCTACGGGCCCTGGCGCGCCTACGGGCAGGCCAAGCTTGCCAACTTCCATTTCGGCCTTGGGCTGGACCGGCTCTTTCACGATGCCGGCGCCTCCGCGGCAAGCCTCATCGCCCACCCAGGTCTCTCCAACACCGAGCTGCAGGCGGTCAGCGTCGAGCAGACCGGCGGCGGGCTCTCCCAGCGCTTCTTCCTGAACCTGGCCCGCACAGTCGGCATGTCCCCTGGCGAGGGCGCGCTCTCGCAGTTGCGTGCGGCGACCGACCCGGGCGCCAAGGGCGGCGAGTTCTACGGGCCGCTCTTCGTCAACAGCGGTCCGCCGGTGCGCAAGCCGGTGGTGCGCCGGCTCGGCATGGGCAGGGCGATCGCGAAGCTGTGGCAGGTCTCCGAGCGCGAAACCGGCCTCGAGCTGCGGCCGTGAAGCTCGGCCTCGAGAACCGCGTCGCGCTGGTGATGGGGGCCAGCCGCGGCATCGGCCGGGCGATCGCGGCGGCGCTGGCACGGGAAGGTGCCAGGCTGGCGATCGCCAGCCGCTCGCTGGAGAAGCTGGAGGAAGCGGCGAGGGAAATCGGTTCCGGGGCGTTGCCGTTCGCGGCCGATGCCAGCGACCTCAATCGCCTCGAGAACCTGCCAAGCGAGGTCGAGGCCGCGCTCGGTCCGATCGAGATCCTCGTGCTCAACACCGGTGGCCCGCCGTTCGGCGGCGCCCTCGACCACGAGCGCGACGCCTGGGAGAGCGCCTACCGTTCGCTCGTCCTCGCCCCCCGCCTGCTTGCCGGCGCCGTCGTGCCGGGAATGCGCGAGCGCGGCTGGGGGCGGATCGTCAACGTCGGCTCCAGCTCCACTCGCGAGCCCATCCCCGGCCTCAACCTCTCCAACGCCCACCGCATGGCCGCGGTCGGCTTCCTCAAGACGCTCTCGCGCGAGGTTGCCGCGAACGGGATCACCGTCAACACCGTAGCCACCGGCCGCTTCGCCACCGAGCGCCTCGCCGACGCGTCCGGCTCCCTGGAGGGCGCCGAAGAGGCCGCCGGGACCGAAGTGCCCGCCGGCCGCCTCGGCCAGCCCGAGGAGTACGGCGACCTGGTCGCCTTCCTCTGCTCCGAGCGCGCCGCCTACATCACCGGCACCGTCATCCCGATCGACGGCGGCCAGCTGCGCTCAGCTTTCTGAGCGCGAAACCGTCCCGGGCCGCGAATATGGCGGTTCCAGACGGTTTCGTCAGTCAGACGACGGAGGGCGCATCGAGGGAAAGAGGATTACGTCCCGCAGGTTGTCGGCGCCGGCGAGGATCATCGTCAGGCGATCGATGCCGATGCCCGAGCCGCCGGCCGGCAGCGACCCGTATTCGAGCGCACGCACGAACTCGTCATCGCTCGGGTAGGGCGCCTCCTCGCTATCGGGGTGGCGGCGCTGGCGCTGGCGGACGAAGTTCTCGCGCTGCATGTCCGCGTCGTTGGTGTCGGTGCCGCCGCCGATGATCTCCATCCCGTCGACGACCCCGTCGAAGGCCTCGCCGAGCAAATCCGGATGCTCGGGAACCGGCTTCACGGTCGGCCAGAGTTCACGCGGCAGGTCGACCAGGAAGGTGGGCTGGATCAGCTTCGGCTCGATCAGCCTGCCCTGGATCCCGTCGACGATCCAGGCCCAGTCCGTGTCCGGCTCGACCTCCTCGCCTAACAGCTCGACCAACTCGTCGCGGCTCGCGCTGAGGATGTCGACGCCGGTCTCCTCGAGGATCGCGTCGCGCAGGGAGATCCGCTTCCACGGGGCCTTGAAGTCGATCTTGTTGCCGTCGCGCTCGACTACGGTCGTCCCCAGCACCTGCTCGACCACGGCCGAGATCATCTGCTCGGCGAAGGTCATCACCCCCTCGTAGCCTGCGCAGCTGAGGAACCACTCGAGCATCGTGAACTCGGGGTTGTGTTTGGGCGAGATGCCCTCGTTGCGGAAGAACCTGCTCAGCTCGTAGACGTTCTCGAAGCCGCCCACGATCGCCCGCTTGAGGTAGAGCTCGGTCGCGGTGCGCAGGAAGAGCTCGCGGCCCAGCGCGTGGTGGTGGGTGGTGAAGGGGCGGGCCGCGGCACCGCCAGCAAGGGTCTGCAGGATCGGCGTTTCGACCTCGACGAAGTCGTGCTCGTTCAGGTAGCTGCGGATCGCCGCGACCAGCTTCGCCCGCATCGCGAAGGTCCTGCGCGAGTCCTCGTTGGCCATCAGGTCGAGCTCGCGCTGGCGGTAGCGGACCTCGGGATCGGAGATGCCGTGGAAGAGGTCGGGCGGGTCGCGCAGCGCCTTGCCCAGCATCGTGCACTCGCGCACCGTCAGCGCCAGCTGGCCGCGCTTGGTCACGTAGAGGTCGCCCTCGATGCCGACGGCGTCGCCGATGTCGAGCGCGTCGATCCGGGAGAAGGCCTCCTCGCCGATCGCATCGACGCGGGCGTAGGCCTGGATCTGTCCAGTCAGGTCACGGACGTCGAGGAAGATCGTCTTGCCGTGGCCGCGCCGGCCGACCACGCGGCCCGCGATCCGGTAGGAGACCCCGGCCTGCTCACCCTCCTGGAGCTGCTCGGGATCGTGCGCCGCGTGGATCGCCGAGATCTTGTCGCGGTCCGGGAAGCCCTCGTGCGGATAGGGATCGATCCCTTCCGCCCGCAGGCGCTCGAGCTTCTCGCGGCGAACGCTCTCGGTCGAGCCCTGCGAAGGCTCGGCCTTCGCGGGTGCTCCTTCGCCCGACATCACGTGCTCCGCTTCGCTCCCGGCGCGAAGAACCAGATATGCACGCTTGGTCGCTCCGCGATCACGGTGCGAAGCCGACCGTGACCCGCTCGTCGCCGCGATAGTCGGTGCGCGTCTCGGCCTCGCGCAGCAGCTCGCGCATCGCCGGGCCGTGATGGGTGTCGTGCTCGAGCGCCATCCGCCAGCCGCTCGGCGTTTCCGCGATTAGGCCGCGGATGATGTCGAGCCCATCCTCGCCGGCGTCACCCGCGTCGGGGTCCCCCTGCACGGCGACGCGCGGCTCGCGGCGGATCTCCGGCGAGCGCTCGTCGATCGAAGTGTTGGTGATGTAGGGGAGGTTGGCGATCAGCAGGTCGACTTCCTCGACGTGATCGGGGATCCCCTGGGCCACGGTCACCTCGAGCGCGATGCCAAGCCGCTGCGCGTTCTCACGCGCTTTCTCGGCCGCTTCGGGGGAAAGGTCGGAAGCGGTGACGCGCAGGTCGGACCGCTCGCTGAGCAGGGCCAGCGCGATCGCTCCAGATCCAGTGCCGACCTCGTGCACGCGGGCGCCCTCGGCCAGCTCGGTCCCGATCTCGACCAGAAGCTCGGTCTCGCGGCGCGGGATCAGCACCCGCTCGTCGACCGTGACCTCGATCCCGCGGAAGCGGCAGCCACCGAGGATGTACTCGAGCGGCTCACGCTCGCGGCGGCGAGCGACGTAGCGCTCGATCTCGGCCCTGGCCGCTGGAGTGACGATCGTGGTGCCATCGCGCTCCAGCTCCTCGACCCGCACCGAGAGCGCCTTGGCGACTAAGAGCTTGGCGTCAGCGGCCGGCGTCTCGCAGCCTGCCCCAGCGATCGCCTCGGTTGCCTGCGCCAGGATCTCGGCCGCGCTCGCCGCTGCCGGCGCTCCCTCCATCTGGGCTCCCACGGCTACAGGCCTGCTACGGGTCTGATCGGTTCGGTGGAGGCCACGGTCGAAAGGCTACCGTGTCGGTGCCGCACGACGAGGATCCAGATCGTCCCGATAACCATCATTCCCAGGCTCTCGAACTGGGCGCTGGTCAGCCCCAGGGCGACCTCGCTGTTGCGGCGCAGGAACTCGACCGCGAAGCGCTCGACACCGGCGTAGACGAGGTAGATCGCGAAGAGGACGCCGGCGCGGAAACGATCGCGCAGCTGCCAGAGGATCCAGGCACCGAGGCCCATCGCAAGCGTCTCGTAGATCGGCGTCGGATGGACGGTGCGATCGGTGGGCACGGTCCCGTCGGGGTAGGACATCGCCCAGGGCCCGTTCCACGGCTTGCCGTAGTCGCCGTCGCCGGAGAGCTGACAGCCGCAGCGGCCGATGGCGTAGCCGAGTGCCAGCGCGGGGGCAGCGAGGTCGAGCAGGGTAAGGGCGAGGAAGTCGCGGTACCAGGCCCAGGCCAGCACCGCGAGGGCGCCGCCGATCGCGCCGCCGTACCAGACCAGCCCCGAGCCCGAGAAGAGATTGCCGATCAGGTCGCTCTTGACGCTGCTGTAGTTCTGCACGATGAAGTAGATCCGCGAGCCGACGATGCCGCCGATCAGGGCCGCGAAGCCCATCTCGTAGGCCCAGTCGACCGGCCTGCCGATCTCCCCCAGCCGCTTGCCGATCAGCGCCCCGGCGGCGAGGAAGGCAAGCGCGAACATCAGCCCAAAGGTCTGCAGGGTGAGCGGCCCGATGTGCAGTTCGGGATACATCGCTCAGCCGGCGAGGAGCAGCTCGAGCAGGGCCTTCTGGGTGTGCAGGCGGTTCTCAGCCTGGTCCCAAACCGCCGAGCGATTGCCATAGAGCACCTCCGCGGTGATCTCCTCACCGGGGTGAGCCGGCAGGCAGTGGAGGACGACCGCGTCGTCCTTGGCGGCGGCGAGCAGGTCCGCGTCGACCCGGAACGGGGCCAGGTCGGTCCGGCGGCTCGCCGCATCCTCCTCGTCGCCCATGCTGACCCAGACGTCGGTGTAGATCGCGTCGGCGCCGGCCGCGGCGTCGCGCGGGTCGGCGGTCAACCTCGCTTCGTGCCCCTCCTCGAGCTGATAGCCGAGAGGCGCCGCGACGACGACCTCGACTCCGGCCAGCTCGCCGGCGATCGTCAGCGAGCGGGCGACGTTGTTGCCATCCCCCACGTAGGCGAGGCGCTGCCCGGCGAGATTGCCGCGACGCTCGCGCAAGGTAAGCAGGTCGGCAAGTGCCTGACAGGGATGGTGGAGCGGGGTCAGCGCGTTGACGACCGGGACCTCGGCGCCGGCGGCCAGCTTGGCGACCGTCTCGTGCGAGCCGGAGCGGATCACGATCGCGTCGACGTAGCGCGAGAGCACGCGGGCGGTGTCTGCTGGCGACTCCCCGCGCGAGAGCTGCATTTCGTCGCCGCGCAGCACGATCGGGTTGGCACCGAGCTCGGCCACGCCGACCTCGAACGAGATCCGCGTGCGGGTCGAGGGCTTCTCGAAGACGAGCGCGATGCTGCGCCCGGCCAGGGAGTCGGCGCCGAGGCGGTCGCCGCGGCCCGCTTTCAGCGCCGCGGCACGGTCGAGCAGCTTGCCGAGCTCGAAGGCGCCCAGCTCTTCGCCGGTGAGGAAGTCCCGCTTCAAGCAGCGGATACTACGGCGGTGGAATTCACCGCCGTCAGCTGGAACCTCTTCCACGGCCGCGATTTCCCCCCAGATCCGGCTCTCTTCACCTGGCGCTCGCGATTGCTGCGGATCGAGGAGCGAAACGAGACGCACGTCCAGGTCAACCGCGAGCTGAGCGCCGAGTTCGCCGAGGTGCTCGCTGCCGCTGAGTGGGACGTCGCCCTGTTGCAGGAGTGCCCTCCCCGCTTCGCCGTGCCGCTTGCCGAAGCGTGCGGAGCCGAAGCGCATCGGGTCCTAACGTCACGCAGCTCGCTCGCCCCCCTGCGCACCTTCGTCGCACGCCGCAACCCCGACCTGATCGCCTCGGGCGAGGGCGGCTCCAACCTGACCCTGGTGCGAAACTCGTTCCGGTGCGCTTTATTCACCCGTGACGAGCAAAAGGCGCACCGGAAGGAAGGAGTGGTGGAGCGGCGGGAGCTGGCGATCCATGAGGGCCGGCCTGAGCGGCGGGCGATGGCGTTTACTCGCGTCGTGCTCGGGGCGGGTGCCTCCCTTTGCATCGCCAACCTGCATGCGACCAACGACCGGCCGGAACTGGCGACGGCCGATGTTCTGCGCGCCGCCGAGGCAGCGACCGAATGGGCGGGCGATGCGCCCCTGCTCTTCGGCGGGGACCTCAACCTGCGGCCCGCCGAGGACCCCGGAGCCTTCAAGGCACTGCGCCAGCGTTTCGGGCTTGACGGCCCGACCGGACCCAGCGCGATCGACCACTTGCTCACTCGTAACCTCGAGATCGCCGAGGAGCCGAGAGCCGTGCCGCCCGAGCGGCGCGAGCTCATCCGCAACGGTCTGCGGCTGCGCCTCTCCGACCACGCCCCAGTCCGGGCTCGCTTCAAAACAGGTAGCCCGTAGTCGTCTGTTCGGCAGGAATGCGATAGTCAGGCGGGAACACCCGCCCAAACGACTAGGAGGCGATGACGGAAATGGCCGCGAAAAAACAGTCCACCGGCAAAGCGACGAAAAAAGCCAAAGCCGGCGCGCGCGCCAAACCGGCATCAAAAAAAGCAAAAGCAAAAAGTATTAAAACAGCAAAAAAAGCTAAAACGACGAAAAAAACAAAAACAAGAAGCGTGGCGAGCAAAGGTACGACGACCGGGCTCGACAAGAGCGTCGAGCAGTTCCGCGAAAGTCTGGAGCGCAACGTCACGGTAAGCCGGGATCGCCTGCAGGAGGTCGTCGACGACGCGGTCAAACGCGGCCGGATGACTCGCAGCGACGCGGAGAAACTGCTCTCCGAACTGGTCAAAAAGGGTCGCCGTCAGACCGACTCGCTGCTCAAGGAACTGGAACGGCTGGTCAACCAGGCTCGCCGCGAGGTTGGCGGTCGCGCCCAGCCGGTGCGCAAACAGGCGACGCAGGCAGCGCGCCGCGCGCGCAAGAAACTGCCCTAGTGGAGCAAGCCACCGGTGAGGCACCGGCGGGCCGCCGTCATCGGGGCGAGCAGCTCGAGGTAGAGATCGGCTCGCTCGCCTTCGGCGGGCGGGGGGTGGCGCGCGCGGACGGGCTTGTTGTCTTCGTCGCCGGCGCGCTGCCGGGCGACCGAGTTCGGGTCGAGATCACGAAAGCGAAGAAGCGCTTCGCCGAGGCGCGCACCGTGGAGCTGATTAGCCCGAGCCCCGAGCGCGTCGCCGATCGCTGCACCCACGACGGCGAGCCCTGTCCCGGCGCGCCCTGGCAGGGACTCGACTATGCGCG
>Ga0068856_100001299_pt1 | contig 26279 bp, 26 predicted proteins | sample KBSCornC62_FD_66595 | JGI IMG/M metagenome (GOLD analysis project Ga0068856, IMG submission 66595) | Corn rhizosphere microbial communities from Kellogg Biological Station, Michigan, USA - KBS Corn C6-2 | ecosystem: Host-associated > Plants > Roots > Rhizosphere > Soil ... | reverse complement strand
GGCCCGTCGACGATCCCGTTCGGCGCGTAGAGCCAGGCCCGACCGTCACCCTGCATGATGAACGGCTCGTCACCGCGCAGCGCGTCCTGGGCCTTCGCGTCCTCAGGCGGGATGTAGTCGGGGCGCTTTTCGGGGCTGAAGTCGGGGACGTCCTCCCCCGTCCATTCTTCTTCTTCGGCGTCCCACCACACATAGCGCTTGCGCTCCGACCAGGGCTCGCCGTCGGGGTCGGCGGAGGCGCGGTTGTAGATGATGCGGCGGTTCATCGGCCAGGCCCAGGCCCATTCCGGCGCCACCCATGACTGCTCGCCGCCGGGCTTTCGCCGCGCCGTCTGGTTGACCCCGTCGGCGAAGCAGCCGGCGTAGATCCAGCAGCCGCAGGAGGTCGAGCCGTCGTCTTTCAGCGGCAGGTAGTCGGGCAGCGGCTCGCCGTCGGCGTCGTAGCCGTTGATCTCCTTCAGCACGGCCTCGGCCGAGGGCTCCTGGTCGGGCCCGACCGTCGGGTAGTCCCAGGTGAGGTCGAGGATCGGCCGGTCGCGCGGATCTTCGGATTCGGCCAGCTTCTCCTTGATCCGGCGCCCCAGGTGGTACATGAACCACAGCTCGGAGCGCTGGTCCTCCTTCGGCTCGACCGCCTTGTGATGCCACTGCAGCAGCCGCTGCGTGTTGGTGAAGCTGCCGTCCTTCTCGCTGTGGGCGGCTGCCGGCATCAGGAAGACCTCGGTGCCGATCTCCTCGCTGCGCAGCTCGCCGCTCTCGATCTCGGGCGAGTCGTGCCAGAAGCTCGCCGTCTCGATCTCGTTGAAGTCGCGCACGACCAGCCACTTCAGGTTCGCCAGGGCGAGCCGCTGCAGCTTCGAGTTGGCCGAGCCGACGGCCGGGTTCTCGCCCATCACGAAGTAGCCCTCGAGCTTGTTGTCGGCCATGTCGGCGACGGTGCGGTAGTGCGAGTGGTCCTTGTCGATGCGGGGCAGGTAGTCGAAGCAGAAGTCGTTCTCGGCCGTGGCGGCGCCGCGCCACCAGGCCTTCAGCAGGCTGACCATGTAGGCGCGCGTGTTGCCCCAGAAGCCGGTCGGCGGCGCGTTGCGATCGACGTAGAGGTCGAGGCTGGTGCGCTCGTGCGCGTGCGGCATCGGCAGGTAGCCGGGCAGGATGTTGAACAGGGTCGGGATGTCGGTCGAGCCCTGGATCGAGGCGTGCCCGCGCAGCGCCATGATGCCGCCGCCGGGCCGGCCGATGTTGCCGAGCAGCAGCTGCACGATCGCCGCCGTGCGGATGTACTGGACGCCGACCGTGTGCTGGGTCCAGCCGACCGCGTAACAGAAGGCGCTGGTGCGCTCGCGGCCGGAGTTCTCGCAGAGCGCCTCGGCTACCTCGAGGAAGGTCTCGCGCGGCACGCCGCAGATCCGCTCGACCATCTCCGGGGTGTAGCGGCTGTAGTGGCGCTTGAGCAGCTGGAAGACGCAGCGCGGGTCCCGCAGCGTCTCGTCCTCCTCGGGGGGCTCGCCGTGGTGCAGTTCGCCGCCGTGGGCGCCGTGGGCCTGCTCGCCTTCAGCCTCCCCGTGCTCGCGTTCGCCGGCCGAGGCGCCGACCTCCATGCCCTTGTACTGCCACGATTCGCGTTCGTACTTCTTGCCCACGCGGTCGAGGCCGGAGAAGACGCCCTCGAGGTCCTCGGTGTCGCGGAAGTCGTCGCTGACGATCGTGCGGGCGTTGGTGTAGGCCTGCACGTAGGGGCGGAACTCGCGGCCGTTCTCGAGGATGTAGTTGACGATGCCGCCGAGGAAGGCGATGTCGGAGCCGGCGCGCAGCGGCACGTGCAGGTCGGCCATCGCGCTGGTGCGGGTGAAGCGGGGGTCGACGTGGATCACCTTGGCTCCCCGTTCGCGGGCCTCAATCACCCACTGGAAGCCGACCGGGTGGCACTCGGCCATGTTCGAGCCCATGATCACGATGCAGTCGGAGTTCTGCAGGTCCTGCTGGAAGGTGGTCGCGCCACCCCGACCGAACGACGTCCCCAAACTGGGGACGGTGGAGGAGTGTCATATGCGCGCCTGGTTCTCGATCTGCACCGCGCCCATCGCGGTGAAGAGCTTCTTGATCAGGTAGTTCTCCTCGTTGTCGAGGGTGGCGCCGCCGAGATGGGCGAAGCCGAGCGTGCGGTTGAGCTTCGCCCCGTCGCGTTCCTGTTGCCAGCCGGCCTCGCGGGCGGCGAGCACCCGGTCGGTGATCATCTCCATCGCCTTGTCGAGGTCGAGCTCCTCCCACTCGGTCCCGTGCGGCGGGCGGTATTTCACCTTGCGCAGCCGTTCGGCGGAGTTGACCAGCTGCTCGGAGGCGGCGCCCTTCGGACAGAGGCGCCCGCGCGAGATCGGGCTGTCGGGGTCGCCCTCGATCTGCGTCACCTGGTCGTCCTTGACCCATACCCGCTGTCCGCAGCCGACCGCGCAGTAGGGGCAGACCGACTTGACCATCCGATCGGCCTCGCTGGTCCGCGGCCGCAGCCGCTCCGAGCGCCGCGAGCGCGCCGCCGCGCCCCTGGCGGTCGGGTCCTCGCGCAGCTGTCGCAGCAGCGGGGGCAGCTCCATCGCGAATCGCATACCCGCAGCGCCTGCCGGGAAACCGGCGGTTCCCGCTCCTTGTCATCGGGCTGACACGGCCGCCGCCGTCTCCTATCGGACAACCGGAGTGTGAGGCACGGCGCTTGCGGGAACCGGAGAGCCATGGCCGACCAGCCGCTCGACCTCGCCGAGGCGATTGCCCGCGTGCTGGCGCGGTCCAAGCCGCTGCCCGCGGAGACGGTGCCGCTGCGCATGGCGCTGGGAATGACGCTGTATGAGGACGTCGTCTCCGAGCTCGCGATCCAGCCCTTCGACAACTCGGCGATGGACGGCTTCGCCGTGCGGGCCGCCGACACCGCCGGCGCGCCGGCGACGCTCCAGGTCGTCGGCGAGTCGCGCGCCGGCCGCCCAGCCCAGCGGACGCTGGAGCGGGGCGAGGCGATCGCGATCTCGACCGGGGCGATGCTGCCCGGCGGCGCCGACGCCGTGGTCCGGGTCGAGCGGGCGACGCGGCGCAACGGCGAGGTCACGGTCGAGGCCGCGGCCCGAGCCGGCGAGGACGTGCGCCGCGCCGGCGAGGACCTCGGGCCCGGCGAGGTCGCGCTCGCGCGGGGCACCGTGGTCGGTCCGGCCGAGCTCGGCGTGCTCGCCTCGCTGGGGGTGGCCGAGGTGCGCTGCCACCGCCGCCCCCGCGTCGCCGTAGTCACCAGCGGTGACGAGCTGCTCGCGCCGGAAGAACCAATGCGGGCGGGCGCAATCTACGACTCCAACTCGCTGACGATCCCGGCGCTGGCCAAGCGCGCGGGCGCCAGGGTGATCTCGGTCGACCGCATCCCCGACGACCCAGAGGCGACCCAGGCCGGCATCGAGGCGGCGCTGCGGGCCGACGTGGCGATCGTCTGCGGCGGCGTCTCGGTCGGCGAGCACGACCACGTCAGGGAGGCCTTCGCCTGGCACGACGTGCGCCAGGTCTTCTGGCGGCTCGCCCTCAAGCCAGGCGGCCCCGCCTGGTTCGGCGCCCACAATGGCACGCTCGCCTTCGGCCTGCCCGGCAACCCGGTCTCGGCGATGGTCGTCTTCGCGCTCCTCGTGCGCCCGGCCTTGGCGAAGCTCGCCGGGGCCGAGCCGCGCCGGGCGCGCACCGCGGCCGTGCTGGACGAGCCCTGCGCGAGAGCACGCGGCCGAGTCAGTGCGCTTCGCTGCAGCCTCGTCCTCGGCGAGGACGGCTGGCACACGCGCCCGGCGCCGCGCCAGGGCTCCCACGTCCTCACCTCGATGCTCGGCGCCGACGCCCTGGCCCTGATCCCCCCCGGCGAGGGCTGCGTGGCGGCCGGCGAACGGGTCGAGGTCGAGCTGTTGGAGGCGAGATGAGAGTTCAGGTGCGCCTCTTCGCGGTCCTGCGCGAGAGCGCCGGACGCGAGACGATCGACCTGCAGCTGCCACGAGGCGCCACCGTCGCGGACGCCATCGAGGAGCTCTCACGCCAGCCGGCGCTCGGCGAGCTGCTCGAGCGCATGCCGGCGCGGCTCGCGGTCAACCGCGAGATCGCCCCCGCGGCGACGCTGCTCGAGGGGAGCGACGAGCTCGCCCTGATCCCGCCGGTCAGCGGTGGCGCCGCCCTGCACACCCGGCTCACCGACGCACCGCTCTCGCCTGAGGCCCTCACGCGGAGGGTCGCCCATCCGCGGGCCGGTGCGATCGTCGCCTTCCAGGGAGTGACCCGCGAGGTCGAACGGCTCGAGTACGAGGCCTACCGGGAGATGGCGGAGGAGCGGATCGCGGCGATCCTCGCCGACTGCGCCGAGCGCTACGACCTGCTCGGGGCAGCGGCCGAGCACCGGGTCGGCTCGGTGCCGCTCGGGGAGCCCGCGGTCGTCGTCGCCGTCTCGGCGGCGCACCGGTCCGAAGCCTTCGCCGCCGCCGCCGAGGCGATCGACGCGATCAAGGCCGAGGCGCCGATCTGGAAGCGCGAGGTCGAGGGCGGCGAGGCGCGCTGGGTCGAGGGCGCGGCGCCGGCGCTTGCAAAGGAGCGCCGGTGAGCGAGCCGCTCTCCCACCTCGACGCGAACGGACGGGCGCGCATGGTCGACGTCGGCGCCAAGGATGAGACCCAGCGCATCGCCCGCGCCCGCGCCCGGCTGCGAATGTCGCCCTCGACCGCCGCGGCGGTCGAGGCAGGCGACGGGCCCAAGGGCGAGGTGCTTGGGGTCGCCCGCCTGGCCGGAATCCAGGCGGCGAAGCGAACCGGCGAGTTGATCCCGCTCGCCCACCCGCTGCCGCTCGACTTCGTCGACGTCGAGGCCTGCGTCGACACCGCGGCCGGCACGGTCGAGCTGACGGCCGTGGCGAAGACCTTCGGCCGCACCGGAGTCGAGATGGAGGCGATGACCGCCTGCGCCGTCGCCGCGCTCACCGTCTACGACATGGTCAAGGGAATCGAGCGCGGAGTCGAGATCGAGCAGGTCGTGCTGCTGGAGAAGCGCGGCGGGCGCTCGGATTGGCAGCTCGGCGAAGCGGATGCCGCCGCGAACGATGCGAGCGGCGGCGAGCGCTCCACCGGCCCGGAGGACAGCTGACGATGCGCGCGGCGCTGCTGACGATCAGCACCTCGAAGGCGAACGGCGAAGGCCGCGACGAGAGCGGCGAGCGGCTCGCCGCCTTCGCCGCCCGGCTCGGCGCCGAGATCGTCGCCGCCGAGGTCATCCCCGACGACCGACGCCTGATCGAGGCGCGCCTGCGCCACTTCTCCGACGAAGAGGGTTGTGACCTCGTCCTCACCAGCGGCGGCACCGGCTTCGCGCCCAGCGACGTCACGCCGGAGGCGACGCGGGCCGCGATCGAGCGCGAGGCCCCCGGGATCGCCGAGGCGATGCGCGCCGCCTCGCGCCCCCACACCGAGCACTGGATGCTCTCGCGTAGCCTCGCCGGGATCCGTGGCCGCACCCTGATCGTCAACTTCCCGGGCAGCCCGGCGAGCATCGATCAGGCCGGCGAGGCGATCGCCGCCGCCCTCCCCCACGCCCTCGATCTGATCGCGGACCGCCCCAGCCGCCACGCCGGGGGCCAGGCGGCGAGTGAGGAGGGCCCGGCCCGGGTAGCCAGCGGGGAATGAGCCTGGAAGACGCCCACGGGCGGCCGCTCGGCGACCTGCGCGTCTCGGTCACCGACCGCTGCAACTTCCGCTGCCGCTACTGCATGCCGGCCGAGGGCATGCCCTGGATCGCCCGCGAGGAGATCCTCGGCTTCGAGGAGATCGAGCGCCTGGTGCGGCTCTTCGTCGCGATGGGGGTCCGCGACGTGCGCCTGACCGGCGGCGAGCCGCTGGTGCGGCGCGACTTCGCGGCGCTGGTCCGGCGACTGGCCGCGATCGAGGGAATCGAGGACCTCTCGCTGACCACCAACGGCTACCTGCTGGCCGAACAGGCGCGGGACCTGGTCGAAGCGGGCATCGGCCGCGTCAACGTCTCGATCGACTCGCTGGCCCGCGGCCGCTTCTTCGAGGTAACCCGCCGCGACGCGCTCGATCGCGTGCTCGCCGGCCTCGACGCGATCGCCGCCTTTCCGCGGGTCTGGCCGATCAAGGTCAACGTTGTGCCGATGCCCGGTTTCGGTCCCGAGGAGGTGCGGCGCTTCTGCATGCTCGCCCGCCGCCGCCGCTTCCAGGTTCGCTTCATCGAGTTCATGCCGCTCGACGGCGAGCGCGCCTGGCGACCCGAGGACGTGCTCAGCGGCGCCGAGGTGCGGGCGATGGTCGAGGCCCAGTACCCGCTGCGCGAGCTGCCGCGCGAGCCGCACGCGACGGCGCGCGTCTTCGCCTTCGCCGACGGCGCCGGCGAGATCGGCTTCGTCAACCCGGTCACCGAGCCCTTCTGCGCCGACTGCGACAGGATTCGCCTCACCGCCGACGGCAAGCTGCGCACCTGCCTCTTCTCCCGCCACGAGACCGATCTGCGCGGGCCCCTGCGTGAGGGCGCCAGCGACGCCGAGCTGGAGCGGACGATCCGCGAGGCGGTCTGGCGCAAGGAGCTGAAGCACCGGATCAACGAGCCCGGCTTCCGTCCGCCGGCCCGGACGATGAGCGCGATCGGAGGCTGAGCGATGGCGGCCGAGCCAGAGCCGGGCATGGATCGCGAGCAGTGGGTCACCACGTTCTGCCGCCTGATCGGCGTGCCGCCACCCAGCCGGGAGGAGATGGGCGCCCTGCTGAAGCTCGCCGCCACCGCCGCCCACGCCTCCGAGCGCTCCGCGGCCCCGCTCGCCTGCTGGGCCGCCGGCCGCAGCGGCCGCCCCGCCTCAGAGCTGCAAAAAATCGCCGACACGATCACCCCTTCCCGCTGACTTCGCCTTAATCGCCCGGTAGGCCCCCAAGGGGGAACTCAGCGGATTCGCTCGGTCCCGCTGTAGACGTTGACCCTGCCGCGGCGGGCGAAGCCGGCGAGCGTGAGGCCACGGTCGGCGGCTAGCTCGATCGCAAGCGTGCTGGGGGCCCCAACACCGACCAGGATCGGACAGCCGGCGACGGCGGCCTTCTGCACCAGCTCGAAGGAGAGCCGGCCGCTGACGCAGAGGACGTGCTCGTGCAGCGGCAGGAGGCCGTCGAGCAGGGCGCGGCCGATCACCTTGTCCATCGCGTTGTGGCGGCCGACGTCCTCGCGTGCAAGCAGCAGCCTGCCGGCCGGGTCGAAGAGGCCGGTGGCATGGACGCCGCCGGTGCGCTCGAAGGCGGGCTGGCGCAGGCGCTGGGGCAGGTCGGCGAGCAGCGCCCGCTCGATACGCGGACCGGGCGGCAGCGGCTCGCTCACCACCGCGACCTCCTCCAGGGCGCCCTTGCCGCAGACCCCGCAGGAGGACGTCGTGTAGAAGCGGCGCCGGCCGGGATCGCGCAGCAAGGGCCCCTCGACCTCGATTGCGTTTGCCGCCAGATCGCGGCTGAGGCCGGCGCGGCGGGGACCGCTGATCAGGCCCTCGCCGAAGAGGAAGCCGAGCGCCAGCTCCTCGTCGTTGCCCGGGGTCCGCATCGTCACGCTGAGCGGCTCGCCGTCGACGCGGACCTCGAGCGGCTCCTCGACCGCGACGGCGTCGCGGCGGCCCTCGACCTCGAGCTCTCGGTAGAGCCTCGAGGCCGCCGCCAGTTGCTGTCCGCTCGGCTCGGCCATCGCGCGCTCCGCCCTGCGGCGGGGCGTTTTTGGCCTACCCCGCCGGGGTAGGACTGCAAACGTGCGACAGCCCCCCCTGACGATTCGCCGCCAGCGCCGGTGCCGGAGCGCCGGCGAGCGCCGGTGAAACGCGGATGGGCACGACGCGCCAGGACTTCGAAGGCCTCTTCTCCCTCTATATATGGATCGGCAGCGGCGTCGCCGTACTCGTCTTCGCCGCCGTCGCCTTCGCCCTGATCCGCTACCGCGCCCGCGATGGGCGCCGGCCCTCGCGGCGCTCGGAGGCAAACCTGCTCGAGGGCCTCGTCGCCATCCTGATCCTCGCCGTCGTCGCCCTGCTCGTCACCCGCACCTTCACCACCGAGGCCGCCGAGGACGAATCCCGCGCCACCCCGGTGCGGATCGACGTCACCGCCTTCCGCTGGGGCTGGCGCTTCACCTACCCGGGCCAGGGGGTCAGCGTGATCGGCAACAGCTCCGCCAACCCGACCTTCGCCGTGCCCGCCGACCGCACGGTCTCCTTCTCGCTGCGCACGCGCGACGTCATCCACTCCTTCTGGATCCCCGAAGAGCGCTTCAAGCGCGACGCGATCCCCGGCCGGGTCAACCGCTTCGACATCGACTTCGAAGGCGCTGGCTCCGAGGAAGGCCTCTGCGCCGAGTTCTGCGGCCTAGAGCACAGCAAGATGGGCTTCGAGGTCTTCGTCCTCTCGCCGGCCTCGTACGAGCGATGGCTGGCGGCGCACCGTGGAGGCGCGGCGTGAGCGCCGAGCCGGGCGCGGCGCCGCCTCTGCCGGCGGCGCCCAACCTGGCCGCGCCCGCGGAGGGCGCGATCGGCTGGATCGCCAGCACCGATCACAAGCGCACCGCCGCCAAGATCGGCGCCGCCTCGCTGGTCTTCTTCATCGCCAGCGGCGTGCTGGCGCTGGTGATGCGGACCGAGCTCGCCCAGCCGGGCCTGCAGTTCATCTCCGACCAGACCTACAACGAACTCTTCTCGATGCACGGCTCGGGGATGATCTTCCTCTTCCTCACCCCGGCCGCGCTCGCCCTCGGCCTCTACTTCGTGCCGCTGCAGATCGGCGCCGCCGAGATCGCCCTGCCGCGCCTGGCGCTCTTCGGCTTCTGGACCTACCTCTGCGGCGGCCTGACCATGTACGCCGGCTTCTTCACCAACAACGGCGCCGGCTCGGACGGCTGGACCGCGGCCGTGCCGCTCTCCAACAGCGCCTTCACGCCGGGCATCGGCATGGACATGTGGGTGATCGGGGCCGGCCTCGCGGTGCTCGGCTCGCTGCTGATCGGGGTGACGATCCTGCTCACCCTCTTCCGCCTGCGGGCGCCGGGGATGACGATGCTGCGGCTGCCGGTCTTCAGCTGGTCGATGGTCGTCACCGCCTTCATGGTCGTCGGCTCCTTCCCGGTGCTGGTGGTGACGATGGGCCTGCTGCTCTACGAACGCCACATCGGCGGCGTCTTCAGCGGCTCGGGCGGGGCGATCGCCTTCCAGCACCTCTTCTGGTTCTACGGCCACCCGGTCGTCTACGTGATGTTCTTCCCCTTCGTCGGCGCCGTCGGCGAAGTCGTCGCCACCTTCTCGCGGCGGCGCTTCTTCGGCTACCGGGCGCTGGTTCTCTCGCTGCTCGTCTTCACGGCGCTCTCGATGGCGGTCTGGGCGCACCACATGTTCACCACCGGCGGCGTGCAGAACCAGTACTTCTCGCTGACTTCGCACCTGCTCGCGGTCCCGGCGGGGATCGAGTACCTCGACCTGATCGCGACGATGATCGGCGGCGCGATCCTGCTGCGCACGCCGATGCTCTTCGCGCTCGGCTTCATTCTCCAGTTCCTGATCGGCGGCCTGACCGGGATCGTCGTCGCCTCGCCGCCGATCGACTACCACGTCCACGACACCTTCTTCGTCGTCGGCCACTTCCACTACACGCTCTTCGCCGGCAGCCTCTTCGGCCTGCTCGCCGGCGTCCATTACTGGTTCCCCAAGGCAACCGGGGCGATGCTGCGCGAAGGCCTGGGCAAGCTCAGCTTCTGGCTGCTCGTCATCGGCGCCAACCTGACCTTCTTCCCGATGTTCTTCCTCGGCTTCGACGGCATGCAGCGGCGGGTCCCCGACTACGCGCCGCGGCTCGGCGACCTCAACCTGCTCTCCTCGATCGGCGCCGCCGTGATCGCGCTCGGCATCCTCGTCTTCTTGGTCAACGTCGCCGTCTCGCTGCGGCGGCGGCAGCCGGCGGGAGATGACCCGTGGGAGGGACAGACGCTCGAGTGGGCGACCAGCTCGCCGCCGCCGCGCCACAACTTCCGGCAGCCGCTGCCGCCGATCGGCTCCCACGCGCCGCTATTCGACCGGCGCCTCGCCGAGGAGCCGGCGTGAAGAACGGCGCCGCCTTCGCCGCCTTCTGGGGCGCGCTGCTGCTGATCCTCGGCACCGGTCTGACGATCTGGTCGGGAGGAATGGGGATCGGCCTGCTGCTGGCCCAGGGCGGGTTCGGGGCGCTGGCGCTGGCGCTGCTGCAGGCGGGTCGCCCACCGCAACCGCGAGCGCGCCTGCTCCCCCGCTTCAGCCTGCCGACGGTCGTCCTCGCACTCGGTCTCGCCGCCGCCGCGCTCGGCCTCACCGCCGGCCTCTGGCTGGTTCTGATCGGGGCCGAGGTCGCCCTCTTCGCGCTGGTCTGGCTGGCCCGCGAGATCGTCGCCGAGCGGAGGCTGCCGCGGTGAGGGCGCTCAGCTTCGGAGTCGGGCTCGCCGCTGTCGGGGCGGGCCTGATGCTGAGCGACGAATCGCTCGCCGTGCACATGCTCGGCCACGGCCTGATCGTCGCGATCGGAGCGCCGCTGATCGTGCTCGGCCGCCCGGTCAGCTTCCTCCTGCGCACGCTGCCGCGACCCGCCGCCCGCGACCTCGCCCAGCTGCTGCGGGCGCCGCTGACGCGGGCGCTGCTCTGGCCGCCGCTCGCCTTTGGCGCCTTCGCCGCGGCGCAGCTCGCCTTCCACCTGACGCCGCTGTTCGAGCAGGCGCTGCACGACGGGCCGCTGCATGAGCTCGAGCACGCCCTCTTCTTCTGGACCGCGCTCTGGCTCTGGACCGTCTGCCTCGCGGTCGAGCCACTGCCGCGACGCTGGCCGCCGCTCGCCCGCGCCCTGCTGCTGCTGGCGGCGATGCCCGTCTCAGACGCCGGCGCGATCCGCCTGATGCTCGACGGCGACCGTGAGGCCGGCGGGGTGATGGTCGTCGCGATGATGCCCTTTGGCCTCGCCGCCGCCGCGATCGCCTGGCGGGCCCTGCTGCGCGAAGAGCGCGACCAGGGGCGCCGTCCCGGACCGGAGGTTCCCCATGCGGCGAGCTAGCCGGCTCGCGATCGCGGCCACCGCCCTCGTGCTGGCGTTCTTCGCCGCCGGCTCGCTGGCACGGCCACCGTCCCAAAGCACTTCACGCCCATCACCGCTCGTCGAAGAAGGGCGGACCCTCTTCGAAGAGGGCTGCTCCTCGTGTCACGGGTTCAGCGGGAAAGGCGTCGAAGGCCGCGGACCGTCCCTGATCGGCGCCGGAGAGGCGGCGGCGGACTTCTACCTGCGCACCGGCCGGATGCCGCTGAACCAGGTCGGCGACGAGCCGCTGCGCGCTCCGCCCCACTACCCGGAGGACGAGATCCGCGCCCTGGTCGCCTACGTCGGCTCGCTTGGCGAAGGGCCGGCGATCCCGACGGTCGAACCCGAGCGAGGCTCGCTCAGCGAGGGGATGCAGCTCTTCGACGAATCGTGCGCCGGCTGCCACGGCACCGGCGGCAAGGGCGGGGTCGCGATCGGCGGCTACGCGCCGCCGCTGGGAGCAGCGACCCCGACGCAGGTGGCGGAGGCGATCAGGGTCGGCCCCTACCTGATGCCCCGCTTCTCCGCAGCGCAGCTCTCCGACGCCGAGGTCGACTCGATCGCCCGCTACGTCGAACTGACCAGGGAACCCGACGACGCCGGCGGCTGGGGCATCGGCCACATCGGTCCGGTTCCCGAGGGACTGATCGCCTGGCTGGCGGCGATCGCCGCGATCCTGCTCGTCGCCCGCCTGATCGGCGAGCGCGGCGCCGGGGAGCCCACACCGAAGAGAGGGGAGCCGCGGCGATGATCGCTCGCCTGATCCGGCTCGGCCGCTGGCTCTGGCGGATCGCGATCGCCGGCGTCCTGCTCTGGCTGCGCCGCGGCAAGGAGCCCCTGCCCGAGCGCGAGCTGCCGGCCAGCCCGCGGGCCGAGAAAGGGGTCGCCGCGCTGCTCGTCGGAGCCGGCATCGCCGGCGCAGCCTTTGCTCTGCTCTACGCCTTCGACGAAGCCAACACGCAGCTGCTTGGGGTTGCCGCCGCGGTGGCCCTCGGGCTCCTCGCCATCGCCCTGATCGTCGCCTCGCACGCGATCGTGCCGCAGGAAACCCTGAGCGAGGAGCGACCGCGCTTCGCCGACCCCGCGGCCGAACGCGGCACCGAGGTCGAAGACGTCGCCATGCGGGCCCGCGAAGGCGTCGACGGCATCACCCGGCGCCGCCTGCTCGGCGCCGCCGGGGGCGCCGCCGCGGTCGGCCTCGGCGCCGCCGCCGCGGCGCCGCTCGCCTCGCTCGGCCCCCGCGTCGGCGATCGCCTGCGCGAGTCGCCCTGGCGCGACGGCACGCCGCTGGTCGACGAGAACAGCCGCCCGGTCCTCGCCGACGATCTCACGGTCGGCGGCTTCCTCACCGCCTTCGCCGAAGGCTCCGACAAACGCGACCTCGCCTCCTCGCTGGTCGTCGTCCGCGTCCGCCCGGAGGAGCTCGAGCTGCCGCCCGAGCGCGCCGACTGGGCGCCGGAGGGTCTGCTCGCCTTCTCGAAGATCTGCACCCACGCCCAGTGCGCGATCAGCCTCTTCCGCTACCCGCTCTTCGCGGAACGTTCGCCCGGCCCGGCCCTGGTCTGCCCCTGCCACTACTCGACCTTCGACGTGCTCAAAGGCGGCCGGCGCATCTTCGGCCCGGCGGTGCGGCCGCTGCCGCAGCTGCCGCTGAAGATCGAGGTCGGCCACCTGCTCGCGGCGGGCGAGCTCTCCGGCGCGGTCGGCGCCTCCTGGGGCGGCGTGGAGGAAGGCTCTTGATCCGCCGCGCGGTCAGCACCCTGGACCAGCGCACCGGCGCCGGCTCGATCCTCGGCAAAGCGCTGAAGTACGTCTTCCCGGACCACTGGACCTTTCTCTTCGGCGAGATCGCCCTCTACTCGTTCGTCATCCTCGTCGGCACCGGGATCTACCTAACGCTGTTCTTCGAGCCGAGCACGAGCCAGGTCGTCTACCACGGCTCCTACGCGCCGTTGCGCGGGCAGGAGATCTCCAAGGCCTACGAATCGGCGCTCGACCTCTCCTTCAACGTGCGCGCCGGCCTGCTGATCCGCCAGGTCCACCACTGGGCGGCGCTGACCTTCGTCGCGGCGATCGTCGTCCATTTGATGCGGATCTTCTTCACCGGCGCCTTCCGCAAGCCGCGCGACCTCAACTACTACATCGGTCTGACCATGCTGATGCTGGCGGTGCTCGAGGGATACGCCGGCTACTCGCTGCTCGACGACCTGCTCTCCGGCATGGGCCTGGCGATCGGCAACGCCGTCGCTCTCTCGATCCCCTTTGTCGGCGGCCAGCTCGGCACGCTGATCTGGGGCGGGCGCTTCCCCGGCACCGAGGCCTTCATGTCCCGCCTCTTCATCACCCACGTGCTGCTGCTGCCAGTCGCGATCGGCGGTCTGATGGCCGTCCACCTGGCGATGGTCGCCACCCCCCACCACACCCAGTTCCGCGGCCGCGGGCGCAGCGAGACGAACGTCGTCGGCACGCCGCTCTGGCCCGCCTACGCGCTGCGCTCGCTCGGCCTCTTCGCCGCCGTCGCCGCCGTCCTCTTCGCCCTCGGCGGCCTCGTCCAGATCAACCCGATCTGGCAGTGGGGGCCGTATGAGCCCTATTTGGGGACCAACGGGGCCCAGCCCGACTGGTATCTGGGCTGGCTGATCGGCGCCCTGCGGCTGATGCCCCACTTTGACGTCGTCCTCGGCAGCTACACCGTGGTCCCGAACCCCTTCTGGGGCGGCGTGCTCTTTCCCCTCCTCGTCTTCGGCTTCCTCTTCGCCTGGCCCTCGATCGAGCGACGCTGGAGCGGCGACCGCGCCCAGCACAACCTGCTCGACCGCCCCCGCGACAACCCGCGACGCAGCGCGGTCGGCGCCGCCCTCTTCACCTGGGTGGCGACGATCTTCTTCGCCGGCTCGGCCGACCGCGCCTTCGTCCAGTTCGGCGTCCCCTACGAAGGCCAGCTCTGGGCCTACCGCGCCGCCTCCTTCGTCCTCCCCCTGCTCGCCTACCTGCTGGTCAAGCGCATGTGCGAGGCGCTGCGCCGCAGCGAGGGCCATCCCGGCGAGGGCTCAGCCCCCGTCATAGTGCGCCCGGCGGTCCCACATGCTGCCGAGCGAGCATCGCCGCTGGTCGATCAGCGGCCCACCGCGGGCCACCAGGCACGCTCGCCGCACAAGTAGGTGATCGCGGGGATCAGCAGCGAGCGGACGAAGAAGGTGTCGAGCAGGACGCCGATCGCGACCGTGGCGCCGATCTGGGCCAGCTCTTCCAGCGGCAGCAGGGTGAGGGTGGCGAAGGCGCCGGCGAGGATCAGGCCGGCGCCGGTGATCACGGCGCCGGTGTCCTCGAGGGCGATCAGCATCCCCCGCCGGGTGCCGTGGACCGCCGCCTCCTCGCGGGCCCGGGTCATCAAAAAGATGTTGTAGTCGACCCCAAGCGCGACCAGGAAGATGAAGGCCAGCAGCACCAGGTCGAAGCTGATCCCGCTCGAGCCAAGCAGCTGGGTGAAGGCGAAGGTGACCAGGCCCAGGGTCGCGGCGAAGGAGGCGACCACGGTGAGGATCAGGTAGCCGGGCGCGGCAAGCGCCCGCAGGACCGCGATCAGGATCAGGCCGACCACGGCCAGCACGACCGGCACGATCAGCCTCGTGTCGCGGGCGTTGGTCTGCTCGACGTCGTAGTTCTCGGCCGGGATGCCGCCGACGAGGGCGCCCGGCGCGACCTCTTTAAGCCGTTCGCGCACCCCCTTGACCAGGCCGGCCGCCTCGCCCGAGTAGGGATTGCCGCGCAGCACGATCGCCAGCGCCGCCAGGTCGGAGACCGAGGAGGGCGGCACCGGCACGGCGAGCTTGACCGAGTCGAGCCGATCGAGCCCGCGCAGCGCCGCGCCGACTTCGTCGATCCCCAGCACCGCGGTCAGCGGCGAGCCGATTCCTGGCGGGAAGTGTTCGTCGAGGACCTCGTTGCCGCGGCTCGATTCGCTCGAGCGGGTTTCGCCTTCGCCGAAGCCGATCGTGCCGTGGTGGATCAGGTTGCCGAGGGCGAGGAGGACGAGCACGGCAGAGACCCCGACGACGATCCGCCGCGGCCGGCGACGGACCAGGCCCGCCACGCCCGCCCAGAGGCGGCCCCTCTCGCGGGAACTCGATTCCCTCCCCGGCCAGAAGGCGCGCGGTCCGAGGATCGCCAGCAGGGCGGGCAGCAGGGTGAGCCCGGCGCAGAGCATCACCGCGATCCCGATCGCCAGCACCGGCCCGAGCCAGTGGGTCGACTCGAGATCGGCGAGCAGCAGCACCAGCATCGCCGCGATCACCGTCGCCGCCGAGGCGGCGATCGGGCGGACGCTCTCGGCCAGCGCGGCGCGCAGCGCCGCCAGCGGCTCGCCGCCCCGGCCGAGCTCCTCGCGGTAGCGATGGATCAGCAGCAGCGAGTAGTCGGTGCCGGCGCCGAAGATCAGCACCAGGAGCAGGAAGGTGCCCTCGGTGTTGACCGTGATCAGGCCGGACTCGATCAGCAGGTAAGTCAGCCCGATCGCGATCAGGTAGGCGGTGCCGACCACGAGCAGCGGCGTCAGCGCCAGCAGCGGCGCCCGGTAGACGAGCAGGAGCAGCACGAGGACGAGGCCGAGGGTGGCGATCAGCAGCGTCCGGCCGGCGTCTTCGGCGACCTGCTCCAGGTCGGCGGCGACGCCTCCCGGCCCGGTCACGTACGAGCGCAGCCCGGGACGTGCGTGGGCGGCGAGGTAGGCGCGGATCTTCTTCACGCCGTCGACCACGGCGCCGCGGTCTTCGCTGTCGATCGCCAGCGCCACCAGCGCCGCTTCGCCGTCGCGCGAGATCGGCCCAACCCCACGGGCCACCCGCGTCAACTCGCCCAGCGGCTGCTTGGTCCGCCTGGAGAAGGGAGCGAAGACTGGCGTGGCGCCCGAGAGGCCGAGCCGTTCCAGCCCTTCGCCGAGCTTGCCGATCGCGTTCAGGTCGGCCGCGGAAAGCCCGCCATTGCGCGCGAAGACGATTAGCACCGGCACGTCGCTGCCGCCCTTGAAGTCGCGCTGCATGAGCTTGGCGACCTGAGTCGACTCGGCGTGCGCCGGCAGGTAGCTGCTCTGTCCCGCCGCGGTTACGTCATCGATCTGCGTGCGACCGACGAAGCCGGCGATCCCGAGCGCGAGCCAGACCGCGACGGTGACCCAACGCCCGCGAGGACCGGTGACGCTCGCGGCGAGCCGTTGGATGCGCACGGCGGCACCCTAAAAGGTGCCGCCCCCGGCTTCAGGCGCTTGCGGCCTCCGGGGCCAGCGCCGGCTCGCCGCCGCGGCCCGGGCCGCCGGTCGGCGAGCCGAGCGTGCGGGGCACCAGCAGGCCGGCGCCGAAGCAGAGCAGGAGGAAGCCGGTCGCCATCAGGAAGGTCTCGGTGAAGCCGGTGACGGCGGGCAGGTTCCTGACCATGTGGTCGGCGATGAAGGTGGCGGAGAGCTGGCCGCCGAGGGCGCCGCCGAGCGTCCGCATCACGTTGTTCATGCCGCTGGCGACGCCGGTCTGCTCCGGCGAGACCGCCTGCACGATCAGGTTGCCGAGGGCGGCGAAGGCGAGGCCGATGCCAACGCCGAGCAGGGCGGCGGCGATCAGCAACTCGTAAGGGTGTTCGTGGGCGACGGCGAGCACGATGAAGGAGGCCGTGGCGAACACCGTCCCGGCGAGCAGCGCGTTGCGCGAGCCGAAGCGGGCCGCGATCGGGCCGGCGCGCAGGCCGAGGATCGTCATCCCGATCGTCGCCGGCAGCAGGTACAGGCCGGAGACCACCACCGAGGCGCCGAAGCCGAAGCCGGTGCTCTTCGGCAGCTGGGCGAACTGGGGGAAGACGACGAAGGAGGCGTAAAGGCCGGCGCCGAGCAGGAAGGCGGCGGCGTTGGTGGTCCAGACGCCGCGCACTCGCATCATCGTCATGTCGATCAGCGGTTCGCGGCTGCGCACCTCGACCGCGATCCAGGCCAGCGTGACGAGGACGCCGAAGAGCGCCAGGCCGAACGTCTTGCCCGAGACCCAGCCCCAGGTCGTCGTCTGGCTGATCGCCAGCAGCAGGGCGGAGAGGCCGACGGTCATCAGGCCCGCAGCCAGCCAGTTGACCTTGCCGGGCGTGCGCACCGGCGATTCCGGCACGAAGCGCCAGGTGGCGATCGCGGCCGCCACCACGGCGACCAGCGGGATCCAGAAGAGCCAGTGGTAGTCGAGGTGCTCGACGATCACCCCGGAGAGGACGATGCCGAGGCCGCCGCCGATGCCGAGGATCGCCGAGAGCATGCCGATCCCGCCGGCCACCTTCTCGGCCGGGAACTCGTCGCGGACGATGCCGTAGGCGAGCGGGAAGATGCCGCCGCCGGCGCCCTGAATGAAGCGCGCCGCGATCAGCACGGCCAAAGAGCTCGAGACAGCCGCCAGCAGGGTGCCGGCGGCGAGGATGACCAGCGTCCAAAGCAGCAGCCGCTCCTTGCCGTACATGTCACCGAGCCGGCCGAGGATCGAGGTGCCGATCGAGGCGGCGAGCAGGTAGCCGGTGAGCAGCCAGGTGATCCCCGTCTCGCTGGTGCCGAGGTCGTGCTGCATCGTCGGCAGCGCCGGCACCACCGCCGAGCTCAGCAGCGCATAGGCCATCCCGCCGAGGGCGAGGACCGCCAGGGTCAGATTGGGATGCGTCCGGTCCTGGGTGGACGAGGTCATGAATTCTCCTGCTCGGGGCGAGGCACTTACGCCGGGTAAGCGGCACGCTATCGAAGCGCCGTGCCGGGCTTCCGCCGGAGGGCATGCGAACATACGTTCCCATTCGATCAGAGGAGACGAGATGCCCGAATTCGACGCCTACGAAGACCTGGTTGGGAAGTGGCGCTGGCGCCTGCTTGGCAGCGACGGCCGCACCATCGCCACCGCCGGCGAGTCCTACGACTCCCACTGGCGCGCTCTGAGGGCCGCCGAAGACGTGCGCGGCGGCGCCGCGGCGGCTCAGATTTGCAGCATTCCCGCCAACGGAGTGGCCGACGCGCTGGCGGAGATCGTCGAGCGCGAGCTGGCCCACGGTTAAGAAAATTGCCCATATGCAGGCTAAATTGTCGTTTGTACAGAGTGGACAACAACAAGAAAACCTGTCTGCCATTGCAGGTTTAAGGCGCCTACGTCATCCGTCGATGTTCCTCCATCGGAGTCAAGAGCTCCGACTCATTCGTCAATCGATTTAGGGGGAAGAAATGCGCTGGATCACCAAGAAGAGGGCGCTCGTCGCACTCGGCTGCACCTGCGCTCTCGCGGTGGCCGGCGTCGCGTTTGCGTACTTCACGTCAAGCGGATCGGGCACCGGCTCCGCCGCCGTCGGCTCGAGCTCCGCGGTCACGCTGCACGCCACGATCTCCAACAGCCTCTACCCAGGCTCCTCCTCGCCAGTCTCCTTCACCGTGGACAACCCGTCCTCGGGGGTACAGCGGGTCGGCACGATCACCCTTGCCAGTATCAGCGCCGACTCCGGCCATGCCAGCTGCAGCACCACGATCAGCGGCGCCAATCCGGACTTCACGATGGCGGCCGTAGCGGTCAACCAGGTGGTCAGCCCGGGCAACGGCCAGAGCCTCGCCGCCACCGGCAGCCTGGCGATGAACGAAACCGGGACCAACCAGGACGCCTGCCAGGGCGCGACGCTGACGCTGCACCTGACCAACAACTAGGGCCCCCACGGAGTCGACGAGCATGCGCACCATGCGCACCATGCGCGGCCTGTTCGGCGTGCTCGTCGGCATCGTCGGAATCGGCGCCGTCGCCTACGCGGCTGCCCCTCAGCATCCCAACCCTGGCTCCGCTCCCAAGGCTGAGCGGAGCCAGGGAGCCATCTCGCTGCCCAAGCCCAGGATCACCATGCACCCCGAAAAGCTGGCCACATCCGCCAACGCAAAGTTCGGCTTCACGGTCCGCGGTGACAAGCCGCGCTTTCAGTGCAAGCTCGACGCTCGCTCCTGGAGTGCCTGCCAGGCGCCGATTAGCTTCGTCAAGCTGGCCCCCGGCAGTCACAGCTTCTCGGTGCGCAGCACCGGTCGGCGGGGAAAGCACAGCAAGACCGCTCGCTTCCGCTGGCAGGTGCTGGAACCGAAGGACTTCTCGATCACCTCGCAGCTCGGTGGCCTCGGCGCGTTGTACCCCGGGGCGCCCGCCCAGGAGCTGCCGCTGACGATCACCAACCCGAACCCGGTTCCGATCTTCGTCACCAGCTTGCAGGTCAGGGCGACGGCTGACCCGCCCGGCTGCGGCAGCGCCGAGAACCTCGTGCTGGGCGGGTCGAGCGCCTCCAGCGCGACACCGATCGAGGTGCCCGCAAGCGGCTCGGTGAGCCTGCCGGCGCCGGGGGCCTCGGCGCCGACGATCCAGCTGCGTGACCTGCCGGTTAGCCAGGACGCCTGCCAGCGAGCCCAGTTCCCGCTGGCGTTCTCCGGGACCGCCCGCGGATGAGGCGGTTGCTGCCAAGCGGCGTCGCCGGGATCCTGGCCTTCGCCCTGCTGGCGATGGCCGCGGCCGGCACCGCCGTCGCCTATTTCACCACGACGGGCGCCGGCGAAAGTAGCCCGGCGGTCGTCATCGCGATCGCCAAGCCGACGATCACGGCGGCCACCCCGGCCAACGGCGGAACCGTGGCGCTGAGCTGGGGGGCCGTCACGCCGCCGTCGTCGGGGACCGTCAGCTACGTGGTCAGCCGCAACGGCGAAAACGCGAGCGGAACCTGCTCGTCGACGCTGACCGCCCTCAGCTGCACCGACAGCGGACTCGAAGCCGGCACCTATAACTACGTCGTCACGGCCCAGTGGCGCTCCTGGACGGCGGCCAGCTCGACCAAAGCGGCGACCGTCACGGTCGGTCCGGCCAACCGCCTGGCCCTGACCGCAGCCTCGTCCGCTGTGAGCGCCGGCACGGTGGACAACCTCACGATCACGGCCAAGGACGCCGGCGGCAGCACGGTCACCACCTACACCGGCTCGCACAACCTCACCTTCTCCGGTGCCTCGGCCAGCCCGAGCGGCAATATCCCCACCGTCTCCAACTCCTCCGGCACCGACGTGGCCTTCGGCAGTGCCACGGCGATCAGCTTCACGGCGGGAGTAGCGACGGTCAATACCTCGAAAAACGGTGCGGTGAAGCTGTACAAGAGCGGCTCGACCGGCATCAACGTCAGCGACGGAACGCTGTCGTCCACGACGCCGTTGGAAGTGGCGGTCTCCCCGCTGGTGGCGTCGAAGTTCGTGCTCAGCGCCACGACCACCACGCCCGCCGCGGGCGCCGCCGACAACCTCACGATCACGGCCCAGGACACCTACGGCAACGTCGCCACCAGCTACGCCGGCTCCCACAGCCTCACCTTCTCCGGCGCCTCGGCCAGCCCGAGCGGCAATGTCCCCACGGTCTCCGAGTCCAGCGGCGCCGACACCCCCTTCGGCAGCCCCACCACGATCAACTTCACGGCCGGCGAAGCCACGGTGTCGGGCACCAAAAACGGCGTGATGAAACTCTACAAGGGCGGCTCGACCAGCCTGAAAGTCACCGACGGAACCCTCCTCACTCCGACGGCCTTGACCGTAACCGTGGAAACCACCGCCAGCCGCCTCACGCTCTCCGCTGCGACGACTGCTCCCGCGGCGGGAGCCGCCGACAACCTCACGATCACCGCGCTGGATGCATACGAAAACGTTCCCACCGGCTACGCCGGCTCCAAGAACCTCACCTTCTCCGGGGCGGCGACGGTCGGCACGAACAAACCCACCGTCGTCAACAGCGCCGGGACGGCGACGGCCTTCGGCACCGCGACCGCGATCACCTTCACCGCCGGCATGGCGACCGTGACCTCGTCCAAGAACGGCCTGATGAAGATCTACGCCAGCGGCGAAGCCGCGATCGAAGTCAGCGACGGCTCGATCGCGACCGCCGCCCCGCTGAAAGTGACCGTCTCGCCGCTGGCGGCGTCGAAATTCGTCCTCACCGCGACCAGCACTACGCCCACCGTGGGCGAAGCCGACAGCCTCACCGCCACAGCCCAAGACACCTACGGCAACGTCGCCACCGCCTACACCGGCTCCCACAGCCTCACCTTCTCCGGCGCCTCGGCCAGCCCCACGGGGATCAACCCGACCGTCTCCGACTCCACCGGCGCCGACGTCGTCTTCGGCGCCGCCACCGCGACCAACTTCAACGCCGGCGTCGCCACCGTCAGCGGTGCGGCCAACGGCCTGGTCAAGCTCTACAAGACCGGCTCGACCAGCCTCACCGCCACCGACGGCACGCTTCTGACTCCCGTCGCCCTTGTGGTGACGGTCGCTCCCGGACCGGCGGTCAAATTCGCCTTCTCCGCCTCGGCGACCAGTATCGCCGCCGGAGGCTCCTCCAACCTCACCACGACTGCGCAGGACAGCTACGGCAATACCGTCACGACCTACACCGGCTCCCACAACCTCACCTACTCGGGCGCCTCGGCCAGCCCCAGCGGTACGAAACCGACGGTGGTCGACAGCTTGGGCACCGCGACCAACTTCGGCACCGCCACGGCGATCACCTTCACCGCCGGCGTGGCCGCCGTCTCCTCCTCCAAAAACGGTCTGCTGAAGCTCTACAAGGCCGAGTCTCCGAGCATCTCGGTCAGCGACGGCTCGATCTCCAGCGCCGCCCCGATCGTCTTCACCGTCACCCCCGCGGCGGTCTCGAGGTGGGCCCTGACCAATGTGAGCGTCAGCGCCGGCTCGCTCGGCTCGCCCTGCCTCTTCACCTGCACCCTGACCGGCCTCGGCAACAGCGGAACGGTGAAAGCGAAGGTCGCCGCCACGGACGCCTCCGGCAACACGGTCAGCGCCCTCGGCACAGGTCACGCCGCCAAGGTCACCACCAACGGCACCGGCACGATCAGCGGCAGCCCACTGGCGATCCCCAGCACCGGCGCCGCCGAATCGGCGACGACCTTCACCTTCACCTCGAAGTCATCCGGCAGCTTCACCGAAATCCTCACCGTGGCGGCCTCGGAAGGCACCGCCTACACGACCGCGACGCTGACCGCGAGCAAGTAGCGCTAGGCGGCCAAGCAGCCATCGGTCAGGCCCCTCAACCTCGCGGTCGCTCGAGGTAGTGCTGCCAGTCGATCTCGTCGACCGACTGCCGGCCGACCACGTCACCACGGGAATCGAGGGCGACCACTTCCTGAGGTCCGCGGCCCGGCTTGGCCAGGAGGACGAAGCCGCCGTCGACGCCATCGACGCGGAGGGGCGGCCCCGATTCGTAGGTCAGCTCGACGCTCTTCACCGATCGGGCGGCGATGCCGAACAGGGCAACGTGGCCCTCGGCATCCGCGTGCCGCCTGGCGCCGGGTCCGAGCACGTGCAGCGGCGCCTTGCCCAGTTGGGCGATGTTTTCGAAGCCGAATCCGAGGCCGCCGCCGAGGAGGAAGTTCAGACCGCCGGAGGGGCCGATGTAGGAATAGAGCTTGTAGCCGCCGGCTTCGGCGATCACCCGCGGTTCCCTGGCGGCTTGGTGGTCGTAGAGGTAGGTGGGCGTCGGTTCAGCGGGCGCTGGTTCGTCGCTACGAAGCGGCCTGCCCGGCGCGTCGGCGGCATCGCCACCGAGCCACCCCGAGAACGCGCCGCCGACACTTTCTCCGGCACCCTCGAGCGCCGCCCGAGTCGCGGGGACCGACCAGATGGCGGCCGCTACCAGGAGCAAGGCGGCGAGGCCGGCGGCCAGCGTCCTGAGCCGGCCGACCGGACGCCGAGGTGCGCCCGACCCCCTGCTCGCGGGCCTCACCCTGGCGAGGACATTGACGATCTCCTCCGCGCTCGGCTCGAGTGCACGGGCCGGGGCCAGGAACGCTCGCATCAGGATGTCGTCTGGATCGGGGACCATTTCGTCAACCTCCTCTGAACTCGATGGCGATCTCTATGAGCTGGGGATCACGGCGCAGCGTCCGGCGGCCGCGGGAGAGAAGTGCATGCACGGTTCCCTCGCGGCAGTCGAGCGCGGCGGCGATCTCGGTGTCCGAGAGGTCGTGGACGTAGCGGAGGGCGAGGGCCAGGCGCTGTCTCGCGGGCAGTCTGGTGAGCGCGGTCACAAGGGTCTGGCGTGCGGCGATCAGTGCATCCGGGTCCGTGTCCTCGGGGACCGACGGCTGAGCCGCCTCGGACAGGAGTGCGAGCGGGGTCTCGGCCTCGCGCGCCCTTCGCTGGCGCTTCAGCCGACGCATGGTGTGGCGCACGGTGATCCTGTGCACCCAGGCGTCGAACGCCTCGGGGTCGCGGAGCTTCCCGAGCGAGCGCAGGGCGTCGACCGCGACGTCCTGGGCAATGTCGGAGGCCTCCTCGCGGCTCTCGAGGAGCGCCCCCGCGGTCTGCAGGGCAAGGCGCACCCCGCGGCGGGCGAGTGCCTCGGCGGCCTCGGAGTCGCCGCCGCGCAGGCGATGGACCTCGGCAGCCACCGACCTCGGCTCCGCCTGTTGGGAGTTCGGCTCCATCTACTTACCTAGTGCGCTCTCGGCGCAAAAACCTTGCGGCGAGGGTCTGCCCGCAACGCGACCTAGTCGGCGTAGGTCTCCCCCGCCTCGCGCACCCGTCTCGCCGCGCGGGCCCGGTGGAAGCCGGCGAGGCCGAGTCCCCGCGCGCCGAGCCCGCCGCTAGGCGGCGAAGCGCTCTTCCGCCCGCGCCCGGCGCTTTGCCGCCTCGACCTCGCGGTCCTTCGGCGGCGCCGCGGTGACGAGGTGCTCGAGCAGCCGGGTCGAGACCTCGGTCACCTCGGCGACCGCCTGCTCGAAGGCCTCGGCGTTTGCCTGCGAGGGCTTGTTGAAGCCGCTGATCTTGCGCACGTACTGCAGCGCCGCGGCGCTGACCTCCTCGTCGCTGGCCGGTGGATCGAAGTTGTAGAGAGTTTTGATGTTTCTGCACATGCCGTGATCTTAGATCGGACGATCGACTACATCGACTGGCCCCGATGGGAAATAACCTTGCCGCGTGAATCAGGTCGTCCAGATCGTTGGCGCGGTGCTGATCCTGGTGGCCTACGGAGCGGCGCAGCTCGAGCGCCTCGATCCGCAGTCCCGCCTGTACCTGGGGCTCAACCTGCTCGGCTCGGCGATCCTCGGCGTGCTCGCGGCGAGCAGCGCCCAGTGGGGATTCCTCCTGCTCGAGGGCGCCTGGGCGCTGATCTCGCTGTGGGGACTGATCACACCCGCCAAGCGCTGAGCGGCGAGGGACCTCAGCGGGTCATGAAGCTCGACAGCAGTGGAGCCACGGTCGAGCACGGCTTGATCCTCTTTGCGTTTCCTCCTTTCCCGTTTTCCGTTAACGCATCGGCCCTGAGCAGGACTTGGCGCGTCGTCAGTGCCGCCAAGTCCTGCCCGAGGGAATTCAGCGGGTCTTGTAGAGAGAAAGCATTGGAATCACGGTCGGGCATGGCTGGGCCACCATCTCGCTCACCCCCTTCCTTTGAATCTTTTGATTAAAAAGGAAAGATTAGGACATTCTGCTCGTTTCGATCAGTGCTCCGCTACCTTTGCGCCACTCAATAAGTCCGTATCGATCCCGCTTGATCAGGACCCGCTAACGAAAAGGAGCTGAGGTATGGCCAAAGCCAGCAAGAGGTCGAAACGCAAAAGGGAGGGCGCGTTTTCGGATCGCGAGATCGCCAGCGGCGGAGCGATCCAACAGAACATCGTGAGGGGCCTGGCCCACCCATTGCGGGTGCGAATCCTGACCGTCCTGAACGATCGCGTAGCCAGTCCAAATGAACTGTCAAAGGAGCTAGAAGAGGGTCTCAGCCAGGTCAGCTACCACATCAAAGTCCTTAGGGACTTTGAGATGATCGAGATGACGAAAACGCTGCCGCGACGGGGCGCGGTGGAGCACTTCTACAGGGCGACCAGTCGGTTCTTTGTACCTAGCTCGATTGCAAAGTCGTGGCCTAAGTCAGCGCGGGAAGGTATCGCGAGCATGATGTTGGAATTAGTTGAGGTAGACCTCATCGAGTCGATTGAGACCGGACTCTTCAATGATCGCCCAGATCACGTAGTTACTCGCGATCCACGAACCTTGGACGGCAAGGGTCGCGAGGATGCCGAGATAGCAGCCGCCGAATTTTTCGAACGGTACGAGGAGATCAGTGACGAAGCGGATAAGCGCCTGAAAAAAGGCGATGGCGATGGCGAAAGAATCCAGACAAGCGCTGTGTTGTTGGTCTTCACCTCCCTGAAAGGAAAGAGGCTGAAGCTCAAAAAAAAGACGTGAACACGCTCGCGCTAAAAGTTTCCGGTTTATAAACTGTAATTCGTGCGCTGACTACCTAGCATCGCGTCCGCATCGGGCGTCGTAGCTCACGGGAGCGGTCGTCAGCACGAAGGCTCCCCCGCGCGCGGGACGCTCGGTGCTTGCTCGAAGGGAGGGCGGCTGCTCCGTCCTTAACGGCTTGGCCGCTCTCCCGCCGCAAGTGGCGCCCGCGCCGACCATCTAGTCTGCGCCCAGATGGCCTCCGCTCCGACAAGCCGGGTCCTCTCGAGCTCGCAGCTCGCCACTCTGGCCAAGTTGGGCGAGGAGCGGACCGCGGCGGTTGGCGAGAAGCTCTTCGAGGTCGGCGACGCCAGCTATCCGTTCATCGCGATCCAGGAGGGGGAGGTCGCGATCGTCGATCCCGCCGGTCGTGAGATCGTCCGCCACGGCGCCTCCGGCTTCCTCGGCGAGATGAACCTGCTCTCCGGCCAGACCGTCTTCCTCACCGCCGTCGTCACCCAGCCCCTGCGCTACATCGCGGTCGACCGTGAAGTGCTCCGCAAGCTGCTCTTCGAGGACGGCTCGCTCTCCGACCTCCTGCTCTCCGCCTTCATCGAGCGACGCGAACGGCTGCAGCGCCAGCAGGGGATCGGGATCGAGATCGTCGGTCCGCACGACTCGGCGGACACCCGGCGCCTGCTCGACTTCGCCCGCCGCCAGCGGCTGCCCAACTCCTGGCGCTCGCCCGCCGAGGACCTCGAGGCCGCGACCCTGCTCGAGCCGCTCGCAGCCGAGGAGATCCCGCTGGTGCGCTTGCCCGGCGGCTCGGAGCTGCGCAACCCGAGCAACGGCCGGCTCTCGCGGGCGCTGGGCATCGGCCTGGAGCTGGGCGAACGTGAGGAGGTCGACCTGGCCATCCTCGGCGGCGGCCCCGCCGGGCT